>ENA-OQVM01000003-OQVM01000003.1-marine-metagenome-genome-assembly--contig:-NODE-3-length-381710-cov-7.123726_pt1 | contig 381710 bp, 297 predicted proteins | sample MGYA00237776_ERZ505498 | MGnify/ENA primary metagenome ERZ505498 (study PRJEB26159, sample SAMN06265151) | marine metagenome | isolation source: Helgoland LTER site | place: Germany:Helgoland, sampling...
AACTCTACGAAGAACAGAAGTTAAAACTATAACTTAAATTTAAGCTCGAAAAGTCCAGATTAGTTTGAAGACGTACACTTCAAAGGTTGATTATCGCCTTTACAGAGCGAATATCTACTACCACCGAGAAGATTGGATAAAAGCCATGGCTGAGTACGACGGAGTCTTAGAAATAAAACCTGCTCATCATACAGCCAATTTCAAAAAGGGGATGTGCTTATTAAAGCTTCACAAACAACAAGAAGCGATTCCCTTCTTCGATGCTGCAATTCTCGCGAAACCAAGATATACCGAAGCGCTTGCTGAACGTGGTGTTGCCAAGCTGAACCTAGGTGATTCAAGTGGCTGTGACGACCTGAGACATGCCAAGGAACTTGGAGAGAAATCTGGCGCTATAGAGGACCTATTAGGTCGCTACTGTGAATAGCCCAGTATTTTAAAAATCGTTTTCAATACAATCTTAAAGTATTCTGCGACGCGTGGATTCTCGGCGTAGTCCATACTGAGTTCCAGCTTCGCGGGAAGTACTTCGTTGATGTAGGTATGCTCCGGGTCCTTAGACTTAGCTAATACATCGTTCTCATCAATAAACTCAATTGAGGCGCGATCGGTCATTCCTGGCCGTACATTTAGCACTCTTATTTGATCTGAGTTATAATGCTTCACGTACTTCGGAACCTCTGGCCTTGGACCAACCAAACTCATCTCTCCTTTCAGCACATTGAGCAACTGCGGTAATTCGTCAATTTTGAATTTGCGCAAGAACTTACCCGTATCCGTTATACGTGAGTCGGAGCTCCCTACCGTTAGCTGACCCGTTTTTTCAGCTTGGGTTTTCATGCTCCTAAACTTGATTAAGCCAAAATTCTTTCGGTCCTTCCCTACTCTTTCTTGAACAAAAAAAACACCGCCTTTACTGTCTATTTTGATCAACAACGCAATGAAAAGGAATATTGGGCTTAAGAACAAAAGCCCTGTGAAAGAGAAGAAAAGGTCAAAAAGACGAATCATCAATTCAAGACTGATTCAACAGAAGCTACAACTGCCTGGCAAACGGTTTGGATCTGCTCATCGCTCAAATCATAGAAAATGGGCAGAGAGATTTCGCGCTTATACAAATCAAGTGCCTCCGGAGTTGACTTCATATCATAGCCTCGTTCCTTGTAAGCTGTAAACAGTGGTAGAGGTTGGAAATGAACATTGACCGATACATCTCGATCAAATATGCCTTGTATGATTTGATCTCGTTGCTCCTCCGAAATACCCTTTATCCTCAGCATATATAAATGAAAAGAGGAAGTTTTAATTTCGCTCTCAATAGAAGGTAATTCAGCCCATGTATTGACTTTCAAAAGATCGTGATACATCTCCATGATCTCTCTCCTCCTTTTGAGCGTTTCATCTTCATAGCGCGCCAATTCAACCAATCCCAGGGCCGCTTGAATGTCCGTCATATTGCATTTATAGCCCGGTTCTACAATGTCGTAACGCCAGTTTCCCTTTTGCATTTTGGCAAGAGCATCCTTCGTTTGACCATGAAGGCTACTAATATTGAGAGAACGATAAAGGTCATCGTTTGAAAAAGGCTCTGGCAGGTTCATGCAAACAGCCCCCCCCTCTGCAGTGGAGAGATTTTTAACTGCATGAAACGAGAAGCAGTGCGCATCCGCCTGGCATCCTACCATTTCATCTTTATAACGAGCACCAAAGGCGTGCGCTGAATCTGCGAGATAGAAAATACGGCCTAACTTCTCTTGATTCTCTGTTTCGGGGCAAAACAGAAATCGAATCTCCGGGTCGTTGATGATGGATTTTATCTCATCGTAATCCACTGGAAATCCTCCGAGATCAACTGACATGATTGCCTTTGTGCGCTCAGTAATTAGAGAGCGAATGGATTCGGGGCTCACATTAAAATCTGGTCCTGCTTCGGCGAAAACAATCTTTGCACCGCAATGAAGCACGACATTTCCTGTAGAAGAATAGGTGTAAGCAGGAACGATCACTTCGTCTCCTTCCTTTAGCCCAAACCAGCGCAGCATAAGCTCCAAGCCAGCCGTAGCCGAAGCCAGACAAATCGTGGAAGAACAGCCTATGTAGGAAGTGATTTCTTTTTCGAAAAGCTTCGTTTTTGGCCCCGTAGTAAGCCAACCTGAACGCAGCACTTCTGCGACTGCTTCAATGTTTTTTTCATCGATGCGAGGAGGAGAAAAAGGAATCATACTTCTTGAGTTTTGGCAAAGCTATTCTGTAGCTCAATGAGCGAGTAAAAAAAGGCAAACAAAAATATGCCAGCTTGTCGTTCAAGCATGCTTTCTGTGAAAAAAGCCAAAGCAATGAAAAGCATACTCATCACTCCAAAAACATTTTTACGGTTCAAGCTCAAACGAATGGAACGCCAAAACAGAAAAAGAAAATAGAACAGTCCCAGGACACCAATGGCTAAGGCGTACTGCATAAACTGATTGTGTGCATTGTAGCCTCGCTCAACTCCGAAGGATAATTCTTTCTCCTCAAACTTCAATAAGAGAGCATTCTTCTCCCCTCCTGCCCCATATCCCAGCCAAGGACGATCTAAAACCAATTCTCGAGCAGCATTCCAAATCCACATACGGGCACCGAGGCTTGAACTGGTCCCTTCATATTCGTATTGGCCCTGTGCGATTTTAACCACCCCAGAAATTCGATCTTGGACCTTTGCGTTCGTCATCAAAGCTGTTATGCCTATTACCATAAGAAGTAGGAACAAAGTCAACTGGCGTTTCAATTTATTTCGAAGCAAGACCATCAAATTCCATCCAATCAAAAGCAGAAGCAACACAATACCGCTTCGAGAAAAAATAACCGCCAGATGAATCATGAAAAACCAGATGCCTAGATGTACCCACCAGCTGCTCGAGGTGTTTTGTCGGAGTTGATCGATTAGGATTGCCAAGGCAAGGGCAATGTACAAACTGGTGTAAGCGGGCGGCAAAAAAGGGCAGACGTATTGGTAACTGAAGTGGTACGACAAGCCCGTTTCCGCAAATTTGATGAGGCCCGAACTCAATCCAATGACACTCGCCAACAGACAAGAGGCAACAAAAACCATTTTCCAAACTTCAATTTTTGATCTGTTCTTGCCTTGCAAGCTGAACACAAAAGGCAAGAGTATGAGCGGAAGTGATTTGAAGATGGAATTTAGACCTCGATCAACATCCTCACTCCAAAGAAGACTCAGGGCAAGTGCTATCCACATAAGAGGCATCCAAAGAAATTTGGAACGAATACCAAATCCAATGAAGTCCTGAGCAGTTAGACTCAACAAGCTCAACAGGCTCAGTGCAATGATGATGATTGAATTGACCTGCACCTCTTGAGGTTGAAAAGGAAGGACAGAGAGAAAGGCCAAGATGAGCCAATTGCTCCAGCTCAGATATCGTTTCTTCGAAATCAATGCTTGGATGTGAATTGAAGCAAATGATCCGTGATGTTCTTGCTAGCACTTCCCTGACCGTATAGGTTAAGTTCGAATTTGGAGCTTGGCCTGCTCGAAAACTTTCGATATGCGTTCAATATTTTGTCGCCGTCCGCTCCCACAACGCGGTTCACCCCGTGTTCAACTAACTCAACCCACTCGGTTTGGTCGCGAAGGGTAATGCAATATTTCCCAAAGAAGAAAGCTTCTTTCTGCAGGCCACCGCTGTCGGTCATAACCATTTTGCACTTCTTGAGCAATTCAATCATATCGAAATAACCCACCGGATCGATGATGTTTAATGAGCTGTTCATCCCATAATCTTCGAGCTTCTTTTTGGTGCGTGGATGAAGAGGAAGAATCACTTCTGATTCTTCGTGAATGGATTCCAGTGCTTCAACAATTGATTTCAGTCGAGCTGGATCATCGGTGTTTTCAGCACGATGAAGAGTGCAGAGCACAAATCCAGGCTCCAGCTTCAGAGTGGAACGTTCCTTTGACTTTTGGGCGTAAAAGAGTGCAGCATCCTGCATCACGTCACCGACCTTAACAACTTCACAATCAAAACCGTCAAAACCTTCCTTTGAAAGATTCGCAATGGCTGCATCTGTTGGGCAATACAGGACATCCGAAATTCGGTCGGTTAAGATTCTATTGACCTCCTCTGGCATCTTCATATTGAAAGAGCGCAAGCCCGCTTCCACATGACAAACAGGAACATGGAGCTTCGTTGCTGCCAAGGCACCAGCAATCGTTGAATTTGTATCACCGTAGACTAGCATCACATCCGGCCTCTCCTTCTCAATCAAATCTTCGATACCTTCCAGCATTCGACCTGTCATCGCTCCATGACCCAAAGAGTGGACATCCAGATTGTATTTGGGTCGGGGAATCTCCATTTCAGTAAAAAACACTTCCGACATGTTCGCGTCAAAGTGCTGGCCAGTATGGACTAAGATTTCTTCGATTCCTTCACGTGAGGCAAACTCGCGACTCAATGCAGCGGCCTTTACGAATTGGGGTCGAGCCCCTACAATGGTCATGACTCTCATTTCCGAAGTTCCTAAGACTAAATCTTTTTATGAAATGTCAATACGCCTTTTGTTAACCCAAAAGCATAGCTAAAGTGAAGTACTATGAAAGTCCAAAATACATGAAATGGCGCCGCTTTAGAATCAATTCTGAAAGAAAAATAAAGAATGACGAGTAAATAAGTCAGCAATGAAAGAATAGACACAAAGACAAGTGGAGGGTACCAAAATGCCAGGGCTGTTGGAAGCACCAACGACATGAGAAAGATTATTGGAGTAATATGTCTCAAGCCAATGGACTTAAGCCTTCCAGTAATACGAATGGTCCGAATGTTCCAAAGACCATTGAGGAAATTATTCTGGTAAAATGAGCTCCAATTCTCTCGAGCATAATAGATGGCCTGAACAGTAGGGATGAGCCATATTCGAGCACCGTGAGCGGCAAGACGTTTACTCATTTCCATATCTTGATTTCTTCTCAACTGGAGATTAAAGCCTCCGAGATCCACAAGCATCTTTCGCTTGTACAAACCGAACGGCACCGTATCTACTCTTTGTGGTTCCGCAACTCCAATGCGGAACATAGAATTACCCACTCCAACTGGATGGCTCAATACCGCTCGTATCGCCAAGGAGGTGTTCGTCTCATTTAAAACTTCGGTCCGTAGCATACCTCCTACTACATCGGCATCATGAGTACTCATGGCCGCAACACATGCCCCAATGTATCCATGATCGTATGAAGAATGTGCTCCAGCAATCATCACGAAATCTCCTTTTGCCTCCCGGATTCCAAGGTTCATTGCCTGTGGGGTCGTTCGCTCTTTATTGTCTAACAGACGAACATTTGGATGCTTCGTGCTGAGCTCAGAGATGATTGATCTCGTTTGGTCTGTGCTTCTTCCATCTGCTACTAAGACTTCAAGTAAATTGATTGGATAGCCATTGCTAAGAATCGACTCAACGCAAGTTCTGATGTACTTCTCCTCATTTAGGCAAGGAATTACGACGCTCACCCTTGCTGTCATGGGAGAAGTCTTTTATAGAGGTCGAGCAATTTCTGACTCTCAACTTCCCAATTGTACTCATCTCGAACTTTAGCAAAGCCAACTTCTCCCATAGAGCGCCTCTTCTCTGGATCTGAAGCGAGTGCATCGATGGCATGCGCAATCTCTTCCGGTCTGTTTGGGTCGACAAAGTGAGCCGTACCCCAAAACATGTGCTGCCAGTAGTCGAAGTTTGAGAGAATCATTGGTTTTCCTTGAAGCATGTACTCGAAGGCTTTCACCGGTAAACTGGTGAGGTAGTTTCTTATGGGTTTCAAAGTGCCAATTCCTACATCCGCATTGGCAATGTGCTCATAAACCTCCTTCATAGTCATAAAGCCGAGGTAATCGACCTTGGAATAACCAACGAAGCTTTCACAATGAAGACGATATTCTTCAGAACTCCATTTACCTATGAGCGTAAGCCGAACCTCTGACTTCACCTGACCTAAAGCTTCTATAAGTTCAGCTATTCCTCTAACCTTCGTAAGCCCACCGGCATAAATCAAATTAAGTTCTTCACGTGGCAAATGCTTTGAGGGCTCCAATTCTAAATCTATGAGCGGGAAGTTCCGAAGTACCACCGTTTTCGATTCTGGAAACTTCTGGGCAATGTCTTCTGTAGCGACCACAATTGCCTGGAAAAATGAACTGCAAAAAGCTTCAAGAATCCGGACAAGACCAGACAATGGATAGCGCACAATCTTCGGAATCCATTTTTTGTACAAGAGTTGTTTCGGAAGATCCTCATGCACGTCGTAAACCACCTTAACCCCGAGCAATCGGATGCAAACTGCTACGAACATCAATTCTGGATCGTGAAAATGAATGAGTGCTGGTTTTAATTTCCGCACCTTAGACCAAACCTCCCAGCTACCTTTTACAAACCGATTTAGACGTCCGCTAAAAGGCCCAAGCTTAATGTGATCCAAACCATCTAACATTCCATCCTTCTCTACCTGAAGGAGAAGCTTCAAATCATAATCTTCCGTGCTCAACGATCGACATTCTTTGTAGTGAATGCGATTGTCATGACTTGGATGAACCGTGCTTATGTGAAGTATCCTTTTCAAGTTTTGGTTGGGAGTAAAGAGCGATTGTTGCTGTTTCTAAGAATGAAATACGACAGGATGGCCAAAGCCCAAACTCCGTGGGTCACTACTGCTGTTAGTAGAGCTGATGACCGCAAGGTTAACACCAATAAGAAGAAAACACCAAAATACATAGGGTGAATTTTAAGGGCATCAAAGAATTTGAAAATCCAGCCCACCAAGAGCACAAAGAGAAATGGGCCAATCATTCCTAGATTCATGAATCCATCGCTGAAAAAGCCATTGTTGGCGTTGGTTGCTGCGCTGTTGAAAGCCTGTAAGCCTACATAGTGACTTGGATCCAAATCAAGAGGATATTCCACCCAAGAACTCAGAATGCTGTGTGAGAAAAAGAGCGGAATGTCCTTGAATAAGTCGTAATAAACAATGTTTAGGTAGGCTGGTAACATCAAGAATCTTCTGTAAAAAACAGATTCTAAAAAGAGGCTGTCTTGATATAGCACAAGCATCTTCCCTGCTATTAGTAAGAGTAAAAATCCAAAAATGAAGATTCCAACTTTTTTCAGTGGATCCTTGAAGAAATAGAAAAAGAGAACGACGAAAACACTGAAGAATACATTCTTATGTGGCAGCGCCATGAAAAGCAACATGATCAAACCGAAGCCCAATGCACTCAGATAGAACTGCCGCTCCTTCAAGCCGTAGATGATCAACATTGGAAGTAAAACCTTGAAAAGTGGGTTGAATAGGTAGGTTGTCAATGGATTCCCACCAGCATGTGACGCTTCCCGAACCACGTAAGTCAACTCACCAAGAAGGAAAAGCTTAGGGTTCCAATTGATTGAATAGGTGACAAAAAATGGAATGGCAATCAAGAGAGCTAGGCCAAGAAAAAACAAGCTGTGCTGTCGTTTCTTAAGTACGATGCCTTTCGGCATCACCCACGTCCTGCCAGGATTACATAGAATGAGAAGAAAGAGTGTGATTGCCAGCAGGAATCCTAAAGGCAATTCCATGTACTGATATATGACCAGGTTTGGGATGTATAAAAAGACGAAGAAGAGCGCGGCAATCGCCTTGAGCATTCGACTTCCCTTCAGAAAGAAAAAACCCAAGCCTAAAAGAAGTAAGGCATAGCTAATGAATGATTTAGCACCATCTGGCTCGTAGTCGAAACCTGCGTAAGCATATTTACCGTAGATGAAGGATTCGTACTCAAAATCACAATAGACAAAAACGGCAAACAAGAGAAATACCAAGCGCATTCTTTGATCATTCAGCAACCTTAGGAAGAGCACTTCTTTTGTCATTCTTGGCGCAAATTAAAGTCATCTAGATTTATAATCTTTGCGAGAAGCATGAAAGAAGACATCTCGCTCGGCGAATTACTCTTGGAAATCCTTCGATTCCTTAGAAGAAACATCCTTATTCTCTCGGTTGCTCTTGTGATTGGAGCCTTATTGGGATCCATTCTCGAAAACAACAGAGCTTCTCGATACGAGTCGGATCTTGTCTTGTGCAGCGACCTTGTTGAAAATGACCGATTGAAGGAAATCCTTGGTGAACTCAGTCGCGCTGTTATCGATCGAAACTACGACTACCTTTCTCAACTTTCAGGAATGGATGCCTCTGAGCTCTCAAAGCTGAAAAGTCTGGATGTAAAAGTGATTGCACGAGCTAAAGATTTTGAGCAATACATGGACAACCGCATCAACAATTGCGTGCAATTGACCTGCTCGACCGAAGATCCGGCGCTCCTCCCAACTTTGGAGGCGCTTTGTATGAAAATCGTTGCAGACAACTCGTTGGTCAGCAAACTCTACGAAAACAAGATGGCAGTGCTTAGTACCGCTAGTGGACGTTTGGAAGAAGACATTCAGTTGCTGAGAGAGAGCCGCAAGAAGTATTTGAATGATGCCACGGCAGAAGCACCCTCGGAAGACACACAAGGTGACCTCAATGAAGCTTATGAATTAAAGGCCGACTACGACCAGCGTCTTGGACGATTGGTTGAAGCATACGTTGCGAAATCTTTCAACGATCAAGTTCGCGCTACTCAAGAAGTTGCTAAACAAGGAGTGATGTTCGCCTTTCTGTTTCTGGGGTTGGCGGCAGCATTTGCTTTCTTTCGCGAACTCAAGCTTTAGCACTCAGCTCCTCTATGAGCGCCGCATATTCATCTCCATGAACTTGCCATTCATGCACCCAAAGGTTGTTTGGATGCCATAGAAGTACGAATTCACCATTATATTTCTGCACCTCATTCTTCATTTCCAAACAAGCGGCTTTGAATTCTTCGGTGCTCATTTTGAAACCCAAGGCTGTATCCATCAAGATCAAAGGATGTTCTCGTAAACTGGATTTTCGTCGTTCTTGAAAATGGTACAAAGAATAGGGGTAGCATACTGAAGAGCGAAAGCCGTAGCCCGAATCGAATCCCAAACTTGAATCTGTTTCAATTTCCTTTTCTAGGGAGGTTAATGATTCAGGAAATCGGAATTTCAGGTAGTGCTGTCTTCCATCCGCAAGTGATGGAACTGCAAGACGGGCGCGTTTCATTTCCTCCGACATTCGATCTGCGTCAAGGAAAGTATTCCAACCAGGGTGAATTCCAAGTCGATGACCCCTCTCGGCAATGCGATCGATCTCCGCTTGCACTTTTGGGTCGGAGATGTTGTACCTCCAATCAAACTCACCCTTTTCCATGCACATGAAGTAAAAGCACGATTTGAGATTGTTCTTTTCGGAGACGTCCATGATGAACTCGAAGGAGTCGTATGGATCTTTTGCATTTCCAGCTCGCACAGCCAGTATCCGCTTTATGGTCTTCAAAAAGACACTCGCGCTCTTCCTTCTTATTATGTCGCCGCCCAAAGCACGAATCAGTTTGCCCGCCTCGTCGTAACGTCGAAATTGGTCGACGTCGTGGGTGAGGTTCAAACTGTAGTTCCTTTTTTTTCGCTTTTGCTGAAAGCCCAATTCCTGAAAGGCCGACCAGATCAACTCAAGGTATTCGTTTACCAGGGGCCGTTTTTCCAATCCTGCCTTTTTTACCAATAAGTTAGCAATTGGAAATCGTCCATATCGATCGTCTAACGGAGATTCATTTTCTTCTAAACGGGAAAGCAATACAAAGGCTGAGGCGATGAAGTCGGCTTTGAATCTTATAGAGTTTTCTTCTTTTTCTATTCCGTCTTGCCCAAAAAGAGCATGGCTACCATTGCTTTCACGGAACTGAAGATCTCGTGCATCTGAATGATTTAAGCTTCGATCCTCCTTATGTTGCGCAAAGTAGAGGTCGGGCATGATGATATTCTTTCCCTCAAACTCAATCCGCCATTCAGCTTCATCGTGCCATTCCAGGTTGTAGTTCAAGCCATAAAACTCTTCGAAGAGTACATCTAGGATGTACTTCCGCTCGGGCTCAAAATTCTTGAAGGCTTTAACTGTTATGCTCACAATGGGCTTTTCAATTGCCAAAACTAAAGGAGTTCTTCGACTGAGCTCAACCAATCGGTTTCAAATGCACATTTTTGCAGCTCCGATGAACCCAGCATACTTCAATTCATTTTTCATTCAAGAGCGAATCAACGAGGTATTGAGTCCTGCTATTTCCTTTTTCGAACCCAAGGAAGTTGAGCCTACTGAAGACTTCGCTCCTTGCTTCATCCTTGGGCCAGCACGTTCGGGTTCAACCATGCTCTACCAACATTTGAGCAATCGATATCGCTTTTCTTACATCGACAATCAGATTCATCTCTTTCACAAGAACTTTCGCTTTGGAGTGAAGCGCAGCTTCAATCGATTCGGACATCGTCCACATCAATCGTTCGGCTCCAATGGAGGACGAACCCACGAACAAGGCTTGCATGCGCCAAGCGAATGCGGCCCGTTTTGGTACAATTACCTGGCAAATGGTCAGCGATACTTTGAAGGAAACGAATTGAGTTCGCAACAAATTCACGCGATACGAGAGAACTTCTATTTCCTCTCAAAAACATTCGAAGCTCCCTTACTGGTGAAAAACCTTCTTCTAGCTGAGCGTCTGAAAGTCTTAGTCAAGGTATTTCCAAAAGCCAAATTCATCATTAACTTTCGAAAGCCTGAGTTTTGCGTTCAATCAATGTTGCTGATGCGTCGTTCGCTTGGAATTGATGAAGAAGCCTCTTGGTCAGCTATTCCAAAGAATTACCCAGACTTCGCTGATGAAAGTCTTATTCCTCGCCTGGCGCTTCAAATTCATGGCTTGGAAAAACAAATTCTTCAAGACATTCCCGCAGAAAACCAGAGCACCATCGTTCATTATGAAGACCTAGATGAGCAGCTTATAGTGAAGCTCGCTGGCTTCATCACTCCTCTTCCTGAAATGCGAGAAGGAGCTGATTCACCTAAAGTTCATGCTCATCAAGAACAGAAAGTGGACAATTCTGAATGGAAGACAATTATGGAGTCGGTTGAAAAGCTAGATTGGTCGCATCGAAATGGATAAACTCGAAATTTTAAAGTCCCTTGGAGAAAAGTTTGATCTCCCCATCTTCTACCAAGACATTTGGTTTGAGAGCTTCGACCCAGATTCTTGGGATCTGGTTCTTAGCGGCGAAGTAAACGACCCTAAGGCTGTATGGCCTTTCATGAAAAAGAAAAAAATGGGATTTACCAAGATTACCCAAGCTTGGTTAAACCCTTACGGTGGCCCTTGGCTGTTTTACCCAAAAGGCCAAAAGGACTACGCCCGCATGTCTTTTGAGAAGAAAGTTATTGATGAATTGTACGGAGCCTTACCCAAGCACGACGCCATTGCGTGCAACCTCTACCCCAGCCTTCAAAATCATTTGCCATTCAAATGGTTGGGCTTCGAGCAAACCACCCAATACACCTATCTCTTAGACCTCAAATTGACGGAAGAGGAACTGAGAGAAGGTTTGAATGGCAACATTCGCAGGGAGATCAATAAAGCCACCCGAAACGAAATTGACATTGTTGAGAGCGATGAGCTGGAAGACCTACATCGTTTGAAAATTCTCGACTACGAGCAAAAAGGAATGCCCATTGGCTATTCGTTCGAAGATTTCGAGAAACGCTTCCGACCAATACTGATTACCGGAAAGGCTAAAGTGCTTTATGCACTGCAAGATGGCAAGCGCGTATCGGGCATACTTCTGCTTTGGGATAAGCATCAAGCCTACTATTTGGTTGGGGCTACGGATCCAAACACGAAGGGAAATGGAATTTTCAGCTTCCTACTTTTCCAAGCGATTTTAGAAGCTCAAAAACACGTTGACACTTTCAATTTCGAGGGCAGCGTGATTGAAGCGATAGAGAAATTCTTCCGCTCCTTTGGAAGTCGCCAGCAACCTTATCACGTGCTGAGTAAGTACCAGAACAAAAAGCTCAAAGCTTTAGATCAACTGCGGAAAGGCCAGTAGAAGCTTCTTACTTTGAGCTTCTTCCAGACGTAAATGATTCCTAGAACATTCCACATCACTAAGCTAGCAGAGGTAGCAATTGCAGCTCCTATGGCGCCGTAAAGCGGAATCAAGAGAACATTTAAAACGATGTTGGTCACGGTAGAAGCCAATACGATTCGATTACCAAGCTTTTCATAACCCGTCATCTGAAGTAGGTTCATTACAGAACCCGCACTTACATTGACTGCTTGGCCAATCAAGAGAATGAGCAGTGGCAAATAGGAAGCTGTGTACTCTTCCCCAAAAATCGAAAGAGCGAATTCGCCGCCTATTCCCAGCACAACCACCAGCGGAATGCTCAGGAGAAAGATCATCTTACTTGCCTGGCTTACTGTTCCTTGTAAGGAAGTACGTCCATCCTTGGAATAATCTTCCGCAAATTTTGGAGCTGCCACGGCGTTCACTGCGAAGAGCGGAATCATGACGAGGTTGGAAATCCTCAGCGCTACATTGTAAAGCCCTACCTCTTCTTCGTTCAGGAAATAGCCCAACATCAAACTGTCCATCCATTGATTCAGCATCAATAGAGAGCTCGACAAAAGCATTGGAAAAGAAAGGTTGATCAAATCGCGTCGAGAAAAATCCGCTTGTCCTTGGGTGTGATCAAGCTTGTTGGATTCACGGTACCAAAACCACTGAGAGATGAGAAAAGCGCTCAAAATGGCTAGGAAATAACTGTTCAAGATTGCTCCTTCCGGCTCAATGGCAAAGTAGATGACGAGAAGAAAGATGAGTGTGAATAGATGAACGGAAGCTTGTTCGAGAAAAACCGAGATTGAGATGGCTTTGAGACCACGTAGACTCGCCACGTTGATGTCGCGCCAAACCAAGATGATTACGGAACCCGCAATGGCAAAGAGGTACATACTGCCCTGCAAGTCGGGAAGAAAGCGATCGCCGAGGATCGGCATTACGAGCAAATAAGCGAACACAATGAGCAAACTCACTCCGATTGAAACGAAAAGGGCATTGCTGTAATCCTTGCGGATTCCAATCACATTGTTCTTCGCCTTGTTCACAGCCACTCGCTTGATCATGGATTGATGCATTCCAAAACGACCAATGCTGATCATGATCATGAGGACGCTTTGTACCAAGGTGAAAACCCCGAGTTCTTTGGCTGAAAAATTCCTAGAGATGAACAATACTGTCACAAAGCTCATAAGCAGAGCCAGCGACCGGAGGATCAAAGCGGTCACGCTTCCTCTCCCCATTTCTGAGTTCATCAATTTTTGTAGAAGTTCCCGGATCAAAATTTTGTGCTTATATCCTCCTAAATGCCGTGCAATACTAAGTCAATCACGCCTAGAAATGGCTACTTTTGATTCATAGCGTTCCTCCCAATGAACTCAAGATTCTGGTTAGAAAAAGTTGTACGATTCCGCAAAGACAGTCGAATTCTGATTGCCGATTTTGTCACTTTTCTAGAACGTAATCTGAGCACAAAGATGCGGCTTCTGGTCTTGCCGATTGTCGGTTTACTCCTAGCCCTTTGGTATCATTTGAGCTTCAACCAAACGGAAGCTCCCATTCTTTTGGTATTCCAAATTCTCTCGCTCACACTTTTCTTTTCTGGACTCTTGTACCTCTTAGTGAGCTACCTAACCGGGAAAAAGATTCGCTGGCCCAAAACGATTTTGATGGTCAGCTTCGTGAGTTTCACCGCATATTGGCTTCCCCAAGGTTTTGATCTCACCGGCGAAGGACGGAGGATTCTTACCGCCTGGTATGTTACGGGAGACTACTTAAATCATATGATGCCGATGAGGATTGGAACCAATCTATCGGCCAGCTTGTGGCTGCACTTACTGCCGGAGCCGAGCATACTTTGGTCTAGAATGGGGCATTTGGCTGTTGTCTCTGGGATGGTTTACACCTCCTACCGAATTCTTCGCGAGTACTTCACGACCAACTTCTTACTGCCTGCAGTATTGATGTCGGGACTGGTATTCACCACGCACTTGGTATACACCGTGAACTACAACGTGCTACCGAGCTTGTATTTGTTGGTTGGAATCTATTTCTTGATTCGGAAACCCGGACAACGACTGTCCACAGCATTTGTACGTTACAGCATCAGCAGTTTATTCTTTACACTAGCGATTCTTTCAAACTTCACCCTCGCGATTTTTATTCCGATTTTCTTAATTGAAGCTGGAATTCGCTTGTTCTCAAAAGAGCGCCAAAAGCTAGTTCCTGGCCTCATTGGCTTTTTCATTGGAACAGCTTCCGTCCTCGTCCTCGTTTGGCTCACACTCATCTCTCTCAACATCGACGGCCTTTTCTGGTTGCGTTTGGGAGCCGTTCAGGAAAATAATTTGACAATGGCCGTGAATGCAGGGAACGCAACTTACAGCCACAGCATCGGACGCTTGTTTGAAATCTATTCTGCGCAGTGGATTCAGATCATTCCGAAAACACTCATTGGTTCGGCGATTATAGGTTTTTGGATTTACGTCTCGATTCGCACCAAACGTTACTGCCGCTTCTTCACGCACGTAATCATTGCCATTGTGGCCCTAGATCAGATGAACCGCATGGAGATGTGGTGGGAGGCCTTATTGGTGGCCTTCAACTCCTTGTTGATTGTCTCCTTATTCTTGAAATTGAAGTGGCGCAAATACTCCTCCTTAATTCTGTGGGCGCTTGCACTCTACTTTGGAACCTATCTAGGCTCCAACAATGGTTTGGTCAATGTCTTTTTCTCCGGCGGCAGCCTACTCATCATTCCTGTCTTGCTCCTTCTCATCAAGGACAAAATGTATAAAACCAAAAGACGCTACAAAGGACTTCGTTTCCTCACTCTCAGCTCCTTCTTCATCCTTCTCATTTTCACTTTGTACAAACACCGCGACTTGGTTTATCGCGAGGCGCCGAGGGCGGAGCTTTCAACCTTCTTCAATACGAGTCAACTCAATGGCATTTGCAGCACTCCAGAACGAGTTCAAGAAATTGATGCCTACTGCGCTTTCCTAGAAGCAAATATCTCTGAAGAAGCCCGAATCCTGCACGTAAACAAAGTGCCTAGCTTAGCTCTCCTTTCAAAGCGAGCCTATCTTGAACATTGGAAATGGGCGAAGTGGAATCAAACTGAAGAGAGCTTGCGATCTGAGGAAGGCCCTGAATACATTCTAATCAATCACAAAGATCCAAGAAGTCCTTTGTGGCCAAAGAGTACGACTGAAGGAATCGCGGCCGACATGGATTCCTACAACTTCCATGTGGTACTTGTTTCTCAGAGCTACGAAGAAGTATATCGCACCGAAGCTCTTAGTCTTCATAGACGTTTATCAAGCCTAAGCGAAGATTAATCTTCGCTTAGGCTTGTGCCAGATCTTTCCAAACTATTTATTAAAGCACATTACTTTTGGAGGGTACTCGCCCGAATCAGACCTGCCTGTCGGCAGACAGGGATTCGCGCTAGTGGGGGTTCATTCTTTATGTCAAAACTTGTGATGGAAAACGATTCAGCCAAGAGCCTACCCTTTATTAGTCTTGGGTTTCTTCTCATGGCTTTATTAATTGGAATCAATTGTAAAGGCCAATCTTCTTGCGCCTATCATCAATTGGTGCCAAATTCCACTATTGCTGATGAAGGGACGAGATGCCTAACGACCTTCCGTGATCAGGTATACGTTTGTGGGAGTGAATTGGACTTGACAAGTGGGAATTTGGAGTGTTACATTCTGGAATATGACTCCTGTGGTGTGGTCCAATCAAGAACGGACTTTCCTTCACCGACCAATACTTTATTCACTTCGATGGGTGTCCTTTCCGATTCTAGTCTTTTTATTACTGCAACTATCGTAGACACCACTTAGGGAGCTCCCGATACATATTTGCTTGAATTCAATATTACTGACCACTCCTTCGATACAATGGTTCATTTTGATCACTGGTTTGATGATCGTTTTCAAAGTGCAATTCTTGTTGGATCTGATATTTATATTGTTGGATATGGCGCTCCCAACGATACTTCGCATATGCAGTCTTTGGTATTCAAGTATAACCTCCTAACTAAGGACAGTAGCTTCAAGTATTTAGATTTTGGAAAGTACTACTACACAAACAGCATTTTAGCATTGAGTGATTCGAGTGGTTTTATTATAAGCGGAAGATATTACGATTTAGGTTATTTTGATTCATTTTGCCTTTTCAAGGTGGATACAGGACTAAACCTTGTTTGGAACCGAGAAATTCCTAAACAAGGCTATCAAGCGGGAGGAATGTCGATTGAGTTTCCTGCAAATACTATTACCACAATAGGATATACAAGTATAGACCCGTCGGAAACGAATACGATGCTTATACAATATGATTTTGATGGGACTGCCTTGCGGGATACAACAGTGGACTATTTCCCCAATACGAGTGAATTTTTAATATTTCCTGCCCATTCTAGGACTGAGCAAGAGCTAATTATTGCAGGAGGAGTTGATGACTCAACAAGGCTTGGTGGATTTACAAGTCCGAACATCCTTGTAATGTCCATAAACGAAGACTTAGAAATGATTTGGCAGCACGACTATACCTTGTTAGATGGTCGCACGCATGATTATGCCGTAGATTTTAGTCTTGATTCTCAGGGCAATATTATAATAGCGGGATATATATTACGCTTTGATTCGTTGAGAAACGATGGTGTTATTCTAAAGCTAGATTCAACTGGTTGTTTGCCTTCATGTTATGTTGGAATTGATGATAACAGTGAGGAATTTGATTTTAGAATTTGGTCAAACCCAACAGATGGAAGATTGAATGTCGTAGCAAGTTCAAATCAAACCTTTCAATTTGAGGTCAAGGATCTATTGGGAAAGCTTGCTTCGTCTGGCGAAGGACGAGGTCATAGAATTATTGATTTGAGCACGCTCAATTCTGGGGTGTACTTTATTCAGTTGAAAATTCAGGATAAGGTTTGGAGTCGAAAAATCATCCTCGATGATTAATGGTTTGACCAAGATCTTTCCAAACTATTTATTAAAGCACATTACTTTCGGAGGGTACTCGACCGAATCAGGGATTCGCGCTAGCGGGGAGGTCAGTTTTGTATTATTTTACATGTTGATCAACATCCATCTTTTGATGCAAGATTCTAATGATCTCAATAACGTCCTCTGGCAATTTTCTGTAAAAAATTAGGTGAGATTTTACAATGCTAGTTCTGTAACCGATTCTAATGTGCTCTGCTGATTTTCCTATATTAGGATTCTCGCTTAGAAATCTGAATTCATCGATTAGAAGTTTGTAGTATCTGTCTGCTTGTTCTATCGACCACTTATTGAAAGTATAAAGCCAAATGTTTTCTAAGTCTTCAATGGCTTTCGAAGTGATGTGATATTTAGGTTTCGTCATTTAACCTTTGAATGGAGTGACTTTAAGTGCTGTTCTGGGTCAAAGTTTTGTACGAACTCACTTTGCTCTCCTTCATCTAAAGCTGATCTTAAAGCCTTAAGCTGCTGCTCCTCGCTTTCCAAAAGTCTTAAAGCTGTCCGGATCACCTCACTTACAGATCCGTATCTCCCCGATGAGACTTCATGTTGGATGAATTTCTCAAAGTGATCTCCGAGGGATATTGATGTGTTTCTTGCCATTTGAATCGTGTTTGTTCAAATGTACCAAAAATTGGTATTGATGATTTTTAAATCTACGCCTAGAGTACTATTCTCTACATTCTAGCCGGCTTCAGTTGAAAAACCAGCCTCGCAGGTATTGCGAGATTAATCACTTCTGCGCACCAAATGATTTTGCGAGCCTAAGCCTCCATAAGAGAACTCTTTAAGCTTCGAACGCTTCGTACATCCGCTCTATAATCTCAACCACTTTCATGCCTTCTAGGGCATTGGTAGAAATCACATCGGTTCCTTGCAACGTGTTGATTACATTCTGAATCACATAGTGGTGATTGGCAGCACTTCCTTTATAGTCTCCGTAATCGTTTGGAGGGTTTGCAGGAGGAAGTTCAGGCATTTCATAGTCTTCGATGTGGCAATAGCTCACCTGATCCATGTATTGACCCGATACTTTCACACTTCCTTTGGAACCTATGATGGCGATTGAACTCTCCATATTCTGTCCATAGACTGAAGTCGAGAAATTGACCGAACCCATTCCACCTTTCTTGAAGTTGAAGTAGACAATTCCAGTATCGTCGAACTCAGTCGATTTCTTGTGGCTGAAGTTTGTTGACTGTCCGTGAATGTCATCAATGTCGCCCATCAACCAGTACATGATGTCGATGAAGTGTGAGAATTGAGTGAAGAGCACTCCCCCATCCAATTCCTTGCTGCCTTTCCAACCACCTTTCTTGTAATAGCGGTCGTCGCGATTCCAGTAGCAGTTCATTTGAACCATGTAGATCTCACCAAGCTTCTCTTCAACCATGAGGGACTTCAACCATTCCGAGCTCGGACTGTATCGGTTCTGTTTCACACAGAAAACGTTTTTTCCAGCTTGAAGGCTTTTGTAGATCACCTCTTCACAATCGGCCTTGGTGAGGGCCATAGGCTTCTCTACTATGACGTGCGATTTTTGATCAAGGGCTTTTGAAGCCATGCGAGAATGCGATCCATTTGGAGTACACACATTCACTACGTCGGCATGAATTCCCGAAGCGATGTAATCGTCGATGTCGGCAAAAACAGGAGCCCCAAATTCCTTCGCTCGCTCACGAGCTTCCTCATTCGGATCTACGACTGCAACCAACTCACAATCAGGATTACCATCCACCATGATGGCATGTTTACGGCCTATGTGTCCGTAACCCAATACGGCAAATTTGATTTTTGACATAAGTTCTATTTCAAATCATTCCAATACCAATCAATGGCTCGCTCAACACCGGCGAGCACACTAATTTTAGGATTGTAGTTTAACATTCTTCTAGCCTTCGCAATGTCTGCCAAGGAATCTCGTACATCGCCTTTTCGAGCTTGTGCATACTTAAGTTCAACCTCTGCAATTTCCGGATCTTTTTCCGACAGCAAAAGTTGTAGTTTTTTTACAATCTGGTTCACAGAAGTTCTTTCACCAAAAGCCACATTGTAGACCTCGTGAAAAACCTCTTCATTCTCAGTCTCTAAGGCGCACTCATTTGCATGAAGCACATTGTCGATGTAAGTAAAATCGCGTGTTTGCTCACCATCGCCATGAATTTCGGGTGAACGATGTTCAAGAAAAGCCTTCACAAATTTTGGGATGGCCGCGGCATAAGCCCCATCGGGATCTAGGTTTCTTCCAAAGACATTGAAATAGCGCAAGCCAATTGTTTTGATGCCGTACATCTGGCCAAAGACCTTCGCGTACTGCTCGTTCACCAACTTGGTCACTGCATAAGGCGACATTGGGTTTCCAATGCGGTCTTCAACCTTTGGTAGTTCTTTGGAATCGCCATAAGTGGAGCTGCTCGCTGCATAGACAAATCGTTCCACGCCTTCTTGCGTTGCCGCCCACAACACATTCAAGAAACCAGTAATATTCACCGCATTGGTGTCCAAGGGTCGGTCGATGGAACGAGGAACAGAGCCGAGCGCGGCTTGATGAAGAACGAGCTCGCAGTCTTGAACCGCTTTTACGCAAGCCTCAAAATCGCGAATGTCAGCTTCTACAAATTCAAAGTTGGGGTGTTCTAGTAAGCCTTGTATGTTCGACATTCTACCGGTAGAAAGATTGTCGAGACAGCGAACCTTGTAACCCTTTTGTAAAAAGTGTTCGCAGAGGTTAGAACCAATAAAACCGGCACCTCCGGTGAGTAGAATTCGTTTTGACACTCAGTCTATTTTGCAAAATTGATGGCACGCGTCTCTCGAATCACCGTAACCTTAACTTGACCCGGATAGGTCATTTCGTCCCTAATTTTTTGCGAAATCGAAAGAGAGATGTCGCCCGCTTGGATATCATCAACTTCTTCGCTTTCAACCATTACCCTAAGTTCCCTTCCGGCTTGTATGGCATACGCCTTCACAACGCCTCTGTGAGATAACGCGAGCTCCTCTAAATCTTTGAGTCTTCTGATGTAGGATTCGACTACCTCTCGACGCGCACCAGGTCGGGCACCAGAAATGGAATCGCATACTTGCACCACAGGTGATATCAAACTATTCATTTCCACCTCATCGTGGTGCGCTCCGATGGCATTGCAGACCTCTGCACGCTCTCCATACTTTTCTGCGAGTTTCATTCCTAAGATGGCGTGCGGCAATTCCGGCTCGTCGTCTGGAACCTTTCCAATGTCGTGGAGCAATCCAGCGCGCTTGGCAAGTTTCACATTCAATCCGAGTTCGGCCGACATAGTCGCGCAAAGGTTTGCCACCTCACGTGAGTGTTGGAGTAGGTTCTGACCGTAGGAAGATCGGTATTTCATTCTGCCCACCATGCGAATAAGCTCTGGATGCAAACCATGGATTCCCAAGTCTATAACAGTTCGATTTCCCGCTTCAACTATTTCATCTTCAATCTTGGAATTCATCGAGGCTACAACCTCTTCAATGCGTGCCGGGTGAATCCTTCCATCCTTTACAAGAACATCTAGGGAAAGGCGCGCTATTTCTCTACGCACTGGATCAAAACAGGAAAGCAAGATGCTCTCTGGTGTATCATCAACTATGAGTTCAACTCCAGTGAGAGACTCAAAAGCTCGGATGTTTCTTCCTTCTCTACCGATGATGCGACCTTTAATCTCATCGCTTTGAATGTTGAACACACTCACCGAGTTTTCAATGACTTCTTCGGCGGCTATGCGTTGGATGGTTTCCAACACAATCTTCTTAGCCTGACGCTTGGCTGAAAGGCGCGCCTCTTCTACGACTTCTTTTTCATAGGACATCGACTTGCTCCGAATCTCAGCCTTCATGGCATCCTCGAGTCTCTCCCCTGCTTCTTCGGCACTGATTTTTGAAATCTCTTCTAGAGCACGCACTTGCTTTACATGCAAGTCGGCTAGCTGGGCATTCTTGTCCTTCAGGAAGCGGTTTTGACGTTCGAAAAGATCTTCGCGTGCATCCAAGCGTTGCTTTTGCACGTTGATGTCTTTGAGGCGGGAATTGATGCTGAACTCGCGAACGTTGAGTTTTTTCTGAAGGTTTTCTAGAGCACGTTCCTTGTGGGAAACACCCTCTTCAAACTGCTCCTTAAGTTCTATGAACTTGTCTTTGGCTTCAATAATTTTCTCCTTCTTGATGACTTCACCTTCCATCTCTGCTTGTCGCAGAGCAGACTCTCGATTCTTCTTGGAGGCAATTTGCATAAGGAAGTACGACGCAATCGCCCCGAGCATCAATCCAACCAACGCAAATAATCCGAAGTCCAACATTTCTACTTTTTAGGGCACAAAAAAGCCCGCACAAATTGATTCTCGTAAACCCCTGAAAGTTTAAGAACGAGGGTCGGGTTCTGAAGGGTCGATCTTCCAACGTCATGATAGAACCATAATCTCAGTCCGAAGACTAATAAAAAGGCCTGATCTAGCTCAAAGCTCCTCCCTCAACGTGTAAAATGTTGAGTTTACAAAAAGATTTATGCGGGCATAAATTTCGTCAACCTCTAAAGTCGACTGTACGATAAAGAACTTACTCAGCTAAAATTTCGCCGAGCTTCTCTTCAAACTTAAGGATTTTCTCTGTCAAGTCGTCGTCTTTGGAAGTGTTTTCAACCTCCTCCATATACTTGCTCGCAAACTCCAATGAAGTCATGGCCAGCAAGTCCTTAGAATCGGAAACCCCAAAACTATCTTTCAAGTTTTTTATGTTCTCGTTCACTGCCTTCGCTGCCTTTCGGATGCGCTCCTCCTCCTCACGTGCAACTGTGAGAGGATAGGTACGGTCGCCCAGCTTTACATTGATTGAAATTTCCGCCATCTTATTGATTGAGCATTCCTATGCACTTGTCTACTTCCCGCAAAATCTCATTGATTTTCAACTTCAGTTCACGTGAGTTCTCTGAACCTTCTGAACCGCCCAAGTTTTTTGCCATCGACAAAATCTTGATCTTATTCTTCAACGAGTCTATCTCATCGTCCTTCTCCTTGAGTAAGCCCTTTTGTCTCTCAATTTTTTGCTCCAGCAGATTGTTGCTCTCTTTTACATCGCGCTGTTTTTGCACGACCTTTTCCAAGAGCTGATCTATACGAACAAAAGATTGATTGACTTTCTCCACAGGTATTCTGATGAAAGGCAAAGTTAATTGGCACAATGCAACTTGCAAGTTTTTCAGTCATTGCTGTTCATTTTTCGTTGAGCTGAGCTCTACTTGGGCGTAGAAGGCCATTAACTTTGTCCTCAATGATGCACAAGAGCTGTTTATTCCTACTTCTCGTTACTCAATCCTTCTTGAGCGACGCACAAATCCATCCCGACAGCACTAATTTTAGAGCCCCCGTCGACATTCCAATGTACTTGGCTGGAAATTTTGGTGAAATACGAGCGAATCATTTTCACGCTGGATTGGATATTAAAACGCAAGGAAGAGAAGGTCATTCCGTTCGCGCGGTAGAAGAGGGCTTTGTTTCAAGAATAAAGATTGCTCTAGGGGGTTACGGCAAGGTTGTGTACATCGACCATCCAAATGGCTACACAAGCGTTTATGCGCACTTACAATCCTTCGACGATAAGATCAATTCGTATCTGCGTAAGAAGCAATACGAGCAAGAAGAATTTCTAGTTGAACTCTTTCCTGAAAACGGAGAGATTCAAGTTAAAAAGGGAGAGCTGATTGCGCTTTCTGGAAATACAGGAGGAAGCGGTGGCCCTCATCTTCACTTCGAGCTCAGAGAAACGGAAAGTGAATTTCCAGTAAACCCGCTACTGTTTGGATTTAACATTCGCGACAGCATCGCTCCTCGCCTGCTTCGAATCGGAGTTTATCCGCTGAATGAGGTGAGCGGAGTAAACTCTAAATCTTCACCACTCTACTTAAGCCTTCGACGTGTGGGTACAAAGTATGTATTGGAGGATGCACAAGTTGTCAAACTGAAAGGCAAGATTGGTTTTGGGATCGAAGCGCGCGATTACCTCAACGGCAGCAGCAACCGAAATGGAATCTATTCCATCGAACTCGAAAAGGACGGGAAGTCTGTATTTCAGCACGAGATGCGTTCATTTAGCTTCGACGAAAGCATTTGCATCAACTCACATGTTGATTATCCTTATTGGCAACAATCAGGTAAACGCGTACAACGCTGCTACCGTCAGCAGGGAAATACGCTTTCTACCTACAAGCACAGCATCAACGATGGGCAGTTGTTTTTTCTCGACAGCCTTCCCCACCAAATTCGCTTTCGGGTAAAGGACTCCTACGGAAATGAGTCTGAAGCGACCATCGAAGTGCAAAGCGATCAGGAAATGTTGATTAGTTCACCAAGTCCAAAAGCCATAGCCTTAACATGGCAGTCTGTGAATGAATTGGAAATTGAAGGATTCTGCATGAAAATCGACAGCCTTGGCTTGTTTGAAGACGCTCGCACCAGCTTGGATAGCCGTCCAGCAATCGGTCGGGCCCAATCCCCCATCTACAGTATCGACGCTGGCTTAGCCCTTGCTAAATATGCGCATGTCTTCATCGACGTACCCAATGTGAAGGCAGGTTATGAAGACAAGTATTTCCTTGCCAGACTCAGTTCAAATATGAGCTTCAAAGGAGGAATCACTGGAGAGCTCATTGATGGCACTTTTTCGGCCGACATCAAAAAAACGGGAAATTACACCTTAATGATCGACTCAGTTGGACCGAGCATTCAAAAGCTGAGTGACGGAAATTCTCCTCAAGGGAAAAGCATTCGTTTTCTCATGAAAGACAAACTCAACGGGCTCGAAGGATGGAGAGTTGAGGTACACGGGAAATGGGTTCTCAGTGAATACGATCGTAAGAGTTCTTTATTGAGTCTTGCCTACATTGAACTAAATGCTTTGAACAGAGAACGTAAACTGCGCGTTTGGGCTGCTGATGAAGTTGGAAACGAAACGGAAGTATCGTTCAGCCTAAACTACTAGGCTACTTCGTTGAAATGTTTGCCTCTACGTGCGGTTTCGGGGCAATGGCAAATTTCAAATCTTCGTTCTTCGTGAAGCTGTTGTACTCGTAGAAGTACACCGGAATCAATTCAGGATCCACTTCATTTACGAATGAAGCATCGGCATTGGAACTGGCGAGGCGAGTCATTATTCCACTAACCGTGTGCTCATCTGGTCGATAAGTATCGAATGAAAGTTCGTAATAGCCAGTTTTACCGGCTATAAAAGCAAAGCGCTTCCCGCCAACATCTTTGGTCGTGTAAATCGTTTCTTTACTTCCGTATCGTTTCAAATCAATCGATTTGAACTTCGTAGGGTTTCCTTTTGAATCCATCAATTGAGAGAATTCTACTAGAACAGTATCTCCTTTGAAGTATTTGAAAATGTTGGTAATGGGGCGGTCGATGCCGTGTTTGTTGTTGTACTCCTTTGAACTTGGGCAGCAACTGACTTGATATTGATCACCTCTCTTTTGGTGTTTCTCAAAATCGTCTATTTCGGTTTCATGAATGAAAATATCGGAAGGGCTGTATTCACTTCCAGCATTCTCCTTGCGCTGATAATATGATTTTGCTGAAGTATTTATTGCTGTTTTTCCCTCTTCGTTTTTTTCGTAGACAAAAGAAGCTTCGCGGTTTGTACTGAAAGGTAAAACGAGATTCTTCTCCTCCTTGGAGCGTTTTTCAATCAACACCGACATGATTCGGAAAGAATTTGTTGGCTGAAGAATTTTCACTTTGTAGATCCCATCTCGATTGATGTTCACCATTTCTTCAGAGATTGTGGAAGACTTCATGTCCGCCTCGCCTGCGGGAAGCTCATCATCAAACTTGTCCATTTGGTTGTTGTATCTCAAAATCCTGTATCCTTTGAACGACTTTCCCTTCACCTCATTCGCGCTTAAGATGACCTGGTCACCTTCTTTTAAATTAAACACAAACTCGGGCCCTGTAAGGCGGTCGGAAATGGTGTCGCTGAATAGAATTTTCTTTCCTTGGATGTTGAATATCTGATTCATAGGAACCATTTCCTCAGCACTCATCCCTCCAGTAGTCGATTGCTTCTGACCTTCAAAGGCAAGTGCAAGCATTGAGTCGACCGCCGATTGTTTTACTTCAGCTTCTGTGGGTATTTCTTTAGGTGCCGCAGGTTCGGGACTTGCTTCTACTTCTTCCACCATTTCTCCCCCAACTTCGGTGAGCTCATGCGTCCCAGTACTGTCCATTTTGGTGTCGTGATGAACTACGGCGAGTCCTTCAGGGATGGCCTGCTTGGCAGCTTCAATGGAATCTTGTTTCGCTTTTTCAATAGCAGCCAAACGTTCAGCTTCTAGGGCAGCTTCAGCGCGAGCTTCAGCCTCATACAAACTATCCGCCTTGGCTTTTGCCGCAGCTTCAAGTTGTTCCTTTTCAGCCTGAGCTTTTGCCTCCGCCTCCATTTTCAAGCGTTCTTCTTCGGCTTGCGCAGCGGCCTCTTCTGATTCGTTCGACTCCGTACCCTCAGCCTCAGCCAAGAGAGTCGCCTCCTCTGAAGATGCTTTTTGCACTCCTTCTTCGAGTACTGGAGCTACTGCGGCAGCGGTTGCGGCAGCGGCAGCTTCTTTTTCTGCATTGGCTTTTGCTAAAGCTTCCGCTTCAGCTGCTTCTTTCTCAGCCTTTTCTCTAGCAAGGGACTCTTCTTCGGCCTTGGCTTTCGCCGCGGCATCCGCTTCTAGTTGACGTCGCTCAGCCTCCGAAGCTTCTTGTTCCTTTTTCAGAGCTTCAGCTTTCTTCGCTTGCTCTTCTCTTGCGTATGCCTCAGCACGCTCAGCGGCGGCAGGATCACTGACTTGATTCATGTTGCGCGCATCCGCAATGGTGATTTTTGCTCCGTTTAGATAGGAGGTCACGAAAGCATCCGAATACCTTCCGCCTGATTTCACTTTCGTGAGAAATTGTTCTGCTTCTCCAAAACTCTTGAAGCGTCCTAGGCTTATTCGATTCATTCCCTCTGCACTCACATCGTGATTCACAGGCTGCCCCAAGCTACTGAATGCGTTCATTGACGGCATGGTCAAGAAAGATCCTACCTGAATGGTGAAGAACAATCCATCTTGATCACGAACGCTCGTTTGGGCATTCAGTGTGGTACAAAAAAATCCTGCAATAAGCAGTAAGATCAGATTTCGCATCTCGTTGTGTTTGAGCGGGAGAAGAACAAAAATAAAAATTCGTAGAGGCCGTCGGTCAGAAGGCCAGCAGTTTCAATGTTTTGGAACTTCTTCCAAGCCGCAATCTAAGGAAATATTGCCCGGCATCAAGATGATAATCGAAGGCTCTATTCCCTTTACTTGGCAGTTCAAAATTCCTAGTTTCAATCAAGCGACCAGTCACGTCAAGCAACTCCAATTGATAGTTTCCAGACTGTAAACTTTCAATACTCACATGCACCGGACCATCCGTAGGCACTGGACTTGCGAACATTTTCACTTCCTCCAGCATGAACAAACCACTGAGACTTGTTGGGAGGCTTGTGTCGGGTGGTGGAATTGCACTCGTGTCGGTTAAATCTGCTTTCCATATCCCCCTACCGAAGGTTGAAATATATACTTTCTCTTCTGAATAATGAATTTCCAAATCACTTACGATCACATTGGGCAGTCCATCCGAATACAATTCCCAACCATTTGTGGTGTCGTTTGAGAAATAAACCCCCAGATCTGTTCCTGCATACATTGTGTTCATTCCGCTGTATCTCTGACGCTTCAATACATTGACTGGTATATTCGGTAGGTTCTGACTGATGTTTTGCCAAGAATTTCCAGCATCGTAGCTCGCAAAAATTTTCACGCCATCTACAAAACCTCCGTAGGTCACCAAAACGGTATCTTCATTCGTTTCATGAATCACAACCGAAGTGGGATACAAACTGTCGGGCAAGCCTGCAGTAACATCTGTCCAGATGGAATTTTTGAAAGACCATACAGAGCTTGGCTCATTGTAGCCAAAATACACGCGCTTAGCAACATAGATTCTTGCTGGATCGTTTTCCGCGACCGCAAAAGCAGAGATCAGATTGGGATAACCTTGCCCCGCGATGTCGCTGAAATTTGATACTGAAAAAAACGAATTTCCGGCATCTACACTTTTCCACAAGTTACCATAGCCCGCATAAATGGTGTTGGGGTCTTTAAGATCCATCGCCATTGGGGTTGTCCAGCCTCCTTGCTCAAAACTCATATCATTGTCAATTCCATACTGGGTAAATCCAACAGCATCGGAAAAAGTCAAGTTTCCATATTGTGAAGAAACGTAGGTAACGTCTGTATCCGATGGATGCAAGATATTGTCCATGCCATCACCTCCAAAAATATTTCGCCAACTCCCATTGTTCAGGTAGTAGGTTCCATTGTCTTGAGCTCCAGCCAAAACATTTCCTGGATGATCTTCCGCAATGGAAAGTCGATAAAAGGCGGTAATCTGCATACCATTTGTAATGTTTTCCCAATCGGTAGGCCATCGGTAATTGGCCACCCATCCAGGGATTGCCGACCAGTCTGTTAGGCCAATGCTGTCGGTTCTATAAAGACCACCATCGTTGCACAAGTATATCTTTTCGTCCAGCTGATTGTAGGCGAAAAAGTGCTGATCGGCATGCGTACTAAATCCATCTCGATGGTACCAATAAGAAGCACCTTTCCAAGTTTCGCCTCCATCCTCAGTTCCCCAAACATTCACTCCTCCTGTATAAACGATGTCTTCATTCTCGGGATGAACCAAGAGCGTTAGGTCATAGGTTCCTTGGCCTCCTGTCTCTCCCATTCCATCGGACCATGCCAATATGTTTGGTTGATCAACTGAATCTTTGTGGGCTCGAAGGTCCCAAGTAAGACCTGCATCATCGCTCTTGTAGAAGGAGTGAAAACCGCGACTCATATCGCAGGTGATGGCATAGAGGACGTTCGGATTTGAATGGGCTATAGTCAGCTCAATTCGTTGAACGTCTCGAGGGGGAATGCCGCTGTTCATTACTGCCCAAGTCTGACCGAAATCAATCGAACGCAGGATGGCGCCGTAACCTTGATTTATATTCTGTACATAACCTGAAGTGGCGTAAATGATGGAAGGATCTGCAGGACTTTGCTCCATATCCCAGATTAGACTGTCCAACACTTTCGTCCAGGAAGTCCCGGTGTCCGTTGACCTCCACATTCCACTGACCCCACCAGCGAGCAAGGTTCCAGCATTTGCCGTGTCGATGAAAACACGGCGAATCAGACTATTGTCCAGTTCAGGTAGATTATAAGTCAAACCTGTTGGTTCCCAAGTCAATCCAGCATTTTCTGATTTATAAACGCCCACCCCATAATGAGTGTTTCTCTTTCGATCGTCGGTGTTTAAGGCCACTCCGATGTAAGCGTAATCTCCCAAACAGGCGAAAATTTGATCTGGGTTTTTGGGATTGATGGAAATGTCATTGATTCGAAGTATTGGAAGGTCATCCCCCAAGGCAGTCCAGCTTTGCCCATGATCTGTGGTCTTCCAAATTCCACCCTGAGAAATACCCGTGTAGAATGTATTGCTGTCCGTGGGGTGAAAGGCTATGGTATTTATTCTTCCAAGATTGTGTGAGGCATATGGCGAGTTGAATCGTCCAGGAGGTCTACTGCTCGGCCCAACAGGAGACCAGTTGGCTCCTCTTGCTGCGGCCTGAGTCTTTGCCCTTGCAACTTCGCTTCTAAGGTCGTAGAATTTTGACAAATCTGAGACTTGCCCTGCTCCAGAAAGGCGGCTACTTTCAAAATCCAAGTGACGAGCCATCCACTTCCAACCCTTTTGATTTGTCGCCTTCAGTTCGTTGATTTCATTTTCGAGTTGAACGATGTTTGGGCTTTGACTTTGCGTAAGAGCGCTTAGGCTGAACGTAAGAAATGCAAGCAGCCACCCACTTCGTGTTATTAGATCATTCATTTTCTTCTGGTTTTGAAATCCGAACTACTGCATCAAAAACCACCTCCAACTCCTTAAGAATGGCAGGTTCCATTGCCTTGTATTGAATTCTTCCCGATGAATTAGTTAACGCGTAAGTCAGGCTTTTGGTTTGGCTGTCCTCTGCCGACATGCCGTATTCTGTTTTCAGTTTCGAGAAATCGGTTTCCATCAATCGCTGCCAGAGAGCCTCTCCCATCTGCCCCTTCAGGTCTGCCTTGTAGTTTCCTGTTTTGGGCGTATTCATCAAACCTTTGATTTTCACCTCACCTTTTTCATTGATTCGAAGGTTGTAGGCGACAAGGTCAGGGGAAATCCCAGAAACAGACTTGGAATATTCGATGTATTGGATTTTAGGTGATTCCTTTGGGCTAGAAGCACAAGAAGACAACAGGACCACAAAGCCAAGAAAGAATGCTTTCATATTCTAGTTGATAAAAAGAGCCTCTCCGCGCTCCCTCAAATTATAATTGGAAGCCATCACTTCACCGTAGGCACCGGCCGATCGAATGGCGATTAAATCACCTCGCTTACTCTCTGGCAAACGAACCGCTTTACCAAAGTAGTCGGAAGATTCGCAAATGGGTCCTACCACGTCGTACTTATATTCGCTTTGTGCTTTCGATTGCGACCAATTCTCAATTTTGTGATAGGCTTGGTAAAGCGCCGGACGGATGAGTTCGGTCATTCCAGCATCCAGAATTAGGAAGTCGGTATGAATTCCGGATTTGGTGTACAAGACTTTGGAAATTAGACTTCCACAATGCGCTGTAATTACACGACCTAATTCAAAATGAATTTGCTCAGCTCTTAAGTTCAATTGATCATTGAAAATTCCGAAAAACTCTTCATACTTGGCTTCATCCGAATCGGGCCTTTCATAATCGACACCTAGCCCACCGCCTAGATTGAGGTGTTCAATTTTAATGGAACGCTCTCGAAACCACTCAAGCACTTGGTTCACCTTGGTACAGAGATTCCTGAATACGCTTAAGTCGGTGATTTGAGAACCAATGTGAAAATGTATTCCCTGAAAATTCAATTCCGGATTCGACTCAATGATGCGCATCGCCTCTGGCAATTCGGTAAAATCAATTCCGAATTTATTCTCCTCCAAACCAGTAGTTATATAATGATGCGTCCTGGCATCTACGTTGGGTTTGATTCTCAATGCAATTCTCGCTGAGCGCGATTCATGTCTTGCAATCTCCGCCAATACTTCCAATTCTTGGAGCGATTCGCAATTAAAACAAAAGATGTCGTGCTTAAGTCCAAGTCGAAGTTCATCGTCGCTCTTCCCTACTCCGGCAAAAACAATTTCAGAACCAGTATAGCCGGCTTTCAACGATTGAAGTAGCTCTCCTCCACTCACGCAGTCGACACCAAAACCATAGTCCTTTACTTTTCGCAAAATCTCAAGGCGAGCATTTGACTTTACTGCATAATGAACTTTGTAGCCATAATGGTCGGCTGCTTTTTTCAGACTGCCTAGATTCTTGCCCAAGACGGTCATGTCGTAGAGATAGAATGGCGTCTTTCTTTCTAAAAGTTCCCGGATTTTCACGATTGAAACAAGTTTTCGTGAAGGGCTTGGAGTGCTTTAACTTTATCCTTGGAGTCGACAAGAACAGAGATGTTGTGCTTCGAACCTCCGAAAGAAATCATTCGAATATTCACTTCTTTCAAAGCACTGAAAGCATTCACAGCCAAACCGGGTAATTCCTGCAGCTCATCTCCTACCAAGCAAATGATGCTTTGATTCTCGTCAATCTCTACGCTCCCGATTTTCTCTAGATCTGCACGAATGTGTTCGATTTGATCGTTCTGATCTATGGTCAATGAGACGGCAACTTCCGAAGTGGTAATCATGTCGATGGAAGTTTTGTACCAATCGAAGACTTCAAAAATCTTCTTCAAGAAACCGTAAGCCAAAAGCATTCTGCCCGATTTCACCTTGATGGCGGTAATTCCATCTTTTGCCGCAATGGCCTTGATGCCCGTTCCACTGCCCATCATATCAATGCGCGTACCCTTGGCCTCAGGACGTTGGGTGTTCTTTAGAATAACGGGGATGTTTGCTACATGAGCGGGATGCACGCTGCTCGGGTGTAGAATTTTGGCTCCAAAATAAGCGAGCTCAGCCGCTTCGTTGAATGAAAGCCGCTCGATGGACTTTGTTCCCGTCACATACCTTGGGTCGTTGTTATGCATGCCATCAATGTCTGTCCAAATCTGAATTTCTTCGGCAGAGAGGGCCGCGCCAAATAGAGAAGCCGAATAATCGCTCCCGCCTCGCTTAAGGTTATCGATCTCTCCAAAGGCATTCCTGCAGATGTAACCTTGAATGATTTTCAGGCCAGGCTTTGCGTTTACCTCTTGACTCAATGCACTCTTTAGAAATTCACTGTCCGGCTCCAAATCCGACTTCAGACGTAAAACGTCTAAGGCATTCAATAAGTGGTTTTCAACTCCAATGGACTTTAAGTAGCGATGGAAAATACTTGTGCTCATCAACTCTCCTTGCGCCAGAATTGACCTTTCTAATTCAGCAGGCTGAAGTTTCACGAAAGCCCTTTTCAAATCGATGAAGCGGGCATCAAGAATGGCGGTAAGATCTTTCAGAATGACCGCATCTTGAATCAACTCATCTATAAAAATCTTGTACTCTCCTTCCAGGACATCGATTTCCTTCAGGGCCAAATGCTCTTGATTGGATCTGAAGTATTCGGCGATTTCCGCCAATCGATTTGTAGTTCCAGATATGGCGGATAGAACGACGAGAGACTCAGCCTCGTTCTTGAGGATGTTCGCAACACCCCTCATACTCTCAGGGCTTCCTACAGAGGTGCCCCCAAATTTTAATACTCTCATGAAGGCGCCAAAGATAGTTTTCAGTTGTCAAGAACCGACCGCTCACCCAATGTTACCTTAATGTTAAGTCAACCTTAATTTTGTGTATCTTTGTGATTGATGCGTCGATTAATATTCCTTCTATTCATCCCCTTACTGATTTCTTGCGAGCAAACCAGCGTTGAGTACATCTGGCTCAAACCTGATGCTAAAGAGGGTAAAGACGCACTCATCCAAAGCTTTCCAGAAGAACTCCAACAATCGACCAGTTCTGTATTTATGGCCGAAGCAAAGTGGGATGATCAAAACGAGCATCAATTAATCAGCCGCAGTTTATTGGAATTCGACCTGAAAAGTCTGCCGAGAAACGCGAAAGTCTTACATGCTGAACTTCGATTGTTCAATGGACTTCGCAGCGATTTACTGAGCAATGTCAACAAATTGGACCTCAATGAATGCCTTCTTCAAAGAATTACTGAAAGTTGGGACGAGTCAAGTGTTACTTGGGTGAACCAGCCTCAAACCACCTCTGAAAATGAAATTCGAATTGGGCCAAGCACTTCAGACCGCGAGGACCTTAGCATTGACATTACAGAGCTTCTCATTGATTTGCAACGTATTGAGAATTTCGGACTGATGCTCAAGCTCGTCGAAGAGTCGGGAACAAAGCGTATGGCATTTGCTTCCAGCGACGCATTTCATTCTGAATTCCATTCTGAATTGCTGATTGAGTACGAAGTAAAGAGAGCTTTACTCGCAAATTGAGAGCCTCCGTTCTCAACTCATTTCCATCCTTCTAATTGTTTCTGTGTTTTCGCCTAATGGGAATTCTATTTTTGCAAGCATTCACAGCGAATTATGATCAGTCTTCTCAGAAGAGAAATTAGCAGCTTCCTCAACTCACTTATAGGCTACATCGTCATCAGTCTATTCTTGGTGACTATTGGTCTTTTCATGTGGATTTTTCCGGGCGAGTTCAATGTTCTCGACAGCGGATATGCCAACATTGACACCCTTTTCATTATTGCTCCTTGGGTTTTTATCTTTTTAGGTCCGGCCATTACCATGCGCAGTTTCTCGGAAGAATTCAGAACCGGGACCATTGAGTTGATTATGACGAAGCCTTTAACTGACTGGGAAATTGTGATGGCGAAATTTCTTGCAGGAATTATCTTAATTGTTCTTGCGCTCCTCCCTAGCCTAGTCTACGTTTACACCATTGGCCAGCTCGGAGCAACTGCTTGGAACCTAGATACTGGAGCTCTGTGGGGTTCGTACATCGGTTTGTTATTCATCGCTTCCGGCTTTGTTGCCATTGGATTATTCGCATCGAGTCTCAGTTCAAATCAAATTGTTGCCTTCATTGTTGGCGTCTTCCTATCCTTCTTTTGTTTTGTGGGTTTTGAATCCATCAGCGGACTTTCAGCCTTCACTGGAATTGAGCTCATCATTGCGCGTTTGGGAATAAATGAGCACTACATCTCAATGAGTCGGGGTGTTATTGATACGCGAGACTTACTCTATTTCTTGAGTCTAATTGTAGTTTTTGTGGCTGCCACAAAATTGAAACTGGAAAGTAGAAACTGGTGAAAAACTCGAAACGAACTTCCGCCTTCCTCGCTTTTGGAATCAGCCTCGTGGTCATATTCCTGCTGAACTTTCTTGGTCAGTTGTTTTTTGAGCGCTTTGATCTGACTTCTGAAAAGAGGTACAGCATATCCGATGCGACAAAAAGTCTTTTGGCGGAAGTTGACGACGTTGTCTTTGCGCGCGTTTATCTCGATGGTGAACTTCCACCGGATTACCGAAAGCTTCAAACTGCTGTAAAAGAAATGCTCGATGAGTTTAGGGCGTACAACTCAAAAATCCAATACGAATTCAGCGACCCTTCTGCTGGTGACGATGAGGAGGAAAGGATTAAACGCTACCGAAAGCTCACAGAAGAAGGCCTTCAATACACGAACATTCGCATTCAAGAAGCTGGAGAGTTCAGCGAAAAAGTTCTTTTCCCTGGAGCCATAATAGCCTACGGAGAAAAGGAAATTCCTGTGCAATTGCTCAAGGGTTTGAGTGGCGCTTCTGATGAGGAAATGGTGAATGCGAGCATTCAGAAAATAGAATACGAATTGGCCTCAGCACTTAAAAAGCTCATCACCAACCAAGACAAAAAGATTGGCTTCCTCGAAGGTCAGTCGGAATACGAAGAACTAAAAGTGGCCGACTTGGCCTACACTTTAGATGAGTATTACACAGTCAATCGGCTTCGCATGGACCAGCAGCTAGGAGCCCTTGATGACTACGATGCACTCATCATCGCAGGACCCGATTCAAGCTTCGATGAACGAGATAAATTCATCATCGATCAGTTTGTTATGCGAGGTGGTAAACTCCTGATTTTAGTTGATGGTGTGCGCGCAAGCATGGACAGTGTTCAAGCCACGGGAATGGATGTTAGTGTGCCAAAAAGTGTCAACCTAGAGGATATGCTGTTCCGGTATGGAGTGCGTATAAATCCAAACCTCATCATGGACATGCAAGCCTTACCAATTCCAGTTGTCACGGGAATGATGGGGACGCAAGCTCGACAAGAACTCTATCCGTGGTACTATTTCCCGATGATTCTTCCCAAAGAAAATCACCCAATTGTGAAGAATCTCGATGGCATTGCAAGCAAGTTCGCCAGCAGCATTGACACCATCGGAAGAAAAGGAATTCGAAAAACGATTCTCCTGCAGACTTCTGTTTATTCCAAATTGGTGAATGCCCCCAGTCGCATTTCCTTGAACATTCTACGTCAAAAACCTCAACAAGAGAATTTCAATAGCGGACCTCAAGCGCTGGCCGTCTTGCTCGAAGGTGAATTTGAAAGTGTATTCAACAACCGTATGCCGCAGCAATTGCTTTCAAACACAGACATTGACTTCAAGGGGATTTCGGTTCCGAATAAGATGATTGTCATCTCCGACGGCGACATCATTCGTAATGACGTGAGCCTAGAACGACAAGAGTTCTTTCCACTGGGTTCCGACAAGTACCTTCAAAAGGTTCATGCGAACAAAGAGTTCCTCATGAACAGCATCGATTATATGCTCGATGACTCGGGCTTGATTGAATTGCGTTCGAAAGAATTGAAAATGCGCCTTTTGGACCAACAAAAGGCATCGTCTGCTCGGTTCAACTGGCAATTGTTCAACATGAGCCTTCCCTTACTGTTAATTTGGCTAATGGGACTCGCTCTCTTTGCATGGAAACGAAACAAACACCGCCGTTAGTAATGAATAAAACTCGAAATCGTCTTCTCATTCTCTTAGCATTACTTGGCAGCTCTGCTATTGCCTACTTCGCTTTGCAACCAACCAAATCGACGATGCGAACCGAGTTGAACGATTTTGCCGTAGAGGATACCGCAAGCATCGATCGAATCTTTCTGGCAGACAAAAGCGACAACAACATCCTTCTTGAAAAAAGAGATGGGAAGTGGATTGTAAACGGCTTGTACGCTGCCCGAGAAGATGCTGTCATCAACCTCTTGTACACCATCAAAGAATTGAAAGTTCGAACGCCGGTTCCTAAGTCGGCCTTTGAAAGCGTCGTAAAACGTCTTTCTGGTAATTCAGTGAAAGTGGAGATCTACCAAGGTTCAGAAGAGGCCTCAAAAATCTATTACGTCGGAAGCAGCAATCCAGATCATTCAGGAACCTATATGTTGCTCGAAAACTCAAGTGTTCCTTTTGTGGTGCACATGGAAGGACTCTATGGCTTCCTTGGTCCGCGATATTTCACGAATGTCAACGAATGGCGTACACATGAAATATTTGCCAGCTCTATGGAAAACATCAAAAGTGTAGAAATCAATTACCCTTCTGCACCTGAAGATAATTTCGTGTTGGCTTCAACTGAAGAGGGAGCCTTTGGCCTCGTTGACTTTTCCAGTGGGAATTTTGATGCTCGGGTGGACTCCTTGGAAATATTCCGCTACCTAAACCTTTTCAAGAAGGTGAATTTTGAGGGCTTCGAAGAGACGAAAAGCATCTCCTTTAAAGACAGCATTCTTCAACAAGTTCCGATGGCCGAGATCAAGCTGGTGAATGCTTTGGGTTTTCCAACGGATATTAAACTCTTCAAGAAGCCGATGCCAGAAGATTCAGAGGATTTTGAAGGAAACCCGATTCCCTTCGACCTAGACCGCATGTACGGACTTCTCAACGAACGCGACTTCGTAGTTGTACAATACTTCGTGTTCGACCCGATATTAAAGAGAAGAAGGGATTTCCTCCTACCTTAAAAACCTGTTGAAAAGACGTCTTTCAAGGCCTTTCAGGGAGGCTGCTTTTGTGCCAAATGAAATATATTTGTGCCTCTCTCGCGACAGAATGTCAAGAGTGCTAAAACAGGAAATAAGAATATGAAGTTTATTGTCTCTAGTACTGGATTGCTCAAGCATCTCAACCAAATTTCAGGAGTACTAAATTCCAACAACACTTTACCCATCCTCGATCATTTTCTGTTTCAAGTGGAAGGAAATTCGCTGAGCATCTCCTTGTCGGATCTCGAAACAACGATGACGACTAAAATGGATCTCGATAAGTCTGCAAAAGATGGTTCGTTCTGTGCGCCTGCTAAAATTCTTCTCGACATTCTAAAGACCTTTTCTGAGCAGCCTCTTTCTTTTGACATAGACGAAAAGACCATGGGCATTGAATTGTCTAGCGATCATGGTAAGTACAAAGTCCCCGGAGCTTCTGCAGATGAATTTCCGAAAGCAATTGAACTAGAAGGCGGAGAGAAAATTAAAATGAGCAGCTCTGCCCTCTTCGGCGGAATCAACAAATCATTGTTCGCCACTGGAAACGATGAGATGCGTCCGATTATGTCGGGGATTCTTTTTGAAATCAATGAAGACAACCTAACTTTTGTTGCAACAGATGCGCATAAGCTTGTTAAGTATGTGCGATCTGATGTAAAAGCTAAAAAAGCCAGCACCTTCATTCTTCCTAAGAAGCCAAACAATCTTCTAAAGTCGCTTCTATCGACCACCGACGCAGAAGTAGAACTGAGCTACTCGAACACCAATGCTCACTTTAGTATTGGAGATGTTCAATTGGTTTGTCGCCTCATCGATGGAAAGTATCCGAATTACGATGCGGTGATTCCAAAAGAAAACCCAAACAAACTTACCATCGATCGTCATGCTTTCTTAAATAGCCTGCGCCGAGTATCGCTTTTCTCGAACAAAACGACCCACCAAATTCGCTTGAAATTTGCAGGAAGTGAGTTGCACATTTCTGCTGAGGATTTGGACTTCTCGAATGAGGCAAGTGAACGTCTTACATGTTCTTACGAAGGCGAGGATATGGAAATTGGTTTCAATGCTCGCTTTATTGTGGAGATGATGAACAACCTCGACAGTGATCAGGTAACCTTGGAAATGTCGGCACCAAACAGAGCAGGTATCATTCGCTCGCTCGACGGACTTGATGAGTCTGAGGACGTTTTGATGTTGGTGATGCCAATTATGCTAAACGCCTAGAATTTAATTTCTCCAGAGTAGACAAAGTCTGCTGGGCCTGTTAGCCACACATCTTCATAACCACCTGTTGAATTGGCTTTGGCTCGCACGCTGAGGTCTCCTCCTCTAGCTTTCACTTCAATGCTTTGAACATCTTTGAGCATTGGATTAAAGACGGAGAGTGCAGCTGCTGTTACTCCAGTACCACAAGCTAAGGTTTCATCTTCAACACCACGTTCATAGGTCCGAATTTTCAAGCCTGAACCTTCACGAAGGATGAAGTTCACATTGATTCCCTTTTGCTTGTATGCCTCTAAGTTTCTATACTCCCTAGCCTCTTGTACAAAATCATCGATGTCCAATGCTTCCCGCTCCAGAATCAAATGCGGCGAACCAGTTTCAACTTTCTTTCCTTCAGGAACCAATTCGATTTTCTCAACATCCGACATTTTCAGGTGAATGACTTGAGCTTCAATTATAGCCTCATGAGGGCCGTCGACAGCTAAAAACGAATAAGCACCTTTCTGAGGAATGCCGAGATCATCAGCAAATCTGGCAATGCACCTGCCGCCGTTGCCACACATCGAACTGGGCGCGCCATCGGAATTGAAGTAGACCATTTCAAAATCGAAATCTGTGTGATTGCGCAGAAGAATTAAGCCATCGGCTCCTACCCCAAAGCGCCGATCGCAAAGACGAACTATAAGAGCCTGATCAGTCAAATCAAATATTTCATCTCGATCGTCGACTACAATAAAATCATTTCCGGCACCTTGATATTTTGAGAATTTCATCAGCATTTGGAATTTGACACGAAGCTCTGAAAGATACTTATACTGGGCTTAACAAAGCTTAACAGCAAAGAGCAAACAGAGCTATTGACCTCAGCGTTCTACTGTTGCAAATTTGACAAACAAAACAATCAAGCATGAAAAAATTCGTCTCACTCTTTTCAGCAGCCATTCTAGGTGGACTCTTCAGTATTTTTCTCTTCAATAAACTATTTCCGCAAAAAGAGCAGATTGTTGTTCATGAACAAGGGATGCCAATCAGCACAGTAGATGGGGGAATTGCACCTGAACTCCCCTATGCTCCTGCCGATTTTGTCGCAGCGTCTTCCAAAAGTTTGGATGCTGTGGTGCACGTTAAAACGATAGTTGAAGGCAATGATCAGTACACAGATCCTTGGATGCAGTTTTTCTTTGGCTACGGGAATCAGCAAAGACCAAAAAGATCTCAGGTCGGAAGTGGTTCAGGAGTCTTGCTCAGTGAGGACGGTTATATCGTTACCAACAACCACGTCATCGAAGGAGCTAATTCTGTAGAAATCACTTTAAACAATAAAAAGACTTTCCAAGCAAATGTCGTTGGTAGAGATCCCGCCACTGACCTTGCAGTTCTAAAGATTGATGGGAAAAACCTACCCTATTTGGAATTTGCAAACTCAAATGCCGTTCAAGTTGGGGAGTGGGTCTTAGCTGTTGGAAATCCATTCAACTTAAACTCGACCGTTACTGCTGGAATCATCTCTGCAAAAGCTCGAGACATCAACATTCTTCGCTCGGATTCTAGAAACGGCCTTCCTCCTATTGAGTCCTTCTTGCAAACGGATGCAGCTGTAAACCCAGGCAACAGCGGAGGTGCGCTTGTAAACACCAAGGGCGAGTTGGTTGGAATCAATGCAGCCATTAAATCAAATACAGGATCATACACAGGTTACTCCTTTGCCATTCCATCAAACATAGCTGCTAAAGTGGTGAACGATTTGAAAGATTTCGGGACTGTTCAGCGGGCTTTCATTGGCGTTTCCATCCGCGACATCGATAATGAGTTGGCCTTGTCTCAAGGCATCGACGACCTGAATGGAATTTACATTCAAGAAACCACCAAAGGTGGAGCAGCAGAGAATGTTGGAATAAAAAAAGGAGACATCATTCGCAAGGTTGGCGAATACGAAGTGAGCGACGTCCCTTCACTTCAAGAAAAACTATCGTCCTATCGTCCGGGTGACAAAGTGCTTATTGGAATCCAACGCGGCGAAGAGGAAAAAGAATTTTTAATCGAGTTGAAAAATAGATTTGGCGAGGTAGCTCTTGTGGATGATGCGAGTTCAAAATTGAAAAATGAGCTGGCCGCTTCCTTTGAAATCGTATCGAAAGCAGAACTCAAAGCTTTGGGCTTAGAGAGTGGAGTTCGGGTAAAAGAACTCGGCCGGGGCAAGCTCTTGGAGAGCGGTGTTCGCGAAGGTTTTGTTATTTCAAAAATCGACAACAATCGAATTTACTCTGAGTCGGATGTATATGACCTTCTTGAAGGACGCAAGGGTGGCGTGCTTGTTGAGGGTAAGTATGCAGATGGCACTGAAGGTTATTACGGTTTTGGAATGCCATAACCGTATTCTCGAGATTGACTTAAGGTGTGAACTATTTGGGGCTTTGAATCGTTAAAGCTCTAGGAAGATCAATCCATCTCAGCATATTGCATTTCTAGTTTATTCAACCTACCTTTGCACCACTCGAATCAAGGGGGGAATTTGATTACAAACTTAATCTAAGGTTTCTGATTATGAGGCAGTTAAAAATCACCAAGTCCATTACCAATCGCGAAAGCAAATCGCTCGACAAGTACCTATCCGACATTTCACGTGAAGGAATGATCAATGCCGAGCAAGAAGTGGAGTTGGCAAAGAAGATCAGAGATGGAGACCAGCGCGCTCTAGAGAAAATGGTAAAAGCCAATCTTCGATTTGTAGTTTCTGTCTCCAAACAATATCAGAACCAAGGCCTTACACTACCCGACCTCATCAACGAAGGAAACTTAGGTCTCATTAAGGCTGCACAGCGTTTTGATGAAACACGAGGATTCAAATTCATTTCCTACGCCGTTTGGTGGATTCGTCAAAGTATTCTTCAAGCAATTGCCGAGCAATCGAGAATTGTTCGCCTTCCATTAAATCAAGTTGGTTCTTTAAATAGAATCAATAGAACGGTTTCGCAATTGGAACAACAGTTTGAGCGTCCACCTTCAGACATTGAAGTTGCTGAACATTTAGACATCACCTCTACCAAGGTAAAAGACACACTGAAAATTGGCGGCCGTCACGTTTCTATGGATGCACCCTTTAAGGAAGGTGAAGATCATGGATTGATTGACGTATTGCCAAACAATGACGTCCCTTCCACCGACAGCGATTTAATGCGCGAGTCATTGGTACGCGAAATTGAGCGCTCTCTTCAAATTTTAAGCGAACGTGAACGCGACGTACTAAAGTTGTATTACGGTATTGGATCACAGCACGAGCATACTCTAGATGAAATCGGAGACAAATTCGATTTGACTCGAGAACGTGTTCGTCAGCTAAAAGAAAAGGCCATCCGACGTTTGCGCAACAACTCGCGCAGCCGTCTTTTGAAAGCCTACTTAGGTCAGTAATTAGAAACACCAACTTCTCATTCGAATGTCAACAGCAGATTCCGGAGTTCAGCAATATGAAGCTGAACTTGAGGCTCACCTTGCAAAAGAAAAGGCTGCAGCCAACCTACAAGCCAGTATTGGTAAGCTACTTTATGAAAAAGCCATTGAGCTTGTACTCTTTAGAAATCACCTTGTAGATAGAAGCACTTCCGAAATCGTCGATTTGCACAACTACGCAAAAAAGGTTGTTCAAAAGCCCATTCGCGTTAAGATCTCGATGGAATTGGCTGATTTGCTTTTGGAGATGGACTTAAGTCCTTCTAAAATTGACATCGGTAAATTGTCGAGCGAATGGGACGAGGAAAAAGCGAACTATGCCAGTAAGCAAGACTTCCTCAACGATAAGCTGGCTGGCTTTAATGATTCCAGCCCGAAATTCAACCCAAGAGACGTAGTTCTTTATGGATTTGGGAGAATTGGTAGATTGGCCGCTCGTGAACTCATTAAGCAAGCCGGAAAAGGTCTTCAACTTCGTTTAAAGGCCGTGGTTGTTCGAAACAACGATCCTGCACAACTTCACAAAAGAGCCTCTCTTCTTAAGATGGACTCAGTTCATGGTGAGTTTAAGGGAACCGTAGAAGTCGATGAAGAAAATCGCTGCTTGTTGGTAAACGGACAACGCATTCACTTCATTGCGGCAAACGACCCTACTGAAATCGATTACACCATATACGGAATAAATGACGCGGTAGTCATCGATAACACTGGTGCCTTCCGCGACCGTGAAGAGCTTGGAAAACACTTGCAATCAAAAGGAGTATCTAAAGTTCTTCTTACTGCTCCTGGTAAAGGGGTTCCCAACATCGTTTACGGAGTGAATCACTTAGAGTTTGATGTGAATTCTGAAAACATCTATTCTGCAGCAAGCTGTACTACGAATGCTATTTCTACAGTGCTATCTGCAGTTGAAAAGGATTATGGAGTTCTCAAAGGTCACATCGAAACGGTGCACTCATATACCAACGACCAGAACCTTCTTGACAATATGCACAAGAAAACTCGCCGTGGCCGATCAGCCGCTGTGAATATGGTAATTACTGAGACTGGAGCTGGAGCTGCAGTAACCAAGGTAATGCCAGGCTTTAAGGACAAGCTAACTGCAAATGCAGTTCGCGTCCCTACTCCAAATGGCTCACTTGCCATTCTTAGTTTAGAATTGAATAAAGAAACGAGCATAGCAGATCTCAACGCGAGTATGAAGCGTGCAGCCCTTGAAGGGAATTTGATTAACCAAATTCACTACTCAATCGCTGAAGATCTTGTTTCCAATGACATCATCGGAAACACGTGCTGCTCTGTATACGACAGCTGTGCTACGATCGTACATCCAAATGGCAAAAACGTGGTAATGTACGTCTGGTACGACAACGAATTTGGTTACACCAAACAAGTAATTCGCTTGGCCAAACGCATTGCGAAGGTTCAACGCTTGAATTACTCTTGAGCAAGAAATTCTTGAAAGAAAAAAAGGCCCTCACTTTATGAGGGCTTTTTTTTGCTTTAAAGTTCAGCTCATTGCGCATAGCTAAAAAGTATAATTTCAGGCCTGATAAGTTAAATGCCCTAATTTGATTTTGCGTCTTCAACTCGCGCTTGCTTCCTTCGTTCTATTCAGCTCTGTAGCCTTCGCTCAAAGAGCTACTGTAGATAGTCTCCGACCTAGATACTAGCAGTGATTTAAGCGGGCCCAGTATATTCCAAGAGGAAATCGAAATCATCGAACTTGAAGTTGAATCGCTGATTACCCGATACCGCTTTATAGAATCCTTCGACATCAGCACGATCATTCCGCTATTCGAAACTGAAGAAGAGGAAGACGAAAGCTGGGGATTTTAAGACACAAAATTTCAACCAACCAACCAACCAACCAACCAACCAACCAACCAACCATGAAAACAATCACCACAACATTCCTCATCAAAGGCAGCAGTTTAAAAAGCTGTGCCTCTGGTGTTGGAATATTCAAATTATCTGAAGGATAGCGAGGAAAGCTATTTCTTCTCTCCACTGAAGGAGATGTTTAAGTCAACAACAAAAAATTTAAATAAGAACTATGAATGTAGAGAACACCAAAGCCCAAATGCGAAAGGGAATCCTGGAGTTCTGTATCCTTTCAATCCTAGCTGAAGAAGAGGCTTATCCCTCCGACATCATTGCCAAGTTGAAAGATGCCAAACTCATTGTGGTAGAAGGAACTTTATATCCTCTACTTACACGCTTAAAAAATACAGGGTTGCTTGCATATCGATGGGAAGAATCCACATCGGGGCCACCAAGAAAATATTACAAACTAACTGAATTAGGAATCAAATTCTCACAAGAACTTGCCTCGACATGGGAAGAGCTGCAATCGGCAGTGAACCAAGTGAAAAGCAAAAAAAACAAATAAGATGAACAAGACTGTCTCAATCAACTTAGCCGGAATCATCTTCACAATAGATGACCAGGCCTACGCCAAGCTCAAAGATTACCTCGAAACCATTGAAGGATACTTCAGCGAAGGCGACGGAAAAAAAGAAATCATGGGCGACATCGAAGCACGCATTGCTGAGATGTTCCAGGAAAAACTCAAAAACGGACGCATGGTTGTCTCCATGGAAGACGTCGCGGAAGTGATGTCTATTATGGGCGAACCCGAGGCATACCTCGACGAGGAGGCTGAGCAAGCACAAAAAGCGCGCAGTACCCAAGATGAGTATGAGCCGAAAGCTAGCTCAAGTGCCAAGCGACTCTTTCGCGACCCAGATCGACGTGTATTCGGTGGAGTGTGCTCGGGAATCGGACACTACTTCAACATCGACCCAGTCATTTTGCGCATTCTCTTCGTGGTGAGTTTCATCTTCTTCGGAACTGGAATACTCATCTACATCATCCTCTGGCTCGTGGTACCTAAAGCAATCACTGCCGCCGACAAGTTGGCGATGAAAGGCGAGGCCATCAACGTCGAGAACATCAAACGAAAAGTGCAAGAAGAGGGCGAATTCGTAAAAAAAAAGTTTGACGAAGTAGCTGGTAAGGCGAGCAAAGCAAGTCGTTCCATCACGGATCGAAGTGGCGACTTCATTGAACGCTTGGGCAAATTCATTCTCAACCTAGTGAACTACATCTTTCGCTTCTTTGGGAAGTTTTTAGGAATCATATTTCTGGTAGCCTCAAGCATTGGGATTGTAAGCCTGGTTTCCGCCACAGTAATGAATGGAAACGTTGCATTCTTTCACGTTGACGAATTTGAGTACAGCGGTAACTTCGGCAACATCGCCAACTATTTCTTCCAAAGCAACGGCGAACTGAATTTCTTCATTATAGGCGCACTTCTACTTAGTTGTGCTCCACTTGGCTTCCTCTTCATCGCTGGACTCAAATTGCTCGGTTCAAAAATCAGTTTGAGATGGCCAGCATTGGGCTTGGGAACTGCCTTCCTCATAGGACTCATCATTACCATTGTAGCCAGCGGTCGAGTTAGTAAGCAATTTTCAGTTGACGACGGAATAAAAACTGAGATTGCCATTGCCCCAACTTTAGCCGACACCTTCTACGTAAGCGTCACGAATGCCGAGAAATACGGGAAGCGCAGACACGGTTTGGGATCTAAATTGGTTTCACTTGACGACGAAAAGCTGCGCATTAAGGACGTTGGTTTTGATGTTGTTGAGAGTCCCGACGATTCGATTTACGTTCAAATCCTCATGAACAGTCGAGGTTCGAGCGTGAAGGAGTGCCGAGTACGAGCAGAAAAAATCGAGTACAAATTCAACATTACCGACAACTACTTGAGCTTCGATCCTTTCTTCGTCGTTCGAAAAGAAGACGGTTGGAGAATGCAAGATGTTGCGATTCGCTTGATGCTCCCTCAAGGCAAATCGGTGTACCTCGGTGAGAGTACCGACATCATTCTCGACGATGTGCAAAACGTCACCAACACCCACGACCGAGATATGATCCGTAAAACGTGGCGCATGGAGAGTGACGGATTGAGCTGTACTTCCTGCGGAATCTGATAAATGAAAAATGAGCCTGAGTGCCTTATGAATAGGCGCTTGGGCCTCTTTCTTTCAGGCTTGAAAATACTTAGCTTTGCACACGAATTCCGAGAACAATCACGCGCATGGCGAAGGAGACAGAAATCGACGAAATAGACGAACTACAACTGAAAGAAGAGATTGTAAACGACTATAAAATAGCCTGTTTGAGCCGAGAGATGAGTCTCTTAGGTCGACGAGAAGTACTCACAGGTAAGGCCAAGTTTGGGATTTTTGGCGACGGGAAAGAGATTGCACAAATCGCTTTAGCCAAACAATTTCAGAACGGCGATTTTAGATCTGGCTACTACCGAGATCAAACCTTCATGATGGCCGCTGGCCTTCTAAAGCCTCAAGAATTTTTCGCTCAACTCTACGCTCACGCGGATGTAGATGCTGAACCGGCTTCCGCCGGTCGTCAGATGAACGGACACTATGCAACTCGCAGTTTAAACCCAGATGGGACTTGGCGAAATCTGATGGAGCAAAAGAACTCTTCTGCTGACATCTCCCCTACTGCTAGTCAGATGCCGAGACTTCTCGGACTGGCCTACGCATCAAGATTTTATCGAAACAACCCGGAATTAAAAGATCACACAAACTTCTCGAACAAAGGAAATGAGATTGCCTTTGGAACCATCGGAGACGCAAGTACTTCAGAAGGTTTGTTCTGGGAAAGCATCAATGCAGCGGGAGTTCTTGGAGTTCCTATGGTCATCTCCGTATGGGACGATGGTCATGGAATTTCTGTAAGCAAGAAATATCAAACCACCAAAGAGAGCATTTCAGAGATCCTTCAGGGATTTGAAAAAATCGACGAGCGCGGCGGGTACAAAATCATTCGCGCGAAAGGCTGGGATTATGGCCAACTCGTGCTCGCTTATGAGGAAGCCGCTGAAATTGCGCGCACCACACACACGCCTGTTCTTGTTCATGTAGAGGAGATGACACAGCCTCAAGGGCACTCTACCTCTGGGTCTCATGAGCGCTACAAAAGCGCAGAGCGATTGGCTTGGGAAACTGAATTCGACCCAATCACCAAGTTTGGCGAGTGGATGATCGATAAGGGTTTTGCGAGCCAGGAAGACTTAAATGGCTTTCAGGAAGCGGCTAAAAAAGAAGTTCGAACTCAAAAGGCCGAAGCTTGGAAGGCCTTCATGCTCAGCATGAAAGCTGAGCTTTCAGAAATGCTCGAAATGCTTGAAGCCCTTGCAGCTGAGCATTCTAAATCAGATGATATTCGTGCAATCGCAAAAGACCTCTCTTCAGAAATGGATCCTATGCGGAAGGAAATTGTTTCCGCTGCAAGACGCTCCTTACGCCTGGTTCGCTCGGAAGAGAGTTCTGCGAAAAACACTTTATTGAACTGGCTCACCGCCAGTAAAGCGGCCAACGAAGAGCGTTACTCCTCTCACCTACACTCTGAATCTGAGCTTTCCGCTCTGAACGTAAATGCCGTTGCTCCGGTACTTGATGAGGAGAAATTGGTCGATGGCCGAGAAGTAATCCGCGACAACTTCGATGCACTTCTCGCTAAGCATCCTGAGTTGATCATCTTCGGCGAAGACTCTGGGAAAATTGGCGGAGTAAACCAAGGTCTGGAAGGACTTCAAGAAAAGTACGGCGAACACCGTGTGTTCGATACAGGGATTCGTGAAGCAACCATTATTGGGCAGGGAATAGGAATGGCCATGCGTGGCTTACGTCCGGTGGCGGAGATTCAATACCTCGACTACCTACTCTATGCTCTTCAAGTGATGAGCGACGATTTGGCTACGGTTCAATACAGAACCAAGGGCGGACAAAAAGCTCCTCTCATCATTCGAACCAGAGGACACCGTTTGGAAGGCGTTTGGCATTCAGGCTCACCCATGGGCATGATTGTAAATGCTGCGCGAGGAATTCACGTTTGTGTTCCAAGAAATATGGTTCAGGCAGCAGGGATGTACAACACCTTGCTCGCCTCTGACGAACCTGGTTTGGTGATTGAAAGCCTGAACGGATACCGACTTAAAGAGAATCAACCTGCCAACCTCGGCGAGTATACCGTAGCCTTGGGTCAGCCTGAAGTAATTCATGAAGGAACCGACATTACTTTGGTTACTTATGGCTCCATGGTACGCATGGTAAGTCAGGTTGCAGAGCAATTAAAAGCCTACGACATTTCCGCAGAAGTCATTGACGTACAAACACTTCTACCCTTCGATCTCAATCATTCTATTGTTGAAAGTTTGAAGAAAACCAGCCGTGTTGTATTCATCGATGAAGACGTTCCGGGTGGTGGAACTGCCTATATGATGCAAAAGGTCTTGGACGAGCAAGGAGGCTACTTCCATCTCGATTCGAATCCAAAGTGTCTTTCTTCAAAAGAACACCGACCCGCATATGGATCCGATGGAGACTACTTTTCGAAGCCGAGCTTAGAAGACATCTTCGACGCCGCATATGAGATTATGCACGAAGCTGACCCCAAGAAATACCCTCGCATCTACTAGAGCATCCGATTCAACTCTATGCTCAGACTCCTTCTCTTTGCGCTCTCATTCTTCCTTCTTGGAAACTCTGTGCGCAGTCAGGAAGGCATTAAGAAAATTGAGAAGTACCAAATCACTTTTCTACTCGCTCCGAGTATTGAGCGCCTGAATGACCGTACCATCAAGCTTGCTCTTCCACTCGAATGGAAACCTTCATACCACATCGGGATTGAATACAAACGATTCCTCGATCCCGATTTGAGCTTTTCGACGGGTTTATTTTTCCAGAACAAAGGCTTTAAAACACGTCCAAAAATTTTGCGCTCCGATGGAACCTTCGACGATACTAAGCGTGGAAACATCATTATATCAGCGCGTTACCTAACCATTCCAGTCGGTTTTGATAAGCATTTTCAGATCAAACGAAAGTTTCACTTTATGATTAGTGGAGGATTTATGGGTGGATACCTCATCAACCAAACCTTCAACGGAAAACGCTTCAACGCACCCGACAATTTGAGAGACCCACTTTTTGGTGCATTCTCAAATCAGGTGAGCAACATCACCTGGTTCAACCGTAAGTATTTTGCTTGGAATGTAGGAGTCGGATTCATTCAATACATCAAGTCGAAATTGATTGTAATCATTCAGCCCATGTACCAGCGCCAGTTCACCAACGCCCTCGACCCCGACGGTCCTTTGGTTCGCGCTGAGAAGCCGCGCTTGGATTCATTCAGTTTAGATTTGAAAGCAGGTTACTTCTTCAACAAACAGATTAAAAACGCACGTAAATCCTTCTGATGACCTTCATCCGCACCACAGAACAAGAATCGAATCACCAGGATTTGGACAAAATGAGTAGTCTGAAATTGCTCAAGAACATCAATGCCGAAGACCAAAGTGTTCCAAAGGCTATTGAGAAGGTACTTCCCAAGATTGAAGCTTTGGTGGATGTGATTGTAGAGAAGTTCAAAGCCGGCGGGCGACTGTTTTACATCGGTGCAGGAACTTCTGGCCGATTGGGAATTGTAGACGCCAGCGAGTGTCCGCCGACCTATGGAGTACCTCATGGCATGGTTGTCGGCTTAATGGCTGGTGGCGATTCAGCGATGCGCAAAGCGGTTGAGTTTGCCGAAGACGATGAAGAAGGTGCCTGGAAAGATCTTGCGGAGCACCGCATTGGAAAAGACGATGTGCTGGTTGGAATCGCAGCTTCGGGAACTACACCTTATGTGATTGGTGGCTTGAGAAAAGCTCGAGAAGAAGGAATTACGACGGGCTGCATCTGTTGCAACTCTGGATCTCCAGTGGGTGACCATGCGGACTTCCCTATTGAAGTTGTTGTTGGTCCGGAGTTCGTTACAGGAAGCACACGCATGAAATCGGGAACTGCCCAAAAACTGGTTTTAAACATGCTCACTACTGCCGCTATGATTGGCATTGGGCGAGTGAAAGGCAACCGAATGGTTGATATGCAACTCTCGAACAATAAGCTTGTAGACAGAGGCACTAAGATGGTGATGGAAGAGCTGGGGGTGGATTACGAAACCGCCAATAAGTTGCTGAAAGAGCACGGGAGTGTGAGGAAAGCCGTGGAAATGAGTTGATGTGTAGATGTGTAGATGTGTAGATGTGAAAATTAGAAAATGTGCGAATGTGGAAATTGATTACTTGTCACTCGTAACTTGTCACTCGTAACCTGTAATTCGTAATCAGTAATCGAAAATAAATCATTGACTCCCCTTCACAAACTTGAGAACTTCAATTCCCTCTTCCGTCTCCAAGTGCAGTAAGTAGGTTCCAAAAGAGAGTTTCTGTACATCAATTGAGGACTCAAAAGACCCAGTCAACATCCTTCTTCCTTGTAAGTCAAAAATCCGGTAGGCCTCTACTAGCCTTCCTTCAGGAATTTGAACCATCAGTTCGTCGCTGACGGTGTTCGGGTAAATCAGAAACTCCGAAGGTTCATCTTCAATTTCACGACTCATCCAAATCGCAGCGGTTTTAACTGCCTCTAAGGCGTTTGCCTTGCCCATTCCCCAGATGGTACTTCCACCGCTTGGTATTGTGTCTGTGCGAACATCTGTGCGCGTGCTGGAGCGAAGAATCTCTTTGACCTGTGATGGCGATAGAAAGGGGTTGGCTTCTAACATCAAGGCTACAATCCCGGTGGTCATTGGCGCAGACATAGAAGTTCCTGAAAAGCGGGTAAAGCCATAAGTTCTGCCGTTGAAGGACACACTGTCCTCGAAGAAATAATTGTCGTCGGCAAAGGAGCTAATGGATGAGAGCACATTCACCCCGGGAGCTGTAAGGTCTGGCTTCATGCGCTCATCGATGGTTGGGCCATGACTTGAAAAGCTGGCAATGCTTCCGGGAATCCAAGTTTGATTTGGCAAGCGGATGTCGGAGGAATGCGCGCCAACAGCAATGATCTTCTCAGCACAGGCTGGCTCCCCTATCCCGTATTCATTGTCGCCGGAAGGCCCACCAAAAAAGGAAGTGAAGGAACTTCCTGCATTGCCTTCACCTGAACTTTGGTCGAGCAAATTGTAGAGATGCACTCTCCCTGAACTTGCAGCTACATGAACTACAACCGACAAAGCAGCATTGGGCTTTTTGAGTCGCAAACGAATGTGTGGAGCAAAACTCTGTGGGTGTTCATCATCAATGTCCATTTTAAAATAGAGCGTATCGTTTCCTACTACAATGAAGCTATCAATGAACGATGCTGAAGTGGCTGTGTGGAACCAAGGACTTGAAGCTAGCTTGGTGTTTACTTGGTACAAATCAAATGAGGTGGAGAAGCTTTGCGATTGCCCCCCAAACATGCTCACACTCTGTCCGTACTGTCGATCAATCACATTGTTGGGGAAGAAACTTACGCCACACGAAAGCGTATCGCCAGGGAAATCTTGTTTGATGTGGAAGTTATCGTCGCCGTTATTCCCACCTGAGGTGACGACTACCACGCCTTCTTCCGTGAGTTGATTCAGCGCTAAGCTCAAAAGAGAAGAGCCGTCTAAGGGCCCCAAATTGTACAATCCCCAACTCATGTTGATGACGAGTCGCTTGTTTTCCGTTTCAGCGAAATCTTGCATCCAGGCTATGGCTTCCATGAAAGCACCAGCATCCAGCAAGATGCTCGCGAAAATGAAATTCGCTTCTGGAGCTACTCCTGTTAAGCCAATACCCGCACCTCCACCACCAGCAATGCCCGCCACATGACTTCCATGAGTCGCATTACCATAGTAGGTTCCTGAAGTATCCGATTGAGCAGCAAGAACGTTTGACGTTCCAAGGTACTCGGTTCCGAAATTGGAGCCAGCAGGCGCAGGTCCAGACGTTTTGAATTGATCCCAAGCCGCCATGATGCGGTTGTTGGTTAAACTGCTGTCGTAAAACATTGGATGACCGTAGTCGAAACCCCAATCGGTGACACCGATGAGCACCCCTTTTCCGGTGTAGGACTTCGAAAGCCCCAGTCCGAGGTGCACGGAGTCGGCTCTCACGTCCTGCACTGCCCGCTCTAAGTTGCGGTGAATCTTCGCTGCCACTTCGATGTATTCGACTTTCTGTAGAGTATGAATGGCATCTAAATGCTTCAAATCAACCTTCAGACTAACCACATTTCCAATCCGAGATCCGAAGCTCACTCCTTCTGGAAGATCCGATGCATCGAAATCTGTAGAAACCTTTGCCAGCATACTGAGCGCAGGACGACCGTCAATCCTTTGAATCGGAAAATCCTTTTCCAGATCTTGCATGGAGACACCACGTTTGACCTGACTAGACTCCAATTCTTGCAACTGATTCATGCTGATGGCAGAGAAGCTCACCTGCGCCTCCAAGCCGTTCATGCACGACATTGCCAACAATCCTAGGAATGCTAAAAGGCCGTATGATTTCAATAGCTTCATAATGTTTGGTTTATTGCAGCGAAGCCAAGAGCTGTAGGAAATGATTTTTAGGCAGAATGCGACCTCCAAGGGAATTTAAGTGTTCGCTTGGAACCTGACAATCGATGAGTTTGATGCCTTCGACTTCCAAGGCTCGGCAATATTCGATGTAAGCCGCTTTGGAAGCATTGCTCTGACGAGCGAACATGCTTTCCCCGTAAAAGACCTGACCGATCTTCAGACCATACAAACCACCTACAAGCTCATTACCAACCCAAGCCTCTGCCGAGTGAGCGACTCCTTCTTGATGCAAAGCCAAGAAGACTTCAATGAAACGTTCGGAAATCCAGGACTCATTTTCGCGTCCTCGAGGGATTTCGGAACAAGCCCGCATCACTTGCTCGAATGCGGTGTTCTGCCGTATCTGGAAGGTTTCATCACGTAGGACTTTGCGCATCGACTTTGAAACGTAGACCTCCGAAGGCTGCATCAGCATGCGTGGGTGGGTGCAGAACCAAAAGATGAATCCTTCCTGCTCAAACCAAGGAAAGATTCCTTTGGGATAAGCTCGCTTCACCATATCTGGAGTGAAAGCCTCTGAAATGGCAATCAACTCTTCATCCCCATACAAAGCTGGGTTCGGAAAGCTGCTGGTAGAAGCAATGAAAGCTGGTGACCTACGTTGCAAAATTAGAATTGTGGATGCTCAGGAGCGTTGTCTAAAATACCTTCTATTTTTTCCATTACTTCATTTGTAATCAATGGCTTATACTCCAATGCGTCAATGTTGAGTTTAACTTGCTCAACTTTACTCGCACCTGTAATCGCAGTGCTCACATTCGGGTTTTTTAGAACCCACAGCAATGCCAATGCGGCTGTAGGAATTCCCAATTCTTTCGCAAAAGCATCCAGTGCAATGACGCGATCGATGTTCTCTTTTTGATACAAGCGATCTTTCAACCAATCCAATCCATCGATGCCAAAACGAGTCGCTTCTTGCAATTTCTTGTTGTGCTTCCCGGTGAGTAGACCTGAAGCTAAAGGACTCCAAACCGTAGTTCCCAGTCCAATGTTCTTGTACAACTGCTTGTACTCCACTTCGAATTTATCGCGGGTAAGCATATTGTACTGCGGTTGTTCCATACTCGGTGGAACCAGGTTGTACTGACGAGCAACACCATAGGCCTCTTGAATTTCTTGAGCCGACCATTCAGAAGTTCCCCAATACAAGATCTTTCCTTGAGTGATGAGGTCGTTCATGGCGCGCACCGTTTCTTCGATGGGTGTGTTCTTATCCGGACGATGACAAATGAAGAGATCGAGGTAATCCATTTGAAGTCTGCGTGCAGAAGCTTCAAAACCTTCCATGATGTGCTTTCGGCTCAAGCCAGACTGATTTGGCAAGTCGCCTCCCCAGAAGACCTTCGAGGACACCACATATGTGCTTCGATCCCAGCCCATCTTCTTGAGGATCTTACCCATCACCTCTTCCGACTTGCCTTTTGAGTAGATCTCGGCATTGTCGAAAAAGTTGATACCGTTGTCGTAGGCGTAAGCCATACACTCCTCGGCTGTATTGTCTTTTATCTGTTTTGCAAAGGTTAACCACGAACCAAATGAGAGTTCGCTGAGTTGGAGACCTGTGCCTCCCATTCTTCTATATTCCATGAATTGTACTTGAGTTTCTAAATGTAAGTTTTGATTGAGTACCTCGACTCAAGCTGGGCAGAGAAAAAAAGTCTTTGACCTTCTTGAGACAGAAGCAGCAATAATTCACTGAAAAATCAGTTATTCGCGCGATATTTACCCCTTCGAATCGCATTGAAACTCCCCAGAATCCATAGAACGCTTTTTCTGAGCTTCCTGTTCAGCTGTTTGAGTATTGTCTCTTTCGCTCAAGACGAAGCACGCATCAAAGGGCATGTTACGGATGCCGAAGGCAATGCTGTTGAAGCTGCGTCTGTGGCTCTTCTTGGCACCAGCATAGGAACCAGCACACAACAAGACGGGACTTACGAATTGAGCATTCCTGCCGACAGCAACTTTGTATTGGTCGTAAGTCACATCTCCTTTCTCAGCACTCGCGAGAGCATTCGGCTGGAAGCCGGAGAGGTAAAGACGGTATCGCAGCGCTTGCGCATGAAAACACAAACCTTCATGGAGGTTCTGATTGAAGATGAGGAAACTCGCCGCAGCAGCTTTACCCGCATCGACCCCAAAACCATCAGCAAACTGCCAAGCGCCTCTGGAAACTTCGAAGCTTTACTCTTCACCCTGCCAGGCGTAAGTTCGAACAATGAATTGAGTTCCTCTTACTCTGTTCGCGGGGGAAACTTCGACGAAAACCTCATCTACGTAAACGACATTCAAGTCTATCGTCCGTTTCTGGTTCGCTCCGGTCAACAGGAAGGACTTTCGTTCATCAACTCCGATTTGGTGTCCTCCATCTTATTCTCTGCCGGCGGATTCGAAGCGCGTTATGGAGATAAAATGTCGTCGGTGCTCGACATCCAATACAAGAAACCCCGCGACTTTGGCGGAGGCTTTTCGGCAAGTCTTTTGGGGGGAAGCATTCACCTCGAAGATGCCAATAAAGATCATCGCTTCACCCAGGTGCACGGACTGCGGTATCGGAGCAATGCCTACGTACTTGGAAGTCTAGATTCGCAAGGTGATTACCGACCATCATTTGTTGATTACCAGACTTATATAACATTTGACTTAAATGATGAGTTGGAGTTAGCATTCTTGGGGAATGTTTCAAGAAATAAATATCAATTCATACCCCAAACCAGGGAGACTGATTTTGGAACCATCAACGAAGCGCTGCGTCTCACCGTCTTTTTTGAAGGTCAGGAAATCGACCAATACCAAACCGCATTGGGAGCTCTTAGCTTGAAGTGGAAGCCCAGTGATAAACTGGAAATGAAATTCATTGGAACCTCTTTCATCACCGACGAGCAAGAAACCTTCGACATCGAAGGAGCTTACCGCTTGGATGAGTTGGAGCGCGACCTCTCTTCGCAGGAGTTTGGCGACGTGAGCTTCAATCGTGGTGTAGGTGGATTCATCGATCACGCACGAAACCGCTTGAACGCCTACGTCTTCAATGGTGAGCATCTTGGAAAGTACAGAACTGAGAACGGCGGACTGCAATGGGGAATACGTTTCCAGCATGAAGACATCTTCGACGAGCTCTCAGAATGGAGTTATGTTGACTCCGCGGGCTATTCTGTGCCTCAAGGCGTGGGCATCGACAGTTTCTACTTCTATCCAGAAGACACTTCCCGAATCAACCCCATTCCCTACACACCTCGCAACTCTCTTGAATTGCGCGAGGTCATTAAATCGGAAAACCTTCTTGTAAACCAGCGTGTGATGGGCTTTGCTCAGTGGAATCGAATCTTGAATGTGGGAGAGGGTGAAATGGAATTCACGGCTGGTGTGCGCGCGAACTACTGGACCTACAACGATGAGATTACTTTGAGTCCGAGGGCAAATGTGATTTGGGACCCCGGATGGAAGAACGACATCATCTTTAAAGCAGCCTTTGGGTATTACCATCAACCGCCTTTCTATCGGGAGATGCGAAACCTGTATGGCGAACTCAATCCAAACATCCGAGCGCAGACCTCAGTGCACTATGTTCTAGGTACAGACTTGAATTTGAGCATCTGGAATCGGCCTTTCAAGTTTTCGGGTGAATTGTACTTCAAAGACATGTACCGCCTGATTCCATATGAAATCGACAATGTACGATTGAGATACTACGCAACGAACAATTCGAAGGGTTATGGAGCTGGAATCGACTTGAAGCTGAACGGTGAATTTGTGAAGGGAATTGACTCCTGGGCGAGCCTCAGCATTATGCAAACCAGAGAGAATTTGACCGACGATGTTTACTACGTTCGCTTCAATGCTGAAGGCGACACCATCATTCCGGGTTACACCTTCGACGCCATGGCCGTCGACAGCAATCGCATTGAGCCAGGCTTCATTCCGCGACCTACCGACCAGCGCGTAAACTTCGGACTGTACTTCAGAGATTACTTACCTAAGATTCCTTCCGTTCAAATGACATTGAGCTTATTGTTTGGCTCTGGCCTTCCCTTCGGACCTCCCTCCTACGACCGTTACCGCGATACTTTGCGCATTCCGCCCTATCGCCGAGTTGACATTGGATTCAGCAAACAACTTCTATCCGAAGATCGAGTGAAGAAAGAGAGCAATCCTTTCCGCCACTTCAAGGAAGCCTTTGTAAGTCTTGAAGTTTTCAATTTACTCGACATCAACAACACCATTTCATATCAGTGGATTCGCGACATCAGCAGCCGGGAATATGCGATTCCGAACTTCCTCACATCGAGGCGAGTGAATGTGCGGCTCGTGATGCGTTTTTGATCTTTACATTTGGAAAAATGAAAGCTGCCTTCGCCATTCTTTTGAGTTTCCTTCTTCTTTCCTGCGAGAAAGACCAAGTTCCTACCGAAGACTCACTGACAGCACTAGAAGGCTCCAAAGCAGTTTTTCACGAAGACAGTTTGAAATTGTTCTCCGAGACCAATGAAGACGGCGAGGTTCACTTTTGGTTCAGGAACTATTGGCCAGAAAGCAAGAGCTTCATCTATGTGCAAGCCCTTGACATGGGCAACCGCATTGTGGCACCCAACTACATGAAAAAGCCTTGGGAGAGAATGGATCGCGGCGACGAGCGTTTCGATCACTTTGTAGGTGGGTTTTTATTCGGAAATAGTCTTCAGAATTATTTGGTAAAGGCCGTGGTGATTGTAGAGGACACTCTGATTGAGAGTCAGGTGATGGTCATTGAAAAAAAGCAAACTTTAGATTCCGACCTTCTAGAAATAGACTTGGGCAATCCAACAAAACCACGCTTCCGCTGGGATGGTGGCAAGCAAGCTTCAGGAGGATACTTACATCAGCTTTACGATCGCGAGGGAAAACTCCTCACTTCTATGCTTTGGCCAAGTGATCGCTTTGATTTCTACACTGTTTTCGATGCCGGAGAGATCTTCTTGGATGATTACGCCCAACCTGAATTGATTGCTGGACAACGCTATCGTTTTGAGGTTTACGGCTTAGACAATAGCCTTTGGGCCACTTGGCACGACAGTAGAGAGTTTTTCGCGGTTGAGAATGGGTTGATTGATGAATGAGTGGATGTGCGGATGTGTAGATGTGTAGATGTGTAAAAAAACATGGGCTTATTGACCCGCAATTGCCGACAGCCTGAGTGACCTCCTGAGCATGACGAAGGGTTAACGAAGGCTTCAGGCAAGATGTATTGGATTGAAAGTGAGAAAGATAAAAAACATAGGAGCTGTTTTGGCGCTGCTTGTATTAGTGGCGGTTCAGGCATGTACTGGACAGAAAGATCCCTACATTGAATTCATCAAGCAAGAGCGTAGAGAAGATACCAAGAGCTTCTTGAACGCGGAGACCACTCCCCTCAAAGACAAAGACAGAGCGACATTTCTTGGTCTTGACTACTTCACGGCGGATGAGAGCTACAAGGTGAAGGCAAAAGTGACTAAGCTGCCCAGGGAGATCAGCTTTAGCATGAAAACCACCACCGATCGATTGCCAGAATACATGAAGGCGGCAAAGCTTGAGTTTCAACTGAAAGGAAAGGATTACAGCCTAATCGCCTACCGCAGCAAGGATCACCCGGAAGAAGGTTGGTTCATTCCTTTCACGGATTTAACCAATGGAGTTGAGACCTACGAAGTGGGACGCTACATCGACATTGATCTTCAAGAGACCATAAAAACTGAAATCGACTTGGATTTCAATTTGTGCTACAACCCCTACTGTGCCTACGCAGCAAAGTGGTCTTGTCCGATTCCACCACCTGAGAACAACCTTAAGATTCGCATTGAGGCTGGGGTGAAGAAGTTTCACTGATTCGGTTACGAGTTACCCTCCTACGCTGCGCTTCGGGCGGGCAGGCAGGTTACAGGTTACAGGTTTGAGCCAGGAAGAATGTGTAAATATGCTAATGTGAGAATATGTCAATTTTTCAGACTTCCAAATTGGCTAATTCTCAAATTCACTCACCAAAACACTCACATCCGCACATCTCTAAAAACCTTTTCAATCTGATTCTGTTTCTCTCCAGTGAAATCATTCATCTCCTTTCGCAAAGAGTACGCTCATCCGCTTCCTGAGAACCATCGCTTTCCGATGTTGAAGTACGAGCTTTTGCCCGAGCAGTTAAAACGCGAAGGCATTGTTGAAGATTCCGACTTCTTTGAACCGCAAGAAATAGCCGAGGAAGACATCCTACGAGCTCACAGTGAAGATTACCTGCGGCAATTGGAGAATCTGTCGCTTTCACCAAGAGAGCAGCGTAAAACGGGCTTTCCTCACTCCCCGCAGCTCATTGAACGAGAGAAAATCATCATGCAGGGAAGTCTGGACGCGGCAAAAGCAGCTCTTGACGGCGGACTGGGATTTAACATCGCTGGAGGAACACATCACGCCTACACGAATCGAGGTGAGGGTTTCTGCCTTCTCAACGACATCGCCATCACTGCACTCCACCTCCTTACACATAAGCTGGTAAAGCAAGTACTCGTTGTAGATCTCGATGTGCATCAAGGAAACGGTACGGCAGAAATCTGCGCTGGCAACAATCGCATCTTCACCTTCAGCATGCACGGAAAAGCGAATTACCCGCTGCATAAAGAGAAATCGGATTTGGACATTCCCTTGGAAACGGGAACGGGTGGCGACGTCTACCTGCCGCTTCTAGAGCAAAACCTCGAACGACTTCTAAACCAAGTGAAACCCGACTTCGTGATTTACCAATCGGGGGTTGACGTTCTAAAAACTGATAAGCTCGGTCACCTCGGACTGAGTAAAGCTGAGTGCAAAGAGCGGGATCAAATCGTTTACTCAAAACTCCACAGCAAAGACATTCCCGTAATGGCCTGTATGGGTGGTGGATATTCCGAGAAGGTTGCTGACATCGTTGATGCGCATGCGAATACGTATCGGGTGGCGCGGGAGGTTTATCACTAAGAGCTTTAAGCTGTAAGCCGTAAGCCTTAAGTATGTTTCAGTCATCCCGAGCTCTCAGCCAGTCACCCCGAGCTTATTGAAGCTTAGTAAGCCAAATGCCTTGCCCCAATCCCAAATCCTTTTGTGCTCTGCTTAACTATTTCCCACTTCGACATGCTGAGTTTAACGAAGCACGAGAAGTAGAGTCTAGTTTGCACAAAGCAGCCCTTCGTTGTTTTGAAAAAGAAACGCCCTTCGACCCTTCGTTAAACTCAGGGTGTCGGTTCAGAGGGTAACTCTACAAGCCCATGCTCTATGCTCTCGGCTCTCCCTCAGTCTTTCCAAATGTCCTTCTCGTCCAACACCACGTGTCCCCAATTCTCTCCACGTCGGATGCGGTTGAGTTGAGTGTGGGTGATGTTGTACCTGCGGGCGATGTGAGACTTTTTCTCCTCGTCGCGAGCGAGCAGTTTCTTTATTGTCAGCACATCGGATTCAGAAAGCTTGGAGTGTTTCACCTTCGACTTCGAAGCGATGAACTTCGGATTCAAATTAAGGTGTTGCTCCTTTTCCAACTTTGTTGCCCACTTCAAATTATCGACGTGATTGTTCTCTTTGTCGTAATCTAAATGCAGCACAAAAGTGGCCTTCTCACGCTTGTTGGGTATGAAATGTGAAGCAATCAACTTGTGCACGTAATGCGATACGCGTTCTCCTTTTTTATTGGTAAAGGCAACCATTGGGTAACCTTGGACTCGTCCGCCTTTAAGGATTTTTGCATCCTTTCTTCCGTAGGCGTAACTCCGGATTCTTCCGCAATTGGAAATCTCGTATTTAATTCCATTCACGAATCCTCCTAGATCCAAAGCTTTCCAAACTTCGTCCTTGAAATCATTCATATGTCTCGGGTTTCGATCGGGGTAGCGATCTCGTTCTCGCTGCAAAGTTATGGATTCGCTTCCAGTAAAAAGGTGCAAAAGTCACACTAGGAAACTTACGGGGAAACCAGCTCCATAAGCTGAGCACAAAAGATGGCGCCGTAGGTTCCCAGCGCATAACCAAGAACCGCCAAGAGCACGCCTACTGGAGCTAAGGATGGATGAAAAGCCGCCGCGATGATGGGTGCTGAAGCAGCTCCACCTACATTAGCTTTTGAACCTACTGCCAAGAAGAAAAATGGTGCTCGAATGATTTTGGCAACCAGAACCAAAAGCGCAACATGGAATGCCATCCAAATAAAGCCAACCAACAAGAGACCTGGTTGAGAAAGGACAGACAGTAAATCCATCTTCATTCCGATGGTGGCTACCAAAACATAAATGAATACACTTCCAATTCTACTGGCGCCTGCTCCCTCCCACTTTCGAAGTCTGGTGAAGGACATGATGATCCCAATGGTCGTAGCCATCACCACAATCCAGAAGAAGGTGGAATTTAAAACTGAGTCGGAAAGACTGGGAATGTGATTGGCAATCAACCACTTCACTCCTTTTGCAATGAGGTGTGAGGCCGCAGTTGCCCCGAAGCCAATCCCTAATATCACCATGCTGTCGCTGAGCTTTGGAATCTTCGAAATGCCTTTGGTGTAAGCCTCCACAGTATTTTTTAAGCGATCGATGGCCGAGGAGTCTGCCTTCAACCAACGGTCGATGGAAGCCGCACGTCCGACTCCGTAAAGCAAGAAGGCCATCCAAATGTTGGCCACCACAATGTCGACCAAAACCATGGCCCCGTATTTCTCTTGGTTGTAACCGTAAATCTCCAGCATGGCAGCCTGGTTTGCACCACCGCCAATCCAACTTCCTGCAAGCGTTGCCAAACCTTTCCAAACCGCCTCCGGACCAGCACCACCAACAGTTTCTGGTGAGAAGATAGAAACGATGAGTATCGCTACTGGGCCACCCAAAACAATTCCAACCGTACCTGTGAGGAACATACCCAAACTCTTCGGACCCAGGTTGACGATTCCTTTTAAGTCGATGCTGAGTGTCATGAGGACCAATGCCGTGGGAAGTAAATAGAGCTTCGCCATATTGTAGAGCTCGGTCTTTCCTGAAATGAGCTCGCCCGCCTCATTTACTTCTTCCCAACGAACACCAATGACGCCTGCAGTTGCCAAAATGGAAGGCAATAAATAACACATGAGGAGTGCCGGAATGAAAGTGTAAAAACGCTTCCAGAATCCAGCTTCCTTAGAAGATGTGTAGAACACAAAGCCAAGAATGGCCATCAATATGCCGAATACAACGGCGTCGTCGGTAATGAGTGGAGCTTCCATAGTTCTTTTGAGAAGCGGTGAAAATAGACTTTTCTCCTTTAAAAACTTTCCGCCAAAAAACAGGAAACCTTTTCGAGAATTTACGTCTGATTATAATAACTACTTTCGTTTCAATGCCCCGTTTTAACTGCTTTTTCACACTGATAGCGGCTTTACTATTGACTCCCTTTCTGGGATCAACGCAAGCTCCCTTGGGGGAAGAAATGCCGGTGTACAATCGACTAGAGTTCATTCCAAACCAAGGTCAATACCACCCAAATGTGCGCTTCAAATTGGGTATGGGAGCCAATGAAGTCTTTCTAGAACAAAATCAAATCACGTATCACAGCATGGACCTCTCCTTCGCGGAACACCATGCGCACGACGAAAGAGCTCGTCCGGATTCCATTGCACGGCATGCTGTAAAACTTGAATTTCTAGGCGCAAACCCTGAGGTGAAACTGAAAGGGACGGAACGCGGAGATCACTACTTCAACTTCTTCTTGGGAAAAGACCGAAGCAAATGGGCACCCGAAGTACATCCTGTTGGTAAGGTTGAATACAAAGACCTCTATCCCAACACAGACCTCATCTTCTACGAGAATGGTGGTCAGGCGAAATACGACTTTGTGCTGGAAGCAGGAGCAGATCCTAGCCTCATCCGCATGCAGTACCGCGGACAAGATGAGCTCAAACTCAAAGGCGGCAACCTCTTCATAAAAACATCTTTGGGCAATGTGCAGGAACAAGCTCCTTTTGCCTACCAAGAGATCGGCGGAGAAAAGCTGCGCGTTGATTGCAAGTTCAAATTGGAGGGAAATGTGCTTTCCTTCGACCTGGGCAAGTACGACGAAAGCAAAGTACTGGTGATTGACCCTACGCTCATCTTCTCAACCTACTCGGGATCAACAGCAGCGAACTTTGGTTACACCGCCACCTTCGACTCGGAAGGATTTCTTTACAGCGGCTCCACTGTATTTGGTTTAACCGGAACCTACCCCACCGATACGGGAGCATTTCAAACTTCTTTTGGCGGAGGAACGGGAACCTCTGCCCCACCTTTTGGCTTGGGCGGAACCGATGTGGCCATCACCAAATGGGACACCACAGGAAGCAGCTTTGTGTACAGCACCTATCTAGGAGGGAACGAAGACGAGCTTCCGCATTCCCTTGTTGTGAACTCCCGCGATGAACTCTACATTCTTGGAACCACAGGCTCATCCAACTTTCCAGTCGACAGCCTCGGCTACGACACCAGCTTCGCTGGCGGACCCTCGTACACGCCTGCGGGTGGAGGAATTGGAATTCGCTATGGAAACGGCTGCGACATATTCGTGAGCAAGCTCAGCACTCAGGGAAGCACGCTGCTCGGCTCGACCTATTTGGGTGGAACCGGCAATGACGGTATCAACAACTCGCTTGGACTCGTCTTCAATTACGCAGATGAAGTGCGGGGTGAAATCGATGTGGATCAGTTCGACAACATCATGATCGCCTCTTCCACCGCATCCACCAACTTCCCCATGGTGGGCTCTCCATTTCAAAACACCAACCGTGGAAACCAGGAAGGCATTGTGGTAAAACTCACCAATGGCCTGAACGGAATTGTGTGGAGCACCTACCTCGGCGGAAACTTCGACGATGCCGTTTACAGCTTAGCCATTCGTTCGAACAACGACATTGTGGTGACTGGAGGAACGGTTTCTTCCAACTTCCCAAACAACACCAACGCTAATTTCCCAAGTTACCAAGGCGGACGTTCGGATGGATTTGTCACGCACATCCGCGCTGATGGTCGTCAGATGATTCGATCTACTTACTACGGAACAGGAGCCTACGACCAGAGTTACTTCGTTGAAACCGACAAGGACGATAATGTGTATCTCTTTGGCCAGACCCAAGAAAATTGGAATGCCCTCATCCAAAATGCAACCTACAATACACCTGGTTCGGGTCAATTTGTCTCAAAGCTGAACAGCACGATGGACACCACCATCTGGTCGACCCGTTTTGGAACATCAACCCCAAGTACTTCCCCTGCCAACATCAACATTTCACCGACTGCCTTCCTTGTGGATCTCTGCAACGCCATCTACCTTTCCGGTTGGGGTGGAACCACGAATGGTTCGACTGTGAATGGCATGGACACCACCACCGACGCTTTCCAAGGAACAACCGATGGCAGCGACTTCTACCTGATGGTGATTGCCGATGATGCTTCTTCTTTGAAATACGGATCCTTTTTCGGGGGAACCGCCTCAGAACACGTTGATGGAGGTACCTCTCGTTTCGATCGAAAAGGAAAAGTGTACCAAGCCGTATGTGCTGGCTGTCCACGTTTGGGCTCACCAATTCACGACTTCCCCACCAGCCAAACGGCTTACAGCGATTCGAACCTAGCAGCCAATCCGCCTTCCTGCAACCTAGCAGTATTTAAGATGGACTTCAACTTACCTATTGTGGTGGCCGACTTTCAAGTTGCGCTCTACCATTGTTTGGGCGATACGGTATTCTTTAATAACAACAGCTTGGAGCAAAGCCAAACGAACTTCCAGTGGTTCTTCGACGACGGAACCACATCGGGTCAGCGCGATCCTTTTCACATCTATACAAGTCCGGGCGATTACTTCGTTCGACTGGTGGTTTCGGATACCGGAACCTGCAACCTCGCCGACAGCATCACCAAACTGGTGCGCATCGTTGCCGACACCAGCATTCAATTTGCGCCACTGCATATGTGTTACGGCGACAGCCTGCAAATTGGATTTCAACCGCTCTACTTCAATACCTACAATTGGAGTCCGGGTATTTACACCACCGACTCTACCATCGCTCGTCCTTACGCGACGGCGCCCGACACCACCGACTACATTCTTTTGATGGACAATGGCGTTTGCGTCGACACCGTGCGACAAACCGTCTTTGTTGATTCGAGTGTAACGGCGATATTCACCGCCCCGGCGCTCTTCTGCTTGCGCGATAGTTTGGATGTGGCCAACAGCAGCAGTCCGTACCTCTTCACTTCCTACGAGTGGGATTTCGGGAACGGCGATACTAGTCTGCAGAAAGACCCTTTCTACACCTACACTTCGCCTGGAACCTTCAATGTGCGATTGATTGCGCTAGATCCTTTGAGTTGTAATTTAAGCGATACCAGCATTCAGCAGGTAGTGGTTTTGCAAGATTCGGTGTACAATCTTCCTAGCATCACTTTTTGTCCGGGCGATACGTTTCAAATTGGCATTCCTCCAATTTCCTTTCAGCCTTATCTCTGGCTTCCTGGAACCTATTTGAGCGACTCTACCATCAGCAATCCCATCGCCTACCCAGATACCACCACTGAATATGTGCTCTTGCGGGACAACGGAGCTTGCTACGATTCCATTTTTGTGGAATTGGTTCAGGACAGTGCTGTGCTTTCGAGCTTCAACTCTTTGACTGAAATCTGTGCTCCTTTCAATCTGCAATTCACGAACACCTCTCAATTTCTCCAAAACTCACAGTTCTTCTGGGACTTTGGCAACGGCGACACTTCCCAAGCCTTAAACCCAGCTAAGACATACACCACGCGCGGAACCTATGCCGTGAAGCTGGTGGTATTTGACGCAGCTTCTTGCAATGGCATTGACTCGGTGAGCATCAACATCAATGTAGACGAGGACAGCACTTACGCTGTGGATACGGTTGTCTTGTGCAATGGCTTGAGCGAAGAAATTGGATTGCCTTCCAATCCGAGCTACACCTACATCTGGAATACCTCCTTTGGCATTACCGACTCCAATATCTCGAATCCTGTAGCTACAATTACCCAGTATCAATTGTATGAGCTGCTGGTGGATCGAGGCGCTTGTGTGGATACGGTATACCAACCCGTAGATGTGGATTCCATATTTGTTCTGCGCGATGCCGACACTTTGGTCTGCAGCGATGCCGCCGGCATTGGTATGGAATTGCGAACCAAAGGCACCGGTGTGCGCTTTCACTGGGCTTCGCACCCTTCCTTCATCGATACATTGAACGCCAACAAAACCGACAGCTTCGCTACGGTGATTCCTTTCGATGCCGAGAATACCTACTACATCAAAACTTGGAGCGAGAAAGGCTGCGAGGAGAACGATACCATCGTTTTAAACGTAGGTGATTTAGGTGTGGAAGTCAGCCGCGATTCCTTCATCTGTTTCAACGACAGCATCAATCTAGAGGCTCTCACCACCATTGCCAACGATACGCTCAGCTTTCTTTGGGGTCCAGGAAATGAGATTTTCGGACCGCTGGATTCCAACACGGTTCTAGTCAATCCTCTCGAAGACATTGTATTCTACGTGCACACCATCAACAGCATTGGTTGCGAACGCGACGACAGCATTCTGGTGGAAGTCTCGGATTTGATGCCTACGTCTCTTACTGCGGAAAGCGACAAGGATACCATCTTGATTACGGAGTCTGCACAGCTTGTAGTGCTTCCACTGGGCTACAATTATGTTTGGCGTCCGGGAATTGCATTGAGCGACAGCACCTCCTCTACTCCGGTTGCTTCTCCTGGTGGAACCATTTTGTATGAAGTGGATGTGATTGATCCTGAAAACGAAGACTGCTTCTTCACCGATTCTGTTCTCATTGTGGTGCGCGAACTCAATTGCGGATTGCCCGATGTATTCGTGCCAAATGCCTTCACGCCTGACGGTGATGGCAACAACGAGAAGCTCTTTGTGTACGGCCGCTTCATCAAAGAACTCTACTTCGCGGTATACAATCGTTGGGGCGAAAAGGTTTTTGAAACCACAGACCAGGACATTGGTTGGGATGGAACTTTCAAAGGTGTACAAGCACAAATCGGCGTCTATGATTGGTATTTGAATGTCGTTTGTGAAGATGAACAGCGCTTGCAGCTGAAAGGAAACACTACACTGATTCAATGATCAGGAGGCTATTAGGCATATCACTCTTATTTGTTTCGAGCATCAGCTTCGGGCAAGACATTCATCACACACAGTGGTACGATCACGCTCTTCAATTGAATCCGGCAAACACTGGGAATTTTGAAGGTGCCTATCGTTTTGCCGGGAACTTTCGTCAGCAATGGAAGTCGGTAACTTATCCTTTTCGAACCGTGGCTTTGGCTTTCGACGCCAACAACTTTCTGCGCAGCAAAGGCTTTTCGCTTGGGGCGGCCTTTTACAACGACGTTGCCGGTGATTCTAGGTACAGCACCAACGACTTCAAGATTATGGGCTCGCACAATTTTCGGCTCAGCAAGGACACCACCCACAGCATTCAGTTCGGTTGGAATGCAGCTTATCAGACGCGCAGCATCGACTTTTCTCAATTGACCTATGGCCTGCAATTCAATGGAAATGTATTCGACCCTGATTTACCCGGTGAACGATTCCTAGGTCGAGACGTCAATAAACTAGTAAACTTCGGTTTTGGGCTAGGTTACGACTGGTATAAAGAGGAAAGAAGAAAGTTCAGAATTGGTCTAGCTGTCCTCAACCCTACCCAACCCACAGAAGGTTACATGTCTGCGGCACCGAATATTATACCTAGAAGAATTACCGCCACCTTCACCTCCCGTTTTCGTTTGAACTACGACTTAGACGTTGAACCTTATGGTTTGTATCAGCGTCAGAATCAATATCAAGAATTGGTGCTCGGAACCAGTTTTCGCTACACACTAGATCATCGCTTTTTCCATTACCGCGCAGTATTCGTAGGAATCTCGAGCCGCATTGGAGATGCTGCCAATGGCATTGTGGGTTATTACCACGGAAGTTGGAAGTTTGGCGCCAGCTACGATGTGAACTATTCGCCATTCACCAACGCCAGTAATTACCGCGGTGGATTTGAACTTTCAGTCGTTCACATCTGGCGCAATGTATTGCCTCGCCGCGTGCGTTATCGTCAGTGTCCGAATTACCTATGAGAATTCTACTCTCCATATCGCTTGTTCTATTCGGGAACGCGCTTTTAGCGCAAACGCCAAAGCAGTGGGAGAGCTATGGAGATAAGTCGAAGGAAGAAGGCGACCACTACGGAGCGGCCATCTATTACCACAAGGCGGTGGTCATCGACGAGGACAATCCGGCACTTTGGTTGAAGTACGGCATGGAGCTGAAAGCATACAACGATTACGATCGGGCCGAAGAAGCTTTCCAGGCAGCATGGGACAAACACCTATTGATGGATCAGCAAGTATCTCAGTTCTGGTTGGCCACGATGCAGAAACACAACGGACACTACCGCAAGGCATTTGTCAACTTCGACGACTTCTACCAGAACTATCCAAACCGCACAAGTTTCTTGGTTCAAAAAGCCAAGCAAGAAGCCATTTCTTGCCGCTGGGCCATGTCGCACCAAACCGATAGTTCGAATTTTAAGCTAGAGAACGTAGAAGACGCAGTAAGCTCTGAGTATTCAGAGTTCAGTCCGTACTTGATGCCCGACCGTTCCCTCCTATTCACTTCACTGCGTTTCCAGAAAAAGAGCAACGGGCAAGAGCTGATGAAGGAAGACGAAGACCAGAAGATTTGGTTGTACAAGGCGCTTTGGAAAGACTCAGCTTGGGAAGAGGTTGTGGCCTTCGACACCGTTCTAAATCCAGAACACCAGAACTTTGGCAATGCTTGTCCGAGTCCGGATGGCAAACGCATGTACTACAGCTTGTGCGACGATCACTTCAACTGCTCGATTTGGAAAGCCGAATTGGCTGCGGATGGAAGTTGGGGAAATGCCGAGCCGCTCAACACGATGGTGAACGAAGCTGGAAGCAACAACACCCAAGCTCAGGCTGTGGAAATTGACGGCAAGGAAATCTTGTTTTTCAGCTCCAACCGATTGCGCGGACGCGGCGGCATGGACATCTGGTACAGCACCTACGACGAGCGGCGCAAAGCATTCAGTAAACCCCGGAATATGGGTAAGAATGTGAATACCCCCGGCGATGAAATTTGTCCGTTTTGGTTGGCCGACAGCAACCACTTGTACTTCTCTTCCGACTGGCACGAAGGCTACGGAGGTTTCGATGTCTTCATGACCAAAGGCACGCTGAACTCTTTGTACAGGCCAAAAAATATGGGACTTGGCATCAACACTTCCGCCAACGACCTATACTTCAAACGCTTTTCAGAGCAAGGGCTTTCCTTCCTGACTTCCAACAGAAAAGGCAGCATCAGCTTGAAAGGACAAACCTGTTGCAACGACATTTACATGGCTAAGGAGATTCCAATCGAGAAAGTAGAAGTAGTGAAAGAACCCGATCCAGTGGTTCTAAAAGAAGAAAAACTCGAAGAAGAGTTGGAGGTGGTGAAAGACCTACTTCCCTTGAGCTTGTACTTCCACAACGATCAGCCGAATCCACGTTCGTGGTCTACCACCACCGACCTTAGCTACAAAGAAGCATTTGGCGATTACCACAGTATGCTCGAAGAATATGTGACCGCCAACAGGCACATTGCCAAACACCACGAAACCGATTCGATGGTAGAGGCTACGCGGCTCTTTTTTAAGGAGGACGTTGAGGGCGGTATCAACAAGCTCGACCAGGTGATGGAGATGGTGAAACACCAATTGACTTCGGGGCACCAGATTGAGCTCACCATCAAAGGCTTCGCCTCACCCCTCGCCCGTTCCGACTACAACCACAACCTCACCGAACGGCGCATCATGTCGTTGGTGAATTACTTCGAGCGCTACGACGATGGCTTCTTCATGAAATACATCAGTGCTGCCGAAGGCAAGGCTCAGCTCATTCTCAAGGAAGAACCTTTCGGGGAAAGCACGGCCGCCACCCACATCTCCGACGACCGTGACGATCACCGACGATCGGTTTATGGTCTTACAGCAGCTAAGGAGCGGAGGATTGAGATTATTCGGATTAATCAGCTGCGTTGATATAATTAATGTGGTAATTCGAGAATGTGGGAATTTGCCAATTATTCATTGCCAAGATTCTTAAAATCGTTTCGAGTCCCTGAGCTTGTCGAAGGGTCGAAGCCTCGTGAATCAATCCTTACTCGTCGACCCTTCGACAAGCTCAGGGTGACTATACCTAATTGAAGGTTCAAGAGGAGATGATCATATCCCATGCCCACATCCCATAGCCTTTTGAATCTCTTGCTCAATTCTCTCTTGCGCTGCCGCGCGGGCAATTTGATTGAAGATTGAAGAATGAATACCCGCCAGTGGTCGGGTAGGTTGAAGATTTTAGAAGTGGCCTTATGGCAGAACTCAAAAAAGGCATTTGGAAAGTGAATTGTAGAAAACCATGACTGAAGCCGCAGGCAAATCCAGCACTTGGGATTTGACAGGCGAAGGGAAGCTCGTTTTCAAAATTCAATTTCCTGCCCAGCGTCTTTGCTTCCTTTTGGCGCAGGAAAAGGAAGGGCCCGACCGGCCTGAGGTCAAAACCTCGTCTGGCAAGACAGAAAACCCCTTCGATCCTTCGACAGCGTCTGCGCCAAAGGCTTCGCCACCGGAGCAAGCTCAGGACCCAGGGTGACTGAATGAGAGTGATGTAGTGATAGTTTAGAATTTGTAATTAAAAATCGATAATCCGAAATTCTAACAAAGCCATAAAGTAGAATTGACTTTCAATATCCCCAGATTGACAAAGCTTCCTCTAACTTTGACGTATGTCTACCGCATGGATCATATTCATTGTTGTGTTGAGCGCGCTCTTGCTGATCTTGATTGCGCTTTTCCTGCTGTTTGTGTTTCAAGAACGCCTCATTTTTAAGCCAGAAGCAGTTCCCGAGGACTATCAGTTTGAGTTTAATCTGCCTTTTGAGGAACTCTTTTTTGAACCACGCAAAGGCGTGCGCTTGAACGCTGTGCTCTTCAAAGCCAAAGAATCCAAGGGTCTGTGTTTATTCTTTCACGGACATTCAGGAAGCAACGCCACTTGGGGTTATGTGGCCGAAGAAATCGTAAAAAACGGTTGGGACTGTTTGGTCTACGACTACCGAGGTTACGGCAAAAGCACCGGAAAACACCGAGCTGAAATTAGCCTTCATAAAGATGCCGAGTTCGTCTATGAGGTGATGTCGGAACGATACAATGGCGAAGAAATCATTTTTGTTGGTCAGAGCTTGGGTTCCGGAATCGCTACCCGACTCGCTACCAAATTTATTCCCAAGAAGCTCTTGCTCATCACACCATATTTCAACTTCGCCGATGTGGTGCACTTCCACTACCCTTTTCTACCGGCGCGCATGATGTTGAAGTACCGCTTTGCCACCAACAAACTCATCTCAGAATTGGTCTGTCCGGTTTATCTCATTCACGGCACCAAAGACACCCTAGTTCCGTTTGAGAGCAGCATTCGATTATCTTCTCTTTCCGACAACATTCTTCTAACCACCATTCAAGGTGGGGAGCATGGGAATCTTCAGACTTATGAGGAGTATCGGGATTTGATGAAGGATGTTCTTTCTGTTTAGAGTTCAATAGTTGAAGAGCGTCAAAAGTCAAAGAGTGAAAGAGTGAAAGAGCTCAAAAGTTTTAGCCTGCACTCTCAAATTAGTCTTTGGTTTTAGGTCAATACCCACTTCGAGTGACTGAGTTCATCGAAGCCCGGGTTAATTCGATGTTCGATTGTCGATGATTGATTTTGGATTTTTGATTCAAGGTAAGGAAGCAACTTTCATCTTTCCTCTTCAATCTCATATCTCCATTGCGCTGCCGCGCGGGCCATTTGATTGAAGATTGAAGAATGAATAGTTTAAATTTTAGAAGTGGCCTTATGGCAGAACTCCCATTTGGCCAATTGGAAAGAACTCTGTAGAAAATAACGATGAAGAGCAAAAGAGGATTTGGGCCAGGGATTTGAGATTCTCCTTTTCCAACATTCAATATACCTAGTCCTCCTGAGCGAGTCGCTGAGCCTGTCGAAGTGCTGAAGGGAGATGTAAAGTATTGCTCGGGCTTCGACAAGCTCAGGGTGACTAGTAAGCGGTATCCCCGAACAATCAATAATTGATCATCAAAAATCAATAATCAACCTAGGGCATTTGGGAAGTGGAACGTAGAAAACCATGACTGAGGCCGCAGGCAAATCCAGCAATTGGGATTTGACAGGTTGAGGGAAGCCAGTTTTCAAGTTTCATTTCCCTGCCCAATGCGCGTTTTGCTTCCTTTTGGCGCAACAAAAGGAAGGGCCCGACCGGCCTGAGGTCGATAGAAGTGATATTACCCGCTCTTCGACAAGCTCAGAGACTCGTAACTTGTAATTGGTAATTCAAGCCCCAAACTCGCCAGTGGCAAGCATCACTAACGTACAAGCCTCAATCGACTCTATACCTTGAGCATCTGCTAGGGCAACAAGCTCCGGATTCTCCGTTCCCGGATTGAAGATGATGCGCTTGGGCTTTTGGGATAGGATGTAATCGTAGTACTGAACTTGATTTGTCGGGTTTAGGTAGAGTGTTACCGTATCGACGTCTTCGTAAGTTTTAAAATCATTGTCGATGGGAACGCCGTCGATTTCCCCTTTTCGGATTCCTACGGGTAGAACCTCATGTCCAAATTTGAGCAGGCGTTTGGTGGCTATGTTGCCGTAACGAGCTTCGTTGGTATTGGCTCCTAGGATGAGGGTTCTTTTACTCATTTGATGATTCTCTTCAGCAGACGCAGTCGGTGCGTGTAAGTTCCATTCTCTTCATGGAAAATCCCTTGATGATCGATCCGATCGATGCGCACTTTGCCCGAGGCGTGAATGATGTGCTGAGCATCGATGAGGATTCCCACATGGGTGATCTTCCCGTTTTCATTGTCAAAGAAAGCCAAATCACCTGCTTGTCCTTCTTCCACGAAGGAAAGAGTGTCCCCAATGTCGGCTTGCTGATATGCATCACGTGGAAGGAAGATTCCATTGAGGCGAAACACCACCTGCACAAAGCCCGAGCAATCGATGCCAAAAGGGCCTTTACCTCCCCACAAATAGGGCGCATTGAGATACATATAGGCGTCTTCGATGAGCTTCGGTCGCTGCGTTTTTTCCTTCAGCGCTTTGCAGGAAGTTTGAACCGAGAATTCTTGTCCGGCAATCTCAAAACGATCGGCGGCTGGCAGCACACTGCCCATCAAGAGTGTTCTTACAGAGTCTTCCGCTTGTAGGATTCCAACCAGTTCAGAGCTTCCGAAGAGTTTGCTTTTGGTATTGAGTTGTTTGTATTCGGCGCCGTTGATTTCCGTGAGCTGTTTGGGATCTACCCAGCATTCATAATCATCGAAGCTGGTTCTGATCATCCACCACTTCTCTTCTTTCTCGAGAATCTCGCAGGTTTCTCCAAAGAGCAATTGCGTCACCATCTCGGAAGCATCGGCTGCTTCTGCGCGGCAGGGAATTACGGATAAGAGACAAACGGCATGCATAGAACGAAAGTAATGCCTCTGTTCTTCGCTTCATCGCTCGATTGATAATTCCTTCAATATGGGAATGTGGAAAGGTGTAGACCCGCCATCGCTCTGCTCTTTCGGGCAGGCCCGTGATCGCTTCGCTCTTTCGGGCAAGTGTGCGAATTTGGAAATATGAAAATTGATCATTTACCACAGTCAGGCTGAGCTCGTCGAAGCCTCGTTAATCAATCCTTACTCGTCAACCCTTCGACAAGCTCAGGGTGACTGTATGAGAGTGGAGAGTGAGAGTGATCCGCCTCTGCTTCGCAGATTCGGACAGGGAGTGAGAGTGAGAAAAATCAACAATTCGTAACTCGTAATTTAAAAATGAGAGTTGAGTATTATAGCACAACAACAAACGGCCAATTGGTAAAAGCTCTGTAGAAAATAGCGAAGCGGAGCGTTAATATCCATTTAGAATTTAAATGGATTAGCTCAATGAGCGTCATTTTCGAGGAGGTATTTCCTGGCCCTTGCTGTTTTGCTTCCTTTTGGCGCCCCAAAAGGAAGGCCCGTCTGGCAAGACAAAAAGAAAGATTGCCTAAGTGAAGTAAACCAGCCCTTCGACCGCTCCTCCGCTAAAGCTAGGGCCTACGCGGAGGCTCAGGAACTCGTTATCAGAAATCAACAACCGAGCTTGCGAGCTCATCGAACGAAGAGAGATAATCGACAATCGGTAATCAATAATTAACAAATCCACTTCAACAGGCTAAGTCTGCTCCTGCGGCCGAAGCCTTAGGCGCGGGACTAAACGAAGCCCGAGAAAGATAAGCGCCCTTCGACAGGCTCAGGGTGACTGAGGTGGAGTGTTAGAGTGATGGGGTGAAACCTTAACCAACTAGCACCCCACATCCTGAGTGACCTCCTGAGCTTGACGAAGGGTTAACGAAGGACGAGGGGACGAAACCAGTAATCGGTAATCAGTGATTGATCATCGCTAATCGAAAAAACTACTCCTTCTCCAACACCAAAACGATCTTATTGAAGTCGGCGGCGGCGTTGATCACCTTGATGAAATTGGCGTGCGTTTCAAGTGGGTAAGAAATGTCGCGGTAGTATTCGATGACTTTTACTTTCAATAGATTTCCTTCCAAGGTGTAAGTCGAGGTAAAGGTCATCCGACGCTCTCCATCCACTTCATAGAAGATGTCCATGTTCAAGTCCTTAGGGTTTTTGATGGTATAACCTTCAGGAATCTCAAACTCCAAGCGACGGTCGTACATGTGGTTGTATGAATTTTCGATCGGCAGAACACGCTTTTTCTCTTGGTACATCTCTACTTGAGAGCCAATCGACAATCCGATTTTAAAAATGTAATTCGGACCGGCCTTTTCGAGCAGGGAATTGGCTTTCACCTTTCCACTCAAAATCATCGGGTTCACCATGATGTCTTCCTCATCTATGTTCTCAGCTGAAAAGCTCAACATTTCATCTTCACCTTCGGAAGCTTTCAAAAGACTCTCTCCTACTTCACGCTGACTCTCTTCTGGAATCAATTTGAAAGCACCTTGAAGAAAAGAAGCACTCAAACCCGTCATTTCGCGCGTCACATCCATCTCAATGGAGGTCTTATCGTCGCTCATCTTCATCTTCAAAGTCAGGTTGTCCTGATTTTCTAGGTATTCGCTGGCTGGGATGTATTCAACGCTTCCCAATCCGGTCTGAAGGTCGCCAATGCTGACCTCTTCAATAAAAAGACCGTAGTTGTTTGAATACTCCGCAGGCACAAAACCCAATCGAAACAGCTCTTCACCGGGCGCTAGAAACTTGTCCATGTCTGGGAAATAGAAAAAGTACTCCTGCAGATTCGCGTAGGACTCAAAGTCCTTGTCGAACAAGGCTTCATTGCGGTCGCAGGTGAGCACAACCTTGTATTTGATGTTGTGCTCCTTAAACATGGCCATGAAAAGCGTCATCAGACCATTCTGGTTGGTGATCTTATCGTCTAGAATTCGTGGAATCTCTAAATAGTCTTCACCCAGACTTTCATAAACAGCGATGTTCCGTTTGATGTAAGACTCAATCTTACGAACCTTTTCCTCCTCGCTTCCATTCAACTTAAGCTCCTTGGAAAGCTTTTTCACTCGTTTCAAATCCGACTTCGAAAGCTTTGGGTGAAGGTTCTGGTAAATGCTCTGCGCTGCCTTGGCATATGATGTCACTGCATTGCTGGAGGTGGATACATTCTCATCCAGCTTGAACTCAAGACGCATCAACGAACGCTGATAGGGGGCGTACTTCTCTTCGTCCATGGCTTCGATGCGTGTATCGGCCATCTTGTACACCATTCGCTTTTTGTCGGTGGTGTCGGGAAGAACTTCTGTAAGTCCGTTGTAGGATTTGAAGCCAAAACGCAAATTCTTGGGTGCATAAAGCTCAAAGCCAGCAGCCTCCACTGGTACGTCTTTTTGAAAACTGATGCGGCGACCGGAGTAACTCGGGATGCGCTTGGTGGTGTAGAGAAATTCGATCTCCGACCCCAATTCGGCTCCTTCGATGGCGAAGAACTTATAAGCACCCTGCGCCTCCAAGTCGCTCACTTCTTTGATGTTCTCTTTATTGAACTCGGTCACTTCCCCATTGGGCTTGATCACCCGTGCTTTCGCGTCTATGAGCTCAATAGCTCGGTTCATGGAGATGTAAACTTTGTTGTTTCGCTGAATCGCATTGCTGGAATTCACCTTGATCTTCTTGTGCCAGGTGAAGTACTCCAACAGAGCATTATTGAAGCCTGGATCGTAGTAGAACTCAACAATCATCTTCTCCTTCAAAACCACTTCCAAAGCCTCCGAAGAGTCGCGATCTGTTTTGGTAATTGCAGGCTTTTCGGCCCAATCGTATTCTGTGTGTGCGAAGGCTTGTGCAAAGCCAGAACTCATGCCGAGGAGCATGAACAGGCAAAATCCGAGGTGTTTTATCATCGGGGTTCTTTTGAGAGGACGATGGACTCGTTGTAGACTTGATTCAGTTTGCTGATCATTGAGTTCCACTCGTCAAATTCATGTTTCTTGATGATGCGCAGATCTACGCGAATCTCAGAATCGAGTACAATCTTATTCTCGAATCTGGTGTAAGAAATGTCGAAACCAAAACTTCCATCCTTCGACTTAAAGCTGCTGGCCTCAGGAAGGTAACTGGCCTGATAAGACTCGGGAAGTTCGATCTCGTAGTGATTCCCCAACTGAAGTCGGTACCTGCGCTCGAAGTCGTACTTGCGGTTTGCCGTATCTATCTTCAAACCAGCCAAGTCGCGCTCCATGTGAGGATTGAAGTACATATTGTCTTCGTAGGTGGTCACATACGAAGCTACTTCGCCAGCGTAGGTAATGCGCAATTCCTTTTCTCGCTCGCCCAAATTTCCCAACTCGAAACTGGTTAGGTTGAAGCTGTTGTTTCCAAAACTCAAAAGGCTGCGTAGGTAATCTTCACGCTCTTCTTTCGAACGGTTCATCAAGCGTTGCTGAATTTCAAAGTTGTTGTAACCCCGCAGTTGACTCACGCCACGCGCCACAAGCTTTCCTTCTTCTATGCGTGCAAAAATGCTGTCCACTCCCCCGTTTCGATCTACGGCAACGTCGGCCACCTCAGCGACTTCATACTCACCCGGACCTTTACTCAAGAGCACTTCCTTTCCTTGAATGAAGGAACTCGGTGTTCCCATTGGCAGAAATTCGGAGGTGGCGTCTAGGAAGTAATATTCGTTGCCAGATTTATAGGTGGCAATCATGTGATTGTCGACGTAGGGCGAAGGAACTTCGTGATAGCTGTAAGGAATGTCGTTGGTTCCAACCCAGCTGATGTAAGACTCAATTCCTGCAATGCCCAGCATGGTATTGATGATGCTCGACATGCCCTTGCAATCGCCGTAGCGCTCTTCGCACACCAAACTGGCATCCTTGGGTACGTAACCTTGCATGCCTTCCTCAATGGCAATGTAGCGGATGTTGTCCTGAACCCAGTAATAGACTTGTTCTACCTTTTCCAATTCGGTCATATCCTTCTTGGATAAAAGGCTATCGACGATGCTTTTGAGCTCATTGGAAGGCGAAGAATTGAGGCCTTTCACATTCTCGTAATACCAAGCGTAGAGATCATCGAGTGTTCCTAAAACATCCTTCTTCACTCCATCAACTTCATATTCTTCAATGAAGAGGATGATGTGCGGTTCGGCATAGGAAATGCTCGGAGCCGAATTCTCTGAACGCATCTTATCGAGGTTCTCGGCTTTCCAGGTGTAAATCCTGTTCTTTCCTTTTTCTTCTTTCGTAAGCGTGAGGCCAATGCCATTCGTGTGAAACTCTTTAAAGGTGACTTTCACATTTTTGGGAAAGCTGAGTTTCATCTCGCTTTCTTCAACAGGCAGGAATGATGAGAAGTAAAAAATTCCAAAAAAGCGTGGATCAGTAATGTGTTTGGTGCACTGCATTTTGGTTCTTGCACCTTTCACCAATCCTGGGTAATAGAACTTGATCAGTTTGCTGTCGTCGAAAAAAACGTGGTCGGAAAACTCCTCCACCGTTTGAAACTCCTCAACCTTCCGCTCCTTGTATTTCTTGCCATTCGGAATGTAGCTCGCCGCGTGAATGTTGTCTACTTGTGTGAAATGTGAGAAGTGGATGTTGTCTTCTACATAGAAACGTGCATTGTCGTTCAGCAGCAAACGCTCTTCGTTTATTCGACTTTCAATTCCGAGCTCGCCCGATTTATTGAATGCAATTTGAACGTCTTCAGCTTTTTTGAGAATGACACCGTTTTCTTTGGGGTACTTCGCGCTGAAGTATTCGAGCAAATCTGCTGATTGCGCCCCCAGGAATTGCGCAAGACCAACAAAGATTAAACTCAGACTAAATTTTCTCATTTCGACCCAATCAGACTTCCGTCGTGGTAGTGTTCTGTTTTAAGCAAATTCCCCTCGGAATCGTAGAGCTTTTGTTCGCCATACCTTCTTCCCAAAAGGAAATTGCTTTCCTCTTTGAGTTTGCCGTTGCGATGATAGTAAGTGCACACTCCATGCCGATTCCCAAAGTAATACTCTTCAACAGAACGTTCGTTGCCATTCGAGTAGTATTCAGTTGAACGTCCTTGGAGCTCTCCGTGTTCAAAAGTACTCTCTTCCATCTTCTTACCGTCGGGATAATAGATGGTGAACGCACCTTCTAGGAAAGAATTAACATACTCGAAGCTGGCGGAGATCTTTCCATTTGGATAGCGCGATTCAATTTTCGCACTGCCCCCAACGATGGGAATGGCATCTACCAAAGCCCCTTTGCTCTTCTCATAACTGAATGAAATCAATTTTCCATATTCATGAAAACGCACAAGGTAGACATCGCCTTCCTCGCTCAAGTAGGTGGATTTCCCATGTCGCTCACCATTTAAATAGGGCTTCAAAGAAGAGAGTTTGCCATTGGGATAATAGGTCTTCCAATCACCCACTTGTTTTCCGTACTGGTATGCGCCCTCACTTTTCAAACCGCCTTCACGGTAGTACCATTTCCAAGGACCTGTGCGCTCATCTCGAATGAAGGTCCCAACGGTCTTGAGTTTCTTTTCTGGATAATACCACTTCCACTCGGACTCATCCATTCCATGCAAACGCAAACCTTCCGTTTCCACTTCAGCAAGTCCGTTCAGCCACTGGAACATTCCATTTCCATATCCATTTCTATAGCTGCCGCGCATGCGCACGCTGCCATCCGGATGATGGTACTCAACCACCTGAATCGTATCGAGAATGGGATGCACATCCAGAGTATCGCCCACCAAATCGTATTCAATCAAACTCAGGAGGTAACCTTCTTGAACGAGATTTTCCAAGTACTTCTTTCCGTCTTCGTTGTAAAATTCCTGCACATCTTCCTGACTGCCATCGATGTAGAATTTCTTCGAGGCCAAAGTTCCATCGGAATAGTACGCTTTCCATATACCCGATCTGCCGTCGGCGGTCATCCAACCTTCATCTTTCAACTGACCGTTGGCATGAAACTCCTCGTAATAGCCATTCATATCTCCATTGAGATAATTCACGCTGTACTTCAGCTGTCCGTTCGGGTAGAAAGATCTGTATAGGCCCGAAAGTTCTCCCGCACTGTAGAGTTCTATGGCACTAATGATTCCGTACTCGTCGTAGTAATTCCATTCACCTTCCTTCTGGTTCCGAGAATAATTTCCTGTAAACCACTTGCTGCCGTCGACTCGATCTACCTCAAGCCAGAGTTTGCCAGATTTCGTTTGAGCTTCGCGCAGCATCTTACCATCTGCGTCGTAATTCCTGAAGGACATCAATTCATCTTTCTTGTAGCTCAGATCAAATACGAGCTTTCCATTTTGATCGTATTGCTTAAGCTTCCCTTCTTTATTCCCATCTTGGTCGAACTCGGTGCGGCTCTCTTTGATGCCTCCACGATAAAACTCTTCCCAGAGCCCAAGAGAGTTGCCATCTTTAAACTCACCCCGCTTTTGTACTTCCCCATTTTCATGAAAGTATTCCCAATCCCCAGTGGCCAGTCCATTTAGGTAATTCCCTTTGGTTCGTGTTTCTCCATTGGTGTGAAACTCTAAATAAGCTCCATTGAGTTTGCCTTCGGTGTAGAAAAACTCGCCGGATTTTTTGCCGTCCAGATAAAACTCATAATAAGGTCCATCTACGGCTCCATCGAGGTACGTGCACCGCACTCTTGCCGAATCGGTGCCGTGGTAAAATTCCGCTGCCCCATTTCGCTCACCGAGCTCGTAGGGAATGTTTGTGTTCACATTACCCATCGGGAAATAGTGGTTCAAGAGGCTCAACTGCCCTTCTTTGTACTCTCGCTTTTGAATCGGCTTTCCTTGAATGCTGTAGCTCTCGTACACACCGACGAGTTTACCTGCTTCGTCAAATTCCAAACGTTCGTCGACGCGATCGTTCGGATGATACCAATACCATTCACCAACCCTCTTACCATCTTTAAAACGGCCTTTGCTGCTGAGATTTCCCGACCAGTGATAGAATTCCCAATAACCCTCATTCTTATCGTTCAGCTTATTTCCTTTGGCTTGAAGTCGATTGCCTCGATAAAACCAATAGCTCAATTCACGCTCTTCGCCGTCCCAAAATTCTTTGTTCTGACCAAAAAATTCCTTCATTTCTATCAAAGACCATTGTTCGTATTCCTCCGCCTTTGATTTATTCTTTTTGAGGAGCTTCTCGGTTTTGGGGTTCCCTATGCCACGAGAGCAGTAATAGGTATAAGCCCCAAAATATTCTTCTTCACGAAGTTTCAAGAAATAGGGCACGTAATATTTCATCCAGAAATCCTCACTCGTCTCATCGTACTCCATGGTTTCAAAGAGCACTTGCAGTTGGCGGTAAATCTGAAAATCGAGCTTACTCTGAAGTTTGTACGCTTTATTCAGGGCAATGCGATTGCGCAAGATCAAATCGGTTTTTTGATAATTCCCTTTTCCAAAGTCAAGCTTTATGTCTTCCTTCTCGAACTCTCCTTTTAGAATGCTTTCTCCTAGAATGAGGTAGTTCACGGCTTGGGTGGTTTTCGCTCCTAAGCTCAGGGCCATGGCGATGCTCAAACCAGCTCGACTCAACTCGCCTTTTTTAGCCGCCATAAGAGCCAGCTTCAAATGAGAGCCCACATGGTATGGGTTCAATTTCAGAACGGACTTGTAGATTTCAAAGGCCTCTTGGTGGAAGCCCGCATTCTCATAGGTAACTCCTTGATTGTACCTAAGTAAATAGCTCGCTGGGCAACGCTCAACAGCTTTCTCAAAAACTTTGAGTGCCGATTTATAATCTCCACCGCGATCAAGTGCAGTTCCCTTGATGTTGTAGAACTGATCGATGTTGTCGATGTTGCGAAGAAGTCCTGTATTGCAAATTTGAATGGCTTCCTTGTAGCTGCTGTCTTCTAGGTAGCTTAAACAAATTTCGGCCAGCATCCAATTGTAATTGGTGTCGCTTTTTTCAACCGTCAGAAAATGCTCTATCGCCTCTTTGTATTCGCCTTTATTGTGCAATTCGATGGCCTTCCTTATGACCTCGCCAGAATTGAATGGAAGCTCTTGGGCCTGAGAAGGCATGAAGAGGAGAACTCCCATTAGGGCAAAAATGAACTGCTTGCTGTGAAGGCGCATTCTTTCAAAGATAGGGTTCAACGGCTTCATCTATGGCTATTATTGAAGACGCATACCAATTCCCAATCCGAAACGATACAAGGCTACGTCCTGTGTGTAGCTATATTGTCCCGTTCCTGTAAATCCTGTTTGACTGACCACCACCGTCACATCGTGTCGGCTGAAGGTTGCCTCCCCTGTGATGGACAAGAAGACATCCCCGATATACAGTCTGCTTCCCAAAGCAAAATTTAAAGCGGGCGCACTTCCAAACTGACCTTCTTCCAAAAGGGAAATGGTGGCTGTTGGATATTGATATACGGATTCAATTCTTGGAGAGCGGGAACCGAAAATTCCTGCACCAAACCGAAAGAAAAAGTCGGCCTGCTCGACTTGATATTCAATTACTCCAAAAACTTGAACGTTTCGAAAATTCCAGCTTCCAGCGGTAAAGTCCACCAAATTGGTATCCACAATGCCGTATATTTCTTCAAGCAAAGCCACATCGGCAGGGAGCAAGCCATAGCCTCCTTTGATGCCGATTCCGAAGATCTGATTGAATTTATAGTCCGCACTGATGGACCCGCTTCCACCTTCTTTGGCAAAGCCACTCTCCTGAGCGATTACATTCTTCGATCCCAATTGACCTCTTGGAATAGCAAACTGACCGGAGAGTTCTACTCTGGTTACATCTTGAGAAAAAGCTTGTCGAGTCTTGGGCGGACTTGGCTTTCCAACGTAATCAAATTCTTGGGCCAATAGACTTCCAGGAAAAAGGAGACCCAAGATGCAAAGTGTTCGAAAAAAACACGGAACGAAAGGATGCGAGCGCTTGGGCATAAGCTCAAAAGTATCCATTCACATTGGCTGAAACGCTACCTTCGGCGACTCTTAATAACGGCAAGTCGTGGAAAAGACAAAAACAGATCGTATGCATCGCATCGCGGGCCGCTTGGAAGGAACTTCCTTTCTCCTTTTAATCTTCATCGCCATGCCGCTCAAATACATGGCAGATTGGCCTTGGGGTGTAAAAGTAGTTGGCTGGGCCCACGGGATTTTATTCATCGCCTACCTCTACATCTCGTGGATGCAGTACGATAAGCAACGCATTTCCCTGAAAGCTCTTGCGCTTTGTTTTTTCGCCGCGCTCTTGCCTTTCGGTCCTTTTGTTCTTGAAAAGAAGTTAGAGAAGTCTAACCAATAAATGTCGAGACAAAGGGCTTGCCCGGATTAAACTACACCGTATTTGGCTTGGCTTGTTTCTGGCTGGCGGCAGCTCTCATTCAAATGAATGTACTTGTGCATGCTCCTGAGACGTACAATCTTTCAAACACCCAAACCGCCATCATCATGTCGCTCATTGCGGTCGGAATCGGCTTTGGCTGTTGGGTTGCTGGCATGTTGGCCAAGGATCGCGTTGAAGTTGGAATGGCACCTCTCGGAGGACTGGGCTTGAGCATCTGCATGACCATCTTCGCCCTCTTCGAGATGGGATTAACCGCCTTCATAGTTATCCTTTCCATTGCAGCCTTTTTCAGTGGTTTTTTCAAGGTTCCTCTTGGCGCATGGATTCAAGAACGTGTGGAAGGAAGAAAGCTTGGCAACATTCTCGCCTATACCAACATGATTACCTTCCTGTTCATCCTAATCTCTGCAGGAATATTCGCAGCCTGCATGAAGTTCGGAAACACCTACACGGTTTTCGCAGTCATCGCAATTGTAGGTTGGATTATGACCTTCGTCACAGCCTTTAAAGTTCCAGCAATGTTGGTTCGATTCATCGCCGATTCTCTGGCGAAAATCTACTTCCGTTACGAAGTTGAAGGAAAAGAAAACATTCCGAAACGATCGGGCGCTCTTTTGGTTGCGAATCACATTTCACTGATGGACTTCCTAATGATTGTTGCTACCATCCCTCGTCAGGTTCGTTTTGTGGTGGCTAAAGACGTCTACGATTTCTGGGCCTGGAGTTGGCTCACGAAGCGGATGAACCTCATTCCCATCGCAACTAAAGGCGGACCTGAGCGACTGAAGGCTTTCAATGAAGCCTGTCAGAGAGAAATCAATGCTGGTCATGTGGTTGTGATTTACCCAGAAGGACAAATCAGCAGAATTGGGCACCTTCTAGAATTCAAAAAAGGAGTTGAGCACATCGCCAGAGGCATCGACGCCCCAATCATACCCGTGCACATGGAAGGAACGGAGGGCACTTTCTTCTCCTACGAAATTGGAAGTTCAAACCCCATCAAAGCATTGAAAGGTTTCCGTAAACGCATTCACGTTTCCATCGGTACACCTACCGATCCGAGCAGCAAAGCATTTCACTTACGTCAATCGGTGATTGAAATGAGCGCACAGTCGATCGAAAAGCGTTTTGCCGACGAACATACGCTCGGACTTTTCCTGAAAAACACGGCGAAAGAGATGGGAGATCTTACCTGTACCCATTTTGAAGACGGAGGTGTGATCACTGTGAAAGAACTGGCCTTACACGCGTTGAAATGGAAATCCGTTTGGATGAAAAAAAGTGTCCATAAAATCGGAATTCTCTTACCTAAGAACAGAGAAAATATGCTGGCAAATGCCTCACTGGTTTTGGCCGGGAAGATCAGCATCAACATCAATCCAAGTTTTGAAGATGACCAACTGAAAGCGATTGTTCTTGAATCTGAAGTTGTATTGTGTGAGGAAGCGCAACGATCTAAGCTCGAGTCACTCGGGGCTGAATGCCTTCTAATTTCCGACTTCTTGAAGGAACTTGAGAATGAGAAGGACGTGAGCTCCGTTCCTAATCACATCAATAAAATAGGGCACGGAAAAGAGATCAAAACCACAGACATCGCCACCATCATCTACCAATATGATGAGGAGAATAACATTGTACGTGTGCCTTTGTCACATATGAATGTAATGGCGGGCATTAAAGGCCTTCTGCTTGTGAATAAATTCGAAGGAGGCGCAAAAATGCTCGGACTCATGCCCTTCCACACTTCCAATGGATACATCCTCGATCTGTGCATGTCAACTTTCATCGGAGTTCAAAACTTCCATTACGACCCAATGAAGGGGCCCGAAGCCATTGCAGCGAAAATGAAAGCTGAACAAGTGGAACTATTTGTCGGAAACCGAGCACTCATTGAATCTGTGGATGCCATAGACCATAAGGTTTGGGCAAGCGTGAAAACCTTGATTTCAGGAGAAGAAAAACTCAATGAAGAATTGAGAACGCGCCTAAAAGAGACCTACGATCTAGAAGTTCGTGAGAGCTTGCATGCCTTGCGTTCTGGAACACTCATCGCTTTAAATACACCTGATTACGTGGTGCAAGGAGTTGTTGGTAGACCCCTGGTTCAAGTTGGTTCTCATGAGGCTAGTTTGGGTAGACCGATTCCAGGACTCGCCATTCGAACTGTAGAGGAAAATGATTTTGACCATGTGCTTGATGAAGATCAAGTTGGACGCATTCTAATAAAAGGGGCTGCCGTTACCCCGCTCCTCGACCCAAGCTTTTATTACAAAGGTTGGGTCGACACAGGTAGACGAGGCTTTATTGATGAGGCTGGATTCGTTCATCTCTCCGAGTAAACTCAGGAGATGCTTCAGAAACAACAGTGAACACCTTCAAGAAGATGAGCAATCCGCTCTACTTCGAATTGCGCTTTCGATCCGTTTCTTTCAAGTAGATCTTACGCAAACGAATGTGCTCGGGAGTGACTTCAACATACTCATCCTTACCCACATACTCCATCGCTTCTTCCAAAGAGAACTTCACTGCAGGAGCAATGTTGTTCTTCTGATCCGTACCAGAAGTACGCATGTTTGTCAGCTGTTTGGTTTTGGTAAGGTTCAGTGTCATATCGTCCTGACGAGTGCTCTCTCCAATCACTTGACCTTCGTAGATTTCCTCCATCGGGTCGATGAAGAAAGTTCCACGATCCTGCAATTTGTTGATTGAATAAGCAATCGACAATCCTGTTTCCATGGCAATCAAAGCGCCATTTCGAGCTACGTTCATATCACCTTTCCAAGGCTCGTAACCACTGAAACGGTGTGACACTACAGCCTGACCTTCAGTAGAAGTAAGAATTGGATTGGTCAATCCGATGAGCCCACGTGCTGGAATCTTGAATTCCAAATTCACACGATCTTCTCGCTTCTCAATGTTGGTGATGTCTCCCTTTCGCTTGGTAGCAATCTCAATCACTTTTCCTGAAAACTCTTCTGGAACATCGACGTGCAAAACCTCCATCGGCTCGTGCTTGAAACCGTCGATTTCTTTGATCACAACTTGGGGTTGACCCAATTGCAACTCATAACCTTCACGGCGCATGGTTTCAACCAAAACCGACAAGTGAAGAATTCCGCGGCCGAAAACCATAAGCTTATCTGGGCTGTCGGTATCCTCAACACGGAGAGCTAGGTTTTTCTCTGTTTCCTTCTTCAAACGATCGCGCAAGTGACGCGAGGTGACATACTTTCCTTCTTTACCGAAGAATGGTGAGTTGTTGATGGTAAACAACATACTCATCGATGGTTCGTCCACCGAAATGGGCTTCATTGGATCTGGGTTTTCCGCATCGGTGATGGTGTCTCCAATATCGAAGTCTTCTAGTCCTGTTACAGCGACGATTTCACCAGGGAAAATTTCATCCTTGGTTTTTTCCTTGCCCAAACCTTCGAAGATGTAAAGCTCTTTAACCGTCGATTTATGAATCAAACCATTGCGCTGAACGATGGCCACGCGATCGCCTGCTTTGATGGTTCCACGGTGAACACGTCCTACAGCAATTCGTCCTGTGTAGGAAGAATAATCGAGCGACGAAATTTGAATTTGAAGCGTACCTGGATTTTCTTTTGGTGGCTTGAAGTTCTCGATGATGGTGTCGAGAAGGTAAGAAACGTCCGTTGTTGGATTTTTCCAATCTGGTCCCATCCATCCCAATTTCGAAGAACCGTAGACCGTTTTGAAATCCAATTGCTCCTCGGTAGCGTCCAATGAGAACATCAGGTCGAAGACCTTCTCCATCGTCTCTTCTGGAGTACAGTTTGGCTTGTCTACTTTGTTTACGACCACAATGGCACGGTGACCCATTTCCATGGCTTTTTGAAGAACAAAACGCGTTTGAGGCATCGGGCCTTCAAAAGCATCCACCACTAGAATTACTCCGTCGGCCATGTTCAGCACACGCTCTACTTCTCCTCCAAAGTCGGAGTGACCAGGAGTGTCGATGATGTTGATTTTGGTGCCTTTATAACGTACAGAGACGTTCTTTGAAAGAATGGTAATTCCTCGTTCGCGCTCTAGGTCGTTCGAATCGAGGATTAAATCTCGGGTTTCTTCGTTTTCGCGAAAGAGTTGAACTTGATGTAAGATCTTGTCAACTAGGGTAGTTTTTCCGTGGTCGACGTGGGCAATGATGGCTATGTTCCTTAAATCCATGGCGTGGTATTGAGCCCCTTTTTTTGGGCGTGCAAAGGAAGTTCTTTTTGATGAGGCAGCAAGCCTTCTGCTCTCTTCATTTTCAGGAAGTTAAAAATCGCCCTGTACCGAATGTCACAGCCTCGACGTGACACTAATCACAGCATCAAAATTGAATTGGAAGTACCATTACAAAAACATTCAGAATGAAGCATCTAGTCGCACTTTTAATTCTACTGACGAATCTTCAACTTTCAGCTCAAGAAAGCTATGGTTTGGAGATTGAAGAATCGAGCATTTCAAACCTTCCCGGCTTGCAATCTTTTGTTTGGGCCCAGCAGGGATCGAAGTATTTATTCATTGGAGGAAGAACTGAGGGTCTGCATAAGCGTCGTCCCTTCGAGGCCTTTTTAGCTGCAGGAAACAACACCATGGCTTACGTCTTTGAACCTTCTACAGAAAGCTTGACTTCTGCTTCCCTCTCAAGCCTTGGAATCGAAATCTTTGAGCAACTGCAGAGCACCAATATGGAATTCGAACAATTGGGGAATGAACTCTACATCGCAGGAGGTTACGCATACAGCACAAGGGCTGCCGATCACATCACCTTCGACAAGATGACTATTGTGGACGTTTCAGGCTTGATTGCAGCCATTGAAAACAACCAGAGTTTGACCAGTTACTTCAGTCAAATTCAAGACAGCCTTTTTGAAGTGACCGGTGGATACCTCGACTATATGAACTGATCTTTTTATCTCGTTGATGGGCAATCTTTCATGGGGCAATACAATCCGATGGGACCAACGCACGGACCGGGATTTGTGCAGAAGTACACGGAAGAAATTCGGAAGTTTCAAATAGAAAAAGTAGGAGGAAATTATCAGCTCAAGAATGTGCAGGTAGATAAAGACCCACAAGCCTTGCATCGCCGCGACTACAATATGGCTCCACAGAAGTTTCCGAACGGGGAAATGGGTTTCACAGCTTTTAGTGGCGTCTTTCAACATCAAGTGGATTTGCCTTGGTTGGATGTGGTCGACATTACGAGCAGCTCTTATACTCAGCGAAACGACTTCGAACAATTGCTTTCTCAATACCACTCCGCGCACTTAACGATGTACGATGCTTCCGACAGTTCGAACAAAACCATCTTCTTCGGCGGAATCGCGCAGTTTAGCATGGACCAAAGCGGTCAATTGATCGAAGATCAAGACGTGCCTTTTGTAAGAACCATTTCACAAGTAAACCGGAACTCAGCGAATGAATTGAGTGAACTCAATCACAGCATCCAAATGCCCGACCTGCTAGGCGCCGGGGCAGAATTCCTTCCTCTGAACAACTCTTCCTTTTACGATACCTATGAGATGTTGCAAATCGATGCACTGCCAAACGAGCGGACATTGGTGGGATACATTTTTGGAGGTATTCAAAGTACAGCCCCGAACGTATTCTTCAACAACGCTGCGAACGTGAGCTCTGCTTCTACCCGATTGTTTGAAGTCTACATCAACAAAAGCATCAACGGCCAGACCGAGCTGATCGACCAGTCGAAGCAATCTAGTCTGCGTGTATTTCCAAATCCTTCTTCTGGGAAAATTCAAATTCAGAGCGAGTCCCCAAATCTCATGGGCGGAAGCCTCATCCGCCTCACCAACATCGCAGGCAAGCTCGTTCTAGATGAGTACATTGACTTCACAGGAACTGTGGATCTCGATCTCAGCTCTTATCCCAAGGGCATTTATTTCCTGCAAGTTGGGAATGCCGATTCTGCTGTAAGCTGGAAGAAAGTTGTGTTGAAATAAGTTGCACGCTATTCACTTCAAGCGCAGTAAGCCGGCTTCAAATACAAGGCTGATGCAACTGTCGATGGTACAGAATTCAAAACCTTCCAAATCAGGTCGGAGTCTGAATTCTCGGGATGGCATCCCAAACTCATCCATTACTTGAGGAAGCTCACTTTCGAAATCAACGTGGATCACTTCCTTCCGCGGAATCTCTTTGATAGAGTTTCCCTCCTGCGCATAGAAACTGAGCGAATAATACGTGGGAATGTCCATCACCACGGTAAGCTCAATCCACAACATTTTCGACTCGCTGACTTCAATTCCTTTCTTGCAGTAGCTCACCTCTAACTCTCCATTTTCATCATTCACGACGAAATAATTTGAATCTGGATTGAATTCAGGGATGGAGTATTCCATGGGGATGGGAAACTTCTTACGCACCAAGGCATCTAGAGATTCGAACTTTGGGTGACCTGTGTTTTTCCAATGAGACCTCCACAACTCCCAGTTATTTGCAAAGAGATATCTCTCTGGAGAAGACAAATCTGATGTTAGCCTCTCGAGATGCTTCTTTTCATCTTCAGAATAAAGCCCATCGAATTCAAAAATACCTTCGTCCCTATTGAGACTAAGCTTGAGTCGACTATCCCCTACTCGAGCAATCAAACTGTCACCGGATCTAGAAATCTCGAAATGAAGCTTCGACTCCAGCTCACTGTCGTATTGCAGTCGTGTTTTGGTAAGAATGGGTAGGATGAGCGGATAATCAGGAATGCCTTTCCACAAACTCGATTCACTGAATTGATCTCCCTTATAAAGCCAACAATCAAGAGAGGAGCTACAATCTTCTTCGGAACATCGCTCATAACTGCGGAGCACCACTGCCCGATCCTTTTCATAAAACCAGAGTCGAGAAATGTAGCGCTCTTCTGATTCTGGAAGTTTTCGCTTAAAACTCAAATACTGATGGTCGTGGTCGATGTGCTCCACTTCATATTGAGCAAGGGTCGCCCCCTTCGAAGAAAGCTCAGTACGAAGTTCTTCCGCGAGTTCTTTCTTTCCGTGGTAATCGAGTAAGCTCGCTAAGAGCTCTGGACGATTGATCAGTGCTGCCTGAACAAATGGCGCCTGTTGTTCGAGAAATTCAAGTCGTGCATCCGCCCCATTTGATTCGGATTCTTCAACACTTTCTTGAGGAGCTTTGGTTTTTGTTTCTTGACAAGAAAACAGACAAAAGCTAAGTATGGCTATGAACACCAAGTTTCGCATCATGCCCAAAACTAAGGACAAAATGTGGGGGTTCATTCAAGAAAAAGAAGTCTACCTCCTCTTCACAATTCGAATGCGCTGGTGCTCATCATCCATTTTCAAATCGATGAAGTAGATGCCTGTAGGACCTTCGATGTTGATCTCATTTATCTGACCACCACGAATTTCTTCCTTCGAAAGTACTTGACCTAGAGCATTGAGCACTTCCAAGTGTGCGTGTGCACTGGCGTCCTCGAGATAAACATTGACCACTCCTTGAGTCGGATTCGGATAGAGCTGCAATCCTATTCCGTTCAATTCATAAACAGATTGAGGAATCACCTTGCAAGAATCTACCACTAGACTCACGCTGTCGGCTCCAAAGCAAGCTTCGGCAGTTGTGTATTCGTAGTTGAAGGTATAGCTTCCAACTCCAGTGAGTGAGCTCACGAAAAGGCTGTCGATCAAACCTGAACCACTGAGGATTCCACCTGCCGGACTCACCAATAGAACAATAGAGTCTCCCAAGCAAAGAGTGTCCTGACCGAGATCTACACTCACATTTGGATTTGCATTCACAACGATGCTTGACGTATCGTAAGAGCTGCATCCATCAGCATTGGTAACCTCATAATAGACTTCGTAGGTGCCCGGGCTAAGTCCAGCTGAGCTCCAGATGCTGTCGTTCACACCAGTTCCGGTCAAAACACCCGTCCCTAAGTGTGACTCTGTGATTTTGGTTTCCTCTCCTTCACAGAGCGAATCGTCGTCGAAGGTGACAGAAAGATTGATGGGAGCTGGGCGAATCAGCATGCGGCCTTGTGCCGTACCAAAACATCCATTAACATCGGTCACATCATAGGTGAAGTTGCGGAATCCGGTTCCTAGGCCGCTTGCATCGAAGGAGTTGTTGTTGACAACCCCTGTTCCAGTGAAAGTTCCACCCGTAGGTGTCGCCGATAATGGAGTGCTGGTGTTGATGCAAATGGTATCGTCGTAAATTAGAACGACGGTTGGATTCGGATTTACGACAACATCAATCGTGTCGTAATTCCAGCAGAGGTTCGCATCGCGGTATGAATAGACCGGATTATGCACCCCCGGGCCGGCAGCCGTCGAATTGAAGTTTATGTGCGTTACACCAGCACCGGAGTAACTACCTCCTGTTGGCGTACCTGTCATGGTTGTATTCACCCCAATGCACATGCTGTCCAAGGCAATAGTCAATCCAACCACTGGCAATCCATTTACAGTTACTGAATCCGCAGCAGTTCCAGAACAGCCAATGCTGTCCGTGAAGAGGTAACTCACACCATACGTCCCTAAACCGGTGGTGAGTGTATTGAAGATTGAATCAGTAACTCCAGGTCCGGAGTAGACTCCACCGGAGGGAAATCCACGTAAAACTTCGGTATTCCCGATGCATGTATTGAATGTGGTTGCGCCTAAAGTTACCACCGGTTGGGCTTGCACGTATACATAGCTCGTATCCCGATCGAAGCAACCATTGGCATCGGTAAATCCATAGACTTGCTGTTGAAGACCTGAACCAGATACCGAGCTTCTAAATTCGGATCCACTGACACCCAAGCCAATGAAACTTCCTGAAGCAGGAGAGCCAGTAAGTTGTACTGTATCTCCTTCACAAATTGAATCCAATGAAGTCGTTAAAGTGACGATCGGAATCGTATCGATGGTCATGGTTATAGTATCCGCCACCGTACAACCTGCAATGCTTGCAGTTACGCTGTAGGTTCCTGTATTTGTAATGTTTGTGGTCGCTGCAGTATCTCCTGTACTCCAGATGTAGATTGCACCACCCGTTTGCACCGCGTCTAGGGTAATGGGTCCGCAATTGTTCGTGTCGGGACCTAGGTCCACAGCAGGAGTTGGAACAAAAATTTCGGTTGTATCGGAGGTAATGCAACCAGAAGCCGAAGTTCCGTAAACGTAATAGCTTGTTGTTGCCATGGGAGTAACAATCGTTGAATCGATGGTATCGCCCGTGCTCCAGGTAATTGAACCCGGATTCGTCACTGTTAAAGTCACAGGGGTTCCCGCGCACACCGTATCCTTATTGGATAAAACACTGAAAGGTCCCGCGAGAAGTTCCGACCCAACTGTATATGAGGCATATGTCCAGCTGGCAACATGGGTAGTTCCTGTATCGCCGGCTTGACCATACGCAGCACCACCGTATCCTCCACCTGCACCCGGATCGACCGTGATGGTTGGAGAACTCGAATAATGGGCATCCCCAAATATTTTCACACGGCCACCGCTTCCACCGCCACCGCCGTCGTTTGCTGTTGATGTTCCTGTTTTACCATCTCCACCTTCAGCAGAAATGGAAGCACTTGAACCGATTGAAATGGAATCTCCAAGAATGAGTACTCCTCCACCAGAGCCACCGCCAGGACATTGTCCTGCAGCTGTGGTTCCATCCGTTCCATCCACAAAAATTTTCCCTGAAGACATCTTGAACTTGGCGCATTGAATGCTGAGACTTCCTCCTCCGTGTCCTCCACGAGTATTTGAAGCCGCCGTAGAGCCAGCCGAACCTTTTCGGATGGCCTTGCTTGTATCGGAACCATTGGCTGAGCCCCCAAGGCCTCGGCTGTCTCCAGAGTCGTAACCACCGTCTCCGCCGTCGCCGCCATAGCCGCCACCACCTGAACCAGCATTGCTGCTAGAAGAGCCTGTTCCACCACCACTTCCTCCACCTGTGGAGAATGCGCCAGTTCCTGATTGATTTCCTTTTCCTACCCCATCGATGACACCGTCAATTTGGATGTAAGCCGCACGCAAATCCATGATGGCATTGGTGTGCATAAATAAGGTGTCGCCAGACTTGATGTGAATCCAACCTGCGTTTATGATTCCGGAGTCGGTCACATTTGAGCCGTTGGTGATGAGGGAATCGGGGAATGTTGCTGAAAAACTTGAACCTCCAGCTGCGGAATTATCTCCGTACAGCATTTGAATGGTATCCGTTTGGCTGGCCGAAATACTCGGCACGCGCACATAGATTTCAGTTTTCGTGGTATTCATTCCACGATGGATGTAGTAGTCGATGTAGTCGTTCTGACCACAATCGGCCACGAAACGAATGTCGTCGCCGTCGGCTTGCATCTTACCTGCACTGACCAAACTGGAAGTATTGATCTCTAGATACTGGATGTAGTCGGTTTGGTTTTTACCGAAGGGTTCGGTGATCGCTATGTCCTTCGCGTACATGGCATTGTAGGATTGCGCCAGACCGCTAAATGAGATTGAAAAGAAGAGGATGAAAGCAACTAAAAGTTTGGGGAACTTGAAGGTAGAGTCGGTGAATTTCATAAGCAGTTTCTCGAGATTTCCACGAAAGGTATGGAATATGAACTTGAAAATCAAGATTATAAACATCGAATTGAATCAAGTCTCCCAAGCAACCTAATCACCGACCTGATTACACATCCGCGCTTTTCCGCGTTCTTGATTGCGCACGGATGCTTATGTTAATCATTAAAAACATAAATAAAACCATATCGATTATCTGGCGCAGTTTTGCTGCACCAAACAATCAGACAAACATTTCTACCATGAAAGTCATCCCATCGAAAGCCTTGCCCGTACTCATTTTCGTCGCTCTTTTAGGAACGGTATTCAGCGTATGGACATCGGATGATCCGGTGCACAGCAAATTATTCATGGGGAGTTCGCTTTTCCTCGCTTTGCTTTTGATGCGCAGTTAAAAGGGTACTGAGCGTCAATCAAGCGCTAAATAGGGCGATTCGTTGGACCTATTTTGCAATGCCATTTGAAGACCGATTTCTTCGATCCAATTTGCTTGAAATTCTTTGAGCCTCATTTGAATTAAGCTTATAGGTTATACCAAATTAAGAAGTGAGCCTTGAGCAGGCTTTCAATTAAAGGTGCATCCAAGTTCAATCCTTGGTTTTCATACATATTTTTTAAGATTCTCGCTCAAGAAGTTGTTAGCATATGTGGAAAAGTTTTTTGCTTCCCCTAGTTGAAAATGTCATTTGAAAATATGTACGTTTATTGGCATCATAGTTAAGTTACGATGAGGATTTCTCCGACAGCTCAAAGGCTGAAGACTGCACAACGAACTGAAGGGGAATTTGAACGAATTGCGACGAGCTCTATATAAGGTCTGTTTTAATTCACCTGAAAAGTGACTTATTGATAAGAATAGTAAACTAAAACAACACACAGCTTAAAACATGGCAACAGTCTTAGCAACCCCTGGGGTGTATATTGAAGAGAAGAGTGCTTTCCCCAGCTCGGCCGTACAGGTAGCCACAGCAGTTCCTGCTTTTGTAGGATACACTGAAATGGCGATCAGAGCAAATAAGTCACTGAAGAACATCCCTACTCGCATCACATCTTTGAGTGAGTTTCACCAATTTTTCGGCGGAGCTCCAAAGACCACTTTTGCGGTTTCCCCAGATGATTCGACTCAATTTAAGGTAGATGTCGACGTTGCTTCGAAATACAACTTGTACCGAAGCATGCGTATGTTTTTCGCCAATGGTGGAAGCTTGTGCTATGTCGTTTCAGTTGGTAGTTACTCAGACCCTGTAAGCGGAAAAGACTTAAACGACCCAGCAACTGAAAGCGGGATTCCAACACTATTAAAATATCCAGAGCCAACGATGTTGGTTATACCCGACGCTGTGCTTCTAGAAGAAGCCGATTGCTTCTCATTGCAGCAGGCCATGCTCATGCACTGTGGAAGTGATATGAAGAGTAGAGTTGCTGTTCTAGACATTTATAATGGTGATAAGCCACGTACTTACGACGAAGGCGATATTATTACCCGTTCAAGAGAAGGCGTTGGAAACAACTTCCTACAATGGGGTGCTAGCTACTATCCTTTCTTGAACACAACCATCGTTCAAGGAGACGAAGTTGACTTCAGCAACATCTCGAACTTAGGTGACTTAGTTCCATTGTTGAACAACGAAGCTGATGCGCTTTATGGAGATGATTCTCAAATCATCAAAGACGAAATCGCGAAGCTTGAAGGAGACAATGATCCGGTGAACCTTCACCAAACTCTTCTCGCAAAACTTCCTTTGTACAAAGCGGTTTTGGCCGAAGTTAGAAACAACCTCAACGTTCTACCAGCAAGTGGTGGAATGGCAGGTGTAATTTCAATGGTTGACGGAGAAGTTGGAGTATTCCAATCTCCAGCAAACGTATCCTTAGGTTCTGTAGTTGGACCAACTGTGAACCTGACATCACGCGATCAAGAAGACTTGAACCTTCCGTTGAACGGAAAAGCGATCAACGCAATTCGTTCGTTCCCGGGAAAAGGCGTTTTGGTATGGGGTGCACGTACTCTTGACGGAAACAGCCAAGATTGGAGATACTTAAGTGTTCGTAGAACGGTAATCATGATTGAGCAATCGCTCAAATCAGCATCTGAAGCTTACGTATTCGAGCCCAACCAAGTGAATACTTGGGTTGCTGTAAAAGGTATGATGACGAACTTCTTGAAAGACCAATGGAAACAAGGAGCTCTTGCTGGTGCCGTACCAGAGGATGCATTCAGTGTAGACATTGGACTGGGAAGCACCATGACACCATCAGATATTTTGGACGGAATCATGAGAGTGACTGTGAAGCTCGCCGTAACGCGACCAGCTGAGTTCATCGTGATCACTTTCCAACAGCAAATGCAGCAATCGTAATTCAAAAAATTAAACAAATACTCTAAAAAGATAGATTATGGCTGGAGAAGCTCAAGACAATATTTGGCCCTTACCAAAGTTCCATTTCAAAGTTGAAGTTGAAGGTGGAATAAGCGCTAGCTTTCAGGAAGTTTCTGGCTTGGATACGGAAGTTGACGTTATGGAATACCGCCACGGTGATAGCCCTGAATTCTCAACAATCAAGATGCCTGGCCTCCGCAAAGGAAGCGACGTAACCTTGAAGAAAGGAACCTTTACTGGAGATGTATCCTTCTTCGAATGGTTCAATGAGATTCAGATGAATACCATCGAACGTAAGACAGTTCAGATTATGTTGTTGAACGAGAAAGGTGAATCTGAAATCATCTGGACGCTCACAAACGCATTTCCGAAGCAAGTTCAAGGAACTGACCTCAACTCAAGCAGCAGTGATGTTGCCGTTGAATCTTTGGTTCTTGCACACGAAGGATTGGCTACTACAACCGCATAGGTTTAAGTCATCCGCAAAAGCTAAGCGCACATCTTATTCATTTAGGGTGTGCGTTTTTTTTTATGCGCTGAATTTAATTTCTCTCAACTAGGCTTCTTCAACTTGTAACTCCTCCTCAGCGGAATTGGAAGCAAGCGAGTCCTCAGTGTACATATCGGTGTTTTCATCACGTCTAAGCGGATTGACTACTGAAGTAGATGCTGCAGCTACAGGAGCCGCTACTTCGGGTCGTGGAATAATGCCTTTATCGATGTTTCTCCCTAGAACTCTTTTGAGCTGCTCGTGAACTTCAATATAGCGATCGCCCGCCAAATTGCTTGCATCCAGTACTGAAATCTCCCCAATACCAGTATTGGTGAGCAATTCTTGAATGGCTGGAGCTGCAGAGTCGCTATTTTTAATCAAGTCCAAAAGATAGTCGGCACCGACCTTTCTGTTTTCATCAGCTTCATCATCCAACTTCGCATTCCATCGACCTTCTATGAATTTTCCAGCACCTACGGCCGCACCAATTCCCAATAATATTATACCGGCAGTTCCTCCTGATACAATGGCTGCACCAATGGCCGCCCCTAGAGACACTATCGAAGCGATCGACCTACCTATTCTTCTATTCTTCTGATGCCTTTGACCCAAGGCACTTGCTGTAGCAATTTCGTGCATCTCCCGACTTGCAACACTATTATTCAGGCGATCGAACCCTTCTTCCCGGCTGGAAGAATCATATGCCTTCAACGAATTCTCAACAATTCCAGGAGCCGCAAATACTGCTCCTCCAACTGCAAAGGTCGTTTCAGCAGCTGTCTCACCAAGGGCACCAACACCGGTTCCAAGCATGGTTAAACCCGTTGCTGTACCTGACAATGTTCCCCGGACACCAGACAATCCATCAAGCCCTAGGAAGATCTTATCCACAGTTCCTCCAGGCGTTAAGACTGGCTCTGAAATATCAGCCTGCTCGGTTTCAGGAAGGACTCCTGAGCGTTGATCGGTGACCCGCACTTTTTCCTCAGTAACATTTGATCTCAAACGCTCGATATCTATCCTCACCAAGTCGGCATGAACTTCGTCGGAGCCTTGCTTGCCAGAAGGGATCATTCCATGTTCGTCCTTGTATTTGGTCAACCACTGATCGCAGTATCGGTGAATTTCTCCAAGAATGTTCAAATGACCAGCATAATCCTTCGAGCTTCGGTCTATCGCGTTATAGCGTTCAACGGCATCATGGACTTTATTGGTTGATGACCAGTTGATACGATCGTACCGGATGTGTCGCCCTCTCAAGTTGGGGATAGGCCGTAATTTTGCTTGTACCACCTCTTGATTGGAATTCTGTGGTGGATTGCCTTCCATTGGCGCCAAGATGGATTGCAGCTTAGCTTGAAGGACCTGTAGGTCGGTTGTCCTCCACCGTCTTTAGGCGAGAGGGTTTCACATTGATATCATCCCTTCCAGTTGAAGAACTGTGGTTTTTGCTTTTGGATTGACTTACCCTCATGCGAACAACTTATCGGGATTTCACCGAACTATTCTTGCTTTCTGCATATTCCGTCTCCAACAATTCTTGAATGTCCCGATCTAATTTTTGAATGTCACCGATTACCTTAACCCTGCTAGATACCAAGCCTGAGAGTTTGTTATAATCTCCAGCATAAGACTTATAGTTGCTCGTCATCCAACTGAAGAGTGTTGATGTATCTGTGGTACTTTCCTGAAGTTTTTCATCCCCTTTGCGCTTACTATGAAGGTGAGCTTGTTTGAACTTGTTTAGCTCCTCTAAGAGTTGTTGCTTTTCTTTGGCTTTTTTCAAATATGGAACCATGGCTTTTTGGTAAGTACCATACTTCCCTCCCTTGTAGGTGCCATCCGATTCAACCTTTCCATAATAGATTTCCAGGTTGCTAATTAACTCTCCATAGTAGTCAACAAATACACTAGCCAAACTGACATATTCACCTAGTTTTTGTGTTGTTTCCCGTACTCCTGCAACCGTTTCTTCATCTGTTTTGGTTGCTATGACAAGAGATCTATTGTTGAATTCTTCTTGAATGCCTAACCAGTTGCATCGCATGTCGATGAACTGGTTGTATGATAGCATGTTCCCTATTGCAACATCATAGAATTTGAGAAGCTTCTTGTCACTGTCGCGGGAAGTAGATTTGAAATCAGTGTGTTTTGCTGTATCCTTGGTCTTGATTGATTTGATTACGTCTTTCTTTTCCTCGGAGCTAAATCGGTGCGTATAATCGGTGCTTAGAAGTCCAAGGATATTGGCTTCCTTAGCTTCCTCTTTCACGTCAGGATCGACTTTATCCATGAGTTCTTTCTCATTTGCCAAACCATCCGATTTAGATCGTTTATGGAATTTGACATCCTCTCCTTTCTCCATTTCAATTCTACCCAGTGTCGTTTTACCCAATTCGATGCTAAATCGTTTCTGGAAGAAATATAAAGCGGTCGCAACGATATCGAGTGAGGCCTTTAAATGGACAGCTCCTCCTAGTTTGTATGTGATCCCTTGTTCTCCTTTTTTGAATTTATCTCCTTTTGGAGGCTCCCCAACTGGATATGATTTTCGATAGCCAACCTTTCCTTTGAGTTCAATTTCACCTGATGCCACCAAGAGCAAAGCGAGCGCCAAGAGAAGTTCACTACCAGCCTGGATTCCACCAAACACTCCTGCTTCTACAAATGCCTTGAAACCTTCGTGTTCCACATCGATTGTCAACTGATTGTCCTCGTAACTGACTTCCCCAACCAACTTCTTACCGAAATCAGCTCCATAGGCGACAAACAAGCCGAATACAGCCGAAATCCCTGGGAAGACTGGAATTCCAGCGCTCAATTCATAGCGACTGCTTGAGCCACCCATGTAACTTGCAAGCTCAGCCAACGGATTAGTAGCTTCAATTTTAGCTGACGCCTTCTCAATGTTGTAATAGGGTTTTGAGAGTTGGTCGAGGTTGACGCCAACACCACCTTTGATTTTTCCAGTAGTCTTAACATCAAGGAATGAAGGTAATTCTAGACCGATTTCTCCTTTTGCTTCCGCTTTGTACTCCTCTCCCTTTTTCAGTAAGGCAAACTCTTCGGGTTTTAGGGAAAAGACCTTCATTGCCTTGATCTCCTTCCCACCAGATGTGGCTGCAATTTTGGTGAAATCGAATCCAGTCGTACCATAAGACACGTCCTCCCCAATCAAAGTAACAGGAGTGTCAAGGATGGTCCCTTCGGCTTTAGCCTTCTTAGCTTTGATTCGCTTTTTCTGAAGACTGTACTGAAGTTTTTCCAAGGAGAAATTGAAGTTCTTGAAATCGGTTTTTAGTTCTCCGTCCTTGATCTTCACATTGACCAGCTCGTGTTTCGCTGTCGTGTCAAAAGCAAAGGTTACGTCACCACTGGCGTCAATTCCAAAGGCATTTAAGGAGGCTTTGCTCCGCACGAGGATCACGTGACTCTTGATGAATGTGATTGAAGGATCCTTTATTTTTATTCCAGAATCACCACCAAACTCCCCTTCAATTTTACCTGTTGCTTTCTGTACATCGAAACCTTCCTTACCACTGTAGGAAATGTTCTCAGCCTCTACGCTTACTTTAGAACCCAACAAATCTGTCTCGGCGGAAGCCTTTTCTGCTTTCAGTTTATCTATTGAGCTGTCGTAGTCGATATTGGTAACTTTAAAATTCAAGCCAAGGACATCTGCCTCCACTGTGCCCTCATCAATTTCAACTTTTCTGACTTTATGTTCATCGGTTGTATCGAGCGCAACTTTGCCATTGAGTTTGCCTTTGACTGAAGGACCCGAAAAGGCAACGACTCCTTGTAGTAAAATGACATGCCCTCTTGAATAGACGACCGAGGCATTTGTCAGTTTGATGCCCAAGCCGGTATCAACTTCATCTGCCGTGCCGACCAATTTGTCAAAATCAAATACACCCTTCGTATACGACGCATTGTGCAAGGTCAAGGAAAGATTGGTCCCAAGAAGCTTGAATTTGCCAGTGCCTTTTTTCGCGGTGAAGGAATTCTTGGCGAACTCATAGTTCATGTCGGATACCTCTACATTTATTTCTCCAACCTTGGCTTTTGCAGATGCTTTTTTCACCCTAATGTCCTCGAACCCTCCTTCACTGTCGAATAGGATTTGAACCTCCCCCTTGGAGTCTAGAAGTCCCTCATAATTCAATTTCAGCAATCCTTTGAAGATCAGATTGCCACTGCTTAAGTCATAGCCCGCCTTGATCTGCCTCGCTGTAAATCCGAGTTTCGTGTCCAGATCACCGACATCAACTTCATCAGTTTTGATCAAGGCTTTTTCCCGTTCAGCGAATTCCTGCACTTCCGAGACATATAGGATATTCACGGAAGGAGGATACCTCTTTTTATAGTCATCTTTGAGCATTTTGACCTCCTTATATTTTTGAACAGCACTAGAGAAAGCGGTGCGATTCGAAATTGGATTGGAACGGAATGCTATGAGATCTTTTTCTAGGGAATCGTAGTAGTTGATGATCTGTGGGTAATTCGAAGTGGTCTGGTTCAGAAATTTGTAAATGGACTTTTGTTTCTTCAATTCATTCTCGTCAGCCTTTCCTCCAGAATCTTGATTGATTGCGTGCTTCTCCAACCAAGTGCGCGCAAGGGGCTTCAGCTCCATCAACAGATTCTGTTTCATCAGTACATCCTTCGACTTATTGAATTCATCCGCTTTCCGCATGAATTGAGAATAAGTGCTTTCATTCCCCCTCCATCGATTGAAGCGAGCCCCCAATGTTAACTCACCTTCATAGGTGATCTCAGAACCTTCCCCCATGTCGGCGCCCTGATCTTGGTGTTCTTTTAGATTGTCTTGGTATTCTTCTGATAGTGGGTCAAATGAAGCTTCGCGGCTTTCCTGAACTTTATCAAAAGCCTCAACATCCTCAAAGCCCTTCAACTGCGCAGTCCCATTTCCTTCAAAACGACCTTGAGTCACTTCCGGCGAATCCTTCAACTGGAAACTTGCCGCCTTCGCTCCCATCACATCCGCCTCTTTCTCTAATGAAGGATCGTCGTTGATGGGCACCTTGCTCTTCATTTGGGTGGTGGGCTTTACCCGTCCTTGTTTTTGCTGGGCTACGTGCCAAGCTTCGTGAGGTAGATGTTTCTCTTGTCCTGAAGCGAGGTGGATGTCCGTACCCTGAGCGTATGCATGGGCATTGAGCTGTGCTGGTTTGTCGGAGTTGTAGTGGACTTTTACATCGTCCATGGAATGGCCGGAGAGGGACTCTACTCCAGATTTCAAATTGTCGGGTAAACCGCCTTGGTTGGCTTGTCCTCCCCCACCTGAATCGGAACCCTCTTTGAGTTGAACAGGATTCTCTGAGTTGGCTGTATCGACTTTAGATTTTAACTGCTTGAGATTGGCAGCTTCAGGGCGGTTGTCTTCTACACCACCCCCTTTGGTTTTGTTCTGAAGTGAAACGCTCTTCTGTTCTGAGCTTGAACGCTCCTTGGTATTTGACTTGGTGAACATGCCCTTAGATGCGCTTATGGAAGCTTGGCAACGGCCTCTTCGTAGCTAATCCGTTCGGAGTTGAACTGCATCAAGGTAGGGCTGAATGCGTCCAACACAAAGGAGAGCAAGGGTAATAGGTTCATCACATTGGCAATGTGATCGTCCACTAGGTCGTAACGTGGCATGGGGTGCACATAACGCAAACTGAGTTTACCTGTGTCGGCTAGGAAATAGGAACCGATGGGAATGGTGTTGTTCAAACGATGAATCAAATTGGACAACTGAACCTTTTTGCTTTTGTCAATCTCAACTTCAGTTTCCGCAAAGAACTGCAAGAGCTTCGCACCCTCAAACAGCCGCTCGGGCATTTTGACATAGTTCAACACAAAAACATTCCGGTTCTGCTCGTAAGATGATTTCACCTCAACGAAGAGGGAGGGCGTGGGAAGCAGCTCTGTGGGATTCAAGTATTTCACATTGACCTCTTCATCCCTAAGCAGGTCTTCCAATCGCTGCAAATCAGCTTGAAAGACGGTGTTTTGTAGTTCTATGCTCACTTTCTTTAAGTCTTCTGGGTTGAACCCGTTCCACGAAATACTCTGAGAAAATTAAGAGGAAATTGGGGAGGTTTTCAAAGTGCCTGGGGCCAACTTTTCCACGAAAGGGAAATAGTTATTAAGGGTTATGATGAACTCCCAGAAAGCTATTTACTGATAACATTCGGCAAAAAAGAGTCTTCACATATTCATGCGTCAGAATCTTCTTACCTAGAATAAGCCTGTGATGCTTACCTCGGCCCCATTGGCCTCTTACTCGCTTCAGGTCTGGGAGGTCCATATCTTCCTTCATTAACGTCATCCAATCCATAACTTCCTCCCTGTACGTTATCGAATAGACTATGATCTATTCCGGCCTGCTGATTCTCCTTTATAACCTCTTTTTTTCTACGGTTCCGTTCGAATGCTGCGCTGGCCAAAGTACCTGCCCCTGCTGCTCCTATCATAGCTCCTGCAGGGCCGGCAACCAAACCACCTGCTAATCCGCCGACGATTGCACTTCCAGTTACTAAGGCACCTTTCAACATTTCACGACCAAAAGCCCGACGACCTTTTTGTTTTGGAGACTTTTGATTTGCTCTTTCCTCATCTGTCATTCCCGCTTGCTCTTTTCTAGTCTTCTTCCTCTTACGATATCTTTCAACAAGGCCGCCTCCAGCGGCCCCAATCATACCACCAACTGCAGCTCCTGCAACGGCTCCGAGAGGACCTGCAGCACTACCCACCAAGCCACCTACAAGAGCTCCTCCAACCGCGGCTGTGCCCTTTATTGCTTCAGCTCCACCAGCCAACGCACCTTTTGTGCCGGCACTTTTTTCATTTTTCAGCTGCTCTTCACTCATGCCTTCTTGGCTTTTACGGGTTTCTCTCCATCCCTGATATGCTTCCCATCCGGCTCCAACAAGTGCACCTGCTCCAGCTCCGATTGCAGCTCCAGCTAGAGTACCTGCTCCAGGGATAACCGACCCTATTGCAGCACCAGCCAATGCCCCTCCAGTTGTCAAAACCCCCTTCGCACCCTCTCGACCAAATCTGAGGTTGGCCTTTTCCTCTGGCGTTTTACCCTTGTCCGACTGCCTAGATGCATAATCCGCATTCATCTTCCGCAAATCATCTCGAGTGGACTCGCGTGCATGAACCGCGTTGCTTCTACCTCTAGTTTGAGGCTCATCAGGAGCATAGAGTGGATTGTACTGCCATTGAATTCCATCGTCGTCGTCTTGTACAGAATCCATAACAGGGGCAGTATTCAAGGGATTTGAAGTCATTTCGACACCATCTTCCAATTGAACAACATTCGTTGAGGAAATTGAAGTTGCCTGATTCGCGAGGGTCTTCAGCTTCATCTGAACAACAGCCTCCGGCCGATTGTCCTCAAAGGCAGGCTTATCAGCACTCGCCAATTGGGCGGTGGCGCCTGCATCGGCATTCACCGACTGAGGTGCGGTAGTGGTCGTATTTGTTTTCTCCAGTGCCATTGATGCTCTCCTACCCTATTCTAATGCGCCTCTGAATTGATGGTAATTCCTTCTTTGGAAAGCTCACGTTTGATGCCAATCAAAATGTCCTTTTCTTGAACCACATTGTTTTTCCTTTTCGCCGAAGCGATGGAGCAGTACCTCAATACATTGATGATACTGCCGCCAGTAATCTCATAGTTCTTGGCAATCTTCGCAAGATCCACGTCTCCAAGTTCAAAATTGGAGAAATGCTTTTGCCACAATTCTAGACGAAGGTTTGAACTTGGTTTTGGGAAATACACCAAACTCTGAAAACGTCGAAGAAATGCCTCGTCGATGTTGTCCTTAAAATTGCTGGCAAGAATCACCACTCCATGGTAATCTTCAATTCGCTGAAGCAAGTAGGCCACTTGCTGATTGGCAAACATATCGTTGCTCGATTGCGTTTTCATGCGCTTGCTGAAAAGCGCGTCGGCTTCGTCAAAAAAAAGAATCCAATTCTTCGATTCCGCCATGTCGAACAACTTCGATAAGTTCTTCTCGGTCTCTCCAATGTACTTGGAAACTACTGACGAAAGGTCTACACGGTAGACGTCCATCCCATGACTCTTACCCAACAAACCAGCAGTCATAGACTTCCCCGTTCCCGGAGGTCCGTGGAACAATGCACGATATCCTCGCTTCAAGAATTTCTCCAATCCCCAGCCTTGCATGATCTGCTGCTCGTGCTGAATCCAAGATTTGATGTGGTTGATTTCCTCCAATACATTTTGATCGAACACGGCGTCTTCCCAATTGAGCTTGGTGGACAAAAGATGGGCTGGGAAACTTGGCGAAAAGCGTGGCTGATAATCTTCGTTTAAGGTGAACTTGGTGAGGTATTCTTTGCTAAGAATCAATTCCCCCGACCACATGGGTTCGTATTCGTTGGTAAAACCCAAGGACAACACATTCTTCTTGTATAGTGGACTCTCTTCATCCAACAGTCGCTGAAGCTCGAAGCGTTTATCCAAATCACCCCCAGCAATGATGAACACCGCCGTTTCTCCTGTGGGCATAAATCCGCTGTGCTTCTCCCCTTTCAATCCACCGAATTCGGCATAAACGCGATCGATGGTGGCGTTTTTCGTGAAGAAAATGTCGAAGACTGCTGGGCGCAAGTGAGGAGCCAAAGCGATTAGAATCAGCAAGCGTCCTGAATCACCTATTTGCAACTCGCGAATGCTGTGGGCATAGTAAGAGGAATCCATGCTCAAATCGGGCGCCTGCGGATAAAGTACTTCGTTGGTTTGCTGGAAGTAATCGGAAAAGCGGTAGGTGATCATCTGGTTCAACCACTCCAATTCCCTATTCAGGGTATTCAAACTGGGTTGATGATCTAGAGCCATTCTACGTTCAATCTTTTCTCCATCCAGGGCAATTTAATCATTCCAAATGCCCAGGGCATTGACTCCATCAATATATCCAAAGTTTTCTTTTCTACCTTGAGTTCCCACGTCTTTTCTGTCTCTTCAATGAAGCCATCGCGGATGAGGAATCCTTCGCGCAACGCACCTGCGCTGGAGCCCTTCATTTTCTCCCAGTTTTGCATCAATCCGCCCAACATCATCTCCGAAGTTTTAATCTCGTTTTCAGTCAGGGCAATCTCCAAAGGAACAGGTACTGAGAGCTTCAAGCCACAAAGAACTTTATTTAAGATCAACTCGTGCTCGGGTGCTTCAGCTTCGCCTGTAGCGACGAATTGCAATAAGTGCACTCCGCGCACAGCATCGGCTTCAGTTTTGAATGCTCCGTTCTCAACCATCTCCAACATTTCGAAATAGCGACTGAAATACGGCCACGCGATGACCATGCCGGCATTTTTAATCAAAATGCGGTGCTCTAAAATATCGTCCTCACTCTCTTTTTGCTCGTTTTTCTCTACCAGAAGCTTTTTAAGTTTTTGTTCTCGCTCCCTTCCCTGAACCTCCAAATCGCCTTCTACTTGGCGTGCTCCTTCCTCATTAGACTCAGCTTCCAATTGATCCGGAACAGGAGTTTGAGCCTCTTCATTCCTCGCCTTCTTTTCACTCGACGATTGCTCATTGGGAGCCCGTGCTTCTTCTCCCAATTTTTGAAGTTGATCGAATAAGGCCTTTGACTCTGAATCGAGCTTTAACTTCTTTCTTGCTTTCTTCAAATCCTCCATACTTAAGGATTGCGCGCCGAGTAATTTCTGAATGGCTGCAATCATTAAATCCTGAGTAGAAAAACCCTGGCGCTGGGGTGATCTCGACATTTCTAACATACTCGAGATGTAGGCTTTCTCCCACAGATCGACCGTGAAGGACTTATGCAGCTTAGGTAAAACGATCGCTAGTTTTGTCTTATTCACGAGGAGTCGCTCCCTTTGTTTGGGGTATAAGAGTTCAATCAAGAAATGTTGAAATACTGGCATTTCATCCCGAGCAACTCGCTTCATAATTCGTTCGGATCTGAAACTTTCCTCAAGGACTGAAACTAGTGTCTTCTTCACTCGAGCCGACTGTGAAAAGAGTGAAGCAAGAAAGCTCTTAAAGTCAATTTCGTATGGCGTGCCAACTGGAAGACTTCCCGATCTGACATAATACTGAAACAGAAACTGTAGATCGTACACTGCTTTAAAGGAGAGCAAACTGCGCTTCATGGAAACATCTTCTCGGGGCTCTTCTCCCAATACCTGATTGAGAAGCTGCTTCAATGGAAGGAATCGAACTTGACCAGCTTCAATGAAGTTATCGACCAAGCTCATCCAAGTCTTACCCAATTCAGCGGCCTTCATATTCAGTTTTGAGCTGAAATGGAAGAAGGCAAACCGCAAGTAGGACTCGGGGCCAGACTTGGTGTTTTGCGCGAACCATTTGATGGATTCAACCTTCCATGCATCGGGCAATTTGTGATCACTGAACTCATAGACCAGCAAATTGAGACTGATTGAGAAGCCACCAAGGTTTGGAGAAGTTCCAATCAACAGACGTTCAAAGCCGTCGAGTTTCATTTCTTTCAAAAGCTCGGTGAGTATCTCTTCAAACTGACCCGAAATGAGTGCTTTTTGAAGAAAGACCTTCGGGCTTTCCGACAAAAGCTTGTCGACCAAACCTTCCCTCTGCTTTTTAAGCGACTTCTGCTCAGTCTCAAACTGAGAAGATGCCCACCAAGGAAGCTGCTTTCGCAAAAGAATGTAGATCAAGAGGTCCCATTCGCTTGCACTCTCATATGATACTGAAGGTGAATCAAGCAATGCCAATCGCTCTTTGATGTCTGATGCCAACTTAGACCTCTTTTTTGAAATTCCTTCAAGCAAATCTTGCCGCGACAATCCAAATTCTAAAATCGCCGTTTGAACTACATCCAGAATGGCCAAGCGGATGTTCCCGGCACTTCGATGCATCATCGAAAGCAATCTTGGCTTCATGTATATCTCCAAAGAGTCTTTTGATATCACTTCACTCAAAACGCTTTGGAGCTGCCGCAATGCCAGCTTCCATTCTTGCCACAAGTCAGGATAAAAACTCTTGAGCAAATCCTGCATTCCCTTTTCTCCAATGAGGCCAAACAGACGTTCGACAGATTCCTCACTTTCGAGCACGACTGAGACTTTGTGTTTAAACAAGCTTGGAAAGAGCGCTGAAATCTGCTTGATCAACGCGTGAAGCTCACTCTTGCTTTGAAGCGAACTCCAGCTTGGCACCCTCCCCGACTCAAGGAGCTCATCAAGCAAATCGAACACCTGCCGCGATTCTACTTCAGAGCGAATTCCAAAACGCAATACCTCAGGTGGGATCTTGGACAATGTGGTCTTGGTAATCTTCTCGATGTGTTGCTGATCAGTAGGCAATTCAGATAAAAAGGCGCGATAACTAAGCGATGCTTTCTGCTCCCAAATGGCCTTCAAATCTTCCAACTGAAGGTCTTTCCTCGAGCGAATCTGAAACTCGATTGCCTGAATCAAATTGAATTCAGAATCGTCTTCCGTCTTGGAGGTTTCTGCCAAAAGTTTTAAAAACTCAGCCACGGGAATGTTGAATACACCAGCAATGAAAACTTCTCTTCTATTCGAATCGAGAAGATTTAGAATTTTACGGATGAAGAGTGATGGCGAAGCCGATTGTCGGATTGCATCGAACAGTTTTTTCCGATGAAAGACCATCGTACTCATGAGCATTTCCTCAAGCTTTTCTGGCACTTCCATTTCCCCCTCAAGACCTAAGCTGAGCAGCTTATCCAATTCGACGTAATCCGTCTGGAATGATGGAGAACTGCTCGATTGAACATGATCAATTTGGTATGGGTAATTGCTCTGAAGAAAAAGGTGGAAGAGTTCTGGCTGAAAGCTGTCGGACTGACTGGCATGGGAGATTGCAATCAATTCGAGCTCTTCCAACTCTGTTCCCAATGCATAAGATTGAGCTGCAGATTGAATGCTTTTTAGGAATCCTTTATCACCAAACTTTTCGTCGAAGGCACGAAGTAAGGGCCGTCGATTTTTCTTTGAAAAACTGCGATGCATGCGCAAGAGCTCAGAGAATTCAGCGCGCTGTAGCAGTAGGTTGAGCTTTGTTCCTCGAACGGCTTCAATGTAGGTCAACTCAAATTCAGACTGCCCCATAGAACTCTCAGCTCGCGGCAATCTCCCACTTTCCAAATAACGCATCAGCAGCTCGGTGAAGAGAAGGAAGTCTTTTCGAATAGCCTTAGCGCTTCGTTGCTCGCCTATTGACTTGAGAAGTTCCGGAAAGCCTTTCAAAACAGACGACCTGCTTTCTCCCTTTTCCAACTTGAGCTTTTTCCATCGACTTCTAAAGGCAGACTTCAGCACCTCGTCTTGTCCTTTGGCTAGGGGAATCATCATACGAAAGAGGTATGTCCTTTCCGTGAAAGGAGGCCGTTTCGTCTTGGATTCAAACTCAAGCCACTCAGAAATCCAAGCTTCGTGTTTTCGTAGGTCGTACACCAGCTTCAACCATTCCAGAATCTGAGGTATACTGGCATTTTCCAATAATTTCGACCACCTTTTTTCAGGAATGCGACGATCCCACATCATCAACTTTAGCAATCGCGGATTGGTGCGAACGAAGTCGATGAGTTGCTGAGTATTCTCACGATCGGGACTTTCGAACTTTGCGGAATAAGTGAGTTCGAGAAGATCCTTCATTCTGCTCTCTTCCTTGAGCAAGGTAGCTTCGACGCCTTCTTTCGATTGCTCATTCAACTCATCGGTGATTCGATTGAAGACTTCGGTAAATTCGATTTCACTCGACCGAAAACGCAACTGGAACGCTTGATAGAAAGATTCGAGAAGAATTTTACGTTCGAGTTCCCGGCCCTCCACTATGCGATCCCACTTCGACTTAAACACTTTCCAGATTTCTACGAGCACTTCCTTGTTCGCCTTTTCTCCTTCGGCGAGAAGCGCGGCCAAAGCAGAGACATCCTTTCCTCCAAAAATCAGCTGAAAGATCTCAAATACATTCTTGGAAAGGTGCTGGTAGATGAGGCGGCTCCAAATGACTTCTGTTCTAATTTCTGAAATCAATCGCTGCCTGAGAAAGCTGGCTTTTACTTCCAACAATTCCTCGAGCACCGATTGCGAGCTGCGCTCTGGTGTTAGCCAAACTCCCGAAGCGAGGAAATAAATGAAAGCTCTAAGTATATCCGACTCCTTCCTCAGTTCGCGCTTTTGGACATTCACTTCGCGTTCTTGGATCTCCGGTATTTCCGCTAAATCAAGCTTCAATTCCTGGTAGAAAGATTCTTCCTCAACACATAAGCGCTTCATCAATCGCTTTTTCAAGCCCTCTTGCGAAAGTCCCATTTTGGCAGCATACAAGGACAACAGTACTTTCAATTCTTCTTCTGGAATACGCCCTCTATGGATGAGTGAGACGAACAGTTCCGCGGTCAAATTCTTCGCGTCAAAGAGATTGATTCTAAATTCCTTTGCAAGCAGCTTCCTCAGCTGAATGAGATTTTGAGACGCCTTCGACGGCTTCGCATCCTTCAAACGAATCAGCCGGTGTAAAAAGAGTTCAAATCCCTTGTTTCCAAATAAGCTGTGTGCGCGTTCAGCCTTCTTTAGAAGTTCGGTCTCCGAGCCACTCCAACTTACTTTTCGAAGGATGACATCCAATTCGCTGGGAAGGAATTTTGTGCCTTGCTTAAACATCAGGCTGCGTTCCTTTCTGGTGGAAATCTTTCCAGATTGGATGAATGCACCCGCCTTTTCCAACCAATTTACTTGACCCTCGCTTGATTCTTCTGACTTCTCTCCTGCTTTAAAACTGTTTTGAAGTCTCGCGAAATAGCGAAAGAAGCTCTCATCTACGAGGTGTTCATAGGCCTTAAAGGAGTCGATGTGCTTAATGAAGAGATCAATGTAGGATGCATGTGGAGCCTTCGATTCGTGGCTTGCAATTAAAAAATCGAAGCGCAGCTTTTGAAGCAATTTGGGGAGGCCCGTCTTGCTGTCTTTTATTGAAAGCTTTAAGTCTTTACCCAAGGCTTCTTCAACCTCCTCTACTGCCTGATACACTTTCGGGGAAAGTCTCGCCCAAAACCGCTTAAGGAGTTCGGGTTTCACCTGTAAACGCAGGCGCTTTCGTAGTTTATCGGAGCGCTTTAACTGATTGAGGAGAATGCGCAGGTTCTCGAAATCCGACGACAATAAGTCTTCAAATATTTTTGAGAGATCGCGTTCATCCTTTGGATTGAAGCCCTTCTCCAAATAGGTTTTAAAGAGTTGTATCTCCCCATAAACGGGATCTGAAAATGAATTGGCCAGCTCTTCCGGAGATAAACTTGCCCACTTCCGAAGCTCTTGATCGAGGATGTACGAGAATCGAACTTCAATCTCTTGTTCAAGGTATTTTGCATCGATTGTTCCGAGGTCGAGATGGATTCGATGAATCAGCCATTGAGCTTCTCCTCGATCGTATTGATCGAAATACTTTTCGATGACCTGAAGGACTTTCTTTTCAATACGCTGATCTTGGTCAACTCGAAGTTCACCTGCGATTTCGAGTCGAAGACGGCCGATCTCATGCTCATCGCTCATAGCTCGTTATTAACGGAAAAGAAACACCGACCCAGTGCGATCTTCCTCTTTGTCGTCGTTTAGATTTAACTCATAAGTATACTCTCCGGGCGGCATCAACACCCCATTGAGCTCCCCGTTCCAATTCTTATTGGAGGCCGTAGATTCAAAGACCAAATTCTTGGATGTGTCATAAATTCGAATCGTCGCCTTTGGATAGAGCTGCAGGTTTTTAATTTCCCACTCATCGTTTATGCCATCGCCATTTGGCGTGAAGGCTGGCGGAATGATGAGACCATCGTCTTCCTCGAAGCTGTTTTCAATGTGACCGGGTTCATTGAGCCACATGATGCATTCTTCCACAGAATCGAATAAATGGTTTTCGCGAACCATATTAGGTACAATCTCGAAGCCCTTCAGCAATTTTAAACTCTGTGGGCTCAACTCGCTGAAACAAATATTCACTCCTCTTTCCTGCAAAAATTGAATGACTTCAATGAAGGTTCGAACTCCCGAGTGGTCCATATAAGGTACAGAAGACATGTTAAAAACAACAACCCGAACATCGTCGGATATGCCACGCATCGACGTAAGAAACCTAGATGAAAAACCAAAGAAAACCGGTCCGCGTATGTTCTTCACAAGAACCCTTCGTTCAAAGCCTTCAGAATCCTTAAAACTCGCAATCACCTGATCGATGATGCGGTCCACTTTGGTCTTAGCCGTATCCGTTTCTACAACATCTGCCATCTTCTTCATGAAATAGAAGGAAGCGAAGATCAGTCCGATGATCACTGCGTAGAGCAGGTTCCAGAAAACAGTCAATACCAGAACCGTGAGCATAACGAAGTTGTCTGCTTTAGGAATGCGCGACATTTTCCGCAGCGTCTTCTTATCAATGAGCACGATGCCTATGTAAACGAGAATACCACCAAGGACAGCGTGAGGTATTTCTGCTGCCACGGGCCCACCGAAGAGTAGTACAATCAATAAGAAAAAGGAGCTCACAATGCCGGAGAGCTTGTTCCTACCACCCGATTGAATGTTCGCCACGGTGCAAGCAGTAGCCCCACTTCCAGGAAAACCGCCAAAGAGTGATGAAGCGAAATTCCCGAGCCCTTGACCAAACAATTCACGATTGCTGCGGTGCAAGGTTTGAGTCATTTTATCGGCCACAACAGATGTTAGAAGCGTATTGATTGAACCTAAAAGTGCCAATGAAAAACCAGCGAGTAATATTCTGAAGAGGGTCTCAGAGTTAAAAAACTCAGCCGAGAATGCCGTTTCTATATGGGGAAAGCTCATCTCTACCATGCCAAGCTTCTTGATTCCCATTGGTAAAAAATAGGTCAAGACAGAAACGACAATCAAAGCCGCCAAACTGCTCGGGATGCGTTTTGAAATTCTTGGAAAGAGATAGATGATGGCAATGGTTAAACAAGCAACCAGAACACTAGGCCAATGAGCTTGTGCGATAAAATAGTTTAGGTGGCCAAGGATCTGTGGAACCGACTTGTAAGGTGCGTCGTAAACACCAAAAATATCCTTCGCTTGCAAGACGATGATGATGACGCCGATTCCACTCATGAAGCCGCTCACCACAGTGTACGGGACATAGCGGATGTTCGTGCCCAGTTTGAGTAAGGCAAGCACTATTTGGATGATTCCGGTTAAGGCGAAGATGATGACCAACACGGGTAATGCCTTCGCCAAGCTGCCCGCGAGTTGAACTTCTTGAGCTACGATGAAAGCCACAACCACTGTCATGGCGCCCGTGGGACAACTGATCTGTGTATTGGTTCCACCAAAAATGGATGCAAGAAAACCGAGAATGACGGCGCTGAACATTCCCGCCAGTGGGCCTAGACCTGTTGCAACACCATATGCCAGAGCTACGGGGAGTGTGACAATCCCAGCGGAAAAGCCTCCGAGTATATCATTCTTTATTTCTGATTTAACTACAAAGGCCAAGCTGAACTTTTTAAATCGCTCTCAGGCGATAGTTGAGATTTAAGAAAATCATTCTTCCTTCCGCTTTCTGTCTTTTAATGCGTGAAATAACTGAAGGAAGAAAGTACTCCGCTCCAAGTAAATTGAAACTAGAAAGTCCAAAACTGAAGCGAGTCCAATGGATTTTTACTCGAGCATTGACCACCGAAATGGGTGAAATTTGCTGTTTCTGAGCACTCTCATATGATTCAAGTAGCCCTTGATCACTGACATAGTATGAGTTGACAATGTTTGTTCTTCCAATCCACTGAAGATCTGCCCCAAAGGTTATTTTATTCGGTTTTTTGCTGGTCGATTTTTCAGATTTCTCCACTTTATTGATGGTGGTTCCAAAGAAGCCAAGCGTAAATTTATTCGAGGGGAAGTTGACTAAAACATCCTCATTTTCGTACTGCCCTGCTTGAAATGCATCGAGGAAATTTGTTTGAATTGAATCCTTAAAATTTTGCTGTTTTACAAAGGTGTAATTCGCAAATGCATTCACTTTCCATTTTTCAAAAGTGCGCTTGTACCACAACTCAGCCTCAAAACCGGAATTGCGTAAACCAGTGGCGTCATTGACATATCGATTCCCCACACGTTCGATGAAATTGTTGATCTTGTTCACGTATGTCTGTAGGTTGTAGCTGAAGTATTTGTTGATGTTCCCGCTCATGGCAAACTCCCCGCTCTCGATGTTCTGAACATTCAAATCTGTAGAGCCCACAAACTGGCTGATCCCTCCTTTACGGTATAGGAAGGGAGGTGGCAAGAATGCTGAGTTGTACATGAGTTTGAACTTAAATCGATCTTTATCCTTCGTGCCTCCCGGATTGAGCACTAGGGCAAAGCGCGGTGAATACTGTTCTCCCCATTTAAATTCATCGAAACGGGAGTACTCACTGTGATAATTCAAGCGCACACCAAAAGTGGCAACGAGCACATCATTCACAATGTGTTGTTCTGTTTGCATGTAAAAAGCACCGATGTATTCCAATCGATCGTCCCCAGGCTTACTGAATTGATCTTCAATACTGTTCAGCACGAGATTCGAATCTTCTTCAACGTAGTATTGATAAAACCAGTGATTTACAAATCCTTCCAAGCCCATGAGCAAGTGACTTTTTCTCGTCCCTTGATTTCCAAATAGGCTGTCGGAAGAGAACTCCACATTCATAGTTCCTCGAAACTCATCACCAACCAAACGGGTATTTCCATCGATTCCAAAGGAGTTTACCGTCGTATAAAAATCTTTCTTAAAATGGTCCCCGCTCACTTTGAGTCTCAGGTCACCTATGTTCGACTTATCTCTGCCTGAGAAAAGATCGTATTCAAGCTGAATAAACTCTCGCTTATCGTTTCTCCTTCTCTGCTGATTCGCTATTTCTCGATCTTGCTTTTCCCAAGTATTGAAACTACCAGGTCGAGAGTATAGATACTTGCTAGATTGTGCGTTGGCAGTGATCTGCAGGGCTTCGCGATGATAATTCATCAATAGATTGTATCCAGGAGCATATGCATTGATGTACTCCTTGCCGTTCACATCTGCTTGCCTCAGAGTTGTGGTGTCGCGGACATCTGGCAATACAATCTTATCGTCCAATTGAGAATAGTCCTTTTCACTGCCCCCAGAAATAAAGTAGGTTCCTGAAAAGTAAATGCCCTCGGTGTTATTGATTTTTCGACCGTACTCATAATGCATTTTGTAGGTATTGTAAATATTCTTCATACTTCTGAAAGTATTGCCATTCCCTACATCCACATTCAAGCGGTTGATGTTTTGAAACCGTCCGTTCTTGGTGATGATGTTTACCACTCCACTAAAAGCACTGCCACCATACAGAGCCGAACCAGGCCCTCTCACCAATTCGATTTGTTCAACATAATCTAGACTGATCCAATCTGGAGCAGTTGTATTTGTGAGTACATCGTTGATGCGATGTCCGTTGATTAAGAATAGAACATCCTGGAGGGTGGTACTGGACGAGCCCCGAGTACCAATAAGGCGTTCATTGTTATCTCCAATTTCGGCAAATCCCGGTGTGAGTCGAATTAGGTCAAGCAGATTTCGAACGCCCAATTCTTCTATGTCCGATTTGGTATACACCGTAACGGTTGAAGGAATGAGGTCAACATTTTGGCGGTGCTTATTCACGTAAACAAATTGCTCACTCTGAGAACGTACGTAATTGTTGATGTACTCCTCTAACTGAGGAGAGAACTCTTTTAAGCTAGAAGCACTGAAGTACGGGTCAAGTTCGTAGTAAAGTCCAACATACTTATCCAAGGATTCCCAATCTTCTGCGATGTAACTCAATCGAATCCCCCAGTCAAGAATAAGGGCTTGATTGTTTAGGTCTAGAGCTTGAAATCGCTCCTTGTAAATTTTCTTATACTCTTTAAATGCCTGCTCATACTGTTCATTCTCGTAGAGTTCTTCAACAATCGGGAAATCGTTGAGCATTAAACTTTGGGCGGAGGAAGCTTGACTCAAGGCGAGCGCCCAAATGACTACAAAGACTCTCCTAAGATTTAGAATCCACTTCAATCTGCTGCGATTTTGTTTTTGAGTTTACCCAATTCTTGACCTGTCAAATTAAAATCGAGCGTAAAGAGGCTTACTTTCCCTCCTCTACTTGAGCCGAAACCTTCGTTGCTCGAGATCACTAAGATCCATTTATTGCCAACGAAAGAAACGTCTCTAACAGATTCCGATTCCGTAAACTTAATCGGCTTAAACGGCTTTACATTCTTCTTATCCTTTACCGACAGCAACATTTCTGGAATCTTCCAAACGTTAACCTTTCGATCTCTAGCCCCTGACACAAGTACATTTCCATCCGCACTAACCTCCAGGCAATTCACCCTGTTCGCGTGCTCATCCGTAGCTTCATAGATGATCTGTTTGCTCTTAAAATCATAAAAATACATCTCACCTTTTATGGTTCCAACTACATACATATTGTGTTGGGGAACCATCTTTATAGAGGTTATGTCATCTGCAAATTCTGTAGGAGTAATACTTTCAAATTCTTGCGGATCCCCATTGGGGCTCAGGCGAATGAACACCAAACTCTTTTTGGAGTGAGTAATTACCATGGTTCCCAATCTTTCATTGTAATCGGCCGCTTTGAATTTCTTTACAAGTGAATGAAGCCGTTGGGTATCCATCAGGTTCTTCTCGATGTTGTAGAGCTTATAAACGTTCGACTTCTGATCGATGGCAAGGAATTCATTTTTATTGAACCGAAAGATGTTCTCAACCTGCGAGGGCATATTGACGGCAATTTGAAATTTACCGCTTGAATTGAACAATGAGATGTACCGACCATCTTGATTCACAGGTAAATTACTAATAAGCAAATGACTGCCGGAATTTGTGAGTTTAATGTCCTTAATACCACGAATGAGTTCCTTTTGGTCAGCCACCTCAGTCCAAGGCAATACGCCTGTCACCTCTCCATCTTCTATATCAAGCTTAATCACCGAATTCTCAATGCTGGTTCCAATGAGAAATTCGCCCGATCCGTCTGCATTTACAGAACTTTTAATCTTGTCGACGACCATCCCGTGGTCCAAATCTGCTAGGAGTGGGAATGACTTTACATTTTGATAAGCTAAATTCATCGTCGAGAAGAGCTTGTTCTGGCGGTATTCCTTCAAGACCTTCACTGAATCTGCTAGACCTAGGTACTTTGGGTGCTCTGTTTCCTTAAATTTTTCATAGGCATCGGAAGCGATGCTCACGGCCAAGTTCAACTGGTTCTGATCTTCCGGGTTGTTTAAAATCTTGTTTTCAGCACCTGCCGAAAGCTCCCGTACTTGTTCAAGAATGTTCAGATACTCTTCGAGCTTGCGCGACTCGTCGACCTTCACAATCGCAGCTGAAAGGTCGGCAGACTTAATCCTAAATTCAGCATTCAATGAATCCGACACGAGCTTTAATGAGTCTGCGATTTTACTTTCTCGAATGGCTTTTTGTGAAGCCAGTTTGGCTTCATCCTTCTTGAGTTTTGCTTGTTTGCTGGCCATTTCTGCTTTTTGGCCTTCAATAGAGGCCTTTTCCGCGGAGGTCTTTGCTTCCCTTTCTTTCCTTTGGGCGACTTGCCATGCCACTTTGGCCGCTTCACGATCACTTGCAGCCCTTTGCCCTGAAAAGAAGTTGAATACCATCAAGACAATCAGACCAGCGACAAAAGCCCCAACAATCAACCTATTTCGAGCCTTTACCTTTTTCCTTGAAATTTCTTCGGCTTCCTTTATGGCCAGTTCACGCTCGTGAAACTCTTTGCTGCGATTTAAGAAATCCTCAATTAGAACAAAATTTGCGCGATATCGATGGGCCCATGCCGGGTGTGGTTGACGCTTTTCATACCATGCCATAGTGGCCACAAGCTTTTCACCTTGGTAAGGATGTTCACCCTTATCCACGTCGTGGCCAATGTCCAAATAGAATAGAGAGTCTTCTCGCTCTTGATCGATCCATTCTCGGAGCAAAGACCAGCTCTCCAGAACCAATTCTTGGGATATGCTGACCAATGACTTCGCGGTAATGAGATCTACTCCTTCTTCAGAGAGAGCATCGAGTTTTTCTAATCTTCGAGCGATCTCATTCGAATCTAGTATTCGCAATGCCCCACAATTGCTTGATATGAAGGGATGAAGAACCTCAACCACTTCGGAAACGTTCGATGCTGTGATTTCCGACAAATCTTCAATACGCCGAGGCAAGACGTAAACTTCGCCCAAATGAGAATAGCCAGTTAATGCTTGAAAGCAGAGGCGACAAAGTCTTTTCCGGTCTAAATCAAAAGCATTGTAGATCTCTTGGAGTTGAGTCTCGATGGAATGCTCTAAACCCCCAATTTCATCCAAATCGTCTTTTCCAATTTCTCCGATTGAACCGCCTTTTTTCCAATGATGAACGCAGCGCATCATCGCATGTTGAAACTGTCCTGGAATGACTTGATTTGTTTTAAAGAAGTCATTGATTTGCTGAATCAAATCCTGATCATACTGCAAATTCCCCCTCTTCACAGTGAGTTCGAGCACTTGAATGATCTCACTTTTTCGAAGTGGCCCAAGCAAAAATTGATTCTTATTTATGACCTCTGCCAATTGAAGAAAGTCTGAAAACTTCCCGATGTTTTCGGATCTTAAGCTCGTGATGATGCTCACTGAATAAGCAGTCTGCCCAACACATTCTACCAAGCGATCAATAAACAGACGAATGTCTTTCTCTATGCTTTCACTCAACTCATGCTCGTCGTGCAGCACAAGATCATCGAGGTGATCTATGCTAATCAAGAGGTTTGAATACGAAAGAAAACGTTCCTTTTCGAGGATTTCAATAACCCCCATTTTACTGCTCCGAAGAATCTCTTCAAAACGATCACTCAGATTTGGGTCTACTTTGCTTTGACCGTCGAAGCCTTCAGCTGGAATTGTAGCCAAAGCGCTCGCCAGAGCGCCTAAAGGATCTCGGCCTGGTCTCATGGCCGCAATCTTCCATTTCTTATTCCCCTTTACTACATAGCCCTTATGCAACTCAGGAATGACAACTGCATTGATGAAGGAGGTTTTTCCTATTCCTTTTCCACCAACAATTGCAATGAAATTGCCTTCCGTAAGGCTCTTTAGGATTTGATACTTCTGTTGCTCTCTGCCACTGTAAAACTCTGAATCGGAGGGCTCAAATGGTCGCAGTCCGGGGAATGGGTCCTGCTTAGCTCCAAGGCCTCTTCGGTCGAAGTCTTTCGTTGATTCCATCTCAGACCGATTTCTCCATTAGAATGTCCAAGATGCTGTTCGATAAATCCGAAGTTTTGTCTCTGTTCTCAAGGCTGGGATTCGAAATCAATTTCAAGTATTCGAAATACCGATCCTCAAATTCTTTCATCTCAGTAAAGTCCAGTCCAACCATCCGTACACTTAAATGTGCAGGTGCACAATAGTACAGTGTTTGCTTAAGAATCTGAAGGAATTCTGGGTTGTCGAAACGCGCTGTCCAATCGGGATACACAACGCTCAATAAGTAATTGTACTCCTCTGCACTGCGACTGTTCAATCGTTGATATCGAAGGATGTTTTTTAAATTACCCTCTTCCAAATTGCTTCGGAAATACGTCAGGCTTTCTTCGATGAGCTCTTCGGCGAGCTCTCTTTTATCAAAAGACTTCCTCGAGACCATCAATGGTTTAGAATCCTCGTCGAGGATTTCAACTCGGAATTCAGACTTTCTTCTACCGGCAGTAATATTAAAACTTTCAGGCTTCACTAAAATCTGCCTAAGCCCACTCATTCTTTGTTCTTGCACGTCGATTTCTTCGTCGGAAACTGTCTTGAAGAAAACTTGACCTGTAACATCCAATAATTCCGAATGGAAAGTCACATGAGAATCGAGGTGAAACAGCTCATCCAGCTTATCAGAAGAGGCACGGAAAAACTTCAGACATTGTTCTATAAAGTCATTGGCCTTAGTCTCCTCCTCGAAGATGCTGATGGATTTTGCAATCTCCTTACCAATGGGCGACTTGATGGCAACCACATATTGCTCATCCGAATTTCGAAGCACTTTGTAATTGCTCGGATAAGAAGCGAGTACCAAGGCGTTGTGCGCTTCAAAACTTTGAATCTCCTCTTTTTCTGCTTTTACACTCCTGAATAAATTCACATCCCCAGGCCCTTTGATGTCGAAGAAACATTCGTCGGAATCCATGGGACGCAGCACCACGTGCTCTACTAAGTGAAAGCCTTCATTCTTTTCATTCGCTTCCTTCAGGAAGTTTATCACAGCTTTCAGCTTATCCTTTGCATCTTTTCTGCTCTTGGCAGAAAGCACTTTTGAATAATTTTTCGTGTTCGGCGAGTGGAAGTACACTCCAAAAGAACGTCCCTCCTTCTCTATTCGGTAATTGGATTCTCTGAGGCCATACTTAAATAGAAAGCGATAATAAGATGTACTGTTTACAATGAATGTAGGCCGCTCCGTTGCGCCTTCTTTCAGTTCATTCCTTATTCCTTTCCCATCTTCAGATGTTTCAATTCCTTCTCCCGTTAATCGCTCAACCTTTACCTGCTTCAATCGCTTCGGTGGGCTCAAACGCTCTTCTGATCTGTGATTGATGTTCAACAGGAGGCTCACCTTTCGTTTCAATGGAACATCTGGAATGGCTTTGAGGTCATTCGACAAGTAGTTTAGACCTTGAGATCGAAAACGATTGACACGCTCAATATCCTTTAAAAAGAGAGACTTTAAATGCAATAAGTGGCGCTCAATGTACTCTTCCGATTCCCCTTCAAGAATGCTGCTGAACTTAAGGTGAAAGTCTGTGGTAAATCGCTCTCCAAAGCGAGCAAGCATATGACTTAGAAGACGATTCTTACGATCTACAGGCAAGTCAAAGCGACTCATCATTCGATGCATGTCTTTTTCTTCGAACTCTACGTATTGCGTAGTTTGCATCAATTCAGCAAGTACCAAAGGACGAATTTCTTCCTCCAACTTTTTTCTTTCGGCTCCTTCGTCTAGAGTGCTCATCTGGCCAAAGAGTCGAACAATTTTACGATCAAGGATTTCTTTGGATTTAGAGATGTCCTTTTTGGACATGGAGCCATATTTCTTCATCCACTCGTCTACAAGTGGTCGAACCGCATCTTCCTTTCTCTTTACATCGTCTTCGAGCTCATTCTTCAATTGAAGCTCTTCAGTATCTAGTTCCCTATTCTTTTTCAACTGCGCCAGCTGAGCCTGAAGTTCATCAAGCGGTGCCAACTTCTTTTTCAGTAGACCCTCAACACCAGGAACCGACTTGTCCAACAATTGAGAGTAGTACGTTTTGAAATTCGTATGGTCGAAACCCTCCACATCAAAAAGTTCAGCGATGTTCGCCAGTTGACCAATGTGGTTCACCATCAGTTGATCAAAGAGCGTGAGGTATGCTTTGAGCTGCCATGACTTGGCCGTTCGTTCTAGGCCTTCGTCCTTCGTAGGAGAATAATTTCCAATTCCATAAATTTCAGGGAAACTCATCTGAATGGACTCATAAGAAAGCAACTCTTTGGTTTTTACCTGAGTCTCTTTCAGTTTGAATGAGCGCGTTTTAATCTCATAACTCCTTTCCTTGCGCCCCCACTTCATCTCGAGAGAATAAAGCACAGCATCCTCTGAGTACTTATTTATAATTCCTCCCTTGTTTACTTGAATATCGAAACCAGCAAAAGGATTTCTCTCAGAATCGTTTCGAAGAAAGCCCAGGCTAAAAAACTTATCGCTTGCAACGCTCAAAGAATCACCAGAAACAGGAACGCCGTTTTGGAACACCTGCAGATTTCGCATTTGACGGATGCCTGGAATGTCGAGAATGATGTCGTTCATTTTCGACACGTTATACTCAGGCTGCTTGTCTTTCAATTGTTCTTTAAGAATGAAGCCGTGCTTGTAAGAAGGTAAGTCGAAGATTTCTTCTAAGCCCATCCCCTTTTCTTGCAGTTCCTCCAACTGTGAAAACTTAACAGAAGGATTGAAATACTGCTCTGTTCGGTACAAGACTTCCGACAAAATATCCTCTACAGTCTCATCCTGGAAAATATCGATCTCACAAGTAAAAGAAACCTGTTCCGGCTGCAGGATATCGATGGTTTCTAAGTCTTCGCAGAGATTTCGATTCGCATTGAAGAATGCACGTATTTCTCGTTGAATCTGTGGGTATTCGTCTTGCGGAATGCTTCCCTTAAGTAGCAGCGTCAAATGATAAAGCCCTTTAATTCCCTCTCTGTGGTCGTCGATGTGTTCAACCCAACAATTCGAGAGGTACTGCGGGAAATTATCCAAGAGTAAGATGCGGTAATCGCTGGTCGTTACAGCACTTGTTGGGAATATCTCCTCTGCTGGGAGAAGAGCATTGGAACGTAGAACTTTCGGGTGATCACCTCCATGAAACAGCAGTGTTTCAATAGGCAGGTTGGTTCGATAGGCTACATCGGTTAGCACAAATGCAAACTGCTCTAAAATGGTAATTCCCGGATCGTGTGCATTGTAATCCGTCCAGAGTTCTCCCGAAAGCTCTTGGTTGAGTTCGATGCCTTCCTTGCGAAGAGCATCGTAATCCATGCTCTTAGGAAGTTCCTTTTTCGGTATTATGTGAATTGATTTAGCCACTCCTATAAATCCCAAAGTGAGCAGATGTGATACTTAATTTGAACCACACGATTCAGCTCATCTGTTCCATAGTGACCGACAGTTCTCATTTCAAGTCTGTATTTACCATCCAAGCTTCTCTTCCATCTAAATTTTATTCGGTGCCAGTACCAGCCATAATGCGCTTGGGTAACTTTCACTTTGTTGTTGATTCCACCATGAGTACTGATTGCGATGGCGTGGGCCATGGCATACTTACCGCGTTTTTTCACCCCTTCAACTTTAGCCACCACCTCAAAGGCATGACATCCTTCGAGTTGATCGAGAATGATGTGCCACTCACTATCGGCGGAAACTTCGGAAATGGACTGGTAAGTTCCAACCCGAGTTCGCATTCCCACAGTTCCTTCTACGTGAAGTTGATGCTTTGGACTCATCGTTCCAACACCGATTTGCCCACCATTTCGCAGGAACAGTCGACTGCCCTCAACCCGCTCCGTAAAACTCAAACCTTTACTTGTTTCAGTTGGGTTGATCTCTACTTCCCAAAGCGGATTTTTTTCTTTGATGTCATCGTAAAAGCTCAGCAGTTTCTTCGAATCTCCCGTGGGCGCAAGTTTCAAGCCATTCTCAATTGTCTTGGCGAAACCATCGTCGATCTTATTGACGCTGGAATCGATCAGGTTCGAGAAATGCACCTCTGTAGGCACACGACCTTTTTTAAAGAATCCTTTGAGGGTAGCTCGATTGAAAATTTCCATTATCTCAGAGTAGTTTATTTTGAAGTCGAATTAAATTTAGACGTCAATTTCGACCACGTAATAAGTGTCCTTATCCAAGTCAATATAAAGAAATTCAGCATCCTCATCCTTATCATCATCGATGACAAAATCAGCGCCTATCCGCATGGTTTCGATGCGCGTTTCCTGAGGTAGTTCATGCGTCGATTTATCAACAATGCTGATTTCATGTTCTTCATCAGGAACCAGTACACTCCAAGGCGTACTGCTCCACAATTCATTGATACGACCATCGTCGGAAGCAGAATCTGAGATGGAATATCTCCCGTCTTTATAATGCAAGATTACGATTGAGAGCTTCGTTACGAATTGAATGTATTCCAAAGATTCAATGTATGTGAGTACATCGTCGCGCTCAATGCTCCCGCCAAAATTCATTTCCTTTTGATTCTTGTGGAACCAAGGACAAATGAAGGACCGTATGTCTCGCTTCATTTGGTTGATGAACTCACCTTGCTTCTTTTCAGATTTGAAACGCACTTTGCAACTGATGCGAACCTTTTCATACACCGGATTGATCACTTCAAATTTTGCAAAGGGTGAAACTCGGTCTTTCAGGAAGTCTTCAATGACCTGCATTCTGTGGTAATCCACTCTTGGCAGGTAGAAGCCATCTTCAAGCTTCACTTTTGGAACCACGATGATCTTAGTTTTTCCAGCTTCTATGGAGTCAGGAAAACTCGTTTGATTGAGGCATTTGACTTGGAATAAATCTGGGAATTCATTTAGAATCAATTTCTCATAATCCTCCGGAGTTATCGCTCGATTCTTATGTTTCAAGCGTTCCGCCACCCTCGTATAGAACTGCTTTCGATGTTCGGGTTTCTTACCACCAAAACTAGCAAAGGGCTGAACCACGGAATTCACATCCGTTCGAGTTGACAAGAAACCAGATATCGTTTTGGCGGGAATGTTTTCTTGCCACTCTGCTCCTTCCTTATGTTTCTTCCATTCAACTTTCGCAGCATTCGTTTTAATGAAAACAACTTTCGAGAGCACATCTGTATGTTCTGGAGCGCTTACTGAAAGCCAAAACCTTCCTGAAGGCAGGAAGCTGTGCTGCAAATCCATCTCGGCCGAGATGTTGAGTTTGATGATTCCCGAGGTGGAGAAGTTGTTGGTGCCATCAAAAATGATGTCATTCTCATCAAAGGCCTTCCATTCATCGCCAACCAAATATCTCCAGTTGGTTTGCGGGACAGTGTTGTAGTTGATTACATTCTGAAGATTTGCTCTCAGCTCAAAATACAAGGACAACTCCATTGGAGCTGAAAGTCCTTCTAGGCCTAGGAGAAGGTATCCTTCTTCATCGTATTGTGGAAGTAGAAAAATTTTCTGCTGTGGCAGTCCAGAATGGAAAATTGTAAGATTCCCATAGGGATGCAAATGAAAAATCTTGTCGTTTGAATTCCGCTCATTCTGGGAAACTTGATCTGGGTTCATGAACAACTTAGCCGAGGCCTTATAATTTAATGAAATCGATCTTAACTGCGGCGCTAGAGGTTCTTTTGGAATTGGCGTTTTCTCTTTTTCCTTACTGAGAACCCCAGATGTGTTTGCAGAATTGGCAACCACGGCCTCCGAAAATAAATTTGGAAATTGACCATGTCCAAAGCCCATGGAAGGAGCCGTAACCTCCAGTTTTAAAAATCCTGTTCGAGTTCGGTTGTCAAATTCCATCGTAGGCTGCGACTCATAGGTGGGTTGAATCTCGATTTTCTCCAAGTCGATGTTCTCGATTTTTCGATGGGAGGCCAAGCGAGTGGAATCATCCATCGAATCAAACAATGAAAACTGCTGAATCACCTCTTCTTGAATCGGATGAAATTGAAATTCCGACAAGCCAGTGACTCCGACCATAAAGGATGAATTTTCTACTTTTTCGGGGTAATCCTTGAAGTACTCGGCCATCCCTCCATATTCCCGCGGCAAATTGTGCCATTGAAGGTTGAGTGAGACGTCATCCAATTTCTTTAAACACAATTCTTCATGTCCGATGAGGAAATAGGAGCCAATGTCTGGGGTACTTCCAAAGGGATAGAATGGCTTGCTCGAATCCAATTGTCCTAGGTCGTTGAACACTTCCAAAGACCTGATTTTCTGGGCTTCTACCTCAATTTCACAACGCTGAACAACGAGATCCTTCAAGTAAGAATAACCATACATGGCATAACGTGACGAAAGAGTAAATTCCAGCACTGGCCATTCGCTCTCGTAATCATCTCCGTGAAGTTCGGCATCATAAGGAGCAATGGCAGGATCCGAAATATCGAAAGTCAACTCTATTCGAATGTTGCCATCCGTCCAGGAATCTGGAGGCATAATCTCGTAGCGATCGGTTTCAAACCACCCGTCCTTTCCACTCACCTGAACGCGAAAAATGTTGTTCAGAATCTTGTAAAATGCATTGTCGGGGGTCAAACTCTCCCTCGAGGTAATCTCTTCAATGAACGAGACCAGAGAGCCCATCGACTTCAGTTGAAAATAGAAATCGAGTTTAATGCTGCGTTCACCTTCACTCATCATAAGAACAGGTGATGAAATTGCAAAGCCCAACTTTGCCACTTCCATATCTCGATTCTCTTCATTGAGATCCGATTGATCGCGTCCCATGATTTCGAAAGAAGTGGCATTACCAGACTCATCGGTCACGAAGCCCGAGGAAGATGGCGAGATGGTGCGGGAATACACATTGGAAACTGACCGATACGTACTTCCTAGGCCAATCAATGGATTTCTCGCGACATGAATGATACGGAGATCAACAATCTTACTCTGTCCAAGCTCAAGACTCGCCTCGGTTGCATAGGTCAACTCATAACCTTCCTCATCCACACCCGCAGTGAGAATTGTACCGCTCGGGATGTTCGATTTAAGTACGTTGGCAGCTGGCTCAAAACATACATGCGCAAAATCTGGAGACGCCCCCTTCGGGCTTTGCTTTAAGAGTTCTTCATAGTAGTAGTCAAGATGTCTTCTACTCAAGTCGTTCAAATCCTTCTGTACGTGCTCAAACAGCTTAACAAAAGAGAGAAAGAGGGAAGCTTGAGGAGCATGGAACGGATACTGCTTCAGAACTGAGGGCAACAAGCCCGGGGCAAGGCTCTTCAGGTAATTCAATACCGACGTCAATGACTTATTAAACACAGAAAGTTCTTTCACAATCTGCGCAATGCTCTCATCGTTTGGGGTAACATTCAGCTCATCATCGGCTGACCACAGACGATCAAATTCATCAAAGCTTAATTCAGGAAATTTGTCTTTGAGATAAAGGCTTCTGGCCTTCTTGAGCAATCCTCTGTATCCATGAAGGTCGGTTTTGAGCTTAGGGTCAATGGCGTTTTGAAGATGCCGAACCAGTCCGTTCTTTTCTAGGTGAACTACATCAGATTTTGACCTTCTATACCATTCATCGAGGGTTCTGAAATGTGCAAAGGTCAATTCAAACAACTCCCAAAGAATCTCCAAACGCTCTTTCAAATGCTCTTCAGTCTCAAGCAATTGGTGAACGCGATTGAACTTCTTTGTGTGACTTTCGACTTCAAAGGCCGAAATGGTTCCGAGCAAAAAAGCCAAGTTATTTTCGAAGAAAACGGCCCAGTCCCCTTCCCACTGGTTCTCTAGATTTTTAAAACGTATGAACCTAGCGTATTCTATACTAAAGGTGAGAAGCTCGCTCAAACTACGTTCATCTACACTGAAGTAAGTCGGCTCCAATGCCTTGCTGTACCTCGTTATTTCGGAAGTACCTGTAGTTGTGATATGTAATGGACTCTTCTTATTCATTTAGCTCGCAGTTCAAGAACTACATGTCTGTAACGTTTGTGCCTTCTTTGAGGTAAAAGGGGAACACAATGTTGGTTCTCACATTGATGCTTCGAATGGTATAATCCAAGGCTATGAGCAGTTTACCATCTAGGATCTCGTCTCTTTCAATTCGTATGTCATTCAAGCTGATTCTAGGTTCATAGTTTAAGACGGAATGACTTATAAATCCCCGAATTCTGTTGAGAGTTAAACTATCCACAGCACTGAACAAAACAGTTGACAGGTTCGAGCCAAATTCTGGGCGCATAATCCGCTCTCCCAAAGTCGTAAAAAGGATGATTTTCAAACTTTGAGCAATGTCCTTTTCATCGGACACCATTCTTACTGAACCACTCTTATTATCGAAAGAGGGAGGAAATGACCATCCGGTACCGAGAAATGATTTTTTGTCTTCCATTAGCCTCCGATCATTACGTTGGGGCAACCCGCCATAATCGCTCCACCATGAGCAGTTGTATCGCCCAATCGAGCCGCTGGCTTCCCTCCTATCATTACCGTTCCCGAGCCTTTCACGATCGAATCTGGAGGCCCCACACAAACACAATTGTCACCCATAACGGCAGCCGGCATTTTACCAATCATTACAGTTGGGATTCCTGGTCCAATGATGGGTCCACCAACATGCGGTATTGGAGGTACCGCTGGTGTCTGCATAGGGCATTGATGAAAGTCTGTTAATCGCGCTGCTGGGGGCATTTCAATTAATTTATCATAACCATTGCGCCTTTCACGGTAACATTACCAGAGGCTTTTAATTCTGCGGTGGCCGAGCCTTCCGCACTTAAGGCCACTTTTGCTTTGCTTTTCACATTCAATCCTTCCACGGCTACATCTCCACCCTTGCTTTTGATTTCAATGTTCTGAGCAGCCGAAATGGCCACTTTACCTTTGGAATCAAGAATGATGTCTTTTCCGCTGTTGAGGCTGATTCCTTTACTATCCAAGACCACTTTGTTCTTATTCTGATCTTCTAAAGTCAAGGATTTGGCCTTATCATCAAGAGTGACCTTCTGTCCTCCAGGCGTTTCCACACAAATGATTTTATCCTTGTCCTCGAAGGTAATCTTCAACTTGGCTTTGGTGATGATTGCCTTGTCTTTGTTTTCTTGTTCCGGAGTGAAAGGGGCAGCATTCTTGGCGCTGTACATGGAACCCAAAATCACGGCATAGCGAGGATCGTTGTTGAGGAAGCCGAGTAGAACCTCATCGCCAATTTCAGGAAAAAAATACATTCCTACACCTGCTGAAGCATGGGGAACGAGCAATCTTGCCCAAACTCCTTCTGCTGCTTCTATATTCATACTCGGTACGGATACCAAAACCCGGAACTGACTGTCGGGATCTTCGTGGATTTTCTCAACCTTGCCAATCTGAACCCCAGAAACACCAGGAATTACGCCATTAGCCATGGGGCCGCTGATTTCACCAGAATCTGAAAAAGCCTTAGAGTCCAATCCAAAACCAATTTCAGTTTTCCAAAAACCATTGCTCAATTCATGACTCACTCTTGTAACGTAAATCAGACCATTGAACCTTTCACCGAAACCACTCAACTTCACCAACTTACCTACTTCAGCTTTGCTTGATCCTGGAAAACTCACGAGGCCTCTAAGCCTTGCAAAACGAGAGCGTTGTACAATAGAACTCGCCAAGCTCTCCAATTCTTCCTTCGGTTCAGGTGCCGAAGACTTGAACTCTAGTTTCGCTTTCCCTCCAACTTCCGATAATTTTTTACCAGTAATGTTCCCTTGCGCATTCATTGTGGGCTCCTTACTCGCGCCTTTGAGCATGGAATGTTTTTGACTGTCCCATGATTCTCCAGCGGCACTATCCAGCTGAGTGGTACTGTCCAACTCTCCTTCAAAATCGATGACGTCGTTGCCGTAATTTAAGTCCAATACTTCTGTTCCACTCATGGTAGGCGGACCAATGTCCAAGGCACCTGCGTCGTTCAACACTATAAAGCCATTGGCATCGGCTCTAGTCAATACAAAATTCCAATCGGAGGAATCGTATTGAACCATCATCGGAAATTTGAAGGTCGTAGCCTTCACTGTGGCTGTGAGGCCAGCGTCTTTTACAACCTTCGCCATCACTTCAGAATCCTTCAAATCCTTGAAAGTCGCACTCTTGCGTGCAGTTAACATTTTGAATGCCTTGTCGTGGCAATGTATCTCCAACTCGGAAGTTCCCTGATGAGAATATGTCCTGACTTTGATTTTTTGAGAGGTGATGACACCCGAGAAGATGTCCTCTTCTGTGCTATGGTATCCAAGTTTGATCTTTATCTCCTTACCAGGTTCCAGATCCTTTCCCTCACTTATTTCGAAGGTTTCGTCCTTGGGTTCTCCATCTGCAAAAAGAATGCGCGCCTCCGAAATCTGATTTACTTCTTTATCGACCGAAATACTTTTTACCTGATAGGCTTGATTGATCTCTTTGCCATCGACCAAAATGGAAAAAGTTGGAAGGTCAACTTTAGCATGTAAAGGAGAGTCAGCCATGTTTTATTTCTGAATGCTCGGAAAGAGAATCTCCGTTCCCGGTTTCAAACTTCTAAAATTCAAGATGTTGTTGATCTCGGCAACCTGCAGGTAATAGGATGGGTCGCCGTAAATCTCTCGACAAATAGCTGGGAGGTTATCTCCTGCTCGAATGGTGCGCAAATGCGACATATCAGGCGAGCTCTTTGCGGCTCTCTTAGCCGCCACCTCTGGATCTAAATGTTCTTTAAAACTCGCATCCAACTTTGCGCGAATTGGAATTCCTTGCGGATTGAAAAGCTGGTAGCTGATGCTCAATGAGCTCAGTTTGCATAAAAAATCAAGCTTTCCGTACTTGACGGCCAGATAGTTCATGGTGTGTATCTCACCATTCATATTCGTGCAGATCTTATTGAACTTAGCGATCATACCATCCACCGTCAACTTCGAGTATTCTGATGGAAGCTTAATTACACCGGTAGTATCTAGAAAAAAGCTTAAGCTTAATTTTCTTAGATCCAGAACCTGATTCGTTGGGATCTTTTCCTTACTCGCGGTTGTTTCTTCCTTGGGTGGAGCCGCCGATTCGTAGGTAACCGAATAGTTTTCGGGGTTTATTGGAAAAGTGAAATCGTCGACAGACTTAGAGAACTTCTCGTCGCTAAACCCCTCAATGACCATCTTTATGACCTCTGCACTTGCTTCTTTCCCCATTGAAAATTGTCTTTAGCTCTTTCGCCGTTTGAGGAGTTCCTTAACTCTTTCCATAACCAAGTCGACAATCTCCCTTTTTTCGGAGGCTGACAAACCAGCAGTTTCGGAGGGGCGAGCTTTGCTTTGCCCACCTCCTTCGTTCACTTTTGCTTGGATTACAAATTCATTGACCTTAATGCTCATTATGATTTTTTCTTTCCTCTTGTAAGTTCAGAATAAGCAATGGTTATGGTCTCAATCAGGATTGCACCTTCTCCACTAGCTTTTGCATTCAGCGCACTAACCTCCATTTTCTTTGGGAAGGCATCTATAAAATTCCAGGTGATCAGCGGCTCTCCGCTCTCATCCAAAAGATTCACAGTAATGTTCTGAGGTTTTATAGGTTCCGCATAATTCGTATTGATGGTTTCTTCACACCATTTGTAAAATTTAGAATCCGAAGAAACAATCCCTCTTTTTAAAACTAAATCCGTGTATTTAACCCGTTTGGGGAGGACGTAAACTCTGTTGTTATTTCCTGCCTCTACCATTGAGGTATCTACCTCAAGCTCCATCCCAAAACCGGTTGCTTCTGTAAACAAGAGGTCTTTCTCCGGCAAATGACCCACTTCTCCAACTTCTACAGCAAAATGAAAACTGAGAGGTGGAAATACGAATTGGTCTTCTTCTAACTCAGGCATGCCTAAAGTAGTTTTTTGGCGAGTTTAATCCCCATGCTCACTACATTGTCGATGACAAGTTCTTCGTAGGATAGAACCATAGACTCAATGGCAATCTCAGATGTTTGGGAATTGAGGTTTGTACTCTCGATCTTCTTTGGAAAAGCTTTCGTCAAGGTCCAAATGACCTCGGGCATATGATATTCGTTCAACAGACTGATGGTGACATCGTTCTTCTCGAAATCCTTTGTATTGGCTTTTGCAAAAAGCATGTACGAAAGAGTGTCACCAGTAAAAACACCCTTCTTCAGAGTTACATCTGACACTTTCGGCATGCCGGGTCTTTTCATCGGAGCGAGCTGTTTGCTACGCCCGTGGCGGTATTCAATGATATCCACCTCCGTCTCTAAGCCAGAAACTTCTTGAAACCACCACACACCCAATCCGGGGAAGGTTACTACGAAGTGAAACTTCGGCAACGGCCAATTCCAATCTTGATATGATCCTTTTCCTAGCATAATTACGCCACAGCGCAGCCGCTAAAATTAACGAAACACAGATTCTAAATGAATAAAAAGTGTGTTTTGTTTAGGCAAGAAGAAAAGCTGTCCTCTAAGTTGGCCGCGGGAACCGATGCAATAACAATCACTTCAGATGTGAAGTTTGCTGCTTAACCTTCAAGTCTGGAGGCTCAAAAAAAATCAAGAGCTAGACGTAGACATACATATCCGCGTAATACAATTCCTTGCCATCGAGCCACTTAGCCTTAATTCGAGTGATGTCTGGCGTAGGAAGACTGAGCCTCTTGCTACCGCTTCCTGATGACATGTTTGCATTGCTTTCTTCAAGCTCTGCGTAATACTGCAGGCCATTGAAATTTCTCTTGAGTCGGAGTTGTTCTATCGGACTGGCTTTGATGGCTCTCTGTCCATTTGGCAACAAGACCTCTTCCGTTTCATCCATTTCCAAGGGATCTGTTCCAATAAATAGCCTCACCGCAGACAAATCTTTATTGCGCTCGGAAACAAAGAAGTAATTGAGAAGAACGCTTCGATTGAAAAAACGAAGCTGAAATTCGGTGTTTCGAAAATTCTCAAAGGCATTTTCAGGAGTGTCGCCCATCACAATGTCGATGACCGCGAAGCACGGAGCGAATTCATTTGGAATGTGACTCAATTGAACTGTTTCACCAGACTCTTTCAACTCAACTTCAAAATCTTCATGCTCCTCGTCGAGGATCTGAACAAGAGTTTCATGGCCTTCCAAAACTCCTTTAAAGACCTCCCTGCCTTTTGACGAAGTGCACTTCAATTCTTTTTCGCCCAGCAGTTCCGACAATAATTTCCCACTGAGACCAAAGAGACGTACATCTCGATCGCTCACGGAATCTTCTTTGTGCAACAGGAGCTTGTTCCGCTCACCGGCTTGAGTGCCGGCAACAGCTGCATTCTCTTGACTGTTTCTGAAGAAGTACTTTTCATTCGAAAGTCCGTAATTCAACTTGGTGAAGTTGCCGAACATTCGATTCTTAAGGCTCAGTCCAAAGCTGAATCTAAGAGAGCCTTTATTCTTCTGCAACAGCTCTGCCTTATCCTCTTTGTACAAAACAATGAGTCCGTCGGGGGTAAGGCGATACACCAAACCATACTGACTGAAAATATGGCGGGTTGAACCAGAAACAATTACCTCAAAATCCTTACTCGAATATTGCTCGTAAAAAGCGTGGAAAATCTTTAGTTCGAATAGAGTCGAATACTTAATCATCCTTGAGCTAATCTTCGTTGATTCCAATTCCAGATACAGGCGGAACGGTATCTTCAATATTATCGCTGGAGAAGGTAAGCATCCTCACCCGGTATGCTACCGATGGGATGTACTTCGCGCCCATCATAGAGAATACCATATTCCACTCGTGGTACGAAAGAGAAGTTAGGTCGAATATCGCCTTTTCAATGTTGCTGCTCAAGCCAGGTGTGTTGCTGGAATTGAAGACTGGTTTCCCCTGAAAAAAGTAAATGATCCCAGACAAAAACTTCAGTGCTTCCACGTAATTCTTCCCACTGAAATAGGCGGAAAAAACCACCGTAAGGTTCACATTAATGTCGGGTGCACCAGATACAAACCCCCCTCCAGCAAAGGAGCTTCCTCCTGCCGCCTTTAGGGTGGTTTCCTCTTCAACATTCACCATATAGGCAACTACCTTATTGATTCCTTCAACGGCAATCGAACCATCTAGATTGACCAAGTTGGTGAGCAGCAACCGATCTTCATCCACGTCGAAACGAGATTTCAAATACTCATTCAGCTCTGAGCCCACCAAGGGAAGTAAATTATGAATCATGCTTCCTTAGGAATTAAATACCGTGAAACCGCCCAAATGATTGCGCGCATGAAATAGGTTAAAATGAAGCCTACAATGAATCCAATGATGAAAAACTCCATCTCGAAGACTTCTTCGTTGGTACTGAGTTGCTCCATTTCAGGTTGAATGCTGCTCGAGTAACTGAACAAAAAAGCAACAGGAGTTGCCAGCACCAAAGCAATGAAAAACCAAATAAGCTCGCGTGCGAATGTTTTCAAACTGTTCTTTGCTTTATTTCAATTGGTTCCTATATCGAGAGAACAAAAAGTAGATCAACAAAAAGGACAAACCGCCTATTATGAGACCAATGGCAATATCCCATTGAGTGTCTTCCAGCCACCACCATTCGATGCCCAATAAGGCTAGCAGGACGAAAAGAAAGCCATACACATTGCGGAAGGTCTGTTCCTTGAATAAAATTTCTCGCACTCTCCAGTCCTTTAGAGAAAGTACAAATCCGAGGAAGATGAAGCCAACCAGACACAGGTAGCCAAAGCCGATCACCTTTTTGTATCGAATGATGTCTTTAACTATTCCATAAGGCCCACTCAACTTGCTCTCCTTGGGTTCAATCACAACCAAACTATCCGCTCTGAAATTGTCATCGATTGCTTTCCATATTTCTGGAGCACCTTGATCGTAACCTAAAGCCCAAAGCCCAACTCCCTTCAGGTTTTTCGCCAACAGCCACTGAAACTTCAAATCGAGGCTGATCTCATTCTCATACCAACACATCTTCTTCACTCGATCTTCCTCTAAAATGATGAAGAAGCTTGAAGTTAAAGGATCAAAAAACGGGTTGTACTGTGTGACGTACTTAGAGCGAATCTCGTAGTAAGGCAAAGAGCGTTCGTAGAATGAAATCTCGCCGAGATCCAGCCTAGTAATGTCCCAAGTTACGCCGTACAAAGGCAAGGATAAAATGATCTGCTGTCCATCAATTCCAATATTCAAAAGGTCGTTGACGGCAGTTTCCAAGCTCGGCTGATTGCTCAGGCCTCGCAGCGGGGCAATTGAACCTGGATAGGTTGAATACTCACCACTAAAATCGTAGCCCATCACATTGAACAAATCGACGTGACCTCTCAATTCAGCGTAGTCGAAGATGCTGGAATCATTGAAGTAAGGAACGTCCAAAATCAGCTGATAACCCTTGGTGTTCAATCGGTTGTACAAATATTTTATGAAGCTCGTAAAACGATCTCGATCGCTCGAATGCAGTTGCTCAAAGTTCAAATCGATGCCATGCATTTTTCCTGAAAACTCATCTAAGAGCGCTATAATTTCATCGGCAAAAACAGACTGACGAATGCTTTCTATAAGAAATGTGTGATTGCTCTCTCTACCAAAGGAGGTAACGGATATAAAACCTTCAACTCCATTTTTAGAAGTTGAATCCATGAGGCTCGAAGCCTTCAACTGATCGACGATGTCTTGATTGGCACAACCGCCCGTTACGGGGTTGATGTCATAGGAGTAATACGAAACCTTCGACAGAAGATTGTAGTTGTAATACTTGTAGGATTCCTCCATCCAGTGCGGATGCCAGCCCATCACTTCAACACCTTCAGCAAGACCTCTATTCTCTCCAACATTCTTATAGAACACATTCTCGAGCGAGTCCCACTGTATGCTTACCAAGTCACTGTCGCGACTGAACAAATACTCTTGCTCTTGATGTAAAAAGGTGTAGAGGTAGCGATAGTCGTGAATCATTCCACTGTTTGGAATGTAGGGCTTCTTCGACCACTCAATGAAGTCTGTGGTATCGACGGCAGGGTTGATGGAACGCTTATCGGAGCCCAATGCCCGCTTCATTTGCTTTATGTCGCGCTTGGTTCTGTTAGATTCGGTCATGAGCTGCCTCTTAGCTTTATAGATCCCCTTGCGCACGGAGCCGCCTGCCTGACCAAAAGTACTTCCCGCAAAAAGCACAACCAGGGTCAAGAAGACCAGAGTCTTTAGGCGTGAAGGAAGGCTTACTTTATTTCGAAACATGGCGGAATTGAACTATCATCAAATAAACCAATTGTCCTGAACTTTCGCTAGTGTTTTCGAAAATGATTTGGAAATATCCATCCGTTGAATCGATCCATGCAAAATTTCCATTCCTGCTTTTCTTGAGCGCTTTCTCAATGCGTTCGGTAGCCTCAACTTTCACCCTTGCTCCACCCGGGCTTGGCATGCGCGTAATGTACTTGGCGTAATGTCCGGAGATCACATCCTGAATTCCCGCTGCGGCAGCTTCCCCTTCCAGCATGGTCTTCATCTTTTTAAGTTCTTCTGAAAAAGAAGAGCCATAGCCGTACAGAATGCCCCAAAAGATTGTTGAATCTTCCGAAGGGAAAATAATATCCTGAATATATGTCTCCGAGTGCACGATGTCGCGAAGTGCTCCAAGAAATACGCTCGTGTCTAGAAAAACAGTCGAAATGGTGTCGTATTGGACGATCTTCTTTGAAGAGGTGTCTACCATTGGAGCATAGCGTGCGGGGCTCCACTTTTCAATCAGCACAGATTCTTTCCCCCGCCAATACTTATTCCAATAAGTACTTATAGAGTATGTCCCTGGCGTGTATATCGGCAAGCTCACCTTAGTTTTAGTAGCAGATGGAAATTGACCATGAATGAGTTCTCCTTGATCGTTGCTTACCTCCACGTATGACGTTTGACTTCCTTTTGGGCTGAGGCTGATCATGAGTTGATCTCCTTCCTCCAAAACAAAGGGATAGGTCTTCGGTGCCTTTCGAGATGTTTGATAGGAGGCGTCGAGCAAGACCTCCTGTTTCTCCTTGGAAATTTGCCGATCTGTTTCGGCTCTAGGTTTAATTCCCTTATACTTTTCGAAAATCAACTCATAGTGCACTCTATTGGCAAGAAATCGGCTTGAATTCTGAAAATCAATCTTGTACAGGCCATCCATTTTTGCCCCAAACTGCCAGTTGATGGACGACGATAAGGTCATGTCGGCGTAGAGTACTTCACCAGCTGGATTGTATACTGTGAAGCTCAAAAGCGCATTGCTCTCAATGTAGATTTTGGCCGACATTCCAGAATCCATCAATAGGCTAACCGGTCTCAGCTCATCTTTTTTCAACCTGAATGATGCCTTGCGATCAACTTGATATTTAGCTTGACTGTGAGAGGTGGCGGGGGCGATTAAGAAAAGGGCTCCTAGGAGTATGCAAAGCTTCATTTCTAAAATCAAGATTGATTGGCGCGCAACTTTTCCTTTTCCTTTTCCACCCACATTTGGAGATGTTCTTGAACCAATTGCAAGTGTGCGTCGGCAATCAGTTTCATTGCTCCTTCGTTGTTTTTGATTTCTTGATCTAGCTTACTCTTTTCAAGACTCGCCATCACCGTAAGCTTATCGTTCAGTTGCTGGTTTCGAAGGTTGATGGCGGTAATTTCGTCAATTTCGTATTGGTATTCAATTGTCTTTAGAAGGTGGTCGTATGGACCATAAGGCGAGAGCAACTTAACGAGGATTGGTGCTAACTCTATTGCGATGAGCAGCAAAATGATTGCCAATTGAGGACCGTAGGGAAGATAGTTTAGTGCGTCCAAGCGCACCAGCAACCCATCGCTGAAGGAGTCTGTCAATGCCGCCTTTTCGACTAAATGCTGATCTAGAAGCTTCTTCTTATCATTCAAAATGACAGCTATCTCCGCATCGTTGGACGCTTTCGCCTCCTGATATTCCGCTTCGCTCTTGCGATACTTTTGCTCCTTTCGTTCGCACTCGCTTCCGCGTCCCTTTTTACCTGTACCGCAAGTTCCATCGCATTCGCAAACGTACTGTTGGTAATACTCATCCCGAATTTCAGCCTTCTTTTCGGTGTGTTCTTTCAGAAGGTCAATCCGGTATTCTTGAGTAGCCAAGCGATGATCGTAGAGTGAGTCGAGGCGGTCAATTTTTATCGCCCCAGCGTAATGCAGACTTTCTTCAATTTCTTCTTCAAATATCTTCAGCTCGAGAGGAGCTGAGATGACCAAGGCTAAGAGAACGGCGAGAAAAAATCGGGGAGTAATTTGAACCACTTCCCTGATCTTCCCTCTACTCTTCTTCATGGTAGATACAAGAAAACGATCCAAGTTGAACACTAAGAGTCCCCAAAATATTCCAAGCAGAATCGAAAGCCACACGAGATCAAAAGCCGTGTAGAGTGCATAACCACCAGAGATGATCGCCAATATTCCAGTGAAAAGCACAGTTGCTCCAATGCCCGCATATTTCTGCTGCTCAGCCTTTGGGCACTCAGCAAGGATGTCTTCGTCTGCTGCCGAGCAAAACAGAAGGAAACGAAAGATCGCTGACTTCCTCTGAGTATTTTCTTGCTTATCGATAATAGTTCCTTATTGAATCCAACATTTTCAGGACCGATGGCCTGTCTTTAAAATAGCTCTTTAGACGATTTTGCGTCATTTCCCCCAAGCTTTGAGGGTCGTGCACCTCATACACCTTGTCGAAACCGATGCGTTCGAATTGCTTGTATAGTTGCTCTCCTCTTTCTTGGGCCTCATCCCGAATTTTCTGCAAAGAGGCTGATGTATCGAGCACATTCTTTTGATTTAGAAATTCGGTGAGCTTCTGTGCATAGTTAACCGAAGTGACTTGCATGGAAGGAAGAAACTCTTCTTCGATTTCAATAAATCGATCGTGCAGAAGATCTATCGGATATTCTTGAACTACAATATCGAGGTGTTTTTCTCTTTCCTGGACCCAAGCACTGATGCGAATCTTTTGAATTCCACTTGGCATGAAATGTCTAGTCCCCGATTTCTTCGTCGCTCCAAAGGGCTGAACCAAAACTTTTTCAGCTTCTGGAATGTTCCAAGAGAGGCGGATTTTATGTCTACCATGCACGCCATAAACGTGTGAGGCATTGTCTTTTTTCAGACTGCTGTACTCTTTAGATGCAGGATTTAGAAACTCCAAATCGTACTCGATGGCCAGCTCCTTAATGAGGTGAATGGAAAGTGTTTTTGATCGAGTCTGTGTGGAGTTTAACGCCTTTAGCACAAGTACTGTATCCTTCAGCAAGGTGATTGTTTGTTCGCCTTTGGCCGCAACATCCCCGAGGCCAGAAATATTCACTTCGGTGGCATTCTTCACCTCCCAGCGAATTACGTTCGTTCCATTCTTGAAGACGCGAGCGTTTTCAGCTTCAAAAAACACATCAACATCATCTACTTCTCTCAAAAACTCTTGACTCAACTCCGAAGAGGTGAATTGACGATGTAAATCTTTAAAGACATCAGAATTCGAATCGTATTCTTCGAGCTCGTCGGAAGTTTTCCACTTCACAAGCAAACGATTGTAATCCAGCATCACTGCCGACTCACAATAAGGGATTTCTTTATCTGCGGTGTAGATGTTTACACCTTCATTCCACAATTGATGCAGCTTTAAAAAAGTTAAACCATCTTTTTTCAAGGCCTCCATGGTTCTTCTTGAAAGAAAGAGGTCGATCACCGTTCCACCAGCACACAAACGAGAGAACAGTTTAATGTTCGCCTCCTGAAGATTCCCGTGCACATATACCTTCAAAGACGTCTTGGCGTCTTCCATGGATAAAACCAACTTGGGGTTAAAGTTCATTGTATGGGCGAAATTTCTGCAGGTGAATTGCTCCGTCTGCTCTTCTCCGAAAGTAATTCGAGAATGCGGTCATTTCCCAAGAAATTAGGAACATTTAATTCACAATGTTCAAAATGAAATCCACCAAATGAATGCTGAGCCAAATGAATTCAAATCTCAATCTGACAATGAATCATTGATCAACATTTTTAGACTAAAATTCTTTGAGCCTCATTTGAGAAAAGATTTACTTTTGTCGCTCCTCAGAAATGAGGTACGTCTTCCACCGCTTATAGCTTCGGCAGACAAAGTTCTTTTACATCATCGTCGAACAGACGATAAACGGTCCGGTAGTTCAGTTGGTTAGAATACATGCCTGTCACGCATGGGGTCGCGAGTTCGAGTCTCGTCCGGACCGCTTAAAAGCCTGATAACTAGTTAGTTATCAGGCTTTTTGCATTTACCCTGGACACAATCGTGGACAGTTAGCCCTGCAAGTTTCACTCTGGAGCCCTTTACCTACCTACTTCTTAGCAAATCACGCCCTTTTGGAGTTTTGTTGTTTTTCGGAATAAATAAGACCTATGATGATGTATTTGGAAAAGTGCTTGGTGCTCCTTTTATTTATGGATAACTGAGCTGATGCGAGCAGAAAACCGAGAAAAAGCAGCAATTCTAAAAGGAGGAGATAGGCAGCATTTATTCTCCGATCGAATTAGGTAAGATGAACCGAAGCCGTCGAAGAATGAGGTATTACAAAGACGGATTATGAGATTGTTGAAATCAACTCCTTGTTGGCCCACAAGATTAGACCGATTCATCACGAACAGCAAACAAAGCATGCCAAATAACCTAACATTGAAGCACTTAATGGTTATTTAATTTGCATTTGATCTATACTCTCCGTACTATTGATTAATTAGTGATTCGAACTTCAACGAAGGTAGCCTTGCATAGATGAATCATTTTCACCTGTGATAACACCAAATTAGATTCAACAATCATGCTCTCACCTAATAGAATTGCAATTGCTATCTTCTCAAGTTTAATCCTGCTCGCATCTTGTTCGATTGAGAAACGAATGCACATGGACGGCTACCATGTAGAATGGAGGAAGTCGCATAAGTCGATTGCGAAAATCGATAGACAGAGCCAAAAAGAAATTTATCACAACAAGCTCCGGGCAAAAGATTTGAAGGAATTCATGAAAAATGAAGGGCCTTTATTGCTTGCGTCCAATCGGAATGACTTCAATATTGAGCCTCCCTTTTCTGCCGCTGGTTTTCTTGATAAAAACAAGCCTCAATTAGCGGGCGAGTGCGAAACTATTGTCATGAAATCTGGAGAAGAAATTCAAGCGAAAGTTCTAGAGGTGGGCACCTCGGAAGTGAAATACAAAATGTGCGATAACCAAGATGGGCCAACCTTTGCCACACTCAAGTCCGAGATCTTTATGATCAAGTATCCCAATGGTTCAAAAACCGTTTTTGACAATACTCCTAAACCCACAGTATCGAGTTCTTCCTCTAATATCAGCGATGACGAATACTTAAACACCATAAATACCGACGACAAAAGTATTGTGGTGGCAGTTGCCTTATGGTTCTTCCTCGGTTGGTTAGGCATACACCGCTTTTATTTAGGGCATATCGGTGTGGGGGTTTTATATCTTTTAACCGGTAGCCTCTGCGGGCTTGGCTGGATCATTGATGGAATACTGTTCCTTACGGGTGGATTAAAGCCCAAGAAAGGTGATTACATGGATATGTAGTCATAGCATGAGGTTCAGGAAGATTTTAATCATCACATATCTCGGAGGGCTTATACTCATACCCATAGTTCTATTTGCATTACCTGCAGACTTTTTTGACCACGGAGAGTCTGTCTGTCTCTCCGTTCTAATTTTCGATCAGGAATGTTATGCATGCGGCATGACAAGGGGAATTCAACATCTTCTCCATTTAGACTTCCTAAGAACGAGTGAGTTTAATAAACTGAGCTACATCGTATTGCCCGTACTCCTTTATCTCTGGATTAAAGAGCTGATAAGAGCCAAAAGAATGCTGGGAAAAGAAGCCAAGATGTGAGCCGCCAAAATCGTGGAGACTTCATACTCAATTTGAAAAAAAGTGCTGGGCAAATCAAACCTCCCCCAACCTCCCAACCAAATACCTCCAAACCTCCACCATCGCCAAGGTATCCATCTTGCAATACTCCAGAAGGTCTGTTCTGGTTTTTTGAAAATCACCTTCGAACCTGCCTTCCGCCATGGCTTTGAAAGTCTCGCTCGCCGTTCCACCATCGCTGATTTCCAATTCGTTGTAGGAAAGGTCGGTTAATGCGGGTAACACCGACTTGATGGAGGCTGAACCGCCCATAGCCGGCGTGTAACACCAATGCGACCGAAAAGGAATGAGGAGGTCCTCTACCCTTTCATTCAGCGCTAAAAGCTTTTCAGAATGCTCTGGGAAATCATGCGCTAGTTCCGCAATCCTGCCTTTCTCAAAACCCTCATTGTAAACGACGATGCTACCGCTGCTACCGCATTCTTGAAGCATCTGTTCTATAAACTTCGGTCGCGGGTCTTCGTCGTCTTGAGCTAAGTACTCAAAATGCTCCAGTTCGCCTCCTGGCTCTTTGATGCCATGCAGGGAATATTGAAAACAAATTTGCTGGTACGGACGACTGCCTTCATAGATTGGAACGGCTGGATTGATGGTTTCAAAATCCAAAAAATACAAGGGATACTCCCATGCATTCAGGAAGTCCTTGATGGGTTCTATTTCAAATCGTGACTCTCCGAATTTTAATCCTCTGAATTGAGGCACCTGCCGCTTTTGCAAATCCGTCTCATCCAAGTCGGTGATCTGAAGCAAACCTCTGTGGTAATATTCCCAAGCCTTTGCTCCAACATAAGCGAGCTCGAAGACTGAATTCTCAGGAATCCCCGACCAGCAGTGATTTTTAAATTCACATAAAAAAGGATTGGAACAGTGAGGACCGATGTCGATGTTGGGCTTTGTCCCTTCCAGCATTTCTTGCAATTCCCTGAGCTTGGGTTCAACCATGGCTTGATTGGCAAGCACCAGTTCTGTGATGTCTTCTTTGTGAAACAACTGCTGAACATCCAGTTCTCCCTTGCGCACATAGCTGCTGTTGATGTGCACGAAGAAGATTTTATCGGGACAGTAACCCGCCTGCTCCATCACCCAATATTGAAAGGCCGTATCTGTAATGTGATATTCGTGCAGACCAGTGCTGCTCTTTACCTCGTAGGCATGAATTTCGTCGCCCACCCGAACAAAGATGTCCAAAGCAACAAAAGCGCCTGGCACTGAAAAAGCCGCTTCGTAGATCACCTCCACGCCATTCTCAAGACATTCCGCACTTTCTTTAATCCATGACTTAAAGTCGCGCATGTTCTCGGGTCGGGCATCTGTGCCTCCAGGAAAAAGCTGGGTGGCCAACTCCCCAACGCTGGTTCCAGAAGCAAAAACCGCTTCTTGGGCTTGCCCCCAATGTGCTTCCTCCGGCTGGTGTTTGCTCAACCAGAGTTTCTTTTCGCATTGAACGCCAGAGACAAATTTGGATTTGGATAATGATGGTAAGTATGACATGCAGCAAATGAAACAATTGGGATTGTAAGGTATTTACATTCTGATAAAAATGCGCCCGCGGGTATGTAGGAAAGTAGTAGCACCTCATGCCAATCAGCAGAAGCACAAAGAGAACGAGGAGCTTTTTCATATGGCATTCCGACGAAGATAAGCAAGAAAAAGTGGCCTTAAATACCTTTAAGGCATTGATGTATCATCAATCAATTGTTAAGTCAAGCATTGAACTTATGCATTCAACTCCTCTCCTTCGCTAAATTGCCCGTCGCTCAAATCCACGATTGAATATCTTTACACCATGTTTAAAAAGTCCCTGAAGTTCCTTCAATTGCTGGCCGCCATTCTTTTGACCGGCACAATCACAGCGCAAAAGTCAGCATACCTCAAAGCTCCATTAAAACGAAGCATCGCTCCTTCCGACATCAAAAACGACATCTACCCTAGGTCTTATTCCACAGAAGCTCCCTTTCCTGGAGGAAGCTCATATCAGGATGCCTTGCTCAAGAAAAAAGCGGAGATCGAGAAGAAATTTCCGAAAAAAAGAAGCCTTTCCCCGAAGAGAGGCAGCGCTGCCGAAGTTACTCTTGAACGGAATATGGGAAGCTTTTATGGTCCCGACAATAACATCCAGAACCGAGCTGGAGGAGTTCCCAACGACAATACATTGGCTGTTTCTGATAATGGATTCCTGATTGCCTCGTACAATACCCGCGTTTATTTCCACGACCTCAACGGCGACTCTGCCTACTACCGTCCGCACCCCTTCACCTCTACCTATAGCTTTGTGGATTTTGCTCTAGACAATGATTCCATTGGCACCAGCCTGCCTTTCGATCCAAAACTACGCTACGACGCTGTTGAAGATCGTTTTGTCTTCACCTTCCTTTCTGGAAGAACCCCAGACGACTCAAAATTGGTCATTGCCTTCTCAAGTTCTGGCGACCCGATGGACGACTGGAATGTGTACGAGATTCCTGGAAACCCTTTCAATGAAAGAACATGGTCGGATTTCCCCGTAATTGCCCTTACTGAAAATGAAGTGCTCTACACAATCAATCTCATTCGAGAAAACGAGCCTTGGGAAACGGGTTTTGAAGAAACACTCATTTGGCAATTGGACAAACAGTCTGGCTACGATGGAGTGGACAGTCTGCCTATGAAGCTCTGGAGCGACATAAAGTTTGGTGGTAAGGTTTTGAGGAACTTGCATGCTATGCAGGGCGGTGATGAACTTAAAGCACCTCCATACTACCTCATGAGCAACCGAAACTTCGATGCTTCAAACGACACCTTTTTCTTGGTGAGCTTAACGGGCGAAATGAACGACCCATTGGCCGAGGTAACCACCAAACACGTCATTTCGAACAAGGCCTATGGATTGAGTCCTGCAGCGGAACAGCCTGCCGGCCCTGTTTTGAGCACCAACGACGCACGCGTATTGGATGGCTTTTATGAGAACGGACAAATTCAATTTGTAGGGAACAGCATCGACACCAACAGCGGTAGATCGTCCATCTATCATGGCGTGCTCTCAGATCCAAGCGGAAGCCCGAGCATTGACTTGAACATCATGCAACACAACACCATGGAGTTCGGCTATCCGGGCATTGCCTACACGGGAAAATTTGCGGGAGACAATGAGGCCATCATTGGAGTAAACTACAGCAGCATAGTAGACACTGCTGGCTATGGTGCATTCTATTTTGATCCTACGGGCGAGTACTCCAACTTTACAAACTTGATTCAAGGACAATCGTACTTGCAGCGCCAAGGCAATCCGGAACGTTGGGGCGATTACTTTGGGATACAGCGAGTGTACAGCGAACAAGGAGCTGTTTGGATGTCGGGCTATTATGGAACCTCTACAAAGGAACATTCCTTCTGGATGTCGGAAGTGCGCAGCCCAACGTACATTTTTGCTGGTGCGGAAGAAGCTGAAAAGAACGAGCAGACCAAAGCCTTTCCGGTTCCAACGCAAGACTTTACCTACATCGACTTTGAGTTGGATCACAAACAAGAGGTACATTTCATTCTGAAGAACATGGAAGGAAAGACCATCAAGCGATATCGTCAGGTGCTTGGGTCGGGAATGAATCGCTTTGAGTGCTCTTTGGTGAACCTACCTTCTGGAATCTATCTCTTGCAGGTTCAGGGCGCCAGCATTTCGCGGGAACACAAACTAGTTCGGGACTAAACCTCCCCGCTCTTGCCAGCCATACTTCACCAGGATCCCAAAGCCGAAGATTAAGAGAAGGTGCATAGGAAGTAAGCCAAACTCAAGCTGAATTATACCGTAAATTCCGGCAAAAAGGAAATACAGTAGCAGCAGGAGCTCGAAGTAAAACACCATTGGCAGTTTTTGAATGTTGTAGTCATTCTCTGTAGGTCTTACAGATGTGGCATTGAACTTCGGCGTACGAATGAAAGGAGTTTTGATGCCCGCGTAGCCTGAAATGACCGCCACCGAATTGAAGAGCGCAAAACTCATCGAGACTGCAACGAAGCTCAGAAACCGCTTTAAGAATTCCCAACGGGTCCTGAGAAATGAGGACTCTTGTCCGAGTACACTTCCCTCCCAATGCTTCTTAAACGGAAGCCAAAAGAAAAGAGCGAGAACTCCAAACGATAGAATGAAGAAAGAAGCGAAATTCAAATAGCTCGAAACAGCAGGAATCTGAGTTTTCACCCAAAGCAAAGGAACGCTCAAAACTGTAAGCATAAGTACTGAAATGAAGACCGCTGAATTGAGCAAATGAAAGCTCGCCTGAACTTTCGTCTTCCATGAAATTTTGGGATTGCGGAGTACCTTCGAAAGATGCTTTCGAGCACACTCAGCCGCCCCTTTATTCCAACGATGTTGTTGGGTTCGTAAAGCGCTCAAAACCATAGGCAATTCTGCGGGTGAATTGAGCTCCTCCATATAGATCATTTTCCATCCTTTCATCTGAGCTCGATAACTCAAATCAAGGTCTTCCGTTAAGGTGTCGCTTTGCCAACCACCTGAATCCAAAATAGCCGCCTTTCTCCATACGCCTGCAGTGCCATTAAAGTTGATGAAATGACCACCAGAATTGCGTCCGACTTGCTCGATTCTGAAGTGCGCATCCAGCGCAAATGCCTGCGCTTTAGTAAGCACATTTTCATCCTCATTTAGATGAGACCAACGCGTTTGAACACAAGCAACATTTGCATCCTCAAATTCACGAATGGACCTTCGAAGAAAGTCAGGATTTGGCTCAAAATCAGCGTCAAAAATGGCTATAAAATCCGCATCACTTTTGGTTAATCCATACTTTAAAGCTCCAGCCTTAAAACCCTCACGTTCTTTTCTTTGAATTAAAGATATGTTCTTATAAATATTTAAGTCAGAATCAATAAATGCTCGAATGAGTTCCGAGCTTTCATCGTTGGAATCATCTAAGACTTGAATCGATAATTTATCGGATGGATAATCCAAATTGACCACCGCCTTTAACAGTCGCTCGACTACGTACTTTTCATTGTAAATGGGAAGCTGAACACATACTTTTGGAAGCTCAGTATCAGATGTTGGAGTTCTCTTTATTGGCCGCCCTTTTTTCGATGCTTTCACATAGTTGATCGTAAGACTCAACTGCACCAAACTGAAGGCGAAAATGAAGCTCAAAAAGAAGCCATAAACCACGAGAAGCAGATAGATCCAAAGACTCACTTTAAACTGAATTTAAGGATGGTAAAAATGATTTTATATCCGGCCAAAAAAGCGCCTTTTATCGTGCCTGAAACTTTCGAAATCCCAATGCGTTTTCGGTAGGAAACAGCAACCTCGGAACAGCGCATTTTTTGCTTCGCCGCCTTCACCTGCATCTCCACCGTCCAACCGTAATTTCGGTCCTCCATTTTAAGCTTCATGAGAGCATCCCAACGAATGGCGCGAAAGGGTCCAAGATCGGTAAAACGAACTCCATAAATCCAAAACAACATGCGCGTCGCCAACCAATTTCCAAGCACTTGTGGAATGGTCATGGAACCAGATTCACGTTCACCCAAAGCCCTGCTTCCAATCACCATATCATTGCTTGCTTCAACTTCATTCAACAAAAGAGGGAGTTCTTCGGGAAAGTCTGAGTGATCTCCGTCCAAAAACACAAGAACATCTGGAAGCTGCTCTTTCGACTTCAGGTATTCGATGCCTAGAAGACAAGCATTTCCATAACCTGGGTCTTTGCACAAAAGCGTCGTTGCGCCGAGCGCACGTGCCATTTCAGAGGTTCGGTCGGAAGAGTTGTTGTCGATCACAACGATTTCGCGCACAAGCTCGGAAGGGATTTCTTTCAAAACTTCCTGAATCGCCTTCTCTTCATTTAAGGCGGGAATGATGAGGTCAACTACCAAAGCCATCGATTCGAACGCCTCCTTCGTCGATGACGATTGGTCCTTCAGAAATGCGGCCTTCTTGCGGACCGTTTTCAAGTTTAAGTACTCCCCTTGGGCAAACCGCAGAACAGATTCCGCATCCCACACAGGAGGAACGCACAATGTTTTTCCCTTTCTGGGCATAATCGCGCACGTCGATGCCTTGCTCGCAGTAGGTGGAACAGTTTCCGCAGGAAATGCACTGTCCACCATTGGTTGTGATGCGAAAGCGAGATGCGAAGCGCTGAAAAAGTCCCATGTATGCAGCCAAGGGACAACCGCAGCGACACCAGAATCGATTTCCCAAAACCGGATAAAAACCCACACCCGCAATTCCTGAAAAGATGGCTCCCACTAGAAAGCCGTAAGGTTTTCGAAAATACTCGTAGATGCTCAATCCGAAGAGTTCGCCAGTTCCACTGAAGTAACCGTAGAGCACAACAGCAGTGACGAGCACGATGTAGACCAGCACGCCATGTATGAGCCAGCGTTCGATTTTCCAGGAAGAAAGTTTCTTGGATGAAAGTTGACGAAAGGGATCACCTGCCGTTTCTGCCAATCCACCACAACCACAAACCCAAGAGCAATACCAGCGCTTACCAACGAAATAGGTTAAGATAGGAGTGAGTACTGCGAATCCGAAGATTCCAAATACGAGGTAGAACATTCCCAAACTCCCTCCAGCGCGCATATTATCCAAATGCCAGGGCTCGAAAAAGTAATAATTGAGCGGCCAGAAATTCTTGAGGTCTTTTGCGAAATAGGCCTTATCCTGATTGAGTCCTTCCATAATCTCAGGAAGGAAATAAGCTAAAACCAATTGGAAGAAAATGACGGAGACGGTGCGCCAAAATTGATACCGATTGCCGCGGTATTTCCACAGAAATTTTATTCCCATCGAGAGAATAGCCAAACTGTACAAGGTTCCGTACATAAACCACTGACTTGCGGGCTGACTCTTGAACAGCATGCTCAAGGGGTCGAAAAGCCGAAGCACTCCAGTGTTGCCGGCCGCATCCATACCGAGCAATTCCGGAAACCAATAGAGCAAAACATAGAAGACCGTTAGCACCAGACCTAAAGCCCATGCCCAAACTCCTCGATTTGTGAGCGAACGAAACCATACCCCATCGTTCTTAATTCCAGATGATTTCTTGCGGTACAAATCAGCAGCATAGAGCACCACAGATAAAAGCAAAAAGCTCAATGAAAAAGTCAATTGGGTGGAATAATAGGCTCCCGGTGCGAGGTTCAGAAAATGTAAGACTATAACAGCAAATCCCACGGTTGCAAGAAGCCAAGCAAGCTTCTGAAGAAGGCTGAGGTTCACAGGCGGTTTGGCAAATGCATGATTTGGAAACTCCGTCATGATGCAAAGGCGTTTAGAATGCGCTTCCAACTTTTCTTTTCCAGTTTCACTTCGACCCCAAACTGCCGGCGAAATTCCAAGGCGATGGCTCTTGAATGATCGCGGTGAAACTCTGGGTCAAATACGAGGTCCTTGAAATGGGATAAACAATATTCTAAGCTCTTTTCGTCGCGAATCCAGCCGTCGGCTACTTGATGACGCAATCGCATTCCAAATGCGTGCATGGCAACAAGCCTTTGGTCTTTGTGCTCCATTCGGAGGCAAATCTTCGCTTTTGGATGCTCCCAATAAAACGAGCTCACAGGCTCATTGGAAAGTCGACCGTAAGCTTGATATTCGACATCGAAAAACTTCGCAGCATTGTACCAAACTCCCGGTGCATAGGCTTTATCCGAGCCTAAAACGGTTTGTGCTAAATGCTCGCCCATCATACGGCCTGAATGCCACATCTGCTCAAACTTCCCTCTTCCTTCAATGGGTTTTCGAAACTCCATGCAATCGCCAGCGGCGAAGACATCTTCTACGTTCGTTTTTAGAAATTCATCTACAAGAATTCCGCGCTCGATTTCGAGTGTACTTCCCTTCAAGAAATCCACATTTGGCCGAACGCCTGTAGCAATGCAAACCAATTCACAGTCTTTTATCTCTCCTGATGTGGTTCGAATTCCAATCACCTTCCCTCCTTCTCCAATGATTTCAGAGAGTTCCGTATTGGATTGAACCCGAACTCCATGATCGTGTAAATGCCTTTCGATGAGCTTGCCTTCTTGAGGCGGAAGCACACTGCCCCAAAAACGATTCTCACGCACTAGAATTTCGACATCAATTCCTCGGCTGTGAAGCATTTCTGCAAGCTCAACCCCTATGAGTCCGCCACCAATGATGACGGCCTTTTTAACTCCCTGAACATTCTTCTCGAGCAAGTCCAAGTCCTGCAAGCCAATGAGACCTTGAACCCCTTGAAGCTCTTGTCCGGGCCAATCGTAGGTGGCTGTTTTTGAACCCGTGGCCAGAACCAACTTATCGTAGCTCACCACAGAACCATCGGCGCAGTTCAATTGCTTTTCTTGAAAATCGATGGACTTCACCCAAGCTTGCTTTAGGTCGATTCTGTTCTTCTCCCAGAACCAATCTTCATAAGCTTTGGTGTGCTCGAACTTCATATGCCCCATGAAGATGTACATCAATGCTGGGCGCGAATAGAAGTATTCCGATTCTCCCGAAATGACAAGAATCTCAAGCTCGGAATTCAACTTTCTAAGGTGCCGCGCTGTTGTAATCCCAGCAATTCCATTTCCAATGATGACAACTTTCATTTTTACAAAAGAAGCTCGCTTATGAGAACTAATATATCAATGATAGAACATTCCTCATCACAAGATGGGACAAGAATAAATTGGACTTACAAAAGTTCATCAAGGGCTTTGTATTGGATTAAATTCGAAGCTTCTATAATGTCGTTCAAGAAAATAAAATTCCATCCCATTCCAATTGGTCAGTCATCACTGCTGCTCATCGTCCTTCTGGTCTTCCAAGGCATGTCGGTCTTCGCACAAAAGGCAGATGAATATGTAAGCATCCAGAGCGGAGAAAAGATTAAGTCTTCAGATGGCAACATTACGGACATCATAGGCTACGACGAGTCGGGCTTATACGTTCTAAAAAGCAAGAGAAAGAAGCACACTTTGGTTCGGTACAACCAAGCTTTGGAAGAGGTGATTTCCAAGGAACTGGAGGAGGAATTTGAAGGTGAAAAACATTCCGCAGAGTATCTTTTCTATTTCTCAGGAAAACTTTGGCTCTTCAGTTCCTACCGAGATCGTGAAGAAGACGAATTGCAACTCTATCAAAGTTTCATTGATGCTAAAACCCTGCAAGGTCAGGCTAAGAAAAAGCTGATTGCCAATGTGAAGCGCACCGGACGTATTTTTAAAAGTGAAGGACACTTCGACTTGCGGTTTTCGAAGGATAAAGAGCGGATTGCCATTGTAACTCACTACCCTTATCAGAAGAATGAATTTGAAAAACTCAAAGTGAACCTCTTCTCTTCAGAAACTGGTGAAGTTCAGTGGGAAAAGGAAATTCAAATCCCCTACAGGGAGGACTTGTTTGATATTGAAGGAGTTAAAATAGATGCTAAGGGGAACTTTTATGTGCTTGGTAAAAGATATGGGGACGGCCTCGACGGAAAGTTAAAAGAGAAGGTAGATGGAGAAAAGAACTATGATTATGTGGTTCTTGGTTATTTCAATGATGGCAAGGAGAGCAGAGAATACCTCTTACAATTGGAGGACAAATTCATCAGCGACCTCCAATTGGCCGTGAATGAAAATGGAGAATTGATCTGCGCAGGTTTCTATACCAACACAGACCGCTCAGGATTGAGCGGCTCCTACTTCATGCGTTTGAATCCTACAACGAAAGAAGTTTTAGCTCAAAGTTTGAAGGATTTCAACATCGATTTTGTCACTCAAAACTTCACCCAAAAAGAAAAGAAAAAAGCTGCAAAAAGGGATGCAAAAGGAAAAGAGGTTGGCTTAACTCGATATGAATTGGATGAGATGGTTTTGCGGTATGATGGAGGCGTGATGTTGGTTGGAGAACAATACTTCGTTCAAGTAGTAACGCATCAGAGTCCAGGAGCAAACGGCGCCATGAATACCACAACTACCACACATTATTACCACAACGACATCATCGTGGTCAATATAAATGCCGAAGGACAAATTGAGTGGACTGACAAGATTCCTAAAAGGCAGCATACAACCAACGACGGCGGCATGTTCAACTCCTACTTATTGGGTGCGAAGGGCGACAAAATTTATATGATTTTCAATGATCACCCTAAGAACCTCAACCTTACCGTCATTCCTGGAATAAGCAAATTCGCCACCTTCAGTAAACAAAAGAACAGCATTGTCACCCTAGTAAGCCTTGACGTTGAAGGGCGGAACAAACGCATGTCACTCTTGTCATTGAAGGATGAAGGAATGCTTTCCCGCCCTATGGTGAGCGAACAAGTCGACCAGCACACACTAGTCCTTCTTGCGCAGCGAGGTCGAAACGAGAAGTTATTCATTCTTCGCATGAAGGAATAAGTCTAAGACATCCCGACCTAGAATCGCCATAAATCCAAGGCCATTTGATAGAAAGAATGACTTTGGTGAAAAGCTTCGTTGAAATCATATATGACATTCAATCGAGAATGGTTATAATTGAAACAACACCTGCTACCCACAAATGATTAGAGCTTACAGATTCCATATCACCGTCCTTGCTGTGCTCCTGATCGCCTCTTTGGGCTTTCTTTTTTTCGGAAAAAATGGCTTCAAAGCACATAAGATTAAGCTGTGTGAAAATCAGAGTGTTGCATGGGATATTCCAGGAAAAATCAAAGGAGTTGCAATGGCTGCGCCTCCCGAGCCAATTGGTTCTTGGGCTTGCGACCCAATTAAAGATCTTGGAGCGGATTGGCTTTGCGTAATGCCGTATGGCTTTGTTCGCGAAGAAGGAAGTAAGGTGATTTACAACCACCCTTTTCAATGGTGGGGTGAGCAGCGCATGGGAATCATTGCGAGCATTCAAATTGCAAAGGAGCAAGGAATGCGGGTATGCATGAAACCTCATCTATGGACCCAAGGAGTATATACAGGTTCCTACTCACCACCCAATGGCGATTCTTGGGAAGAGTTTCATGGAAGCTATACCAAGTTCATCATCGATTATGCAAAAGTTGCCGACTCACTTGGAGTGGAGTTGCTGTGCATAGGTACTGAGTTGAGCACAGCGGTAAAAGAAGAGCCTGAATTTTGGGCAAGCCTTATTTGCCATGTTCGAGAAGTGTACAAGGGCAAGTTGAGCTACGCGGCAAACTGGGACAATTACCAAAACGTCAAATTCTGGTCGGAGCTCGATGTTATAGGGGTAAACGCTTACTTCCCGCTCGACAGCAGCATAAACCCAAGCACCCAAAGCGTAAAAGCATCATGGGAACGTTGGAGTTCCAAACTCTCGGATTTCTCAAACGAAGAAGGAAAACAAATCCTCTTCACCGAATTGGGATACCGCAGCATGGAAAAAGGATTGGCGCGCCCTTGGGACGCTGCGCACCACGGTGAGTTTGACGAGAAGTTGCAAGCCATTGCTTACACTGGCTTTTTTGAAGGCATTTGGAACGAACCCTGGTTGGCCGGAGCCATCATCTGGAAGTGGCATTCCGATCATCGCAAAGCCGGTGGTCCGGGTAATACGCGCTACACGCCTCAAAACAAACTTGCCCAAGAAATCATCACCCAACACTTCACGGATAAGTGAACCCAATTATTGAAGCCTACAATCGAGTCAATGAATTTGGCCGAGAACATGGATTGACGCTCAAAGTTATATCCACAGGGCACGTAGAATATCGAATGGAGTTGCTCAAAAAGCATGAGGCCCTTCCAGAATATACGCACGGCGGTCTAATTGCTGGAGTTGCCGACCAAATTCTAGGCGCCGCCGCTTTAACTGTGAGCAGTGAAGACAATAAGCAAGTTGCAACGCTCGACCTTCAGATTCAGTTTTTGAATGCTGCGCACACGGGAAAGATCATCGTTGGAAGTGGATACGTGACGAAGGCAGGCAAAAACATTATTTTCGCTCGAGGAGAAATTCGGGAGGAAGGAAGCGACGAAATGATCGCTACAGCAACTGGAACATTCAAAACCTATCCTCGCCCAGAAAAACCATAGTCTTTGCTTACAGTCGACATTCACACACACATTTTACCTGAACACATTCCTAATTTCCGTGAGCGATTTGGCTACGGAGGTTTCATTCATCTCGATCATCACAAAAATTGCTGCGCGAGAATGATGAAGGACGACCACTTTTTTCGGGAGGTGGAATCGAACTGTTGGGATCCAGTGACACGTCAATCAGAATGCGATGCTCTTGGTGTTCATGTACAAGTTCTCAGCACCGTTCCTGTGATGTTCTCCTATTGGGCGAAACCCAAAGACAGTTTAGAGGTTGCGAAATTCCTCAACGATCACATCGCGGAAATCGTGGCACTCTATCCTAAGCGCTTCATCGGCTTGGGCACCATCCCAATGCAAGACACGGCCTTGGCAATTCAAGAACTCAAACGTTGTAAGGAAATTGGATTGGCAGGGGTTCAAATTGGCTCCAATGTGAATCAACTCAACTTAAATGAGGAGGCCTTCTTCCCCATTTTTGAGGCTTGTCAGGATTTAGACATGGCCATTTTCATCCATCCTTGGGAGATGATGGGAACTGCCAACATTCAAAAGTATTGGCTGCCTTGGCTCGTTGGGATGCCGGCAGAAACTTCACGCGCCATATCATCCTTAATTTTTGGAGGTGTGTTTGAACGCCTTCCGAAATTGCGTGTGGCATTTGCTCACGGCGGAGGTTCCTTCCCTTCCACCATAGCTCGAATTGAACACGGATTTAATGTACGTCCGGACCTCTGCGCAATCGACAATGAAGTAAACCCGCGGGAGTACCTGGGCAAGTTTTGGCTCGACAGCCTTGTTCACGACCCAAAGATGCTCGATTACATTCTCGACCTCTGGGGTTCCAAACGCGTTGCCTTGGGCAGCGACTACCCTTTTCCTCTGGGAGAACTTGAGCCCAGTAAGCTCATCAAATCGATGCCTTACACCGACGAAGTCAAGTCGGACTTACTTGCTGGCGCGGCCATGGAATGGCTCAATTTGAAAGCCGAAACTTTCCTCTAAATCGGGGGCTTCTTTTTTGTCAAAAAAGAAGCTGAAGAATCGTTGAAATGCACACACTACTTCTGTGGTAAATGTAGATTTGCGCCCTCTAAAAAAGAGAAGAAAAAAAGTATTAAAATGAACAAAAGTCAAGAGCTTTTAGAACGACGTAAAAAGGTTGTTGCCAACGGAGTAGGTATCTTTAATAAGGCCTCAGTTCAGTCGGCAAAAAACGCCACCATCATCGATGCTGATGGCAATGAACTCATCGATTTTGCCGGTGGGATTGGAGTGGTCAATGCAGGTCATTGCCCAGAGCCTGTTGTAAAGGCAATTCAAGAGCAAGCAGCCAAATACATTCACACCAGTTTTAACGTAGTGAGCTACGAGCCCTACGTTGAACTTTGCGAACGATTGGTCGACCTTTTCCCTCACGGTAAGGAAACCAAAGCAATGCTGGTCACCAGCGGAGCCGAGGCCGTCGAAAACGCCATTAAAATAGCTCGCCAAGCAACAGGTCGTTCGGCAGTCCTTTGCTATACTGGAGCTTTTCACGGAAGAACAATGATGGGCCATGACACTCACTTCCAAGATTGGTTATAAAGTCAATTGCGGCCCGTTTGCACCAGAAGTGTACAGACTGCCCTTCCCGAACTTTTATCGCTACAGCGGTGGAATGAGTGAGGATCAGTTCGTTGACCAAGAATTGAAACGCTTACGAGAGTCGGGCTTGAATGTAGTGAGCCAAGAGAATCTTGCAGCAATCATCATTGAGGTGATTCAAGGAGAAGGTGGATTTAATCCAGCGCCGAAAGCCTACATTAAAGGACTTCGTGAATTCTGCGACAAGCATGGTATTGTTCTAATCTTCGATGAAGTTCAAGCTGGCTTCGGAAGATCGGGCAAGTGGGCATCATACGAACATTATGATGTTTTACCTGACCTCAGTACATGGGCTAAATCGATGGGTTCTGGGATGCCGATTTCAGCCGTCATCGGAAAGAAGGAAGTGATGGATGCCGCGCTTCCAGGTACGATAGGGGGAACCTATATTGGCTCGCCTCTTTCATGTGTAGCAGCCATTGCAACATTGAAGTACATGGAAGACATCAACATCAACGCTCTTGGAGAACATGTTGGAAATGTCATTCGAAGTCGCTTCAATGAGATGAAAGCTCGATTTCCTCAGATTGGTGACATTCGAGGTGTTGGCGCTATGATGGCCATGGAGTTTGTTCACAACGGAGATCCTCGCCAGCCCGACGGAGCACTCTGCTCAGCTGTAGTTCAAGGATGTTCGGAGAGAGGTTTAATCATCATCAGTGCAGGAACGCATAAAAACATCATTCGAATTTTAAGTCCTCTTACAATTGAAGACGAACTTCTTCATAAGGGACTCGACATCATTGAAGGAGTAATTGAAGAGGCCGTTGGAGTGCCTGAACGTATTTAAATAAAAACACTAGTTTATAACGATATGAATCCATTTTCCATTGCGGGCATACAAATGAACGTTTTCGCAGGGCGGTCAAACGTTCCTATGATGAAACACAAACTCGATGTCTGCATGTCTGGCAGATCCGAACGAAACGATTTGGACTGTACAATCCAAGTTTTTACAGGATCCCTTATACACCCGTGATTATGCGAAGAAGTTCGGTACACTGTATACAGCAATTTACGACGTTGAGAATTTGACTGTTCAATTGCTTTGGCCTAATAAACAGCATACTTACAGTTTTGAGGATTTCCCTGAAGAGAAGATGCAAATCCGACTCGACAACCTCAACATAAACTCCAAACTCGCATTCTAAATGATTTCAGAAGCAACAACAAAACAAGATTTCATGTCCGCATTTGAGAAGGTTCTTCGTCCTTCGAATTACATCAACGGAAGTTGGGTTTCTGAAGGAAAGAGTCAGTTTGAAGTAAAGGACAAATTCACACAAGCTCCAATCGCTGAAGCTTTCAATGCTACGGAAGCTCAAATGGAAGAAGCCATTGCCTCTTCTGTGACTGCCTTCGAGGAGCTCAAAACTTGGTCTGCAGGAAAAAGAGCCGATGCACTTCAGTCAATCCGAGACTTGCTCGCTGAACGCTCTGAAGCATTTTCACAATTAATCGCAGCTGAAGCTGGGAAACCCATCGGATATGCGCGTGCAGAGATCTCTCGCTGCCTAAACACTTTGGATGTAGCCATCAGCGAAGCCATTCGATTCTCGGGTGAAATCGTACCTATGGATTATAGCACTGGTCAGGTAAAAACAGCAATTACCAAACGTTTTCCAATAGGTCCGATTGCTTGCATTTCTCCATTCAACTTTCCTCTGAACCTTGCTCTTCACAAAATCGCTCCGGCCATTGCGGCAGGTTGTACGCTTGTGTTGAAGCCCGCGCCACAATCTCCTTTGAGTGCATTGGCTTTTGCTGGATTGGTGGACGAAGCACAGTGCCTTCCTGCAGGAGCCATCAGCGTATTGATGGCCGACATTCCTGAAGCGGAGAAGTTGGTGCGCGACGATCGCATGAAGATGTTGTCCTTTACTGGAAGTCCGTCGATTGGCTGGCATCTGAAAAACATTGTAGGCAAGAAAAAAGTAGCTCTTGAATTGGGTGGGAATGCCGCCGTAATTATAGACGAAGGAGTTGAACTAGAGTCTGCGGCAAAAACCGTCGCAAATGGTGCTTTCCTGTATGCGGGTCAAATCTGTATTTCCACGCAACGCATCTATGTGCATACATCTGTGTACAACAAATTCGAGTCTCTCTTAACTGAAGCAGTGAAGCAGATCAATACCGGCGATCCTAGAGATGAGAAAAACACCGTTGGTCCGCTCATCGCCCCTATTCACTTGAAGAGAGTTTCTGACTGGGTTGAAGAAGCTCGATCTGCTGGAGCCAAAGTTCTCACAGGAGGTAAAGTGCTTTCAGAACAAAATGTAACCTACGCCCCTACGCTCCTTTCGCATACCAACAATTCCATGAAAGTCTGTTCCGAAGAAGTCTTTGGTCCTGTTGCCATACTCGAACGAGTTGATTCATTTGAAGATGCTATAGAACGCACCAACGACTCCGTATTTGGACTGCAAGCTGGGGTTTTCACCAATCGTTTGGATCATATGAAGCTCGCCTTTGAAACTCTTGAAGTAGGTGGTGTGATTATGAACAACGTACCTGGTTTCCGAATCGACAATATGCCTTACGGTGGAATCAAAGACAGCGGATTGGGTCGCGAAGGAATTCGCTACGCCATGGAAGAGATGACTGAGCCAAGGCTTCTAGTGTACTGATATGGGGAAATTCGACCACCTGCCGAAACAACAAGCTCGATTCATCGAGCAGCAGCACATCTACTTCGTGGCAACGGCGCCAAATGAAGGTAAAATCAACCTTTCTCCTAAAGGCATCGAAAGCTTTGCAGTGTTGGACGAACACAGGGTGGCTTGGTTGAATCTCACGGGAAGCGGAAATGAAACCTCGGCACATGTGCAAGAAAACGGACGCATGACGATCATGTTCTGTTCTTTCGATAAACATCCCAATATTTTGAGGCTTTACGGGATGGCGAAGGTCATTCACCCTCGAGATGCCGAATGGCAAGAACTCTACTCCCACTTTCCAGAAAATGGTGGAGCTAGAAACATCTTTGCCTTAGACATTGATTTGGTTCAAACCTCTTGCGGCTACGGAGTGCCTTTTATGGATTACAAAGGAGAACGCGAACAACTCAACAAATGGTCTCAAGAAGAAGGCAGCGAAGGGGTTGAACGTTATTGGAAAGAGAACAACACCGTCAGTCTCGACGGCCAAGCAATCAAACTGTGAGCGCCGTTAATCTAAGCAGCGAATTCGCAAAGATTCAAGATCACTGGAGTCCGGAAGTGCTTGCCCAACTCAACGGACAAGAAGTGAAGATTGCAAAGTTTAAGGGTGAATTTGTACGACATCAACACAGTGCAGAAGACGAACTCTTTCTGGTGATTAAAGGATCCTTTGTTATGAAGTTCGATGACCGCGAGGAGCTTATTTCAACAGGGGAATTCATCGTTGTTCCAAAAGGTGTATTCCACCAACCCATTGCAGAGGAAGAATGTGAAGTGCTTTTGTTTGAACCGGCGACTACCGTGAAATATGGAGATGGGTAAATGTGCAGATAGGCAAATAGGCAAATTGTAGATTATTGAATTGCCGACCATAAGCCACGCATAGTTTTATTCCTCGTGACAAAATAGATTTCCTTCCTTTTGATGAATGAGTCAAAATATTGTTCTAGACAAGTCTCTTGATTTCGCTGGCCAAATTGTTCAATTCTCTGAAAGACTTCGAAAGCAAAAACACCTTGAAATCCGAAGTCAGGTCCTTCGTTCCGGAACTTCGATAGGCGCGAATATCTTTGAAGCCCAAGGGGCGGAAAGCAAAGCCGACTTTAGACATAAACTTAAAATCGCCTACAAAGAAGCCTGGGAAACGAAATTTTGGATTAAGCTCTGTCTGAAATCGGAAAGCCTCCCAAATCCAGAAAACCTCCTTGATCAACTTGAAAGCATCATCAAACTATTAGGAAAGATCATTTCTTCCACCAGAAGATAAGCATCCAATAATTTCACATCTGCACATCAGCGAAGCTGATTAATCCGAATAGTTTCTATCCTCCACCCGGGCTTCGATGAACTCAGCCACTCGAAGCGGATATGGGATTTGCCAATTGTTGATTTCCACATCTCCTCATTTCCATATTTACACATTTCCCCATCTTCACATTTCCACATCTTCACATCTTCACATCTACTTATTTCCACATTTCCACATCTTCCCATCTACACATTTTCACATCTACCCATTGACTACCTTTGCCCCACCGCAAATCACAACTGTTTGTAACATGAAATTGCACAACAAAGTCGATAAGCGGGTACTGAAAGAGCGCATCGAAAAGAGTGAGGAGCCACGCACTACCATCTCTTTCTACAAATACGCGCGCATTGGCAACCCGCAGGTCTTCAGAGACCACCTCTACCTTCATTGGGAAAAGCTTGATGTTTTTGGCAGAGTTCACATAGCCACCGAAGGCATCAACGCCCAAATCTCCGTTCCAACTTCCAATCTCGATCAGTTCAAATCCGATTTAGATGAAATCGTTTTCCTCCGAGGCGTGCGTCTAAACTTTGCTGTAGAAGACGATGGCAAGTCCTTCTACAAGCTCAAGCTTAAGGTTCGAGATAAGATTCTAGCCGATGGACTAAACGACACCAGCTTCGACGTCTCCAACAAAGGCCAACATCTCACCGCCAAAGAGTGGAACTCCATGATGGAGAACGGTGATGTGATCTTAGTCGACATGAGGAACCATTACGAAAGTGAAGTGGGGCATTTTCAAGGTGCCATGACACCCGACGTAGACACCTTCAGAGGTTCATTGAATGTAATCGATGAATTGCTAGAAGAGTACAAAGACAAAAACATCATGATGTATTGCACAGGCGGCATCCGTTGCGAGAAGGCCAGCGCCTGGTACAAGCACCGTGGGTACAAGAATGTATACCAGCTGGACGGCGGAATCATCAAATACGCCCACGAAGTTCAGGATCAAAATCTCGATGTGAAGTATCGAGGAAAGAATTTCGTTTTCGACGACCGACTCGGAGAGCGCATTTCAAACGAAGTGATTGCTCATTGCCATCAATGCGGTGCTCCTTGCGACGAACACACCAACTGCCTCAATGTAGGTTGCAACCTTCTTTTCATTCAGTGCGAATCGTGCAAGAAAAAGATGCAGAATACCTGTTCCGACGAATGCAAAGAAATCATTCAGCTTCCTGAAGAAGAACAGCGTGCAAGAAGAGCTGGCATCAAACCAGGAAGGAAAGTATTCAAGAAAGGGCGGTCTGAAAAGCTCGCTTTTATGAAACCTTCTGCCGACTAGTCGACCAAGAGTTTCTGTCTCCAAACAAATCCATCTTCCGCAGACATCTCAATGATGTAGAGATTGCTTGGCAATGCATCCACAAGGTCTGCAAGCTGGAACTCGAAGGAAGATGGCGCTTGATCAAAATGCACATCATTCAAGAGCTTTCCTTGAAGGTCAAAAAGTTTGAGATCAATTGCCTGTGCACTTTCCATTTCAACCTTCAGTTTGCTTTCACTGGTAACTGGGTTCGGAAATACTTGAAGCTTAATCGGCAAAGTTTTGGACTCAACCGATAAGGTTGGCGTAACCCGTAAGCTGTTTATTACTACATCCTCAGTAGGGCGATCGCTGGCGTTTACATCAACCAGACCAATGAGTTCCACCACATTGAAGTTCTCTACCACATGTCCGAAAACCGGGTGCTTTGAGGTGAATGGAGACTTATCCCAATCAAGTCCGGTGTTGTTGACAAGGTTGATGAAGAACTGACTCCCGCCAGAGTTCGGTTGACCTGTATTGGCCATCGAAATGGTTCCTTGAACATTGCTGAGACCAGGAATGAACTCATCTTGAATTGTATAACCTGGACCACCACTACCTGTTCCTGTGGGATCACCACCTTGAATCATAAACCCATCAATAACCCGATGAAAGATGACTCCATCATAGTACTCATCATTCACTAGATCGAGGAAATTGTTGGTAGTGATTGGAGACAGGGTGTCTTCCATGAGCAATGTGAAATCACCAAGTGTCGTATAGAAGGTTACGTGCGTCTGCCCAAAGCTGAGCATTGGAACGAGCAATAGAGCAATTAGAAGTTTTCTCATGATTCAGATTTTCGACAAGTTATAAAATTGCCGGGAAAAATTTCGCGCTCACTTTTAGGGCTATTGTTCAGAGAAGCCAACCCAAACCATAGAGTTCCCTGTTCCATTAAAATTATCCTTTACGATAGAGTTGGAAGGATCGGTAATCCACTTGCCGTCCACGATGAATTTATACTGATGTTTTCCTGCTTCAAGGTGCATTGGAAAACGCCAAACTCCGTCCTGATTTTTCATTCGAAATCGGCTCTCATCCCAGCCGTTAAAACTTCCAGAAAGCACAACACTTTTTGCAGCATCAAAACCTCGAAGTTCAAACCATGTTGTATCACCAACTACCGCCCAAGAATTCATTTCTCCAAACTCATTCATAACTCCGAATGGATTGCCCGGATCAACCATCCAATTTTCGTCAAGAATGTATCGATATTCGTAGTTCCCTTCAGGCATTACGTAGCTGGCAACACAGCCCTTTTCTGTGTTTTTCATTTTGATTGAGCGCTCGTTCCAATGATTAAAGCTACCTACTAAGTAGCAATTGATATAATCCTCATTTACAACTAGTTCAAACTTCGTTGGAACTCCAATTTCAAGCAAGCTATTTTGATTTCCCGCCCCGTCGTCTTGCACTTTATCATTCCCTGGGTCAAGCATCCATTCGCCGTCCACAACAAATTTGTATTCATGTCTTCCATCGGAGAAATAGAGGTCCACAATCCAAGCTCCTTTTTCAAATTTCATTGGAACTGCATCGGCTTTCCAATCAGCAAAACCCCCTGTTAAAAACACCTTTTCTGCACTTTCGAAACCAGACAATTTCATTGTGTAATTCGGGATGACAAAACGGGAGTTTTTCGTACCGTGTTCGTTCGTCAACTCATCCTCGTTGAGGGGGTCTTTTTTCCACTCACCGTCGCACACAAATTTGTAGCGATGCTCACCTGGACTAAGCTTTAAATCTACCGTCCAATTCGTGCCATCTTGAATCATCGGCAGAGCATCTACCGACCAATTATTGAAGCTTCCTGCCAGATGAACAGCTCGGTGAATTCCACTGTATTTAAAACGGTACAAACCATTTTCAAGTTCTTCAATACTTGAAGGCATTCCTTCAGAAACAGCTACACGAACATCAGAAATTGGCTCATCGGAAAGCCCCTGCATCAAATCGAGAAGAATCAGCTTCTGAGCATAATCCATTTGACCGTTGAGCTTTCCAACGCTCTTTGAGAGCTGATAGGTGACCGAATCGATCTTCACACAATCCCAACCATCCAAATCTTTTGTAGGAAGCTTATTGTTCTCATCCAAGTATTTGAGAATCAGTTCTTGAAAGTCGGCAAGATCAGAATTGGGATGTTGAGCCAGAGAGTCCAAATCATCCGCAGTAAATGTGAAGACGATTTTATCGTTTACTACTTCATAGCTCAGAGGCTCCACTAAGTCTCGAGCGCATTGGACTGTGAATAAGCCAAGCAAGCCGTATAGAAGGATGTATGATAGCCTTTTAATCATGCTGATAGAAGGTCATTTCTGATGTAACGAAGTTAATGCTCAGAAGGTAAGCCGAGAAGATCGGGAAACCCAAAATCGCATCGATGCGCTTTGAATACACTTTGTTCATAGCCTCGAGGCTACTCATTACAAATTGCGTATTCCGAATTTCTAAACCATTGAGTTCCAGCGAAGACAAACGTCCACTCACTACTTCCACTCTATTTCCACCAACACCGTTGAGGTAAAAGCGTCGATCGATGTTCAGTTCCTTGGCTACATCGGCCGGAACGTCTTTATCCAATTCACTTATTTCAGCACCTGTATCCACAACCGCTCTCAACTTAGAATTTCCAATTTTCACCTTACACATGAGCGCGTCTGGGCTTTCCTTCAAAGCACAAGAAAAGACTTCATTGCTTTGGTCCCGATTTTCAATTCGACCACCCCTATTGTTCAAGCGAATGAGATCTATCTGATTCTTGCGATAATCGATGATGAGCTCATAGCCCACAAACAAAGCACGTCCGAGCAATCCGTGAATGCGGACACCTTTTGCGTTTTCAACGGCTCCAAGGGGAGCAAGATCTGCCTCCAAATCAGTCCAAACAGTTTCGCCTATGCTTAATTTATGAGCTATTGAATGCGAGATGCCAAACTCTCCAGCCAAAGAACTGGCCGTTTCGGTAGCCAGGTCTTTATTTGAGAAATAAGTTGAATTGAGCACGAGGTAGGGAGCACCAGTATCCAAAATGAAATTTCCGCTGCGTCCATCAATCTTGGCTTGAATCAAAATTAGGTTTCCACTTCGCTGAAACGGTATGCTTTGAAAGTTCGGGTTTGAGCCCATGCTGAACAAGGGCAAACTCAAACACAGAAACACTAGAAATAGTTTCACAAAAATTCCACTCTAGGGATAGTGCAAATTATAAAAGACAGAGCATTTCACTGTCAAGGAACATTCGATTTCTTCTAGCTTTGGAGAAAAGTATCAAATGGAAGAAATTCAGCTGCAATCTCTCAAGTATCCGATAGGGAAATTCAAAGCTCAAAAAGAAGTAAGTGAAGCTGATATTGAGTCGTGGATTAGCGATGTGCGCAACTTCCCCTTGGCCTTAGAAGAGACACTTAGCAGGGTTGGCGTAGATGCAGAACGTTGGACTTACCGACCCCAAGGCTGGACCATTCGTCAAGTAGTTCATCACCTAGCCGACAGTCATATAAACGGCATGAATCGCTTCAAATGGACACTCACCGAAGAAACGCCAAAAATCAGCGGTTATAAAGAAGATTTTTGGGTAGACCTTCCCGATGTTCAGAGTACTCCATTGGACGTTAGCTTAAATGTTCTTAAAGGCATTCACGTGCGCTGGGCAAACCTCATGAGTGGAATGAAACGCGCCGATTTTGACCGAGAATTTCATCACCTCGACGCTGGAGTAAATTACAAGCTGCTCCACTACCTTCAACTTTATGCTTGGCACGGTAAGCATCATTTGGCGCACATTGAACAAGCCTTGAAACACTTAGGTGAGTTCAATACATCTCCGGTCTAGCTGCAGCAATAGCTCGTCAACTGCCACGCTCTTTAAATTCATGAGCCTCGCAAGAGGAAGATGTTATTCCTGAGTATGGTAATTAACCATCCACATCTAAGGAGAATTCTTCTATTGCCCTAATGGCTCAACGCGAGCTGGGAGGCTATTCTCTAAAAAAATATATTTTTCCGCGCCAGTGCGCAATGCACTTGCATACACTATAACCAACACGCTCAATTCGTTATGAGAACTCCAAGCCTCATTTTTCCACTAAAATCTGTGCGCCTGTTGGCAATCTGCATTTTATTTTCTTTTCACAGCAATGCTCAAATTTCAAAACTAGTTGGTGGAGTTTTAACCAAGAAAAGTGACGACGTTAAAAACATGTCGGTCACCTTCGGCTACACAACGAACTTGTACTCGCTCGAAGCAAAAACTTTAACTCAGAATGCTATTAAAGGTTGGAAGGAAGGAGCCAGCATGGTAGGTGCTGTTTTCACAAAGCGAGATGGCATCGGACTAATTGAAATGGATGGAAAAGTTTTTGTAGACGGAATTGAAGCCGAGTACATCGGTTTAGGATCATTTATTCTCATACTCGAAAATGATGACCTAAAACCGAAGACCATCCGAGTCGAGGTCTCAAACGGCGTCTCCTACGAAGTGGTAGTAGAGCCGGCCCCAGAAGTTAAAATTAAGAGCATTAACAGTTCTTCTTCAGGAACAGCCATAATTGACTTATCCAGCGATCTAAACCTTGAATTAGACTTTGATAAATCCTTACATGACCTTAATGTTGCTCTAGGACTGATCACTGGTGTTCCCGGTGGAAAGGACTTCTCTGCATTCTGTATTGCTAAGCCAAAAGAGAAATTGCAAATCCCTTATCAAGCAGTGACTTCAAAACAAATCAGCGCCGGTGGCATCTCCGGCAAAACCAACTTAATAAAGTTCAAAAAAGGATAATCTGCTGCGCATAGAATCGTACCAGGAGAAAATATTAGAAAACATTCCTTTTGGAGCCGCGAGAAGTCTTTCCACAACTTGGTCCTGCAGTGCTGTCGAAGTTGTAGGAAAAGACAAAGGAGTAAACTACTTGAAGGCAGAAGGAAAAACAGACTCTGATCACGGGAAGTTTGAATACTTCATTCAAAAACCCAGCAGCTTCTATTCACCTTCCTTGAAAAATGTAAAGAGTCTTGGCTTAGCCTCATTGAATGTGTCTGGGGTGCTTTTTAAGGAAGAATCAAACGAAAGCAGCTACACATCTGGAAACGTTAGATACACTTCGATCACGAGCACAACTTGGCAGTTTCCAGAATTGGACGACGCCTTTTGGGAAACCCTGTTGGAGAAGCTCTACAGTTCTATTCAAGAAAAATTCTCCACCAATTACGCAATTAGTTTTATTGACGTAGACAAAATCACAAGTCACCCTGAATACGCAAACTTTTGGGAGCCGAATGAAGCGAATACAGACATAAAAATTGAGAAAAATTACAAGAACACAAAGCGGATGCAAGCGGCATCGATTCGTGAAGTTTTCAGCTCTGCATCTACAACCTTTAGTCGGGATTTACCTGAGTATAAACTCATGCGGGACAATGATGTCGACGGACTTCTCATGGTCACATTAGACTTGCGTGTGAGCGACGCGAACAAGAAGAAAATTGTCCTGGATCCTGTTCTCAGTTTTAAGGTTTTAAGCGGAGCAGTTTCTTATGGCCTTGCCCCAATTGGGGTGATTATGGAAGGTACTGTTTCAGGTAGAGGAATTCCTTTTAAAATGAAAGAGTTCAACAGTTTGGACGCCCTTGTAAGAATCGCACAAATCGACAACCTACTTTACGGAATGACCAAATCCATTGCGGACATTCAAGTTCTCGAAGAGGAGGAAAAGTACTTCGAGACTTGGCAGCTATTCAATGAATAAAAGCGAGTTCTAGAATTCTGACTTACTGAGTCTCGCCAAAGCCACATTCAGCCTTTCGATTACCGGCTTTTATGCAGTCTTCACAATCTTTCATTGTGTTGAATGGAATTACTCCGTCGCATCCGCCCCAGATGAATTCAGCGCATTTCTTTTTATCGAGGTCGTAATAGTACTTTGGGATGTATGCCTCGCATGGCCCTGGATCGGGTTGAAGAGTGCAGCGTTCAGGAACTTCCTTTTTACATGAAGTAAGACTAAGGCCTATAAGCGCGAAAAGAGTTAAAGCTGCGGCGATTTTCATGGCGATTGATTTGAAGCCAAAGTAATGCGACTCAGTTCCTTGAATGTCAAAAGTTATGTGAATGGCTTGATTTGCAAACTAGTGGGCTGAAAAATGACTGAAGGGCTTCAGACACAATAGACTTATTTTTCTCGTTCAAAGAGGTGCTCTACTTCATTCAAGCTGCGCTCCGAATACTTGTGAATGTCCTTAACCTGAACGATTACATTGCCCTCCTTATCCGTCGAAAAAACTCTGTCGAAACTAGCTCCTGAATAAATCTCGTCCGCGGTATAGGAGGTTCTTGCGTGTACGATCTGACTGAAGGTATCGTCGAAGCCTTTAATTAATATTAGGACTTCCGCTTTCTTCTTTTTAAGATCGTCAGAAGTTAGACCGAGCAATGGACTTCCGGCCCCAATAGGGTGTACCAATGTCCAGTTCATTGGAAAAAAATGAATGGCGTCGTTTTCTAAATTCAATCGATAAAACTTTCTCTTCAACTCCCCATCCTCTTCCTCTTCAAGCTTAACAAGAACCTTGGCTTCCAGCTCCATCAGTACATTTCTTCTTCGATTCACTACTCGAAACATCAAGGCGTTGTGATCCTTATGGGGAGAGATCAGTGCATGTTCGCTGAACAGCAGTTTGGCTGAAGGTCGAGAGAATCGTCCGTAAAGAAGACCTGTAGCCAAAGCAAAACTCAGCAAACCCGTGAGAGCTTCCACTGCTGCTACCATGCTGGTTGCCCGACCCATGGGCGCCATAGCCCCATAACCCACAGTCGTAAAAGTTTGAACTGAAAAATAAAATGCATTCAGAAAATCTTCCCAGAAATCGATTGGAACCAAGCCTCGAATGTTCTCGACTCCTATTAAAACATAGCTGAGGGCAAAAAGAGCATTCACCATGAAATATGTGAGAATCACGAGTAAAATGAAAATGAACCAGGAGGTGTTTCGGAGGAACTGATAAGAGCTTTTGATCATAGTATCGGAACCGACGCGTCTCACATTAAAACTCCCATCCTTATTGATGATGCGCTTGGATTCCGATAAAAAGCGCTCCCCTAAACCTGGATCTTGCGTTTTGCTCATGATTCTCGAACGTAGAATTCGGGATTGAACTTCTCTGGATGCTTTCCTACAATTCCATCGTAGTACTTCTCCATTTTTTCCAGATCGGCATGAAGGTCGCCACTTGGTACAAAGTATTCTTCATAACCACCTTCTTTTCGCTTGAAGTCGAGGTAACCAAGAACGAGCGGCAGCTTGGTATCAATAGCAACACGGTAGAAGCCTGTTTTCCATTTTTTCACTCTTGAGCGTGTTCCCTCAGGCGGGAAAAGCAAAAAGAGTTCTTCCGAATTATTCAAGAGTGCAATCAAGTCGTCGGTCAATTGATTTGGCTGTGAACGATCCACTGGAATGCCTCCACTCCACTTCAAGAAGATGCTGAACGGAAAAACCCAAACTTCTTTCTTGATGAGGTAACGCAACTTGGTTTTCATCACAAACAAACCGGCCAGACCAACAATAAAATCCCAATTGCTTGTGTGAGGAGCTGCAACGAGCACACCCTTTCGGATGTGACTGGGAAGCCCCATATTCATTTTCCATCCTCCTGCAAGCCACAGAACCAAACGACCAAACCAATACTTCATACTTCGAAAAAATCGTCTCTGAATTGAACCAAATATACTTTTTCAGTTGCTCTAGTGAAGGCCGTATAAAGCCACCTCAGATACTCTTGATTGCGCATATCCTCCGTCAAATACCCCTGATCAATAAAAACTTCTTTCCACTGGCCACCTTGTGCTTTGTGACAAGTGACTGCATAAGCAAACTTCACTTGAAGGGCGTTTAGATAGGGGTTCTCTTTGAGCTTTTTCCGTCGATCGGATTTATTCAAGTCCATATACTCCGAAACCACTGCTTCACGCATTTCAGTGAGCTTGGCATCGCCCAAACTTGGACCGTTGTGATGCAGAACGTCTAAGATGATTTTAGCCTCGAATACTTTGATCTTTTCTGAGTCCAAAAGCAATAGTTCTGCATCGGCGAAGCGCAAACCATACATTTCTTCTGTCCGAATGATCTTCCGAATTTCAATCATATCGCCGTTCGCAATAAAATCGGCAATCTGAAACTTTGCAGCCCAATGGTAATTGTTCTTTACCACCATCAATCGATCTCCGGCTTCAATCTCTTCTTCCCGCCAAAGAATTTGTCTTCGAATCTGCTCGTTGAATTGGTTTGCTCTTTTATTCGAACGCGTAAGCACAATCACTTCAACATCACCTTGATCTGCATACGAATCAGACAGAGCCTCGGTGAGCTCATATGGGTCAACCTTCAAGACATCCTTGCTCAAACCAAAGCGCGGCTGATACTCTTTGGTCGCCAGTTGCGTCCTCATGCGTGTTGCATTTAGGAGAATCCCCGAATCCAATGCTTGACGAACCACCTCTCTCATATCGCAGGAAGTGACATGCAGGTCAAAATTGCTTTTGAGTTTTTTCGGATTGAGTGCCGTCGATAAAACTGAGCCTATGGGAGGAAGCTGAGCCAAATCCCCGATAAATAAGAGTTTGTTCTCGACACCGTTCTGACAATATTCTATAAGGTCTCTTAAAACACTCGCCCCTCCGAACTCCCCTTCGTCGCTGATCATAGAGGCCTCATCCACAATAAGTATGGCACCCTTCTTTCGGTTTTCTTGAAGAACAAATCTCCCTCCCCCAAATGAATCGTCGGACCTTCGGTATATGGAGCGATGAATGGTGTATGCTGGCTTACCTGTGTAAGAAGATAAAACCTTGGCAGCCCTACCGGTCGGGGCCATCAGGAGATAGGATTGTTTGCTTTTAACCAACCAGCGAACGATTGCTCGAACCAGACTTGTTTTCCCAGTCCCGGCATAACCCCTCAGAACAAAAGCATCGGCGGCTGCAGTTCCATCCAAAAAGTTCGAGAGAAGAGCCATCGCCTCAGCCTGATCTTTTGTCGGTTCATGACCAAGTTCTTTTTTAAGGAAGCCACTCTCTTTTAACACCGGACTAAATTACGCTTTTGTTAAGAGCTGTAATGCCCTGTTTTCAAGCCTTCTAAGAGAATTTGATGGTATCAAAAAAATTGTAGTTTTGTCCAGTTCGCTAACAAAAGCACGCATTAAAATGAACGATAATCTTCGTAACATCATCGCACCGAGCGTTTTAACAATTTTCGGTCTATTCTTTTTAATCTTCGCAGGAGTTACAGGCCAAAACGCCTTCTTCGTTTTTGGCGCCAGTGGTGTTACCCTTGCAGGTGTCGTTGCCGTTCTCAACGCATTGAATTTGTTTAAAAAGTCGAGTCGTATGATTGTCGTTGGCGTCTTGGCCATCGTTTCAGTTTCACTCGCAGGTTTGAACTACAAGTCGATCATGGATCCCATTGAATTCAACGCTGCCCGCGACCTTCGTTCAGTGCAAGCCGTTCAAAAATTGAAAGACCTTCGAGTAGCGCAAATGGCCTACAAGTCCACATATGGGACTTACGTTAAAGACATCGACACCCTCTTGAAGTTCATTCAGTACGATTCACTTCCAGTAGTGAAATCCATTGGAAGCGTTCCAGATACATTGAGTGAAGAACAGGCTTTAGAACAAGGTTTTCTCACTCGAGATACGACCTTCGAATTGGTTCAATCAGCCATATACACGGAGAGCTACATGGCAGAGCGTGAGTTTCCTTTCGACATTAACAAACTCATTTACATCCCATTCTCTGGCGGTCAAAAATTTGTTTGCGATGCCGGCGAAATTGAACGAAATACAGTCTTGGTTCAAGTGTTTGAAATACGTGCGCCGAAAGAGATGCTCCTTGCGGGCCTCAAAGAACGTATGATTAATCGTGAAGAAGACCTCACAGTAGGGTCAATGTCTGAACCTTCGACCAATGGAAACTGGGGAGAGTAAAGCTTTTTCTAGTCCTACGAGTCCCTCCTATTTTCACCGCAGTTCATTCTTTCAGCAAGAAAATGCTGGGAGCTACTTAGCGCTCTTTGTGCATGGGGAACACAGCCGCGGCAGTTTATTCGACCTCCATCTAAATAAGATTGTAGCGCTTTTTTCATTTCAAAATGAAGAAGAGATGAAACGGCGTTTTCAGGAAGAAGGCCTACACGGAAAGTTTTCGAAGGAAGAACATTGGCAGTATGTTCAGAGGTATTCAGTTTATCCAAGTGGTCTTTTCGACGAGGGTAAAAGTTCGGAAATTGCCCGAATGAGTTTTTCAGTTCAGGACGAAAAATCCATTCAAACGCAGGAATTAAAAGCCCTTGGGCTGAAGTTGATCTATGAATCGAGTTCAAAAAACCGATTGGCGCTTGCCAACCTACTCCAACTATCCTCTCTCATTCACGAGGAAGGTCATGAGTTGTTTGTCTTTCTCTCAGAAAATAACGTTACCCTCATCGCCTGGAAGGAGGCCCAACTTCAAATTTGCACCACCAACAAGATGGATTCAGAAGCAGACCCCGCCTACTTCACAGCTTCATACTTAGAAGGCAATTCATCTCCAGATTTAAAAATCTACCTAGCCGGCGAGCCGCATTTTGATAAAAGCATCGCCTTATTAAAGCGCTTCTATCCCAATGTATTGGGGATGCCCACAATATCGAATTCTTATGACCCGATAGACTTTCCAAACATTCGTCCTTCGGAACACTTTGAAACCATTCACTTGCATTTATGCGCATCGTAAGCGGCCGACTAAAAGGGCGAAGCATACGCGCTCCAAAAAACCTTCCAGTACGTCCTACCACCGACTTCGCGAAGGAAGCTCTGTTCAACGTCTTGCAAAACGAGATTGATTTCGAGCAAGAATCCTTTCTCGACCTTTTTTGTGGAACTGGAAACATTAGTTACGAAATGGCTTCGAGAGGTTGCAATGAAATTCTGGCCCTCGACCAAAGTCCAGCATGTGTTCGATTCGTTAAAGAGACTTTTCGATCCCTCGAGATTAAAGGGCGTGTTCAGCAGCAAGATGTACTTCGGTTTTTGAATCGAAATTCTCACGAATCATACAGCCTCATCTTCGCCGACCCCCCCTACCAGATGGAAGGCATTGAAAACATTCCGACGAAAATTCTTGAAAATTCTTGGCTGAAAAGCGGTGGTCAGTTTATTCTGGAGCACAGCGCCAAATTAGACTTTAACGAACAAAAAGGTTTCCGAGAGAGTAGAAAATACGGTCACGTAAATTTTAGCTTTTTTGAATACATTTGAGTGAAATGGCAAAGCGAAAGGCAGTATTTCCGGGCTCTTTTGACCCCATCACTATGGGTCATTACTCCATCATTTGCAAGGCTACCGAGCTCTTCGATGAAGTTATTGTTGCCCTTGGCACCAACAGCTCGAAAAAGTATCTCTTCGACGAAGAGACTCGCCTAAAGGCCGTTCAAGCGACTTTTCAAAACATTGAGAAGGTTCGGGTTGAAGAATTCGATGGACTCACAATAGATTTTTGCAAGGCTCAAGGAGCTCAATTCATCGTTCGCGGACTCCGCAGTCCTGCAGATTTTGAATTCGAGCGCAACATTGCCCTCATGAACCGCGTTCTTGGTCATGGCATAGAAACTGTGTTCCTTCTTAGTGATGTTGAACACTCAGGCCTCTCTTCAACCATTCTGCGAGAAATCATTCGCAATGGTGGTGACTACAAACAATTCATTCCGCAAGGTGCGCAGAGCTTCATTTAGAAACATCCTTGTTTTTTTCATCACCTCCACCCTCCTAAGTTTTTGTCTTCCAGGAAAAGCAGCTGAGATCAAAGGCCTTGCCCCGCAGCACGCAGGTAAACTCATCGAACTTTACACCTACCTCGATTTCATTTCTGAGAAAAAATACCTTCTCGCTAAAGACACCATAGCCGAAGACGGTAGTTTTCGTTTGCAGGTCGACAACGAAGAAACACTCTTCTGCATTCTCTTTGTTGAAGAGCTCTACAGCCACATATATCTTCAAAACGACCAAGATTACGAACTGGCCTTACCAAGTTCCGATAGCACGAGAAACCTTCGATTCAATGAATTCATTCCAGCTGATGTTGTCATTCTCAATCCAGAAAAAGACAGTCTCAACTATTCTATCAAAGATTTGAATTCTGAGGTGGACATCTTCATCGAAACGAATGCTATGCGCATACTCAAGCGCAGTGCTAAAGTTCAGGCTGACAGCTTCAACCTAAAGATGAGCAGGCGTTACTTCAAGCTTGATAACACTTACTTCGCTCAACAGCTTCAATTCAATTTGGCTCTCATCGATTTGATGACCGGACATTCAAAGAAAGAACTGTACAATCGCTACTTGAAAAATACTCCCTTGCATTTTCGAGGCGAAGCTTACATGAAATTCTTCAATGAGTTTTATGCCGACATCCTGAGTTCGTTTGCCTTTCGTGAAGAAGAAATTAAGATGATTTTGGCCATCGAAAATTCCGAACTCGACTCCCTCGATGCAATTCTTTCAAGCCATGAATTCCTAAAACGCGATGATGTTAGGGAACTCGCTATGCTTCAAGGGCTTTACTTTTCGCAAGTTAACGGACGATTTAAAAAGGAGCAAGTTCATCCAATTCTTAAGCGGGTCGTTCAAGAATCAAAATTTCAGGACCATCGAATTACTGCTCTAAACCTTCTGGAGAAATCAAATTTCATGAAAGCTGGAACTCTAGCTCCTGATTTCCAATTGCAAAGCCTTGAAGGTGAAACTGTAAGCTTAAGTGATTTTAAAGGGAAGTATGTCTACCTCGATTTCTGGGCTACCTGGTGCGCTCCCTGCATCCGGAGTATGATTGTCATGAGAGAGCTGCACGAAAAGTATAAGGAACAGGTTGAATTTGTGAGCATCTCCCTAGATCAGAAAGCAAAGAAAGCCCGCAGTTTTGTTGAGAAAAATGAATACTCCTGGACCTTCCTCGATTTCTCGAATCAACCCGATATAAAGACGAAATATGGCATCGTAGCCATACCTTCATACTTCATAATTGACCCCGAAGGCAAGCTTCTCGTGTCACCCGGCCCATCTCCTGAAGGTGGAGCCGAAAGGTACTTCTCTCGTATTCAACGAGATATGACCGAAAAAAGCAAGACGAATTTCATAAAAGAGGTGCCAACAAAAGGACAGGGCAGATAGGAATTTGAATAGGAGAAAAAATATATTTTTGATTCTAGCTGAAACCGACCAATCAACTGTTGAAACTCAAGTTAAAATACGCCGCTCTTACCATTCTGGTCCTCTCTGCACTTTCCTTTATAACCCCAGCTGAACAGGGGAATTTGAATGTTAGTTCTAAGGTAAAAAATCAAAAGGGAGATAAGCTGTCAGGAGTGCTCGTATCCATCAGCGACAGCACCGGAGTAATTGTAGACACGATTACTACTGGAAATACCGGCTCGTATAAGTTTAAGCTGTCATACAACCAACGCTACAAAGTGAGTTATAGCTTCGATGGTTATAAGCCGATTTTCATGATGTTCGACACGAAGATGCCTCGCAGCAAAGAATTGCTGGACTACTACTACAAAGCACCCGAAGAGATTATGATTCGGGATAGTTTGGAATTCAATGACCGTGCCTTCGCCAACAAACCCTTGACTGAGATTGCGTTTCAGCCAAACCTCGACAAGTATGATTACAACCCTGATTTGATCGATGAATACCTAGGGCATTTGGTGAAGCCAAACGTCGGTGTTGTGATTTTGAAAGGGATTGTACTTGACAGTGCCGACGCACCAGCTAAGAATGTTGAGGTTCTCGCTGAAAGTATTGAAGGTGAATTGATTGACAAAACAAGCACCAATGACAGTGGACGATATGAGTTGGAAGTTCCGTTCCAACAAAACGCCACAGTGACCTTTAGAGACAGTGCACACCATGAAACTTTTGTGACTGTAAATTCAAAAATTGATACAAGCAGAATTAAAGAAGAGTTCGTTGTACTGACGGACATTAAGCTCTTTTCAAAGACTGACACAAGTGCGAACAATAGAGCTTTTCAGCTTCCCTCGGAAGAAATTGCTTTTAGTCCGGGCACAGACGGCTTCATAAAGAAAGCTGAAGCTTCAAAAGCTTTTAAATCAATTCTCGAAACACCCATTTATAAAGAAATCAGTGTTTCTGGTAAGATGCTTACAGCAGGAGGCATTGAGAGCAACGAACAAGAGAAGCTCTCAAACGGCGTAGTCACAATTATAGCTGGTATAGATACAATTCGAAGCGTGAGCATCAGCGAAGATGGAAGCTTCAACTTTAGAGTTCCTGCCAATCAAAATATTCGTTTGGCTTTTTCGGCGGACTCATTTCGAACAACTTTAATCGATGTAGAATCGGAGATTAGTGGAGAGCAAATCGAAAAATTAAACACCGATGTAGTTCTCTTCTCTGCTTCGGACGATTCTCTTAACCCTGCGGCATTTGAAATACCATCTCAGCGGCATTTCTTCAACAACAATAAAGGTGAATTTGAAACTGACGAGAATGTGTCGGAGATTTTTGCCAATGTACTTGCTGGTTCAAAAGAGGAAGTTGAATATGCTGGTCGCCTGCCGATTCGAGGAGTTAGCCGTGATATGGGCGGAAGCAAGCTCGAAGGTGTGGCCATCAATCTTTTTGAAAGTGGGAAATTAGTCCTCAGCGACACAACCGATTCTAAAGGCCGCTATCGGTTCGACTTGAAATTGGAGAAAAATTACCGCATGCTGGTCCAGAAAGAAGGTTATCACGTGTTCTTCTTGAATTTTAATACGGATGTTCCTGATGAAATTACAGATACTGAGTTTAAAGACCTCGTCCCTCCTGTCACTCTCATTCCACTAGACTTTGAAGACATCCTTAACCCACTTGGATTTAAGCAAAAACCATTGGCCGCAATCCATTATTCAACAGTAGAAAAAGAGTTTACCGATCGCGATGGTGTGTTTGAAGAGCTTTTCGCCTTAGTCACTGAGAAGCCAAAAGACTATGTGAATCAAGACTCCATCAAGCAAGTTCAAGATTCCTTGGCAGCTATTGTAGTTCCAACTGCCAGCAATACATTTCTTTCTGTTAAAGGTCGCATCGCCAACCTAGACAATAAGGATTTGAAAGATGTGAGAGTAAAATTGACTCAACCACTAGCTGGAGAGTTGGTTTTTGTGAAGGAAGTTCAAACCGACAAAACCGGTTCGTATGAGATGAATCTTCCTTACGATCGCTTCTTCCGTTTGGTATTCAGTGACCCCGATTATTACGAGACATTCATTGAATTGAATACCGACGTAGATGGTAAGTATGAAAACAGGACCATTGAGATCCCAGATGTTAAGCTCTACGATCGAGAAAACGAAAGCATCAACCCGATGGCATTTGGCACTCCTTGGCAACAATTTGCTTACGACCCAATTGCCGCCACCTTCGAGAAAAACGACTCCATTCCCTACCTCTTCACAAGAATGCTGAACACCCCAGTGGTTTCCCCACTACTCTCCCTTACAGGTCGGGTTAAAGGCGCTCGCTCTGGCTACATGAAGGACGTGAAGGTAATTGCGGAAAAGGATACCATCATCAACGGTGTTACTACTACAATAGTCGTTGACTCGACAATCACTGACCGCAGAGGAAACTACGCGATGAATCTCGATTACAATGGAAAGTATAAGCTTCGATTTGTAGATGAGAGCTCGCACGAGACCTTTGTTACTGTAGACACTCGCACCGGCGTAAAAAAAGAAGATCTCCGAAGAGAGCAACATGCTTCTCCTACTGTTCTCATGTATAAGAAGGATGACGACAAGGTTGATCCATTCGCATTCAACTCTGCCTTTGCAGCCATCACCTACAACCCTACCAGCTCCAAGTTCTTCAACGTAGGATCTGTGAACAGCAACTTCTTAGCTAGAGTTGAGTTTCCAGTTAAAGACAACAAAGACTTAGACCTTGACGATGTTTTGGTAAATGTTGAGACGATTGAGTCGGAAGAAATTGAGTACGAAGAAAGAGGCGTAAACGAATTGATTGGCAAATACAAGGAAAGAGCAGATGCTGCTAAGCTCACGAAAAACAGAGAATTGACAACCAACGCTCAATACGATATGGCTAAAGCAATGGTGTTCAACGACACAACGGATTACAGTAAAATTGAAAATGTTCTTCTCAAAAACCAATCAATCAACAATGTACTTTTTGATGTCTTCCGCCCGTCAGACAGGGATAACGAACGTAAGCAAGCTGAGGCAGCAGCTAAAGCAGCAGAGCGATCTAGCTTTATCGCAGAAACAGTAAGCAAGAGTTTGCGAAAAGGAATTGGTTCCGCCGACGATTTGGTTTCTCTCGACAGCACCTTTGTAGTAGAAGCGCCAACGCGCATTTCCTTTGATTCGACGAGAATCAACGTAAAAGAAATCGTGTCTTACGATGTCCGCTCTGGAGGAAAAAGACTGAACTACTATACCATCACCAATTGGTTCTTCTTCACAGACTGGTATCGAAACGGGGTGGAGATCGACGAGGATGAATATGTTACCGAGTTGAACAACTTTAAGAAGCTATCTGAGCGACAATGAAAAACTGGAAGATTCTAAGTGCTTATTTGATCCTTTTTATCGCTTCTTGGAGCTTCACTTCGCTTCAAGCGCAGGTTGTAAACTTCGTTTCCTATGGGGTTGAGCACGGCCTCGCACAATCGCAAGTTCAGTCGATGGTTCAAGATGATAATGGGAAGCTATGGGTAGGTACCATCTCTGGATTATCTGTTTGGGATGGTTCAAAATTTACAAATTACAACGGTGCTGACAGCCTAGCTGAGGACTGGGTAACTGCTTCTTATAAAGATTCCGAAGGGCATTTATGGTTTGGTCACTGGGGTGGTTCGATCACCAAATTTGACGCTGTAACAGAACAATTTGAGAGCTTTGCCATTGAAAAGTTCAATTCCTACCAGGAAGTAAAGGTCTTCGTCGAAGATACCGCGCGTGGGGTAATGTTCTTCGGAACCGACGGAAGCGGTTTGTTCTATTTTGATTTGAAAGCGAAAGAAGTTAAGCGCATAGAATTCAGCAAGGACGAAGATTCTCGCTTCATCAAAACCTTGTATTTAGATCAGTATTCGAATCTATGGATTGGAACTGAGGACAATGGAGTCTATGTTTTTGAAGAAGGGCTCTCAGTTCTCGATTCGATTCCATCCATCAATTTGACAATAGATGATGGCTTAAGTAGCAATAGCATTACTCAAATTTCTGAGTACGACGATCGTATATGGTTAGGTACAAATGCTGGTATCACCTACTTCCCTGATACAGACTTTCAGGGTTTGAGAAAGCTCGGAAAATCCGACATGAACTATCTTAACAAAGAATCAGGCTTCATTTCGAATGGTATTAATGTATTGCTCGAAGATCCTAATGGAAACCTTTGGGCAGGAACTGCAGACAACGGTATGATTCGAATTACGAAGAGCGCCGAAGATGGAGCGTATGAATTCAGGAACTATGGGGTAGACCAAGGTCTGAACTTCTATAATGTCAAGTGCATGTTTTTTGACCGTGAAAACACCATTTGGATTGGAACGGACGTAGGCTTAAACCAGTACACATCGGAGCACTTCATTCTTTACGACGAAAGTGTTGGCCTTAGAAACAACATTGTATGGGCCGTTGCTCCCGATGCTGATGGAAGTATTTGGCTCGGTACGAACGAAGGGGTAACTCACCTACTAAATGACGATAACGTAAACAACGACTCACTTAGCACGAAACACTATAAGGTGGAAGGGTTGTTTGATGTGCCGGTATTCTCTATTTATCCTGATGGCCGAGGAAATGTATGGTTTGGAACTGCATCAGGCTCGCTCTTTAAGCGTACTCAAGTAGGCACCTACGAACGAGTTAATATCGAAGATCACCTTCAGGACATGATCTACTCTATTGCAGAAGATGATGATCAAAACCTTTGGCTTGGAACACCTGCTGGTATTGTAAAGATTAATCCTGCCTTGAACTCCCTCACACTGTTCACCGAAAAGAAAGACAGCATTGGAGGTAACAACGTATTTAAGGTTCTAAAGGATAAGAATGGAACTATGTGGTTCGCCGTTTTGGGTGGGTCGTTAACATCTTGGGACGGTGATAAATTTAAGGTATGGGGACCTGAAGACGGTATGAACCACACTTTTGTGTTGAGTGCAGCAGAAGATTTAGAAGGAAATCTTTGGTTTGGGTGTTATACCGGAGGCGTGTATAAATATGATGGTGAGAAGTTTACCAATTACAATACAGACAGTGGTTTGGTCTCCTCTACTCCATATGCCATTGTTGCTGATAAGGACAACAACATCTGGATTGGGACAACAAACGGCGTTGAGAAATTCGATCAGAAAACTGGAACCTTCTCACATTATTCAAAAGCAGAAGGGTTTCTCGGAGTTGAGATTAACCCAAATTCCATCGGACGTGATGCAAACAACAACATCTGGTTCGGAACCATCCTGGGGGCTGTGAAGTACAACCCTTACCTCGATGTATTCAACGATGTGAAACCTATTATTTCTTTAGAAGGCCTAAGAATCAATCAGAAGCCCGCTAGTTGGCCAGTGGACCACAAATTCTTACCTGAACAGAACAACCTTCGAATCGAGTATCTGGGAGTTAGTCTGAACAACCCAAGAAAGCTCGCTTACACCTATTCGCTAAAAGGTCCTAAATCGGATGAGTCCTGGTCTGAACCAGCATCTACTCCTTATGCCGATTTGGCTGGTTTAACTGCCGGTAACTATGAATTCCTCGTGAAGGCCGTGAACGCCGATGGCGTTGAAAGTGTTCCGAGTTCGTATAAATTCAAAATCAACATTCCTTTCTATGCAAGTATCTACTTCTACGTTATGCAATTCGTAATCATTCTGATTATGCTTTCTCTTGCGGTGTTCTACGGTAGAAAAACGGGTGGGTCCAGAACGGCGACGATCTTGGCTTCTATTGCGGTAATTATCGTGTTCGAATATGGTATCAACTACGTGGAGGAAAACTTGGAGACCGTTGTAGGTAGTATCGCCTTTATCAAGGTAATGCTGAACGTAATACTCGGTTTACTCCTATTCCCTGTTGAGCGCTTCGTTCAAACCTTCGTAGTGAAGGAGAGCAATAAAGGAAAAACCGCTTCTTCCTAGTCTTTCATTTGAGCATAGCCTAATGCCGCGATGGAAGTTCTACTGTTTCGAAGCCGCAGAAATCTGTGAGCCTTCATCCTTTTTAAAGAATTACATCTGATTGCGCTGCGCATCCACATATACCTGGGCCTTCGTGTATCCCTGATCGGCTGGGCTTATTGACCTCCTTGAATCAATCTACCTCCTGTATTCCTAGGTATCCTTTCGGTGTGAATATGGTTTACAAAGGCTTTTGGTCAGCATCTAGATGAAGAAAGCTTGCTAGACGCCTCTCTGCGAATCTGAAGGATTTTGTAATCTATAGGATCTAGTGCGCCTTCACCCCTTACTACTAGATTCCGAAAAAATGCCATGGAAAATCACGCAAGCCCTGATGACCTAGCTTCTGAATATACGAGACTATTGCTGGTATGGTTGACGTTCTTTAGCTTTGCTTTTGGCCTCTTTCTTCGCCTGCTTTTTAGCTGCCTTTTCTTGTTTCCTTCGGCTGCTTTTACTTCCAGCAAAATTCGGACTCAATTTACTGCCGCGTTTGCGAACCCCTTTGTCTCTGCCACCAAGTAATTTCTTACGCCCAATAACCTTTCTCTTCTCTTTGATGATGAGTCGCTCCAAATTGATTTTAGAACGCGCCATATTTTTAATACCATAGACGAAGATTAGCTCGTGTGAACCAGCACTGTACTGGCCGCCTAGTGCACCGAGGTTGTGCGTGAAGCTATAGCCGAATTTGAGCATTTGCTCCCAGTGGTAATCAAAATGAAAGTTTAAGTTCTGAAGAGAATGATAGCTCACACCAAAACCAATCTTTCTCAAATACTGGAAGTAGTTATTTACGTGAAGCTGCATCGGGCTTCCTCCAGCTACTCGAAGAAGCAAACTTGGATGGTACTCAATCGACCGGTTCAAACTGAGATTTGTAGCAGTGTATGCATTCCACTGCATTCCGTTCGGATTAAAACGCACACTAGGACGGCCTTCCCTAGCGTCGAAGGATTGGTCTAAGAGTGCCGGAGTCGATAATCCGAAGTAGAATTTTTTGTAATACAAGAAGGTTCCAAAACGGGCATTGGGCAACACGTAATTCTGTCCAGTATACGAGTACAAGGGATCATCTAGAAAGTCCGTTTCTATGATGCTTTGGTCTTCCGTCCAGATGTTGGCTTCAGGAGTGATGCTGAAGGCTAGAAAGCCATCCAGTTCGAAGGGAGCACGGAAAGTGTAGTTTACCCCAATTCTGGTATTTCTATAGACGCCTTGTTGTGTATTGTAAACGTTAAATCCGAGGTAGTTGTAGTTCGGACTAATGTGAAGGTTTACATCAAGGGTTTGAAGAAGCGGTGCGCGATTGAAGCCCACCCATTGAGTGCGACCTACGATTGCAGCGTTTAAACTTGAGTTTAGCGCAACTGCAGCTCCGTTAATGAATGGAAGGTGATGGATGTAGTTAATTACATCTGGAGAACGTTGGGCATTTAAACCAAGGCTCAAGAACAACACAAATATGGTAAGCAGCCTTTTCATCACTTCGTCCTCACGTCAATAAAGCCAGTTAATACATCGTCTTCAGCCAGCTTTAGAATGTAGTAGTAAGTCCCATCGGGAACTTTTCCTCCTACTCCTGGTAGAACATTTCCCTGAGGACTTCCATCCCAGGTATTTCGGTAATCTGTTGCCTTGTAAACTCTGTCGCCATAAACATTGAATACAACAAACTCATTCCCCGTATACATGGGAGCTTCAATTCCAGGAATGACAAAAAACTCGTTAACGAAATCACCGTTTGGCGTAAAGGCATTTGGGATGAAATCATGTGGGTCTCCATAAGGACTTAAGAAGGCAATCCCCGTATCGCAGATGTCAAAGCAAATAGGATCACAGATTTCATACACCAGGGTATCCGTTCTTCTAAAATCTTGGTTTGGAATGTAATCGAATACCGTTTCGCTTCCTCCAAAATCTAGACTTCCATTCGAAGGACTGAATAAGATGCTAAACCTCTCAAAATCCCCAATATCGTTGGCTAGAACATCAATATCTGTAAGTGGATTGTTGTATGGGCCAGTAGCGTAGTCTAGGTTGGCGGTAACTGTGGGGGGTTCAATCAAGTCAACGTCAACAGAGTCCGAAGCAGAACAGAAGAAATCGTATACCGTTATGGCAAAGCTTGTTGGTTCGGTTATATTAACATCGATCGATTGAGTAGTTTCTCCAGTACTCCATTCGTAGAAAAACTCTTCTTCTACCCCAATACGAGAATCGATGCCTTCACAGGCAGAGCCTCCTGTGAATGTGAAGCTAGGAGTTTGATGAACAGAATAAAATCCAACTCCCGTATCGCTGCAACCAGATGCATCCGTGTAGGCGTAGGTAATATCGTAAATCGTGTCGAGGGCAAGTTCAGAAGGACTCAGGGTATCTCCGCTAACACCTACTCCACTGAAAACTCCACCGAGAGGATCTGCAAATACGCGAGGATCCAAAAGCAGGGAAAGCCCCTCTTCACCATCACAAAAGTTAGCCGTCATATTAAAGCTTACTGAAGGTGGAGCTGTGACCAGAATGCTTGCAGTATCTATTGTTGAACAGCCAAAGCTATCGACAAAACTATAGTATACGTCGTTGTTTCCAACAATTAACCCAAAGGTGTTCGGGTCAAAGAGGGAATCGTTCTGAATTCCTAGTCCGCTCCAAGAACCACCCAAAGGCAAGGCGAAATCCAAGGTGTCACCAAATCCGTTGTAACAAAAATTTGGAACTGTGCTAAAAGTAAGCACTGGATCGCCATTTACTTGAACCGTGTCGATGATCGAATCTGTGCATCCCGTGATTGGGTCAACATAGGTGTACTGCACAAAGCTCTGCCCTAGATTAAAGCTAGGAAGAAAGACATAAGAAGTGTCTAAAGGTGGATTGAAAACGCCACTGATTCTAAGAGTTCCGTTGTATGGTTGAGCATTTCCCGGATTCGGAATCCCTGGACCAATCAAAAGAGCTGCATCCGACTCGCATAAGCTAAGCAGGCTACTAATAAGGCTAGTCCTCACTACTGGCAATGGATTCATGACGATGTTCAAGGATGTACTATCAACGCAAACTCCAGGGTTCGTTAAAATGAGTGTGTACAGACCACCCACTCCAACCTTCAAGGAATCTGAAGTGGCTCCCAGTGATGATCCGTTCAACTTCCAACTGCAGAGCGTTGTTGCTTGAACACCCGCTGCATTCAACAATAGGGTGTCATCTGCACAAAATGAGTTCACACCACTTGCCGTTATGAGTTGTGGATTGATAAGACAAACCGCGGAGGTGTCATATCGTGCTATGAAAATATCTCGACTTGAGCCTGCAGCCAAAGTTCTCACCGCAGCTCCAAAATCGAAATCTACTGTCCCATTGTAGGTTCCCAGCATTAAAAAACCGTCGTTCAAAATATGAATGCTTTGGGAGGCATCGAATAAAGTCGAACCTGTTGACCACTGCCATTGATAGGCTAATGAAGCATTGTACTTGGCAACAAAAATATCGCTTGTAGCTACAGCTCCAACAAATGTTGATGTGTCGACAAGCACCCCTGCACCCGGATCAAAATCTACAATTCCGCGAAAATCTCCAATGACATACACATCACCACTTGAGTTCGTGCTCACATCAATCTCAGAACTTGCCGGCCAATTTCCCGTGAACTCACCATTGCCAACAAGTGCACCTGAGGCCGCATTGTATCTCGCAATAAAGCCATTTTGTTCTCCGGAGGGACTAACGACTGTAGAAAAAAGAAAACCTGGATCCAAGTCTGTCGTTTCACCCGCATTTACAGTTCCTACTGCATATACATCAGTGGCATTTGCATCGATGGAGAAGGCATCAATATGGTTAAATTCCCATTTCCAAACTGAACCAAAGCCTAAGTTGTATTTGATGAGAGAGTGCGTACTTCCAGTGCCGAATGCAGCTTGTACGGCACCGCTCGTGTCGTATTGAAGGCTTTGGCTGTAGTCGAAGGCAACATAGAGGTCGCTGCCCACAAGTTTCATGTCTTTCGGTTCGCTGAAGCCAGTTGCACCCGTAGTTAAGGTAAGGACGTCCACGAAATTTCCAGCGGTATCTATCTTACTCAGGTAGGCTTCATTGAAGGTGGTCCCAGCTGATTCATTTTGAACCCCAGTACCAGGGTCGAAATCTACCGTATTTCTGTAAAAACCTGCAACGATTAGGTTCGCTCCATCTATTTCCACGAAAAGAGCTTCTACATCTTCATTGAGTGAACCCCAATGTTTTACCCATAAAAAGTTTCCAAGTGTATCGAATTTCGCTAAGAAGGCATCTGAGCTCCCGATTGGAGTGACATTCTTGGTAAAAGAAATGGAGGGATTGAAGTCCGTTGTTCCATTGAAGGAACCAACGAGGTAGATATTATCGTCGGCATCGTGGACTAAATCGTGAATTTCGGCGGCAATTCCATCCCCTGTGTTGAATGAAGTATTCAAAATTCCCGCGTTGTCGTATTGAGATAGAAGGTGATTTCCATTCTCAAAAGCAAGGGTGATTTGTCCTGAAGAAGTGATATCCGAAGCGACGACCCTATTCCCGTTTCTGCTTTGAGTCCATTGCACTCTTTGAGCAGCCAACTGCAAGCTTGGCAAGCACAGCAACGCTATGAGCAGGAGCGTTAGGACGTATTTTAGCAGTTTCGAGGGCAATCTACTGAACTTATCTAATAAAAACCTTACGCACTGCGGTTCCTTGATCAGTAACGATAAGCACATGATAAACGCCAGCGGCCAATCCCGAAACGTCCACCTTCAAATCATTCTGCTCCATCGCTGGGAACTGGTTACGCAATACTTCCTTTCCGCGCAAATTAATCAATTTTAGATGAATTTGACCGTCATAAAGACCCTCAAGATGCACCCTAATTTCATCTATCGCGGGATTCGGATGAACTCTAAGGTCGAAGTCCTGTAAGTCAGCAAGGCCAATGAACTCATTCCCCAAAATGAAATTACCCACAGATTTGTTTCCAGAAGCAGCGTTCAGCTGAAGCGACTTCGACCCGTTGTAGAAGGAATTCCCAGAAATGTACAATGAATCAACATTGTTCCCAAATGAATTTTCTGCAACCATTACCACACGATCCGCATTGTTCTTTGAAGAAGTGAGTTGAGAATAAAAACTATTGCCTTGAAAACTAATTCGGGAGCAATCTCCTGTATAACGATCTACGGTAAAGTTCGTCGAACTTAGTGCTCTCCATGTGATTCCATTAATAAAGATGTTGTGGGCATCATTCAATACGAGCACACCATTATTCGCACTAGTGGAAGCACTGTCTTGAACAAATACCTGGTCCCCTTGGTAGTTAGAAATATATAAACTGTAAGTGCCAAGACCAGTAATGCTGTCACCATTTATAACTGCACGTTCATTGTAGGTGTCGCCGTAAACAAACAACTGGACTGTTCCAGCCATTCCGAAAGCCTCCAAACTGTCAATTGCATCGTTGAAGGATGTGAAGTGGGCACCTGAAGTACCAATCCAATAATTTCCAGAATAGCCTTGCACCGTCTTTTTTTGAGTAAAACCCAATGAAATCAGCACAAAAAGCACCGAAAGTAATGCGGTGAATTTGGTGATTTTTAGGGGGAAGAATTCCCAATTCAAAGGCCTTTCAAGCCTTCGATTGATCAATATCATTAAGAATGTCCTAGTCGTTGTTAGATTGAGCTAAATTAACAAACTAGCGGAACAGAGCAGAATTATATACTCGGAGGACGTCGAATAATTAGGCGCTTAATCCTCCAGGCCATGGAGTTCGTCGAACAAAGGATGCAGGCTGTCGTATGACTCGCTTTTCAATTTGTGAAGCTTGGCGCGCTTTACCCATTTCACTTGTTCGATGTCTTCTTCCGTTTGAGGGACAAGTTCACCTTTATAACTACTTCGCATTAAATACCAATGCGTTTCTTTCAAACAGGGAACCTTGTTTCGAAAGAAGATGTGGTATGTTTTTCCAAACTTTCGTTCAATGGAAAGTTCACCAACACCGGTTTCCTCTTCAACCTCTCTTACAGCTGCCGCCTTTTTCTTCTCGCCAGCTTCCAATTTACCTTTTGGCAAATCCCATTTTCCTCTCCGGTGAATGAGCAAAACTTTTCCTTCATCATTCAACACAAGTCCGCCGGCAGCTTTCACTTTTTTGAAGTGTGAGCGAAACCAAAGGATCATTTGATCGAAATCATTTGACACCAACCGAAGAACATTCTGTCGTTTTCTTCTTGCTTGAAGAATCATCTCATACAGATTTTCATCCCCGCTGATTCGCTGCGCGTTTTTTCCGCTAAGCTCCTCGGGATGGGCCAATTCGATCAATACCTTGTTGAAGAAAACTTTATACATTTGGGCCGTTTTGCAACAGAATGGTAGCTCACAAAAATATTGATTCAGCCTTACGAGTATCGGAATTTTTGCTCCAAATTAAAGCGGTGCAATTAAGTCCGGAAAAACCCTTCACTTGGGCGTCTGGAATCTTGTCTCCCATCTACTGCGACAACCGAAGAATCCTCTCCTTTCCTAAAATCAGAACGCACATACGTCAAGAAATGGTTGCCTGCGTTCAGGAAAATTATGGAAGACCCGATCTCATTGCGGGTGTTGCTACCGGCGGAATCGCCATTGGCGTTATGGTTGCCCAAGAACTCGGACTTCCTTTCGTTTACGTTCGACCCAAGCCAAAAGAACACGGGATGGGAAACCAAATTGAAGGTGTTATTGAAAGTGGTCAATCTGTTATTGTCATTGAAGATCTCATTTCTTCAGGAAAAAGCAGCCTTCAAGCAGTTGCCGCTCTCAGAGCGCAAGGCTGTATGGTGAAGGGGATGATCAGCATCATGACCTACGGACTTCCCGAAGCCGACGAAAATTTCAAGAAAGAAAAATGTCATTTAGTGAGCCTCACCAATTACGACCTACTTACTCAACAAGCTGTAGAAAGCGGATACATTTCGGCCGATCAAATGGACGTCCTGACTGAATGGCGTACCGACCCAAAAAACTGGAAAAAAGGCTGATGCTCAAACTAGAACGCTCAAGTACAATCACTAGTAAATCCCAAGCTGAAATTTTCGAATTTGTTTCAGATCTGAGAAATTGGGAAAAACTGATGCCCGAAGGGAAGGTGACAAAATGGACTGCAGATGCAGACAATTGTTCCTTCAACATCAACAATATGGCGGATTTGGAATTGCAAGTGGTTTCACGAAACGAACCAAATTCTATTGAGCTGAAAAATCCGAGTCCAAAACCATTTCCAATATCTCTTAAGCTTGTCCTTTCAGAACAGGGTGATGTTCAATTTCAATTTGAAGGAGAAATGAATTTCTTTCTTCAGTCTGTGGCAGAGAAACCCCTTGGAAATCTCTTTGGCATTATGGCCGACAAGCTCAAGGAGCAATTGGACTGAACCGAAGCTCTTTGAGGTCAAATCTTCGCTCCTCCTCGCCTACTCTTCCAAGCAATCTGCCGTAAGCATCAACACCTTGGATTTGAATCTCCTTCGACTCGCCGTCAATCACAACTGGAACGGACCTTGAAAACCCGTAGAGCTTACTTAGGTATAGGTCATTTAAGTTTTCGAATGATTGCACTCTTTTCCAATAAACATTGAGCTTTTCCAGACAAAACCCAAGCAGATCGTCGAGATCAAAATTTCTTCCACTCTGAACGCTCAAAGAGGTCGCATCCTTCAATTTCCCAAAATCAACTTGATTCACGTTTAGGCCAATTCCGACTATGGTCCACTCCAGTTTGTTCCCTTTTATGGAATTTTCAATCAAAAAGCCACAAAGTTTTCGTCCATCCAAGAGAATGTCATTCGGCCATTTGATCTCTAGCTTAGCCTCACCAACAAGCGGTTGTAGGGCCTCACACATGGCGATGCTCAGGCCACGACTTATCGCAAACTGTTCGTCTGGCCCAATGCTCCTAGAATCTAAATAGAGACTGAATAAAAGGTTATTCGAAGCAGCAGAATCCCAAGTCGTTCCCCGCTGTCCGCGTCCATTTGTCTGATAGCCCGCTCTAACAACCGTACCTGGCTGAACGAGCCCTTCTTGAATGAGCTCATACATCGTTTTGTTGGTCGACTCGAGCAAGTCAAAATCCAATACAGTGCTTCCTATTTCCACCTTCAGTCTTATACCGTCAATTCATCGCTAGGCGTCTAAAAATACGTAATTTCGCGACCCTCGAAAAACAGCATGGCAAAGGCAAAAAAGATTTCAGATACCGACAAATTGGCCGACGTGATCGTTCAGGCAATTCAAGAGAAAAAAGGTTCCGACATTGTGATTTTGGACTTAAAAAAGATTCCAAGTGCAATTTGCGACTACTTCATCATCTGTCACGGAAATTCAGATCGTCAGATCCAAGGAATTAAAAACGCCATCGAAGATGATTGTTTTAAAATCCTAAAAGAAAAACCTTTTAGCGTTGAAGGTGTTGACAACTCAGAATGGATACTGATAGATTTTGTGGACGTAGTGGTGCATTTATTTCTAAAAGATACAAGAGAATTTTTCGCACTGGAAAATTTATGGGCCGATGCCCCGTCTAGAAAGCTAGAGAACCTACACTGATTATGAGCGAGAATAAGCAAGAACCAAAAAACGAGGGTGGTGGAAACCCAGGATTCAAACCTGGAGGTGGTCCAAAAGGCAAACGACCATTTAACTTCTACTGGATTTACGCCATCATTGGTCTGATTTTAATATCTGTCAACCTATTTAGCTGGGGCCCAAGCCTCAAGCCAATATCCCCCGGCGAATTTCAAGCTTACATCGAGCGTCAAGAGGTTCGGAAAGTAGTTGTCATCAACAAAGAGTTTGCTGAGATCTATCTGAAAAACGATGCGCTTTCAAAAGCTCCTCACGACAAAAACGTCGAGAAACCAATATACGGCGATGCGCCAAGTCAAGGCCCACACTACAGACTCAACATTCTTTCTCCCGAAAAATTTGAAGAAAGTCTCATTCAGTATTCGGAAGAATACGGCATTACATACGATTCTAAAAACCGCGAGAGCTGGGGACGAGACGTAATTTCATGGATACTGCCCATCGCACTGATTTTTGGCCTCTGGATTTTCATCATGCGGCGCATGAGCGGTGGCGGAGGTCCTGGCGGTCAGATTTTCAACATTGGAAAATCGAAGGCCCAACTCTTCGATCAGAACACAGCGATAAAAACAACCTTCGACGATGTTGCTGGTCTTGAAGAAGCCAAAGAAGAGATCAAGGAGATCGTAGATTTCTTAAAGCACCCAAAAAAGTATACTGAACTTGGAGCCAAGATTCCAAAAGGCGCACTCTTAGTAGGTAATCCTGGTACAGGTAAAACCCTTCTTGCTAAAGCTGTAGCTGGAGAAGCAAAGGTTCCTTTTTACAGCCTTTCCGGATCTGATTTCGTAGAGATGTTTGTAGGAGTTGGTGCCTCACGTGTTCGCGATCTCTTTAAGCAAGCGAAAGAAAAAGCTCCTTCCATCATCTTCATCGATGAGATTGACGCCATCGGCCGTGCTCGCGGACGCTCCTCCATGACGGGCGGTAACGACGAACGAGAAAACACTTTGAACCAGCTTCTTACTGAAATGGATGGTTTCGGAACCAACACTGGCGTCATCATTCTAGCCGCAACGAACAGAGCTGATGTTTTGGACAGAGCGCTTCTTCGCCCAGGTCGATTCGACCGTCAGATTTTTGTAGACATGCCAGACATCAATGGCCGTCAAGAAATCTTCCAAGTTCACCTCAAACCTCTTAAACTAGCTGGTGATCTTGATGTAGAATTTTTAGCTCGTCAGACTCCCGGTTTCTCCGGTGCCGACATCGCAAACATTTGTAATGAAGCTGCGCTGATTGCTGCCCGGAAGAAGAAAAAAGCCGTCGACAAAGACGACTTTATGGACGCCGTAGATCGCGTCATCGCTGGACTTGAGAAGAAAAGCAAAATCATTACAAAAGACGAGAAGAAGGTAATCGCTTACCACGAAGCTGGTCACGCTACTGTAAGCTGGTTGCTGGAGCACGCTTCTCCTTTAGTTAAAGTAACCATCGTTCCGCGTGGACGTTCGTTGGGAGCTGCTTGGTATCTTCCTGAAGAACGTCAAATAACTACCGCCGACCAAATGCTCGATGAGATATGCGCAGCCTTTGGTGGACGTGCCGCAGAGCAAATCATTTTTGGAAAGGTGAGCACCGGTGCACTTTCTGACTTGGAGAAAATTACAAAGCAAGTGTACAGTATGGTGACAGTCTATGGCTTGAACGATAAAATTGGAAACTTGAGCTTCTACGACTCTTCAGGCCAATCTGAATACACCTTCACGAAACCCTACAGTGAAAAGACTGCCCAAATCATCGATGAAGAGGTGAAAAAGTACACCGACATGGCGTACAAGCGTACGCTAGACCTGTTGAAGAACAGCCAAGACAATCTCAAGCAATTGGCCGACTTGCTTCTTGAAAAAGAGGTCATCTTCAAGGAAGATTTAGAAAGCGTCTTCGGAAAGCGTCCGTTCGCAGAGCGTCATCACCAGATTGAGAAAAAGGTAGACGACATCCCTGCAAAAGACGTTGATTCCCGAGATAATCTGAAGGAAGACGAATCGAAGGCGAACTCAAACGGACATGCTCCAGAAGAATTAAAAGACTCATCTTCGCATACGAAAAAGGAGTCTAAGCATGACAGAGGAGAAGGCCAAGCCTGATTGGTTCCCTGTATTTACAAGTACCGAAATTCACAAGATTCACATTGCTCAAGCATTGTTGGAAGAAGAGAATATTGGCTCAGTCATTTTGAATAAACAGGATTCGGCCTACGTCAATTTCAACCAAAGCAATCCCATTCATTTATTGGTTCAGTCCGATGAATTTATACGGGCAAAGCACCTCCTTGAAAAGACCGATTTATGAAAGATCTGGGTAAACGGGCTGGAACGGCAGTCATCTTTGTAATCGTAGTTCTTGGGTGCATTTTATGGAATAAATATTCCATGGGATTCCTCTTTCTTACAGTCGTTTTCGCTGGCGTTCAGGAGTACTATCAAATGAGTGAAAAGCGCGATCTCGAGCCTATGAAATGGGCTGGGATGGGCATGGCTGGAATCCTTTACTTCAGCAGCTTTCTCTACACAAACGGCGCCCACTGGGATGGCCTTCTTTGGATCAACTTAATTCTACCATTCTTCCTTTTCATCCGAGTTGTATTCGATCATCGTGAAGGGGCTTTCTCGGATCTTGGAGATACTTTAGTCGGTATTTTCTACGTCGCCGTCCCCCTCACTCTACTGAACTTCATTCCTTCATTTGCAGGACTCCCCTCTTTCTCCCCCTTTCTCATCTTGGGCTTTCTGGTCATCATTTGGGCCAACGACACCTTCGCTTACATTATAGGATCTAAGATTGGAAAGAATAAACTCTACGCAAAAGTGTCGCCTGGAAAAACCTGGGAAGGCAGCATCGGTGGCTTCATCTTCGCCATCGGAACCGCGGTTTTATACTCAAGGTTCTACACTGAACTCTCCATGCTCGATTGGGTTCTCCTTGGGGGAATTCTCTCTGTAAGTGGCACTATTGGCGATCTGGTTGAATCTAAAATCAAGCGTCTTTCAGGAGTGAAAGATTCGGGTAAAATTATGCCTGGCCACGGTGGAATCCTCGACCGATTTGATGCCTTCATTTTCTGCCTGCCTTTTGTGGCATTATACTTCATAATCACCGGTTGAGCGCTGCACCTTTTTTTACATTTGTCAGCCTATGAAAATCCACAAAGAAGGAGCCGGACCGCTCATCGTCGCAGCTTTTGTCCTCTTCGTTGCCAACATGCTTCTCAATCCATTTACTGGAAACATCTATTGGCTCTTTTACAGCCATGTAGCCGTAAGTGTTGTCTTCTTTGGATTTATGGTGAACTTTTTTCGAAGTCCCAATCGCAATTGGGTGAAAGACGAGAACATCATCTACGCTCCCGTCGACGGGAAAGTGGTTGTGATTGAAGAAACTGAGGAGAACGAATACTTAAATGAGAAGCGCATTCAGGTTTCCATTTTCATGTCCCCACTCAACGTGCACATCCAGTGGGCTCCCTTTGCAGGCGATGTGGAGTATTTCAAATATCATCCAGGAAAATACCTCGTTGCTTGGCACCCGAAGAGCTCCACTGAAAACGAGCGCACCAGCCTCGTATTGAACAACGGAAAACAGAAGGTGATGATTCGTCAAATCGCTGGAGCCGTTGCCCGACGTATCATTTGGTACGCCAAAGACGAAAAGAAACACTTCGATCAACAAGAAGAATTTGGCTTCATAAGATTTGGTTCACGTGTGGATCTCTTCCTGCCGCTCGATGCGAAAATTGAAACTTCCATCGATGCCAAAACCGTTGGCGGAAAAACACCTATTGCGCGCTTTTCGTAGCTATAAGAGTGCAATTGCTCCGCTACTCTCTTCTTACTCTCTTCACTTTTCTGATTCTATCAGGAAACTTAGCTGCTCAGCTTGACTTTTCATTATTATCATCAATTGAGTCCCCAATCTATTTGAATGCGGCGCGAGCTGGAGAGACCGGTACCCTCCGCCTGAATTTCAATCGGATAAATCAGTACTTGAACCTTGGTAATTCGCCTGAAAGAGCACTACTTACTGCAGACTGGAACTTCAAAGATTCGAAATACAGCATGGCCATTACAGGCTCAATTGATCTACTTAGCGATATTGACCGTTATAACTTGGGCCTTCATCTCATTCGCAGGCAGAGATTGTTTGATCAAATTGATTTGTCGCTTTCCATTGGCTTTGATCAAACCTATCAGCGATTGGATTTTTGGTACTTCTACCGTTACGACCCATACCAACCAATCCCCGCAATAATAGAAGAAGAAACCCTAAACTCATATGGCTTAACTCCCAACGCTTCGTTTAACATCAAGTACAAAAGCTTTAGCACTGGCTTAATGTACAACGGTGGACCGTCCTTCCTCACAAGCAACCTCGGGTACAAGTTATCACCGCGCTATTGGCTCCCATCGCATTTGCTCACAGCATTTGCAGAATACACCATTCTAGCATCAGAGGAACTTGAAATCCATCCCCAACTCTATCTCCGGCATCGAACTTTTACTAGCACGGTTCTTTCGCTCCAGTTAAGAGCACGTTATAAATGGGCAGTTGTTCGTCTTGGTTACAGGCCTAGAGGAGACGGAAGCGGAGACGGAAGTGGAATGGCAGGTGCTGGCGTTCACTTTAGGAAGAACGATTTTCTCCTAATGCTGCATCAATCAATCAACCGCGCCCGCGTTTTTGGGCCTACCTTTGAAATCAGCTACGTACGCAACCTCAAAGCAGTAAATTGAAGATCTTAAAAGCCGAACAAATTCGGGCCGCCGACGCCTACACCATTGAACACGAACCCATTGCTTCCATCGACTTGATGGAACGAGCAGGAAAGCTCTGCTACGAATGGATTAAAAATCAATTTTCTTTAGAACGTCCCATTCGCATCTTTTGCGGAGTTGGCAACAACGGTGGAGATGGCCTTGTCATTGGTCGCCTCTTGAAAAAATCAGGTTACGATGTTGAGATGTATGTCGTACAGTATTCAGAGGATTATTCCGCAGACTTTCACAGCAATTTACTCCGCTATAAAGAGCTGAACTTTGGAATTCATTTCATTAAAACCGAGAGCGACTTTCCAGAACTCGCTCCCGATGCACTTGTCGTAGATGCCATTTTTGGAAGTGGCCTAAACCGACCTGTAGATGGGATTGCTGCTCATTGCATCGACCGAATCAACGAATTACCTTGCATTGGTCTTGCCATCGACATTCCGTCTGGGCTTTTTGCGGAAGAGAATGCTGAGAACACCGGCTCCGTTTTCATCGCGGATGTCACCTTGTGTTTTGAAGTACCAAAACTCTCTTTTCTTTTACCCAATGGAGGCTCCTTCGTCGGTGAATTTGAAATCATAGACATTGGGCTCGACAAGGAATTCCTCGAAAAACAAGAATCTCCTTTTATCCTGATCAGAGAAGAATTGGCCGACTCAATTCCAGTATCACGTCAGAAATTTTCACACAAAGGAAGTTTCGGACATGCCCTGATTTGCGCTGGAAGTTTGGGAAAGGTTGGTGCCTCAATTTTAGCCAGTAAGGCTTGCCTGAGAAGTGGGGTTGGACTGCTCACCGTAAACAGCCCACTCATTGGAATGCAAAGCCTGCACACCTCCGTTCCTGAAGCTATGGTGCTTCCTTCCGAAAGCGAATTTCATCTTAAGAGTCTACCGAAACTGAATGCATTTAATGTGATTGGGATTGGCCCTGGAATTGGCCTCCACGAAGAAACTGCCAGCCTGCTTAAGCTCTTAATTCAAGAATTTGATGGACCAATGGTATTGGATGCAGATGCCTTGAACATTCTTTCTGAAAACAAAACTTGGATTTCATTTCTTCCAAAAAACAGCATTCTCACACCGCATCCCGGTGAGTTTAGAAGACTTGTAGGCGAGTGGAGTTCTGATAATGAGCGATTGGACAAACAGATTGAATTCTCGAAAACACATGGAGTTTACCTCATTTTGAAAGGAGCTCACACTTCGATTGCTTGTCCAGACGGACGCATCTTTTTCAATTCGAGTGGGAATCCTGGAATGTCGACCGCTGGATCTGGAGATGTATTGACAGGAATGCTCACCGCTTTGTTGGCCCAAGGTTTTTCATCACTGGAAGCATCGATTCTCGGCGTTTATCATCACGGCAAAGCTGGCGACATGGCCGCTGAAGTGCGAGGTCAGCTCGCCATGACTGCAGGAGATATCATCGATCATTTGGACTTTCGGTAACCGAAAGAAAGATATGAGATATGTCGCTTTTACTTCGTTCACGCGACAGCAAGAGCATGATGTAATCTAGTGCGAATTGCAGATGAGGAGTTCAGATGAAGATGCCGTTGAATCAGGTTTGCATCCCTTCTCACTCTCATTTCTCACTCCCACTCTCCACTCTCCACTCTCAGCTCTCAACTCTAGTAGGTGTCTTTAACATCAGCAAAGTGATGGCGAGAATCTTTCATCTCTTTCACTGCTTCTGAATGGTAGGCATAACGAAAGCCCTTGTGCAAAGCGTAGGCACCGTACTGACCTTCTTTGTTGATCGCTAGGAAGCCTACTTGAAAATCTTCAGCGTCTTTTTGTTTGGCCACGATTCGTTGTACCATTTCCTCACAAGCTTGTTGCGGAGTATAACCATGGCGCATCATTTCCACAATGATGGCGGTTCCAGCTTCCTTGATTACAGCTTCTCCTTTTCCTGTAGCCGTGGCAGCTCCAACTTCATTGTCGAGGTACAATCCGGCACCCACAATAGGCGAATCGCCTACCCTACCGTGCATCTTCCATGCTAAGCCAGAGGTGGTGCAAGCTGCAGCCAAATTTCCATTTTCATCCAAGCCAAGCATACCAATCGTATCGTGGTTTTCGATGTTGATGACTGGCTTATAATCCGAAGTCTCTCTCCATTTTTCCCAACGCTTCAAGGCTTCAGGTGTGAGCAGATCTTCCTTTTTGAAGCCGTTGTTTAGTGCGAACTGCAGAGCTCCTTCGCCAGACAACATAATGTGGGGAGTTTTCTCCATTACTTGTCGCGCAACAGAAATTGGGTTCTTGATGTATTGCAAATAAGAAACAGCGCCCGCATTTCCATTGGAATCCATGATGCAGGCATCGAGGGTTACATTTCCATCCCTGTCGGGCAATCCACCATATCCAACGCTGCTGACCTTTGGATCCGATTCCGCAACGCGCACTCCTTGCTCTACGGCATCAAGCATGTTATTGGTCGTCATCAAAGTGTTCCAAGCTTGCTCATTCGATACAAAACCATGGTCCCAGGTGCTGAGAATCAATGGCTTTCTTGATACCGTCTGGAAACTATCTGTCGCCATGAGTTTTGGAGCGAGCAGCATTCCTGTTCCACCAAGGGCAATGCGCTGTAAGAATGTTTTCCTTTTCATTTAGGGCAATTTCAAGGTTCCCATACTTTGGTTACCCAAAGAATAAGTAGGCAATAAAAATGGCTGCGATGATGCCAACAGCGTCGGCAATCAATCCGGCAGCAACTGTGTATCTAGTTTTTGAAATATTCACTGCGCCGTAGTACACGGCTATGGTGTAAAAGGTCGTTTCAGTAGAGCCTTGAAAAACAGAAGTCAGACGACCGATGAAGCTGTCTATGTATGGTGCTTTTCCATTTGAGATCGCTCCCCAAGATTCAACCATCATTCCTCGGGCCCCACTGCCACTCAAAGGTTTCATGAGAGCAGTTGGCAAACCTTCTACCCATTCCGTTCGCAATCCAATACCGCCAACTAAATAACGCATTCCATCAATGAGGATTTCCATCGCTCCACTAGCGCGGAAAACGCCAATCGCTACCAACATAGCAACGAGGTATGGGATGATTTTCACAGCGACTTCAAAACCTTCTTTTGCGCCTTCAACGAACTTTTCATAAATGTTGACTTTCTTCTGAAAGGCCAACCAAATGAAGGCCACAATGATTCCATAGAGCACAAAGTTTCCGCCCACCAAGCCCACCGTAGATACTTGGCCTTGAGTTAAACTACTCATCCACCAGATGAATCCTACGATGGCTGCAGTGAGAAATCCTAAATAAAGCATCACCGTGCGATTCAAGAGGTTGATCTTTTGAAAAATCGCGACTGAAATTAAACCTGCAAGCGTTGAAAAGAAGGTGGCGAGTAGAATTGGGATGAAAACATCCGTAGGATTTGAGGCCCCTCCAGCCATGCGCATTGCCATCACGGAAACAGGAATGATGGTCAAACCTGAAGTATTCAGCACCAAAAACATGATTTGTGCATTCGAAGCGGTGTCTTTGACTCCGTTGGTTTCTTGCAAGTCGCTCATCGCCTTCAAACCAAGAGGTGTTGCCGCGTTATCAAGACCCAACATATTGGCTGAGAAATTCATCATCATGGATCCCATCGCTGGGTGATCTTTGGGCAATTCAGGAAAGAGTTTTCGAAAGAAAGGGGCGACCAAAGACGACAGCACTTTTATGGCTCCGCCAGCCTCCCCAACGCGCATGATACCAAGCCAAAGGGTCATTACTCCAATTAAGGTAATGATGATTGATATGGATGTTGCCGCCATATCGAAGGTTGATTGCACAATCGCCGCGAATACATTGAGGTCGGCTTTATCGAAATGCATTCCCCAATTGGCAAAAAAATCTCGAAAGAAGTAACCAATCAGTCGAACTAAGGCAACTACAAACCCGATGAGGAAAAAACCAACGAATATGTAGTTCAGAGCCAAGGGCTAAAAAATTGCGTCTACATTCCCCAAACCCTGGCGCAAAATCACGGGATCATCTCCTGTACAATCTATGATGGTTGAAGGTATGTTGTTCCCAAAACCAGCATCAATGACAATGTCGACCTTATCCTTAAAATTCTCATAAATCGCAGAGGGATCTGTGGTGTAGTCGATGATGGTATCGTCGTCGTGAACAGAGGTTGTGATGATCGGATTCCCCAACTTCTCTACAATTTGAAGAGGTATTTCATTGTCGGGAATACGTATCCCAATGGAACGTCGATCTTGGAATGAACTGGGCAACTTTTTATTGGCCTTGAGAAGAAAAGTGAAGGGGCCCGGAAAAGCTTTCTTCATCATTTTAAACACGTTCGTTCCAACCGAAGCGAAGGAAGACAGATGACTCAAATTGTGACAAATGATGGCGAAATTGACCTGCTTTGGATCCATTTCCCGAATTCGTGCCACTCGCTCAACCGCTTTGACGTTCTCCATGTCACATCCGATTCCGTAGACGGTATCCGTTGGATACACGATGACTCCACCAGCTTTTAGACAATCCACAACACGATTCAAACTTTTGGAATCGGGGTTCGATGGATTTATTCGGATGTATTCAGCAGCCATGATTTCAGTTTCAATCCAAAGTAAGCTATTAGCTGTTCCCCTTCTTGTAATCGGCAAGAAATTTCTCCAAGCCAATGTCGGTAAGAGGATGCTTCAACAAGCCCAGAATGGCACTCAGTGGACCCGTCATTACATCAGAACCAGCTTCAGCACATTTGATGATGTGCATGGTATGACGAACCGAAGCCGCAAGAATCTGAGTGTCGTACATGTAGTTGTCATAAATCAAGCGGATTTGTTCGATCAACTCCATACCATCTGTGCTTACATCGTCTAAACGACCAACAAAGGGAGATACATAAGTTGCTCCTGCTTTTGCAGCAAGCAATGCCTGACCTGCACTAAAGACCAATGTGCAATTCGTTTTAATCCCCTTATTGCTGAAATAACGAAGGGCTTTAATTCCGTCGTGAATCATTGGGATTTTAACCACAATATTCGGATGCAAAGCGGCAAGCACTTCACCTTCGCGAATCATACCCTCGAAATCAGTCGAGATCACCTCAGCACTTACCGGCCCATCTACGATGGCACAGATGTCTAAGTAATGTTGAATGATGTTTTCTTGACCAGTTATCCCCTCTTTAGCCATAAGGCTTGGGTTGGTAGTCACTCCATCCAAAACTCCAAGGGCTTCGGCTTCTTTTATCTGCTCAAGATTGGCAGTATCGATGAAAAATTTCATGTGCTTCAGTTTATGCAAACAAAGGTATTCCGTGAGCCTACTTTACCAAAAAATTTAAAGCCCTTGGAAGCCTTCTTATGAACAGCTTGTAAACGTCTATTATGCTTCGTTTATCGATGATTCCGCATATTTAACCGCTTTGTTTTGCGCAGGGCAATAAAGCAGCTAGTTTTGTCCTTCACAAATGCGCAGAACCTTTTTATATATCGTTTTTTTTCTTGTGCTTTCTCTCTTCAGGAAGTGCAAAGACGACCACTGCCACCACCCCTGGACCTTGGACTTCAGCTGGGACATGGAATAACGGCGTTCCTGCAAGCGGCGATATAATCAACATCAACGTAGACGTTGTTTACAACACCAACTTTTCTTGTGGTGGATCTGGAATACTTACGATTAACACCACTGGTTCACTAACAGATGCACCGGGAGGTAAAGCATACGATTTCGACTTGGTAAACACCGCGACGCTGATCTTAATGTCGAACATGACCATAGAAGGAACCTTAACTGTGGCAAACAACACGGACTTAGTCTTAACCGGATGTGATACGCTCATTTTCGGCAACGGCGACTTTTCAAACAGTGGCTTGCTGGCGGTTGATTCCTGTTCTGCAATGATTGGAAATGGAGATATGACTATCTCAAACAGTTTCCAAATTGGTGCTGGTGGATTCATCAGAGTTGATGGAGACGTTACACTGTCCAACTCTGCTGAAGTTACCGGAGATGGAAACTTTTTCGCCACTGGGTGCATCGAATTTCAAAACACAGCCTCGCTGTTTGGGGACAATACAGATTGCTGCCCAGGACCTTGTTTCAGAGGAACTGGTTATCCGCTGCCATTAAAGCTTCTTTATTTCACTTTAGAAAAAGAAGCATCAAACGTCCGCTTTGAATGGGCCAGTCTGAGCGAAGAAAATCTAGACCGATACATTTTACAACGCTCAAGCGATTTAAGGCTTTGGGAGAACAGTGAGGAAGTTCTCGCCGCCGGATTCTCAAATTCGGTATTGACTTACGAATGTTTTGAGGAGAAGCTGGGAAGCCGAGGCACGATTTACTATAGGCTGAAAGCTTTAGACTTCGATGGTAGCTATTCATATTCTCAAGTTCTTACCGTTCGACAAGACGAATCAAAGAATGCTCTCTTCTGCCCTAACCCCGTCGACAATGTGATTCACATTCCGAACAACACAGAGGAAATTCGAATCCTTGACTCTTCCGGTCGACTGCTTTTAAAAGGAATTGGTGAACAGCTCGACATCAGCGAACTTCCAGCCGGATTCTACTACTTGAAGTGTGCTAACAACTCTGAGTCACTCGTGAAGTAGTAGGCTCACTTGGGCCTTCGCGAATAAAATACTCATTCACACCTAGTTAAAAGTTTAGCTAGTGCTATATTTGATAGGAACAAGGGGCATGAACCAATTTAAAGCTCTTCTACTTTTTTCCTGCGCGCTGATCTCTTTCCAACTTCTTGGAAAGACGACCTCCAGCGTCAGTTCGGGAAGTTTTATTACCTCAGGAAATTGGAACAATGGAGCTCCAGTCACTGGTGATTCCATCAATGTCAATCATCAAATGTATTTGGATGTAATCTTTGATGTAACAGGTGCACTTGTTATTCAGACCGGAGGCAGTCTGTCTGATACCGCCGGTGGAAGCACCTATCCGCTCCAAATTACAAATACAGGAAAATTGATTCTGAACGGCGGCGATCTATCTTTAGAAGATAGCATCCTCATTCGAAACACTGCAAGTGTAGTGATTGGAGCGTGCGACACCCTAACTGTCGGAGGAGCAAAATTGGAAAACAATACAACCTTCACAATTGCCGCATGTGCGGTTTTTATTGTCAACGGCACTTTCCAGATGGAAAACTCCAATGGGATAGATTGCGATGGATTCATCCGAATTAATGGAAATACCATTACCAGAAATGCTGCGAGCATAACTGGCTCTGGAAATTTTTCTACTTCTGGAACGGTTACATTCTTAAATACATCAAGTATTTACGGCATTAACACCAATTGCACTCCTGGTCCGTGCAATTTTGGAACAGGCTTTCCTTTACCGCTGGAGCTTCTTAATTTCGGAATCGTGGACATCGACGGAGAGTTTCATTTCGAATGGACATACATTCAAGACGAAGACATCAAGGAATACCGACTTCAACGTTCGGGAGATCTTCAGATGTGGATGGATGTATTCCAAACAGACAGTAAAGAACAATCTGGCTCAGCTGACTACCGTTGCTCCGACCCAATGCCAATGGAACACACGTCCTACTATCGTTTAAAGATTCTTTCTCATAATACGCCAACGGCTTTCTCGCAGGTTATTGAAGTGAGTCAAAGTTCGAATACGAAGCAAATGAATGCCTTCCCCAATCCAACTACCGACCTCATTTACTTATCCTGCGTGGATTGTTTCTACGAACTATTAGACCTCAGATCCAATAGGTTGGATGTTTTTCAAGGAGGCAAAGTAGATCTAGGGCATCTACCATCTGGCCTTTACATCCTCAGGTCAAAAATGGGAACCGAGCGCATCACCAAATTGTAGTCATGAACATTCGTGTTGAAAAACTCGAATCGAATCGACTCCTTGTTTCGCTCGTTCATCGCCACAACTTGCCTCTGCAACTGCCTCCATTCGGAATGGCATGAAAGCGATTTGCACAAAGAAATGAAATGAATTTCCTGTGAATACCTTTGGGATTAAGAAAGATGCATGGACAAAATTGAGATTCGAATAATATCACCTGAAGAGACCCACGACATACGTCATGAGGTTCTAAGAAAAGGACAAGACCGTTCGACAGTAATCTATTCCGAGGATTCCATGCCCGGGTCTTTTCATATGGGAATCTTCCACAAAGGAGAACATATGGGCATCGCTTCCTTTTACCCAGAAAACCACCCAAACATTCCCATGAATTTCTTCCGTCTGCGCGGTATGGCTAGTCGGGAAAATGTACAGGGAAAAGGCTTTGGCTCCCTTTTGATTCAGGCTTCCATGAAGGAAATCATTGAGCGAAATGGCAAAGGAATTTGGTGCAATGCACGGACATCAGCGTCAAAATTCTATTCCAAACACAAGTTCGAACGAGTTGATGAAGAGTTCGACATAGCCGGCATCGGACCGCACTATCTTATGAAACTGGACCTTTAATCAGTTCGACCAACGATAGAGGTACGAGTCTCTGAGCCTGTCGAAGAGGATATGAGATTTGGGCAAGGGAGGCGTCAATGATCGATTAGCGATGACCGATTGTCAATTACGAGTTACCCTCCTACGCTGCGCTTCGGGCGGGCAGGCAGGCAGGTTTCGGGTTACAGGTTACAGGTTACAGGTTACAGGTTACAGGTTACAGGTTACAGGTTACAAATTTCCACATTCTCACATTGCCACATTCTCATACTTCCACATTTCCACATTTCCACATTTCCACATTCCAATGCTCAATGCTCTCAAAAGGGCACAAAAAAAGGGGTAAGCTACTTACATCGCACCGCTCAACCACCTACCCTTGCTACCTTCCGGTCCTGGGGGATTCAGCAGGAGCTGGTCGCGTAAGACTTACCCCAAGGGGCAAAGGTATAATTCCTCGCTTTCAAGCTGACAGGTCGATTTGATTACTTTTGTCGCCATCAGAATTTGAGTTATGAACCAGTACAGAACACTAATAAATTTTGGTGCACTCGCAGGCCTAAGTGCTTTCGTAGCCTTTCTCATCTACTACTTAGTAGATTCCAATCCTTTAGGAAATGTTGAATGGATCACCGCTTGGATTCCTATTGTATTCATTTATCAAGGAACCAAAAGGTGGAGAGACGATGAATTCAAGGGCTTCATCAATTATGGAAAAGCATTCGCCGCTGGATTGATCATCACCGTAGCCTATGCCCTACTTTATGGAATGTTGTCATACCTATTCATCCTTTTAGTTGACGGCGGTATTTTCGAAGCTCTTCTTGATGAAATCATGCAGGGAATGGAACAAGCGCGTCAGTTTTTAGGAGATGAAGCCACTGATAAGATGATGGAAGAAGTCGACAAAATGACGCTCTTCTCGGCCATTACAGGTAACGCATTCAATAAACTCTTTGGAGGACTATTGATAAGTCTTGTTGTGGCTGGAATTCTCAAGAAGAAAGAAACCCCATTTGATCAGGCTTAATATGGACCTTTCCTTAGTCATCCCACTTTACAACGAGGAAGAATCTCTTCCAGATCTATTGGCGTGGATCAAAAAAGTGATGGATGCGAATTCATACAGCTACGAGGTTCTTCTCATAGATGATGGAAGCTCCGATGGTTCCTGGGATCAAATTGAAAAGCTTCGAAAAGAGAATGCGTCGGTTAAAGGAGTTCGATTCCGCAGAAATTACGGGAAATCGGCCGCCTTACATGTGGGTTTTGGTTTAGCTCAAGGAGATGTGGTCATTACAATGGATGCCGATTTGCAGGACAGTCCGGAAGAAATCCCAGAACTTCGACGTATGATTCTAGAAGACGGATTTGACTTAGTCTCGGGATGGAAGAAAAAACGCTACGATCCTTTGAGCAAAACAATTCCGACCAAACTCTTCAACTGGGCAACTCGAAAAATGTCGGGCATTCATTTGCACGATTTCAATTGTGGCTTAAAAGCATACCGCCTCGATGTGGTGCAAAGTATTGAAGTGTACGGGGAAATGCACCGCTACATTCCGATGATCGCCAAAAAAGCTGGATTCGTAAAAATTGGTGAGAAGGAAGTTCAACACCGAGAGCGTCAGTACGGAGTTACCAAATTCGGACTAGAGCGCTTTGTGAATGGTTTTCTCGATCTTCTCAGCATCAGCTTTGTTTCTCGTTTTGGGAAGCAACCCATGCACATTTTTGGATTGTTGGGAACCTTAATTTTTGCTGGCGGATTTCTAGCTGCCGCTTACATCGGAATAGAGAAGTTGTACTTCTTAAATCAGCACATCAAAGCTCGGTTGGTCACCGACAATCCCTGGTTCTACATCGCACTCACTTTTATGATGCTTGGAACTCTTCTTTTCTTAGCTGGATTTTTAGGTGAATTGATTTCAAGAAACTCTCCCGACCGAAACACCTACCAATTGAAAGAAAAACTTGGCTTCGATTCGTCGTATGATGATCATATAGCCTAGACCTTCGGATGACTTCTTCAAGTTAAGTATCCATTTTCGGGATTTCATAAACCAATCGCACGGGCGATGAATCGGCTCATCCTATTTAAAGAAGAATCCCGGGAGCGCTTTATACTCGTCCTTTCCGAGAAGCCGAAGCAAGAATTGAGCTTTCAGAAAACCAAAACCATAGCTGAAAAACTGAACCACAGCTGCCCAAACAGCTAAAACAGCGATCCATAAGGAACGTTCCCTAAGTAGAGCTCCAAGAAAAACTAGCACGAAGTACAATAGATAAACATCAACAAGAAACGGAAACAAGGGGAACAAGGCAATAGAGCCCAAGAGTCCGAGTGAGAAAAGGGCCGGCAGCCAATATGTAAAGCGTGACGTGCCTTTATGCCACTTATTCAGTATTACCCGAACGACCCCAAACTTGTATACCTGTTTTGAGAATTTCTGCCAATCGATTCTTCGTTTGTGAAAGACGTGCGCCTTTTCAATGAGGGCAGTGTCGAAGCCAGCTTGCCAAATTCGAAAACTTAAATCGGGATCTTCTCCAGGATTAATTTTACCATAACCACCCACCTTTTCGAAGACTTCGCGACTGATGCCCATATTGAAACTGCGGGGTTGAAATTTCCCCAATTGCTCTCCCCCACCTCGAATTCCTCCGGTAGTGATTGGAGATGTCATCACAAAATTGATGGCTTTTTGAACGGCACTGAATGAAGGGTGCGCAGCGTCGGGTCCACCGAAGCAAGCAATTGGATTTTTAGAAAGAAAAAAATCTACCTCCGCTAAATAATTTTCTGGAATCAAACAATCGGAATCGAAGATGATGAAGTAGTCGGCATTGGCCTGCTCCATTCCATAGTTTCGACTGGGTCCGGGGCCCGAATTTTCCTTAAAAAAGTAGCGAATATTAATGCGGTCAGAATATGCGTCACACACTGATTTACAAGGAATTGAGGAGCCGTCCTCCACAATGAGTAGCTCAAAATCTTTCAGACTTTGAATGGCCAATGACTCCAAGAGTTCCTCCACCTCGTCGGGGCGGTTGTAGACTGGAACGATTAAGCTGTATTTCGGTTTTTTTACCACTGCAACAAAACTAATTTAAAAGCCGTCGAACAAAAATGTAAACAAGGCGTTCCTTCTTCCCTAGAGCAATTGAGCAGTTGGTGATTGCGATTCGGGGAGTTTTCTTGTAAAAGATGCTCCCCGATCCTTTTTATACAAATCCGTCACTCTTCTTCCGCACTTTTCTAGAAATTTTCGACCTACTTTATTCAGGTTTTAAGTTCATATGAAATCTTCAAATCCTTGAAGGATTTGCCTGATAAATTGTCTTAATTTGGGCCAAAGCAAAGCCATGTCCATTCACATCTCAACTGCCTTCGATTCTGGAAACATCGAAGTTGTAAGCGCCGAAAACACTGCTGATATTCAAGTCAAAATCCGAAAAGACACCAATAGTGATTTTCTACAGTGGTTTCATTTTAAGCTGACTGGAGTTCGCGAACAAGAACTTGCCATTCGAATCCTAAACGCCTCTGAAACAAGTTATTCTGATGGATGGAAGGATTACCGCGTTTGTGTTTCTTACGACCGTCATCATTGGTTCAGAACGGACACCAGTTACGAGAATGGCGAGTTAAAGATCAATATGTTTTCAGAACACGATTCTGTATACTTTGCCTACTTCACTCCCTATTCCTACGAAGCTCATCAAGATCTCATTGGGGCCTGCCAAACATCGGGCTTAGCAGAACACGAGGTATTGGGAACTACGCTGCAAGGAAGAGACCTCGACCTCCTCACTGTAGGTGAACAAATGTTCGATGAGTATAAAGTATGGGTAATTGCCCGTCAGCACCCAGGAGAGAGCATGGCCGAATGGTTCATGGAAGGCTTTCTTGCAAGACTCCTAGACCCAGATGACCCCGTGAGTCGGAAGTTGGTTGAGAAGGCCGTTTTCTACATTGTACCCAATATGAACCCCGACGGCAGTGTTTTGGGAAATCTAAGAACAAATGCTGCTGGAGCAAACCTGAACCGCGAATGGGCTAATCCAAGCCTTGAGAACAGTCCTGAAGTCTTTCATGTGCTCAATAAAATGGATGAAATCGGTGTTGACTTGTTGCTCGATGTTCATGGAGACGAGGAAATCCCCTTCAATTTCATTTCAGCAAACGAAGGCATTCCCTCTTACACTCCAGAAATGAATGCTCTTGAAGAAGAGTTCAAAAACTTCTGGGCTTCGATTTGGCCAGATTTCCAAACAGAACATGGCTACGAAAAAGACGAAGCAGGCAAGGCGGATTTGAGAATTTGTAGCAACCAGATTGCCGAACGTTTTGGCGCGGTTGCTCTAACCATTGAAATGCCTTTTAAAGACAACGACGATCTTCCCGATCCTGCCTATGGCTGGTCGGCTGAACGTTCGGAAAAATTAGGAAGCTCATCTTTAGAGCCAATTTTACACCTCTTGCCCAAACTAAAAACTTCTTGAGGTGTTGATGTGCTAAGCCAACTAACTTCGCCGGCGGAAGCAGCATACATCGCATGAAACTGACTAAGCTTTCTCGCAATTTTCTAATCGTTCTGGGAATTCTCAGCGTCCTGGCAACGCTCAGCTTAACTCAGCTGAAGTTCGACTACGACTTCGAACGCTTCTTTCCTGTTGACGACCCAGAACTTGAGTATTACCTTGAGTTTCGAGAGAATTTTGGCAACGACAACGATTTTAGTTTGCTTGCCATTGAGAACAACGACGGGGTTTTTCAGGAAGACTTTTTATTAAAAATTGACTCGCTTTGCCGAGATCTCGACACCGTGGCTTTTGTGACTGGGGTAATGGGACCTACTCGACTTTCATACTTCGTGAACGGACCATTGGGCCCAATTCAAGCCAAGTACATGCACGTCGATCGTCCAGACCTTTATGAAAAGGACAGCATTCGAATTTTTCAATCTGAACTAGCGCTCAACAACTTCATTTCAGAAACGAGTCCGGCCGTTGCCATCATGATACAAGCGGAGCCTATGCTATCTAAGGTGAAATCTGACATTCAAGCCGCCGCTATTGTACATACATTGGAGCAGTACGAGTTTGACCGCGTAATCAAAAGTGGACGAATTCTAGGACAAAAACACTTCGTTGAAAAGATTCAATTTGAGCTCATTCTTTTCACCCTCCTTGGAGCGGTAATTCTAATCATCTTCCTCGCCTTCACCTTTAAAACCTTTTGGGGAGTTTGGGTTCCACTTCTTGTAGTGGGTCTGAGTGCAGTTTGGCTTTTGGCTTTCATGACCCTTGCTGGGAAGCCTTTGGATCCACTGGGAACCCTCTTACCAACCATTCTATTTGTCGTAGGAGTTTCCGACATCGTACACATCCTTTCCAAGTACCTCGAAGAGCTGCGCTGGAAAAAACCAAAAATTGAGGCCATTCGCAAATCGTTTAGAGAGGTTGGACTCGCCACCTTTCTCACCTCGGCGACTACAGCCGTTGGTTTTTTAAGTTTAAACACTACCACCGTCATCCCATTGAGAGAGTTCGGCACCAACATGGCCTTCGGGGTGCTGATTGCATTCGTCTTGGCATTCACTCTACTACCGGCAGTGCTCATCCTTCGGGAAAAACCAAAAATTGCCGAACAGAGTTTCCATTCAGTCCGGTCCTTCGTCTTTCTCCACCGATCTTTCATGAAGATGCTGCGCCACCAGAAGAGCATCCTTTTCTTTTGGATTGTTGTTGTAGGACTTTCGGCTTGGGGAATCTCCAATCTTCAGATCAATGGTTTTCTCCTTCAAGACCTGAGTAAAGACGATCCATTTCGTCAGGATCTAGAATACATTGAAACAAATTTCTCAGGCATTCGCCCGCTCGAAATTGCCCTCACTACACAAGATGAGGGCGGCTTGTTTTCGTACGAGAGTTTACTGGAACAAGAGAAGCTCGAAAACTTCGTAAAAGAGGAGTACGGAGCCGGTTTCATCAGCGGTCCGCTTACCGTAGTAAAAATTGCCAATATGGCGAATCACGGCGGCGACCACAGCTACTATAAACTACCTGAAAGCGAAAAAGAATTCAAGAAAATGAAATCCGTTTTGAGGAGAATCGCCAAATCGAAGATGGGTAGGAACCTCATTTCAGAAGATGGAAAAACGGGACATTTCAGTGCAAAGCTGGCAGACCATGGAAGTCATTTTATGATGGGGAAAAAGCTTCTACTCGACGAGTTCAACGAAAGTCTGAATAAAGAAAAACTTCAAATTCGACTCACGGGCACAGCAAATTTACTCGACATCAACAACGAGCAAGTTACCTCTAGCCTCATCCAAGGGCTCTTACTCGCCTTCGCTTTGGTGAGCCTCATCGTCGGGTTGATTTACCGCTCATTCCTCATGGTCATCGTTTCACTCATTCCGAATGTAATTCCATTGATGATTGTAGGGGGTAGCATGTCGTTGATGGGCATTGAATTGAACATCAGCACTGCCATTGTATTCACCATTGCCTTCGGAATTGCCGTTGACGATACCATTCACTTTCTCTCAAAATTTCGCTTGGAATTGAATTCTGGAAAAAACTACCTCTACGCATTAAAGCGCACGTATCTATCTACTGGGAAGGCCATACTCATGACCACGCTGATTCTTTGTTCTGGCTTTATCAGCTTGTCGTTCTCTTCCTTCGCAAGCACCTTCAACATTGGCTTCTTTGTGACCTTAACATTGATATTTGCCGTACTAGCAGACCTCACACTCCTGCCCGTGATGCTGATCATGCTCAAAGAAAAGTTTCGATTTGGGAAGAGTCCGCGGAAGGTCGAGGCAGAAAGACTCAGCAGCGACTAGTGGTTTTTTGTATGAGTGATGGTTCCCATCACATAGCTTACGGTTTTTAGCAACTTCCCAGTTTCATCGTAGCGTTTCCAATCACCAATTTTCATATAGTCGAAACTGGTATCTGAATACACCAAACTACCTTCTTCCTTTACCTTTCCATTTGGATAGGACAGAGTTTGACGGTACAACTTCTTTCCTTTTTTCTCGAATTCAATGATGTTGCTTTCCTCACCTGAATCATAAAAAAAGCGTCGATATTCAATGTGGTCGTGGGCTTTTACGTACTTCTCTTCGAATTCAATGTTTCCATTTTCATAGTAGTCGCGCCACTCCCTCACATCACCGTCCATATAGTAGACTTCTGATTTTGCCGCACCAGATTCGTAGAAAACCTTGAGTTTGGCTTTGTGGTCGTCGAGGATGGTGAACTTCCTTTCCACTTTCCCATTTTTCCAAAAATTCTTGAAAATTCGAATCATTCCATCGACGTAATAGCCTTTGTGCATGAGCTTATTGTCGAGATAAAAATCAGAAACGTATCCGTGGCAAGGAGAACCGTCGCAATTCCTCACTGAATCGCCACCAGCCATTCGTATGAGATTGTTGTACATGGTGATGCCATAGCGCTCGTCTATGATGTCGGAAGCTTTGTACTTATTCTGGGCCTGAGATATTTGTGCTGCAAAGAGCAGAGATAGGAAAAGGAAATTTCGCATTAGTAGGATTTTCTGGCCGAAATATAATCAAACACAGGACCTAAAAGAAAACCCTGGTTTTCTTTCTGGAAACTGCCGAAGCTCTGAAGAAGCCAATAGCCCCATTGTCGATATTGGAACTCACATTGGCAGGAGGCCCATCGAAAAACCCACCACGAAAGGCAGTATTCAATAAGGATTCAATGATAAAATCAAAGTACTCGCCGCTGACAGAGCGAATCTCTAAGCTTATGCTGTCGCCTACTTCAAAGGCATCGTACGGAATGTTATTGAACACCGGCCAACCCTCAGAAGGAGACGCTCCGTCAACAAAATCGTCCCTACCAAAAGCTTTCTCAACCAACGGCTCAGTCTGAAGCACACCATTCAAATAATAGTCCCAAACATAGTGATCCCCAAGCCCAGGATTTTCTTGTCCAAACATGATGATCCAATAAAAAGTATCGGTTGTAAACAAAGTATCTTCAACGGGAACTACAAATACAGATTCCATATCAACCACTCCGCGCATCGTATCAACAGCGGTGTAAGTTTGATTGTCGTAGGTGACATTTAAAGTGTAGCGCTCTCCCAATTTACCCTCTACCGTTGGCTCCGTTCTATACACGCCAGGAAGAGTGTCTACTTCGGTTAAAACGAATGTATTGGCTCCATCAGAAATCGTAACCGTGGCGCCACTCACCGCTGGCGGCTCTTCACTGTAGTAGTAGCTCGTTGACTCAGTGACTCTTATTTCGTGCGCCTTTTGTTCGTTCGTGATTTCTCCCTCAATGACGATTCGCGTCTGTGAGTCGTTCAAATCAAAATCGATCACTTCTGTACAAGAAGTAAGCAGCAAGGCCGATAAAATCAAATAGACTGCAGTTTTCATCAGAACTTGAAGTTATAGGTTATGGAAGGAATGATTGGAAAGAGGTAGGTCATTTGCGCCTCTGTGCGGTTGGGGTTGTTATAAGCATCAAGGGTATTGTCAATAAAGGCATTTGACCCACGTACCAGTTGCTCGTATGCTGGAAGCACTTCGTACTTTGCTTCGGAGGCGGCAAAATTGATTGCATATGGATTCTTCCTAGAATAAATATTGAAAATGGAGAGGTTCCAAGAGTGACTGAAGAATTGTTTCTCGCGCTTCTTTCTCAGGTCGTAGGTAATACTGAAATCACCCCGATGATATGCTGGCATCCGAGCTCCGTTTCTATCAGAGTACACAGGCACCGTAGTTCCTGAATAATTGAATCTCCCGGTAGGAACTGTAACAGGCGCCCCTGAGTTGTAGACAAAAGTTCCGCTCGCATTCAGACGCTCCATAATGTCCCAGGAAAGCACCACCGATAGGTTGTGTGGACGATCGTAATTCGCCGCGTAGGAATTACCATTGTTGATTTCTGGCACATCGCGAATGCTCCTCGAGAGTGTATAGCTGATCCAGCCTGTCACATCCCCCGTTTGTTTTCGCACGAAGAATTCAGCCCCGTAGGATGTTGCAGCACCTGCACGCACTTCACCTTCAAGTAGAGGATTGAAAATCAACTGTGCAAAGTCTCTGAAGTCTATTTGGTTCTGAACTGCTTTGTAGTAAACTTCTACGCTCGTCTCGAAGGTGTTTTTCGCGAAGTTTCTAAAGTAACCCAAGGCAACTTGGTCCGCTCTCTGAGGCTTGATGTTCGGACTGCTTGGCATCCACACATCTATAGGCGCCGCCGAAGTAGAATTACTTGCCAAGTGCATGTATTGGTTCATGCGATTGTATGAGGCCTTCAAAGAGCTTTGATCATCTAGGGTGAACTTCACGCCCAGTCGAGGCTCAAGCCCCATATATGTGTTGTAAATTTCTCCCGAAGGATATGCGGTATAGCCATTACCAGGAATGGTGTCGTAATTCTGATCGAAATTGAACAAGGTATCGGTTCCAACATTTGAGAACGAAGAGAAACGCAAGCCGTAGAGAACACTCCATCTTCCTCCAAGCTTTTGCTCGTTGCTCACGTAAGCCCCATTTTCCCATGCATAACGATCGAAAATTTTGAATTCATTGAAAGCTTCGTTGGAATCTGCCGGAGTGAATGTAGCTGGCGAAAAGGTGTGAAAAGTGCTTTGAAAGCCAAATTTGATGGTGTTGTTGCTGTTCGCGTAATAGGTATAATCGTTCTTGAGACTGATGTTCTGAATTTTTGAAGTCCAATCGAAGGCCGAAGCTCCTTCAGGGATTCCAAGAAGGTAGTCGAAGGTGCTATAGATTCCTGTTACGTTGGAAAAGAGTTTATCTCCGAAAATGTGATTCCAACGACCCGTAAACGTTCTGTTTCCCCAGCCCAATCGGAAGGCGTTTGAAACTCCAAGGATGTCGCGACCAGTGTATGCACTCAAGTATATTCTGTTGTTGTCGTTCAACTTTAAGTTCACCTTTCCATTCAGGTCGTAGAAGAAAAGCTGACTTTGTTTCAATCCTTCATTTCCGCTTAAGGGCAAAAAGAGGTCTGCATAACTCCTTCTTCCTGAAATGATGAAAGAGGCCTTGTCCTTAATGATGGGTCCTTCCAATGTTAGACGACTGGAAATAATCCCAATTCCTCCGGCACCGGCAAACTTCTTACTGTTCCCATCCTTCATTCGAACATCCAACACTGACGAAAGTCGACCGCCGTATTCGGCTGGAATGCCTCCCTTGTACAACTGCGCATCTTTGATGGCATCTTGGTTGAAGACCGAGAAAAACCCAAGCAAGTGACTCGCATTGTACACAAAAGCCTCATCCAACAGAATTAAGTTCTGATCGGAAGCACCTCCACGGACAAAGAACCCTGTACTTCCCTCACCACCATTCTGAACTCCCGGTAAAAGTTGAATCGCACGCAATACATCCACTTCACCGAGCAAAGCAGGAATCTTTTTAATGGTCTCCATTTTCACATTGACAACAGACATTTCAACCGACTCAACGTTTTGGTTTGTTGCTTCACCTGTAATCACCACTTCTTGTAAGACCTCAGAATTGGCTTCCATTTCAACATCCATACGAATGTTCTTATCGAGGACTATCTGTTTTACAAGCGGACGAAAACCGACGAAAGAGTAAACCAATTCGTAGGTTCCTGCGGGAAGGGTTAAGGAGTAAAATCCATAAATGTTTGCACTTACCCCACTGGTGGTGGCTTTGTCGTAAACCGTAGCTCCAATGAGTCCCTCGCCGTTGGCAGCATCTTGAATGCTTCCAGAGATGGTGAAGTTTTGAGCATAGCCAAGCGCTGAGAAAGTGGCTAAAAACATCAGTAGAAAAAGTCTTCTCATCGCTATAAATAGGCCTGCAAAAGTAGCTTTACAAAGGCTTAAAATTTGTCTTTTGTATCAACGGCAAGTTTCCATGGTCAAACGACCCTGCACGAAAAGAGAACTTCAAAAAGCTCTGCCGCCCAGTCGAAAAAACCAAGCTAGTCTAATATTGTTCGGTCGAAGGATGACATCGATTCACCTATATCATTCGCAGCCTCATCCCATGAGCGAAATCAAAGGGATGGGAAGTGAATATGCTTCGGTCTGGACTTTGCATGTCGGCCGTAGAACGCTTTGATGTTAAAAAAAACCTAAGGCCCGAACACCCGCGGGCTTCAAGCGTATATTTGTCACACACTTCCAATACATGAAAAGATTTCTTCTTCTGGGCTTGGCCTCAATCAGCTTCCTCCAGATTTCCGCTCAACAAAAAGAACTTGAAGCTCAAGTCGAAAAGATGAATTCCCTGCTCGAGATGGTGAGCACCTTCTACGTGGATACTCCAGGAATGGAGAAGCTTGTGGAAGATGCCATCGTTGGTTTGCTCGATGACCTCGACCCTCACAGTGCCTACATCTCCAGTAAAGAGGTGAAAAAAATGAATGAACCTTTGGTGGGAGAATTCGAAGGCATCGGCGTTCAGTTCAACATTCATGAAGACACCATCTTAGTTGTTTCTCCCATCACGGGCGGACCCTCTGAACGACTAGGAATCATTTCCGGCGACAAAATCATCACAATCGATGGCGACACTGTTGCAGGTGTCGGCTACAAAAACTCCGACGTACAGAAAAGCTTACGCGGTAAGAAAGGAACTAAGGTGACCGTTGGCATCAAGCGAAGTGGTCTCGCAGAACTTTTACCCTTTGAAATCACCCGGGACAAAATTCCAATTTACAGCGTGGATGCTGGCTTCATGCTCAATGACGAAGTAGGACTCATTAAAATCAACCGATTTGCTCAAAAGACGGTAGAGGAATACACCGAATACTTAAACGTGCTCAAGAGCCAAGGCATGGAAAGCCTCATCCTCGACCTTAGAGGAAACAGCGGTGGATATTTGAATACTGCCATCAACTTGGCCGATCAATTCCTCGATGGCGACAAGATGATTGTTTACACGGAAGGTCGCAGTTTCCCTAGAAGAGAACACAAAGCAAGTTCCCGTGGAAACTTCCAAAAAGGAAAACTCATCGTTCTCATCGATGCAGGTTCAGCCTCCGCAAGTGAAATCGTTTCTGGTGCCATTCAAGATTGGGATCGCGGACTCATCATTGGTCGACGATCTTTTGGAAAAGGATTGGTTCAAAAACCCTTTGGTCTGCCAGACCGCTCCCAAGTTCGACTGACCATTTCGCGCTATTACACTCCCTCCGGACGCTCCATTCAAAGACCTTACGGAAAAGGCACCGATGCCTATTACGATGATTTGAGTGCCCGCTTTGCCAAAGAAGTTTTCTCGAGTGACTCAATCGATTTTCCAGATTCACTTAAATTCAAAACAAACAATGGACGAACCGTTTATGGTGGTGGCGGAATAATGCCTGATCTCTATGTGGGAGTTGACACGACAGAACGCAGCGACTATTACATCGATTTGTTGCGTAAGGGAATCTTCAACAGCTATAGCTTGAACTACATCGATGGCAAAAGGCAAGAAATCAGCTCTACCTATGAGGGGGTTTCACAATTCAAAAAAGAATTTGACATGAAGCCGGTGGTTAAAGAGCTCATAGAAGCTGGAGTAGAAAAAGGCATTGAGTTCAACGAAGAACAGTACGAAATTTCTGAGAATCTCATCAGCAACTTACTGATGGCGTACATTGCCCGAGGTGTTTGGGACAACTCTGCTTTCTATTCTGTAACCGCCGAAGTTGACCCCATTGTTTCTAAAGCATTGGAAGCAATGGAAGACAAATCGTTCAAGAAATACAAATTGAGCTACCGATAATTACTTTTGTCCAACAAATCAACGATCATGAATACTGACATTAAAGAAATCATCAAACTATCACTTCTAGGAGTGATTACATTAACTGTTGTGTACGCTACCTTTTTTAAGAAGGAAAAAAGGCGCGTTGCCCAGAGCGCATACAGCAATTACCAACCGGGCCAGTCTAGTGCAAACGATAACCCTAGCAATTCATACTTCGGACCGGAGGAAGACCTCAATGTAACTACGACCATCAATCGGAACGAAGCCATCGATGCGACGCCTCAAGCTTTAGACATTCCCTCTACGAATGTCAACTTCAGCGAATCCAGCTGGGATTATGGAACTCTTGAGCAAAACACCGAGAACTTGCATGTCTTCTCTTTCACGAACACTGGCACGAACCCCCTCATCATTGAAAATGCGGAAGGTAGTTGTGGCTGTACTGTGCCTGAATATCCTCGCGAGCCAATCCCTCCAGGTGGTAGCGGTGAAATCAAAGTGAAGTACAGTCCGGGTCAACAAATTGGCCAGCAAAACAAAACTGTAAGCATCACGGCAAATACCCCCGATCGCATTACTACTTTGAATATTTCTGCTCTTGTAGTTGAGCCTGGTTCTTAAATGATCCACACAAAGCCAAAAAGACTATCCTCCTTCCTTCGGGTTGGAGGATTTTTTTTGCTCCTTGTATTGAGCTCAAGCCTTTATGGTCAAAAAGTGAATTGGAACAAACCCTTCCAAATTGGGGAATCCATCACTTATGAGATCAAGTACAACTGGGGCCTCATTTGGCTCAATGCAGGGACGGTAAACTTTAGCGTAAATGCTGGCGAACACCTTGGAGAAAGCGTTTTTCAATTCGACAGCTTCGGCTCCACCTACAAAAAGTACGATTGGGTGTACAAGGTTCGAGACACCTATCAAGCACTTGCCGACACGAGCAGACTAAAACCAAGAAGGTTCAAGCGAGACGTAATAGAAGGTCGTACAATCTACAACGAACAAGTACTGTTCGACCTAGAGAAGAGAAAGGCTTTCAACTTCAAGACAAAAGCAAAGAAATCACTCGCGCTCGATACCGTAGGGCTCGTTGATGACGTCTACGACGTTCTGAGTATGATTTATTATGCCCGTTGCATTCAATGGGACACCTACAAAGTTGGAGACAAGGTTCCGATTCGAATCTTCCTAGATGCTGAAGTTCATACAACGCACATCACCTATTTGGGCAATGAAACAATTGAAGTTGAAGGAATGGGTCCAGTGGATTGCATTGTTTTTAAGCCGCAATTGATTGAAGGTACAATCTTCCCCGGAGGTGGTGACATGACCGTGTGGGTAACCAACGACAGGAATAAGATTCCAGTCTTCATTCAAACACCCATTATAGTAGGGAACATCAAAGTCAATTTGATAGAAGCCAAAGGATTAAAATTCCCTTGAGTAATTCTCTGAAAGTTACAACGACTGACTAGGCAAGTACCTCAGTCACGCGGTCAGCAGCTTCTTTCAAAGCAATTGCTGAAAGAACTTCGAGGCCAGAATCGTCTATGATTTTCTTCGCTTCTTCAGCATTGGTTCCTTGCAATCGAACAATGATAGGAACTCCAATGTCGCCGATGTTTTTGTAAGCCTGAACAATTCCATTTGCCACGCGGTCGCAGCGCACAATTCCACCAAAAATGTTCACTAAAATGGCCTTTACATTTGGATCGGAAAGGATGATTCTAAATGCCTTTTCAACGCGTTCTGCACTTGCAGTTCCACCAACGTCCAAAAAGTTTGCTGGCTCGCCACCTGCTTGCTTAATGATGTCCATAGTCGCCATTGCCAAGCCTGCTCCGTTCACCATGCAGCCCACATTTCCGTCGAGTTTAACATAGCTCAAGTTGTGCTTTCCAGCTTCTACTTCTGTCGGATCTTCTTCTGAGATGTCGCGCATAGCTGACAACTCCTTTTGACGGTACAATGCGTTGTCATCAAGGGTCATTTTACAGTCTACCGCTAGAACTTTATCGTCTGATGCTTTAAGTACAGGATTGATTTCAAACATGGCTGAATCCGAACCTTCGTAGGCTTTGTACAGCGCACTCACGAATTTCACCATGTTCTTCATGCCCAATCCAGATAAACCTAGATTGAATGCAATTCTTCTTGCTTGAAATGGAAGTAAGCCTGCAGCAGGGTCCACCTCTTCAGTAAAAATCAGGTGAGGAGTTTTCTCTGCAACTTCTTCGATGTTCATTCCACCCTCCGGAGAGTACATGATCATGTTCCTTCCGCTGGCACGGTTCAACAAAACACTCATGTAGTACTCCTCTGGCTCGCTTGCCCCAGGATAATAAACGTCTTCAGCAATCAACACCTTGTTGACACGCTTTCCCTTTTCTCCAGTTTGTGCCGTAACGAGTGTACCGCCCAAAATCCCCTCAACAACATCGTCGAGTTGATGTTTTCCCTTAGCCAAAACCACTCCGTGAGACCCGGTTTCTTTTACTGTTCCTTTACCCCTACCACCAGCGTGGATTTGAGCTTTTACAACGAACCATTCTGTTCCAGTATCTCTAGCCAATTGATCGGCAGCGTTTTGAGCTTGTGAAAGTTGATCAATTACTTGTCCTTCCTGAATTGGAACTCCATATTGCTTGAGAATTCCTTTACCTTGATACTCGTGAACGTTCATGTCTTTTTGCTTGAATTTCGAGAGCGCTAAAGTAAATATTTGAGTAAGTCGCGCGGGGATTCTTCCCGGCTAAATTCCCCCAATTTCACAAGAAGCGTTTTCCACATAAAAAGAGACCTGAGGACGTCTCTTGGAATCTTACATTTGAACCCATGTCACTCTTGGTCTGTGAAAATCTGCGTAAGTCCTACGGCTCTCTTGAAGTACTCAAAGGAATCGATCTTCGCATGGAAGAAGCTGAAATCATTTCCATTGTAGGGAAATCGGGCGCAGGAAAAACTACCCTACTTCAAATTTTAGGTACCCTCGACCGCCCTGATTCTGGAACTATCAGACTTAAAGACATGGATGTTTTTGGACAAAAAGATCGGAAGCTCTCCGCATTTCGAAACAAGCACATTGGCTTTGTTTTCCAGTTCCATCAGTTGCTTCCTGAATTTACGGCTTTGGAGAACATATGCATCCCTGCTTTCATTGCAGGAAAATCTAAAGCAGATGCCTCAAAGAGAGCCATGGAATTGCTCGGCATGTTGGATCTAGCCGAGCGGGCAGAACACAAACCCTCGGAATTGAGCGGAGGAGAACAACAGCGCGTAGCGGTTGCACGCTCGTTGATCAACGACCCTGCAGTTGTCTTTGCCGACGAACCATCTGGGAACTTAGACTCTGCAACAGCAGCTGCTTTGCATCAACTATTTTTCCGACTTCGCGACGAATTGAGGCAAAGTTTTGTCATCGTCACGCACAACGACGAACTTGCTGCAATGACCGACCGCACCTTGCGCATTACGGACGGAAGAATTGCACTTTAGTCTTGAAAAAGGCTGAGCTTAAAGACTTTCTTGACCAGAAAGCAGAACAATACGAGCATCCAAACTTCATTGAGCACGACCCTATTTGGATTCCGCATCAGTATGAGCTGAAAGAGGATGTTGAGATCATGGCATTCCTCATTTCAATATTGGCATGGGGGCAACGCATCACCATCATCAACAAAGGGAAACTGCTTGGGGAGCTCTTTGGGCATCAACCTTACGAAGCAATCAAATCGCGAGATTTTTTTGGTCACCCGCTAGTGGAAGCCTTCAAGCATCGGACCTTCAATGGAATCGATTTGGATTTCTTCATTCGATCAATAAAGCACATCTACCAAGAACATGGAGGTTTGGAAATGGCATTTTCAAGAGGCTCAAATTCCTTGGAACGCATCGAGCATTTCAGAAGCCTCTTTCTTGAAACAGAACACCAAGATCGGAGCGAAAAACATCTTGCCAGTCCAGCAAAAGGAAGCTCTGCAAAACGTTTGAATATGTTTCTAAGATGGATGGTTAGAAGTTCTTCAAAGGGGGTGGATTTCGGTCTGTGGAGCAGCATCAAACCATCGGAGCTACTACCACCTTTGGACGTCCATACGGCAAGAACAGCGCGTCAATTGGGGCTATTGAAAAGAAATCAAAACGATTGGCGTAGTGTAGAGGAATTGGGCAATAAGCTTCGGGAATTAGACCCCAACGACCCCGTGAAATACGACTTTGCTCTCTTCGGACTTGGAGTAAATGGAGAGCTTTAGGCCTTTCTAACGGATCATTCCGTCCAACCTTGGAATCACGCAAGAACCGTTTGGGCAACCCTTGTTGTGCACGACTTCAAGTTTAAAATACGCATCAAAAGTGCAATCATCGAAAGCTGATGGGTCTAGGTTCACGTTGGATGTCCATTGAAAATCGGTTTCTTTAAAATAGAGACAAAACATTCGTGCGAATTCGTGATGAATTTCCCAATCGCCACGAATGAGCCCATTTTCAAATTTTCCTTTTACAGCAAGTTTTCCTTTATCCGTGTAGCGCTCATATGCACCATTCATCTCCCCTTCTTTAAAGTTGTACGTGAAGCGCAACTGCCCGTCGCTGTAATAAACATTCTGAACGCTGTCGGGGGTGTTTGCAACAAAGCGATAATCGTGTTGCACCAGTCCATTCTCAAAGAATGTACTTGTTTTACCTTCCAACTTCCCCGCTTTAAACTGAGCTTGTAGCCGTAGATTCTTGTCATCATCCGTGGCCTTAAGCCATCCTTCCAACTTTCCAGACACAAAATTCCCTTCGTACCGAAAGCCATCGCTGCCTCGCCAAGAAGCCGAGCCTTCAAAGAGCTGATTCTTTTCACTGAATTCCATTTGCTTAGACTTAAATGAACCTTTCTTCAAGCCCTTGTAGCGCGCCCACGCAGATTGCATTTTCAACTCCTCAATTTCGTAAAGAGCATCCAATTCAGCTCCAAAATTGTCGTCGGAAAAGAATTCAACACACTTCGTGGGGCCCGATTTCAAGATCTTAGAGCTTGGGTAGAGGCCATTCAAGAGGTAATCCTCGTAATGAAAATAGTCGCCATCAATGAATGTGTTTGCATTCCGAAGTGAATAACGAATCTCCTCGAAGGGAAGCCACATCAATACCTTGCCCTCCACATTCAAAATAGCCACAGCTGATATATGCCGCTCGAGATCACCTGTTTTCATATGCCTGGCCCAGAGTTCTTTTACCAGCAAATGCTTTGCATCAATTTTTTCGACTCGAATGAGCGAATCTTGATCCTCATAGGAATAGCGATACACAAAATCCTCCCACTTAAAGGCTTGAAATTCACGCCTCCCAATCATTTCCATTAAGAGAGTATCGAAGGGAACTACTCCTTCCCATCCTGGCTCCCCGGGCTTTAGACCCTGAGCAACCATCTCGAGTTTTCGCGTGACAGGCTTCGCCCAAGAAAATGGTTCATGGAACAAATAGTTGTTGTGATAAAACTGCGACTTCACATAATCGAAGTCGTAGCTCAACTCGAGGTGCCTCGCGACTTGACTGTACAAATAGGCGTGAATGGCACTGTTCTGCAAATAATACCGCATGCTCTCAGTGTGATGAAGTTTCACAATTGGAGCTTGAGAAAATGAACCGGAAGCTTGGAGCAGAAGGAGTATTCCGATGAGTTTGCGCATGACCCCAATACTACAAAGAAGGAACCAATCATCATCTGAGCACTTGTTATTTCTACTTTTAGGAACATCATTCAAAGCAGTTGAATTTTTTAGCTCATTTCTACCTTTCCGGCGAAGACGAAGGATTGATCCTCGGCAATTACCTAGGCGATTTTCTGCGCGGTTCCGAATTGAAAAACTTACCAGAGCCCATCTTTCGAGGAATTGAATTGCACCGTGCGATAGACGAATTCACCGACGCGCACGAGCTCGTCAAGAACTCCCAAAACACTCTCCGAGAAGGACTTGGGCGTTACGTTCCTGTGGCGGTAGATGTTATATACGATCACTTTCTGGCGGCGATGTGGAAAGACTACAGCAAGGAAAAGCTTCAAGACTTTGCCTACAAAAAGTATCAATTTCTTGAAAAAAACAAAGCCCAACTCAATGAGAGAGCTTTGGGGTTTTTGAAATATATGCAGCGCTACAACATACTCTTCAACTACCAATTCGACGAGGGAATACGTAAGGTGTTTGACGGTTTGAATCACAGGGCACGTTTTGACACACAGCTTAGAGATGCTGTATATGAAATGAATCATCATCGCAGCCTTTTGGAAGCCGACTTCCGTAGTTTCTTTCCTGAACTCATCGAGCATGTCCGTCACTATCAAGAATAGAATTACAGACGACGGAAGTCCTACACTGTATCGTCCAGACCTCGATGAACATTATCACTCCACTAATGGAGCTGTTCAGGAATCGACACATGTATTTATCGAGAAGGGGTTGAAGCCAATCATGAACAAAACTGATTCCATCCGAATCTTGGAACTGGGATTTGGCACAGGACTGAATGCATTGCTTACGGAAGAATATGGGTGCTCAGCTGGCCACACAATCAATTACATCGCTTTAGAGACTGTACCCTTGGTTCCCGAAATTTGGAAGACACTCGACTACCAAAGGCCTGAAATATTAAAGCAATTGCATACTGCGGCATGGGAAGAAGATGTCACTATTCGAGAGGGCTTCCAGCTGAAAAAGCATGAAACGTCCTTTCAGAAATTCGATTCGGAGAAAAATTTCAACCTTATTTACTGGGATGCCTTTGGCCCAAACAAACAGCCAGAACTTTGGACATTGGGAATTTTTGAGAAATGCTACCAGCTTATGTCCCCCGCAAGTATTTTGGTTACCTATTGCGCAAAAGGAGATGTTCGTCGGGCAATGCAGGCCGCAGGTTTTGATGTGGAGCGTCTGCCAGGTCCACCAGGAAAAAGAGAAATGTTAAGAGCAACAAAAAGACTATGATACGAATTGCCCGATACAAAGACTTAGGCCTCATTGTGCCTCTGATGACAGAACGATTCCGAAACGACCCTAAGTGGTTGTTAAAGCGTCAGTGCATTAGCTCGATCATGCGCGAAACAGAAGACACCTTGCTCTATTTTGACGGCCTGGAAGTTCTTGGATTTGCCATGGTCAGCTTGAGAAAAGATCACGTTGACGGTTCATACTTTTCACCCACAGGATATTTAGAAGCGCTCTTCGTAAAACCTGAGTTCAGAAATAAAAAGATTGCTCTAGAGCTTATGATTGAAGCCGAAAAGTGGTGTTTGGCTCGCGATTGCAAAGAAATGGGCTCAGACGTGGAATTAGACGACAAGCTGAGTCATACATTTCATGAAAAAGGTGGATTCACAAGGCTGAACACCACAGTTGCCTACATCAAAGAGTTGGAAGTATAGTGAGTACGACGGAAAAACATTAAACTTGGCTTGCCTCAAAATTTAGAACAACATGATTGTTAAAGCCAGCTACATTCACATCACGAAACTAATGCCCCTGATTCGTGAGCTGTTTCCTGATGGCCCCGAAGCTCATTTGAAAAAAGAAATCCTTACCTCCATCTTGAGGGAATGGGAAGACACCATCATGTTCGTAGAAGACGGACATCCACTTGGTTTCGCCTTAGTAGCAATCCGACGAGATTATGTTGAAGGAGCTCTTCATTCTCCTGTCGGCTATTTGGAAGCGATTTATGTATTGGAAGAACACCGACACAAAGGAATAGCCTCTCACCTCCTGAAGGCCGCTGAAGAGTGGTGCCTAGAAAAGGATTGCATTGAAATGGGGTCTCAAGTGCAGATAGACCATGTTTTCGTGCAGGATTTCCACATGGCACAGGGATTTAGAAGGCAAAACAGCTATGTGACTTACGTTAAGTCTATTTCGTAGGCATCCAAATTAGGACTGATCCAACTTCTTCACCATAGTTAGAATGGTCGCCACAGCTACAGTCTCACCAGTTTCGTCGTAGACATCCACATAGAACTTCACAATTCCTTTGGCAATGTCCTCTTCGTCGCGTTTCTCCTGATCAATCTTTTCCTTCACGGTAAATCGAACACCGATGGTTGCTCCGGCGTACACGGGCTTGGTAAATCGGCAGTCTTCCAATCCATAGTTGAGAAGCACAGGCCCTTTACCTGGGTCAACGAACAATCCGGCTGCAGCACTTAAGATGAAATATCCATGCGCCACACGCTCTTCGAAGATTGTTCCATCCAAGGAAGTCACATCTGTATGCGCATAGAAATGATCCCAACTTACATTGGCAAAATTCACAATGTCACCTTCAGTGATTGTACGCTTATGAGTGAACACCGTGTCTCCTACCTCAAGTTCTTCAAAGTGTTTTTGGAAGACATGTTTATCCGATTCCGGCTGTTCGGAACCTGGCTGAAAGACCTTCGTAATTTTGGTAAGAGTTGTTGGCGAACCCTGAATTGCTGTGCGTTGCATATAATGCATCACTCCACGCTTCCCGCCCATCTCTTCTCCGCCTCCGGCTCGTCCAGGACCACCGTGAACCAAAGTTGCAAGCGGTGAACCATGACCCGTACTCTCCTGGGCTGAGCGTTCGTTCAAGACCAAGATGCGTCCGTGGTGCGAAGCAGTTCCCATAACAAACTCGGTAGCCACATCGTCGTCGGCGGTAGCAATGGAAGCACAAAGAGAACCTTGCCCCATATTCACCAAATCAATTAAGTCGGCGGTGTCGGTGTAAGGCATTAATGAAGTAACCGGACCGAAGGCTTCTACCGAATGAACTTTGGTTTTGTTGTGTGGGTCATTGTTCAACATCACGATTGGTGAAATGAATGCACCCTTTTTAGAATCGGCGCCCACCACTGTTACTTGGTCTAAATCCCCATATACTATTTCTTGTTCGCTGGCCAATTCGAGTACGCGCTCACGTACTTCATCTCTCTGCGAATAACCCGCCAATGAGCCCATTCGAACCCCTTCTACACTTGGATCTCCAATGGAAGTTTTCTGTAGTTGAGCAGCAAGTGCCAATTGAACATCTTCCAACAAATCGGCTGGAACAAAAGCCCGTCGGATGCAGGTGCAACGCTGACCTGCCTTGGCCGTAATTTCTTTTCGAATCTCCTTCACGAAGAGGTCAAATTCTGGCATTCCCGGCTTCACATCCAATCCAAGAGCAGAGGAGTTTAAAGAGTCTGCTTCCATATTGAACGGAACCGATTTACCCACGATGTTTGGATGCGATTTCAGCATTTGCCCAGTGCTGGCTGAACCTGTGAAAGTGACAACGTCTTGTGAATCGACGTAATCCAGAATTCCATTTGCCGAGCCGCAAATGAGCTGCAGAGATCCTTCTGGCAGAATACCAGATTCTATGATGTCTTTAACCACAAGCTCTGTGAGAAAGGAAGTAACGGTCGCCGGCTTCACCACCGCAGGCATTCCTGCCATCCAGTTCACCGCTACCTTTTCCAACATTCCCCAAATGGGGAAATTGAAGGCGTTGATGTGGACAGCCACACCCTTTTTGGGAACCATGATGTGGTGTCCGATAAAGTTGCCGTTTTTGGAAGATGGAACTGTTTCTCCATCGACGTAAAAAGGTAGATCTGGGAATTGACGTCGCAGACTGGCGTTTGCGAAAAGGTTTCCAATTCCTCCTTCTATATCAATCCAGCTATCCGCTCGGGTTGCCCCGGTCGCAGCACTTAAAGCGTAGTAAGCTTCTTTTTTAGTAAGCAGGTGAAGTGCCAAAGCCTTCAACATTCTTCCCCGTTCGTGGAAGGTCATATCACGGAGGGCTTTCCCTTTAGTCCGACCATATTCAAGCATTTCACCGAAGTCAAGTCCTGCCGAACTGGCTTCTGCTACGAGCTCTCCGTTGATTGCGTTGAGCAATGCTTTACCTTCTCCTGTTCCTTCCTGCCACTTACCGCAGGCGTAATTCTGTAGTTTCATTCTTGCGCTTGTTCTACAAATTTATCCGAATAGAACGTTCTGAGCCTTAAAGCCAGATTGCGTCCAATAGTTTTTCTTCCTTCGTGTGCGTAATGCTCTGTTGGAAAGAGTTTATCGCTGAATTCTTTTTCGGGAACCGCCTCCAAATTATCTACTACTATTACCCCATTCTTTTCGTAGCGATTTTTCAAGAAATCTCGATTTTGTCGCAAAAGGTAAAGCAGTTCCTTGCCCAACAAACGATGCATTCCTTCCGAATTTTCGGCCAATAAATTGAACACCAAATTGTATCCGCGTTCTTCGCAAAGCTCTACAATTCGATCGAAGTCTTTCACCCGAGGGTTGCTTTTTGCATCAATTTGAAAACCGAAATTTTTAATGAATTGCGTTCCAAGTTGAACTTGCTCTTGGTCCCATTCGCCCGATTCGTCGTACCAGCCTTTCTCTGCCATTCCACGATCCCAGTCGTAGATGTTGTCGTATTCGAAATCGTAGGGCCATTTTATCTTTTCATTTTTCCATTTTTCATGAATTACTGCCCAACGCTCCTTCTCGCTTAAGCGCTGATAATGTCGGACGGTGAGCAAAAAACGATTCACCAGTGGCGGTCTCGGAGCCATCATTAGTTCAACTTTAGACAAGAAACTCTCTAAATCGGAGTGAATCCAATCGGCTGAAAAAGAGCGCAAATTCATCGTCACTACCACAGTCTGAATACTGCTCTCTTTGCTAAGGTTTTCGATGAGGGCGGCGTAGATTCTTGCGTGAAGAGCACCCTTTTCAACTACTCGAAATTTTAGCTCAGGGTAATAGCTTGCAGCAAATTCATGAATGCTTCTCTTGTCTGGGTCATCTAAGGGTGAATCAGAATTACTCGATTCGGCTAGGTAAAGCATATCGGCTTCCTGTTCAACTTTGCGAAGATTGTTTAGGACGTCGGCATGAGTCTCTAAATCGTCCCACCAGAAATACTTTTCATAAACCCAATTCAGGGCAAAGAGTATGGCCAACACTAAAAAGACACGAGGCAATATGTATCGAAGCGTGCTCAAAACTGGAAATAGATGAATGGAAGGTTCTGAACACCACCAAAGGCAAGTATTCCAAATAGAAGAGCCGTATAAATACTCCAGCGTAGGATGAAGGGTTTTGAATCTACCCAACGATCAAATCGACTATTGAACACTAAAATCTCAGAGAGCGCAAATACAATGAGAATCGTATACAAGGAAGGACCAATCTCCATCCACTTTCCTTCCGACTCAAAAGCGAACAGACGTTGAAACACTTGACCCGAATGCGCGAAATCAACGCTCCTAAAAAACACCCAGGCCAAATTCACAATGATGAGTGTCTTGAAATTCATCAGCACTTTCAGCGCAATTGAATTCACTTTCCCTTTTCCAGCAAAGCGCTCAGCGAGGTATAATATTCCATGTAAAGCTCCCCAGCACACAAAAGTCCAATTGGCTCCGTGCCAAAGCCCACTCACAATAAAAACGATAGAAATGTTCACTACCAGTTTCAAGGAGTTTACTCGGCTTCCACCAAGTGGGATGAAGAGATAATCTCGAAACCATGTAGATAGGGATATGTGCCAACGACGCCAGAATTCCATGATGCTTGTGGCGAAGTATGGGTTTTGGAAATTGTCCATAATCTTAAAGCCCATGCTCAAGGAAAGTCCGATGGCAATCAAGGAATAACCATGAAAATCACCATAGATCTGAAGTGAATAAAAGGCCGTTGCAATCCAAGCACCTAGGGACGAATAGGCTTCTGGATTCTCGTAAAAACCATCAACCAAGGGGGCTAGATTGTCTGCCACCACCAGTTTTACGAAAAAGCCAAAAAGAACCAGACGTGCTCCATTTTTAAGATTTTCTAAGCTAAATTGTTGCTGTTCCTTCAGTTGTCGTCCGAGGTTCGAAAAACGTTCGATGGGACCAGCCACCAGCTGAGGGAAGAAGGAAACGTAAAGGGCGAATATTCCGAGATGCTTCTCTGCCTTATGCTTACCATTGTATACGTCGATGGTATAGGCTAGAGTTTGAAAGGTGTAGAACGAAATGCCTACTGGAAGCAATAGATCTTCAAAGTGGTGGAATCGGTAGTTCCCGCCTCCTTGCTCAAGAATCCATTGAAAGGATTCGTTTGCGAAGAGGTAGTATTTAAAAAAGAAGAGTAATCCGAGGTTGGATATGAGACTCAAAACGAGGTAAGGACGGCGGCGCTTTTTTGATTCTATCCCCGACATTTTCAAACTGAGGAGATAGTCTACCGCGGTAGAAAACAAGAGCAGACCTATGTATTCAATCTTCCAAGACGCGTAGAAGTAATAGCTTGCTGCTAAGAGCAATAGCCACCGATGCTTGCCCTTCACCAACCAATAAAGGATGAAGACAATGGGAAAGAAGATTAGAAAGTGCAGGGAATTGAATAGCATGCCTTCGCTTAGAGACAAAATAAATCCAATTTTTGCAATCCACCATGGACAAACCAAAACGCTTTAATCTGCGCGTATATGCGATCCTCAAAAACAAGCAGGGAAAGCTTCTAATCACTCATGAACGTTACGGTGAGGTAGAGTTCTATAAATTTCCCGGAGGTGGCTTAGAGTTTGGCGAGGGCACGGTAAGCGGTCTAAAGCGAGAATTGAAAGAGGAGCTGGGCATCACTGTGTCAAAGCTCGACCACCTATTCACTACAGATGAATTTGTGCCTTCCGCTTTTAGAAAGGAAGATCAAATCATCAGCATCTATTATCTCGTGAAGCTTCCTGAAAACCAAGAAATTTCAACAATCGACAGCAACCCAGGTTCAGCTGAAATACTCGACCGAATTTGGGTGAATGCTTCGGAGTTAAACACTTACTTACGTTTCCCAATGGATTTAAAGGTTAGCAAACTCCTTGAAGAAAGACTCTAAAGTGAAAAACCTCCTCTTCACATCACTTCTTCTCTTTCTTCTCTTTTCGAGTGAAGCGCTTCAAGCACAATTTGGGCAAGACAGCAGCCGACTTCGTCCAGGCTTATCGAAGGATAAAAATCTTCGACTTCTCGTACTTCCAGGAATCAGTTTTACACCCGAAACGAATTGGTACTTCGGGCTTGGAGGAATTGCCTATTTCCGGATGTCGAAAGACAGCACAACAAGACCTTCAGACGTCCGATTCACCTTAGCATACACCTTAAACAAACAGGTGATTGCCTACCTTCCTTTTCAGCTTTGGACCAAGGAAAACAACTACCACATTTTCGGTCAGATAGCGTTTTACAGATACCCTTATTTCTTTCGAGGAATTGGGAACGACAATCCTTCCTACACCTACGAGAATTACACTGCGAGCTTTCCTAGAATCCGAATTGCCGCGACAAAACGACTGGGAAAAGCTTTCTATACTGGACCAGTTTATTGGTTTCAAGACACTAAAATGCTGGAAGTTGAAGCCGGCGGATTGTTGGACGTCGATTCGGTTCCAGGCGCTGAGGGCGGCATTATTTCGAGTTTTGGCTGGGTACTTCAATACGACAACCGCGACCGCATTTACGCGCCACAAAAAGGAATAAAGGCTGAATTGAGAAGCATGCAAGCCGACCAGAGCATTGGTTCCGATTTCTTCTACCGAAGCTTGGACCTCAACTTCGCCATTTATCTTCCTCTTCAAGAAAACAAGAAAGGTGTCCTCGCTTTGAATACCTACAGCACCATGCAAGACGGGCAGGCTCCCTTCAACAAACTAGCAAGCCTTGGCGGACCTCATAATCTGCGTGGATTTCGCAACGGTCATTTTCGAGACCGAAAACTTTTCGGTGGACAAGTGGAGTATCGCAGTGCGTATGCCGGTCCATTTGGATTTGCCGCTTTTGTTGGAACCGCCACTGTTTCAAACAACTTTCAAGACCTGAGCACTCAATACATGCGAACTGCTGCTGGCCTCGGACTTAGAGTGATGTTGGATCCCAAATCTGGCTTGAATCTTCGCTTCGATTATGCCCGTAGAAATGGCGCTGGCGAATTCTATTTTGCCATCGGGGAAGCATTCTAGAGCTCAGTATAAAAAATGCATATTTTAGCCCTTCATGAAAATTGGTGCTGTTCTACTTCTATTTACCATTCTGCTTCTAGGCTCTTGTGCACCGAGTAGATTGGTGGAACCGCTCCAACGGAATGAGAACTCCGTCACTGTAAGTTTGGGTGGCCCGGTGTTTAAAAACCTTGGCGCTCCGATACCAATGCCTTTGAGCTCGATTTCGTACGGCAGAGGACTCACGAAAAAAATCAGCAGCATCGCTTCAATTCACATTACATCGGCCATATATCAGAATCTACACTTCGAATTGGGCGGCCTTGTTGGAATTCGTTCCTACCAGAAATACACAAACAAATACCTGCCCGGAGTGAGTGCTACCGTTTTGCTCAATTCGGCTTCTTCACTGCGCGGTGGAATCTCGAAAGTGTGGCCACAAATAGATGTGAATGCCTATTGGAAAGTGTGGGCACGTGAAGACCTTTTCTATGTAGGAATTTCGAATTGGTTCGAATTGCAGAATTTAAGAGCACACGGCGAACCTCAACCCAATCCGTGGTTGTTGAGTCCACAAATTGGATACAACTATGGCTTCGGAAGGTACAGCGCCAACCTTGAAGTTAAATTCATTGCTCCGAACATCAGGAACGATCAATTGGCCATCGAGTATTTTAGTGCTACCGGAAAAACTGGCGCACTTGGCGTTTACTTAGGAGTTTCAAGAAAGTTTTGAAAAAGCTGATCTACATATCGTGCCTATTGAGCTTTGCACTTAGCAGTTGCGACCTCGACGATTTCATGTTCAATGCGAGTCAAGACATCCGTGAATACAAGCTCGACGATTATGAAGGAGAAGTTGAGATTGAGGTAGGCCCAGCCTATGACATTGACGAAGACAAGGTTCATCTCTTCAAGCTTCCTAAGACTACTGAACGCGACTTTGACCTTTGGGCGGTGTACATTGGTGACACGTCACACATTAGAACCGACACTGTGATTGTGTATTGTCATGGCAACCGAGACCACATGGATTTTTATTGGCCGCGTGCAAAACTCTTAGCCAATACTGGTGGAAAGAACCGCTATGGTGTCTTGATGATGGACTACCAAGGCTTTGGACTTTCCGGTGGTGAAAGCTCTGAAATTGGCATGCGTGAAGATGTTGAGGAAGCTCTGGCTTGGTTGAGCTCAAAAGGTCTTCGAGATGCACGCACCATCATATACGGATTTAGCTTGGGGGGAAATCCTGCCGTGTACCATGCTGCAAACAATACCACCTTAAATCCATCGATTCTCATCTTAGAAAGCACATTTGCCAGCTTAGAAGTTCTTGCGCAAGATGGATCTGGCTTGGCCATTCCTGGAGAAATGTTGGCCAATGCCAAATACGACCTCGCCGAACAGATTAAATCCGTTTATCAACCCTTCTTACACTTTCATGGAGTGGACGACAGTTTTCTCCCAATGAAAAGCCATGGAGACGTAATTCACAAAAATTATGCTGGCACGCGTTCAGAATACATTCAAGTTGAGGGCGCTGAACATGGCGACTTGCCTTATGTAATGGGCTATGAAGCCTATTTGGAGAGTATCTTCGAATTTATCAGCGGTTCCTAGAACAGACTTGAAAAATTTCATGAATTGTTCAAAATTTAACAACTGTAGAGAGCTCTATAGTGCTTAATTTCGGAGCTTTCCTATTGCAGAAAATCACTTTGAATACTTCAATCATCAGCAGCTTAATCATCGTTCTAGCGATGCTGTCTACCAATCTATTTGGGGAAGCGCACACTGCTGCGGTCTTTACACAGGAATCAAAGGCTTTAAGCGACGTTGGGGGCAGTGCGAAATACAAGGAGCTCATTCTTCAAGCGGATCACCTGATGCAAAACCGCGAGTACGATTTGGCAATCAAAGAGTACAACAATGCGCTCGTTGAGAAAGCAGGCGACAGCTATGCGCTCTACAAAATCAAACTTTGCGAGCGTTACCGTGATCAAGATCAAAATTCAAACAGCGAAAAGTCTAAGCTCGACAGGTTTTATTCTTTGATGGATAAAGGAAATGCCCTGATGAATGATCGCAATTTCCAGGCAGCCATCGACACCTACATCGTTGCCAAACAAATCGAGCCTGAGAAAAACTATGTGTTGGTAAAGCTTGAACAAGCGAAAAAGGGATTGACCAAGCAACAGGACGTCGAAGGAGTTCAGAAAGAGAAAAGTAAAACTCAAGAAGAATACGACGCCATGATAAAAGAGGCCGACCGACTATACTACGACGGCGATTGGGCCAATTCCATCGGTAAATACGAAGAAGCAAGTCGGATTTTAGAGTACCAACAGTACCCGATGCTTCAGATAAAGCGAGCCGTTGATTTGATTCAAGAGTTTCAAAAAAAGCAAGAAGAAAAAGACCGCTTGGCAGCATACAACAAATCCATAAAGGAAGCTGACGATTTGTTGATTGGGCAACGATATGCAGCGTGCATTCGTAAATACCAAGAAGCCGATAGCTATGTGAAAAACCAGTATCGTCCGAGAGTTAAAATCATGCTCGCCAAGGACATGATTCGAAAGCGGGCTATTGATAGTGTAGACTACGCCTACTCCGCAGAAATCACCACCGCCGATGAGTATCGAGCAAAAGATGATTTTGAGAAGGCCATCGAGTTTTACAACAAAGCCCTAGAAGTGTATCCGCTCAAACAATATCCCATTACCAAAATCATGCAATGCGAAGACCTAATCGTTCGGCGGGAAGAGAAAATAGTGCGCGATAAATTCAATGAAATCATGAAAGACGCCCTTGATCTTGTGAGAGCTGAAAAATTTATTGAGGCGGGTGAAATGTACATGAAAGCCAAAGAGATTTATCCGCTAAACAATCATGTAAACGACATGATTCGTGAGTGCAAAAAGGAGCAGGAGAAAATCGATAAAAAGAACCGAAAACCAGTGAATTACTTCGAGCTCTTCAAGGGAGACGAGCAAGCTGCAAAAGGTATGACCGAAGTTTCTGGAGGTTCAGATGATATGACCCGATCAGCCCAAGCTGGCAAGAACTTTAGCTTCAAAGAACTCTACCTCGGTGAAACTAAAAAACGCACCTTCTTCAAAGCCATCGATTCCTTAGCTGTTCAATACCCTCCCGGGGTAACTCAAGAAATAAAAACGGGCTTTCGCAAAAGTGTAGTCCGACGTGTGGTCATCGTTGAAAACCTCGGCGATGAGTTTCTTAAAGTTGAGCACGAATGGGGCGGCACCTATTACTTTAAAAATGGGGAGGCCGTAAATCGCCGTGTTTGGGAATTGGAGACAGGATCGCCTTAAGTTACTCTCCACTCTCACTCTCCACTCTCAACTCTCAACTCTCTAAACCATCATATCCTCCACAAAGGAGTCGACGTTTTCAAAGAGTTGATGTGGTGTTTGTGTTCTCCAAGCGATGTCTTCTAAAGTACCGCCTTGAACGAAATACTGAGAGATGTTTTCCGAGTCAAATTCATCCAGAACCTGATCTCTGAAATTGAGCAAAGCAATCCAGCCACCTTCGATGTCTTCAAACCATTCTTGGTAGTAGCTGTCGTCGGAGGCATGAAAGTTCAAGACATTTTCGCCCAAGACAATGAACTTCTGAATTCCATTTTCCACGAGCAAGTCGATGACTTCCCGCTTGAGCACCATGATGTCGTTGTAGAGCGTATCATTCCACTCTCCCATAAATTCAAGAACGGCAAAGGACTTATCGTAATCGACGAAGAGAATTTTCAAGAAAAGCGTTGTAGACCCAAAATCATCCCATTGGGGGTGAATGAGATGATCGTACAGCGTGTTCGCAAACTCAAACTCACTATACTCTCTGCCAAAAAATGGAGAGTAGGGATCTTCATCCGCTACGTACAGATTTCTCCAGAGATAATGTGGTTCTATTCTATGCACAGACCAAATATCCTGAAATATCGAATAGAGCTAGTTCTTCAAAAGCTTTTTCTCCTGTACGATGCCATCTTTTTCCAGACGGAGCAAATAGTTGCCTGCTGGAAGTTCCGAAAGATCAAATGTATAGAGCTGCAATCCAGCATCAACAGATTCTTTCATCAGTGTTTTCAGGAGACGGCCTTGGAAGTCGTAAACAGAAATCCCAAGAGGACCATCGTTCAGCATATTGAAAGAAACTGAGACGTCTGAATTCGCAGGATTGGGGTAAAGCAGTACCTCATTTCTCAAGCCTACCATTTGTGGAATCCCTGCCGGTTGTTCACCTGGATTAAGATCCGCCTCGTCGAGGTAATAGAAGAAACGATCGGTGGTCGTTCCCTCTTCCCTTTTCTCGTAGCGCGCTATGTAGATGTTGTTCTTAGCAGTTCGCCACTCGTAAGTTGTGTTTGTAACCGGCGTGACTTCGGTTGTAGTTGAGTCTGAGTAAGTCTCTACGATTTTCAAACGCAAAACTTCGTAAACGTCTCCATAAGGAAGTTTCACACGACCATATCCATCCACCGTTGTGGTCATATTTCCATTCAAATAATGCCACTTCTTAGAAAAAGGAGTTTGACCATATTCAAACTTGCTGTGTATGGTATCGCTTGCGCTTTCCTGATACTCCATTGGCCAATCCCACATCTGAACGGGATCGTCGGCTACGTCGAGTGGAATGCCATTGTCAATCTTTCCACAGTACTCTACGTTGCTGGTTGTAACGTAATAGTAATAAACCTGAGTCTGCGTGCCACTAGGGCCACGATTGATGGTCACTTTCATGTTCGCATTGATGTCGTGAAGAATGCTTGAAGTTTCCGCACTATCAACATTTGTTGTTCGAGTTGATGTTGGTGTAAGGCCAGAGAAATCCCAGAGGACCATTGCACCATCAGAACCTACCTCTTGATCGGCTGTGAGGGCAACTTCTTTTAAAACGAAAACGCTTCCCGCTTCGTAAATTCCTGAGTCGCGCGGAATGATTGGTTGAGCAAAAACAGAGATGCAAAGTAGCATCGATGCAAACAGAGCGTAAATATTTTTCATTGAGTGAGAGTTTGGATTCTCTCAAATTTAGGATTCTTTATCCGCGAAGTCAAATGATATTCCTCATTTTCAAACAAATACGCTGGAATGCACCTCTTCAAAGGCAGCGCGAAAATGATTCATTTCATCTGCAGTTCCAATGGTGATGCGCAGGCAATGAGGCAAACCAAATGCAATCAACGGTCGGACGAACACACCCATTTTCATCAACTCATCTGAATAAATATTTACGCGTTCCGGGCTTCCCAAATCAAGGGTGACAAAATTCGCGAAGGACTTGATATATGTAATCCCCAATCGATCGAACAATTCTCCACAAGCCTTGAGCTCAGTGCGATTATTATCCAATACCTTCTTCAAGAAATCAAGATCCGATAGAGCTCCAATTCCAGCAGCTTGCCCCAAATTCGAAGGCTCAAAAGTCAAACGAACTTTCGAGAGTGCTTCAATTAAGCGCGGCTCACCCATGGCGTAACCTATCCGAATGGCTGCGATGCCATAAACTTTGGAGAAGGTTCTTAGGGTAATGACGTTTGGGTAGCCGTAGCTTACGCTGCTGGGATAATCTTGATTCTCGGCAGCAAACTCGTAGTAGGCTTCATCCATGATCACGATGACCTCCTTCGGCACCGCTTTCATGAGGCTTTCAAATTCACTTTTCGTGATGATGCTGCCTGTAGGATTGTTTGGATTCGAGATGTAGATGGCTTTGGTCTTGTTGGTAATCGAGGCTTTAATGGCTTCCACATCAAAGCGATAATCCGATGTTAGAGGCAACTTCACAACAGGTACGTTGTGGCTTTTCGCCCAGATATAAATGGCGACAAAAGTTCCTTCTGAGGTAAGCAACTCATCTCCTTCATTGAAGAAGGCTTGAAAAACATTGCTCAAAATGGCTTCGCTTCCGCTGCCAACAACAACTTGTTCTACATCAATCCCTTCATTCGTAGCGATGGCTGTGCGCAGCTCCTTGGAGGTTGGATCTGGATAAACATGCGAGTTTTCGATTGCCGCACGCATCATTTCCATGGCTTTTGGAGAAGGACCAAAATTGTTTTCGTTGTTCCAGAGAACAGAAACTTTTTCGAGTCCGAGTTCAGCTTTGATTTCAGGAATCGGTTTCCCCGGCTTGTAGGATTTAAGTTCGTTGATGTGGTCTGGAATCTTTACCATAAAGTCGCTGCTTCTTCGTCCATAAATGTAGTGGAATCCCCGCAGTCAATTGTCAAATTACTTTTTACTAATTCGGTCTTGAAGCTCGTCGTACAGAATTAATCCTTCATCTACCATCGACCGAACTTCAGCGTAGAGCGCATCCTCGTCGAAGTCCAACTTTCGAACGAGTTCTTTCAGCACAGAAGGCTCACGAAGTTCTTCTTCAATTTGATCGCGCATCAATAATTTGCTCTTTCTACTTTTTGATTTCTCACGAATGCAATGGTCGCACGTACCACACTTTTTACCGATGCGCTCACCAAAGTATTTCAACAATAGAGCAGAGCGACAGTAATCCGATTCTACGTAATTGATGATTTCCACACAGCGCTTCTGATCTTCCTTCTTCCTACTTCGGATGCCTTTCGCATCGATCTGAAGATTGTTGATTTTGATTCTAGAATTCGGATATAAAATTCTTGGAAAGCGGCTTTGAGCAGTATAGTCTACCAAACCCAATTTGTGCATCTGCAGAAGTCGACGCTCAAACTCCGCTTGCTTCATTCCAATCTTTGAAGCCAATTTTTCTTCACGAATCTTTACTGGATGATTGAAGACGGAAGTGTGATTTCTTAATACAACCTGCAGAACTTCGCCGTCCTGAGCACGTTTCTCTTGGTGGTTGTAAATATCCCGCTTACTTGCCAAGACCTGCACCCTGCTCGAGAGTTTGGGGTCGTCCAGAAGATCGATGTAAGCTTCTCTCTCGAGTTCTTTCAAGGACGGATAAACAGCATTGACCTTCAGGTCAAATCGCTTGCAAAAAGTCTGAATATCGAACTCAAACTCAGCTCCTTCCCCACCTCCTTCTGGAAGTTGAAAATAATTCCCCAAAGCTTCATACACTCGACGGATCATATCGGGTGTAGGGTACCTCGACTCCAATCTCTCTTTAAGAAGCTTAATGTCGTGCTGTTCGAAGAGCATCACCGCAAAGGCTTCCTCTTCATCTCGTCCCGCTCTTCCTGCTTCCTGAAAATAAGACTCAAGGGAATCTGGCAATTCCAAGTGAACTACAACCCGTACATCGGGCTTATCGATGCCCATTCCAAAAGCATTGGTCGCCACCATAACGCGAATCTTGTCGTCGATCCATTTGGCTTGGCGCTCATTCCGAACTTTGGAATCCAAACCTGCATGGTAAGCTTCCGCCGAAATCTTCCGCTCTTTCAGGAAAGAAGCGAGTTTCATGCATCCTTTTCTGCTTCGCATGTAGACAATCGCCGAGCCTTGCTTCTTGTTGAGAATATTCAAAAGACGGCCATACTTGTCCTGTTCCTCAAAAACCATATAGCTTAGGTTGGAACGATAGAAACTCTTCTGAAATAGGTTCTTCTTCTTGAATTTAAGGCGTTCTTGAATGTCTCCAATCACCTTCTTTCGGGCAGTGGCTGTTAAGGCTAAGACTGGAACCTTCGGGTGAATCGTTCGCACGTCGGCAATCTCGAGGTAATGCGGACGGAAATCGTATCCCCATTGGGAAATGCAATGCGCCTCATCCACAGCGATCATTCCCAACTTCATCTCAGCAAACTTCGCCTGGAAATAATCGTCCTTTAGTCGCTCGGGCGAAACGTACAAGAACTTCAGCTTTCCAAAAGCTGCATTGTCGAGAATCACATTCATTTCTCGTCGAGGCATACCACTTATCAGAGCCTCTGCTTTGATGCCCTTCTTGCGCAAATTGATGACTTGATCTTTCATCAAAGCGATGAGTGGAGAAACGACCAAACACAAACCCGGAAACATCAGCGCCGGCACTTGAAAACAAATGGATTTTCCGCCACCTGTAGGAAGTAGAGCCAAGGTGTCGCGACCTTCTAAAACGCTGTCGATGATCTCCGATTGAAGAGGTCGAAAGCTCTTGAAGCCCCAATATTTGTAGAGTATTTCTTCTGAAGGTGTCACCTACTCCAAAGGTAAATCCTTTGAACCTTGTAGGGAGAATAAGCTGAGTTCAAAAAAGAACTTAGCTGCTATTTGGTAGCGGCCTCATTGGCAGGAACTTCACCAGATTTTATCTTGTCCTCCCAATTGATTCCCGACAAAACCTCAATGCGAATACCGTCGGAAAGTCCGGTTTCGAGGTAGCGTTTTTCAAAACTCTCTTTACCAACTTCTACCTCAACATACGTACCCTCATCGTCGAACTTCAAGAGAGCCTCGTCCACAGACATCACGCTATCTGCCCGATCTAAAATAATGTCGGCGTTGGCACTGTAGCCAGCGCGAATGAATAGTGAGTCTTGCAACTTCACCTCTGCTTTAATGTCGAATTGAATGGCCCCATTCTCCTCGACTCCCTTTGGTGCAATGTATTTCAATATTGCATCGAATTGTTGATTTTCAATCGCACCTACAGAAAGCAATAGAGGCATCCCAACTTTAATTTTTCCCACCTCCGATTCATCGACCTTCCCTTCGAAAATCATGTCGCTCATATCGGCAATCATACAAACCGTTGTTCCTTCATTGAAGGTGTTCGCCTCAATCACTGAATAACCTTCTTCCACAGGAACTTCTAGAATCATTCCTTTCACGGTAGATCGGATGAGCGTATTCTGAATGCCTCCACTCTTCTGAATGGCTCCCTCCCGCACTATCTGAAGATTGTCTTTCGAGGCTTGCTTTTCCTGAACAGCTTGATCGTAGGTCAGTTGAAATCTCTGAAAGTCGGCACTAGAAATAACTTCATCGTCGAAGAGTTTTTTCTGGCGATCGAAATCCTGCTGCGCATTGTTCAAGGCGATTTTGGCTTGTTTCAAGCGGTTCTCGGCATTGTTCAAATTCGCCATATCTGGAATGACTTGAACTTTTGCAAGCAATTGACCTTTGGTAACCAATTCTCCAGCGACGATGTAGACCTCATCAAGAATCCCACTTACTTGTGGTTTGATGGCGATTTCCTTTCTTGGTACGACGGAACCATTTGCCACCGTCTTTTTAATGATGGTCGCTTTTTCAGCTTGACTCGTTGTAGAAACCATCGGTGTTTCTTCCGATTTCTGATACAAGTAAATGAGTGTCCAGATGAACAGGCCAATCATGCCAACCACCAATACAAATCGTATAATTTTCTTCAACATAGTTATTCGCTTCTTAAGGCAATTACGGGGTCAACTTGAGCTGCTCGTCGGGCTGGAAGCAAACCTGCTAAACCACCTGCAAAGATCAGCACCAAGGAACCTCGGATTACCAAACTAAAATCAACTTCTGGGTTTTCGAACATTCCTGCGTCAACTCCAGCTGATACAAGGAAATAATTCAATCCTTCAATGAGATACACTCCCCCGAGAAGACCGAGATAGCCGGCAATAGAGGTGAGCATAACTGCTTCCAAAACAATTTGAGATGTGATGGCATAGGGCGTAGCTCCAATTGCTTTTCGAACTCCAATCTCACGAGTACGTTCTTTCACAACCACCAGCATGATGTTGCTCACGCCAATGACTCCAGCCATGAGTGTTCCAATACCTACAACCCAAATCAAAAAGCGAATGCCTACGAAGAGGTTGCTGATCCGCACAAATTCCTTCTCTGCATTCCAAGAGCCAAAAGCGCGAGCGTCGTTTGGATCTACGTCGTGACGCTCGGCAAGAAACTTCAAAATGCCAGGCTCAATGTCAGAAATGAGATGCTCATCCTTTGTCATGATGTTGAGCCAGCCGACCGAATTTCCGTAATTGAACGATTGCTGGAAACTGCTTGTAGGAATGAAGACACGCTCCACTTCGCGCTCGGAATTATTGGCAGAACTAAAGAGATCGAAGACCCCTATCACCATAAAATAAACTCCTTGAACTCGAATGTACTTTCCTATCGCAGCTTCTTGACCAAAAAGTACATCTCTAACTCGTGTTCCTATGACAGCAACTTTGCGTTTTTCCCTCTGGTCGAGCTCATTCAGCCAGCGGCCTTCCAGTAATTTTCTTGGGGCGATTTCAATGATTTCTGGGTAGTCGCCGTAAACCTCATAAGGTCCACTTTTGGTTCCGTAAAATACATTGCTCTCACCTCTATACCCGCCGAGCTGACAGCGCGCAGAGAGTGCTTCGATTTCTGGAAAGGCACGTCGAAGAGGTTCAATGTCTTCATTAGTGATGCTAAAACTTCTTCCCGGAGGAAACCCCTTGAAAGGCTTGGTTGTCCTTTGTGTCCACATGAAAAGGGAATTCGTAGCGAAGTTGGAGAAGTCTTTCTTGACTCCATTCTCCAAACCTTTTCCGGCTCCCATCATCACGATGAGCATAAATATTCCCCAGAACACACCCAATGCCGTAAGAGCAGTACGAACCTTGTTGGCTCCCAGTGCTGCAAAAATCTCTTGCCATTTATCCGCGTCGAACATCAGTCTTCTCTAAGTGCTACGATTGGATCTATGCGCGTGGCTTGTCGCGCTGGAATGTAGCCGGCTAAAGCGCCCGAAAGCACCAATAAGATGGTAGCTGAAATAGCCAAACCAATGTCTACTCCTGGGTTCTGGAAAAATTCAACTCCTTCAATACCACTCGCCATCAAGTCTAAAACCAGCACACCCAGCATCAATCCGATGTAACCGAAAACCAGAGTAATGAAAACGGATTCCATCAAAATCAAACCAATGATGGAACCAGGCGTTGCCCCCAAAGCTTTTCGAATGCCGATTTCCTTCGTGCGTTCCTTAACGAGAATCAGCATGATGTTGCTCACTCCAATGATACCGGCCAATAAAGTGCCGATGCCGATGAACCAAATAAAGACACGCACATTGGCGAAGAGGTCGGCAAACTGCTGAAAGTTGAGTACGTTGTTTCGGATTCGAATGGCACGTTGATCTTGCGGGTCGAAACGAAATTTAGTAGAGAATTTGTTGAGCACATCTGCTTCTACAGTCCGAGAATATTCGGGATCATCGTCGGTTAAGGTGAACATGATTTGATCGACTTGTTCCTTTGCATTGAATACCATTTGAGCAGTACTGATGGGCAGGTAGATGATGCGGTTTTCGCCATCGCCCCCGCTGTCGTCGAACACTCCTACGATTTTGAAAAGGATTCCTTTTACTTTAATGAATTGCCCGAGAACCTCCTCGTCATTCTGAAAAAGGTCGGAACGCACGATTTTTCCAATCACACAAACCTTTCGGTTTTCATTAATGTCCGACTTGTTTATGTATCGGCCGAGTGTCACCTCAGTGTTCTCCACCAGTTGATGTCCGGGATGTACTGAGCGAATGTTGTAGGTGCCATATTTCGTGCCTCTGTTCGTGAGGCCATTCCATATTCCAAAGCGACCGGTGATCTCATCCACGCCTTCAACACGATTTTGCACATAATCGAAATCTTCGTTTGTAAAACGCAACCTTCGATTCGGCTTTAGGCCTTTATAGGGCATGCTCGTGCGCCCCGGATAGACCCAAATGGAGTTGATCGCATCGTCGCGGAACTCATTTTTAACTCCGTTCTCTAAACCTTGACCGGTTCCAAGAAGTATGATGAGCATCATGATGCCCCACAAAACTGAAAAGCCAGTAAGAAAGGTGCGCAAACGATTCTTGCGAATCGTCTCAAAAATCTCTTTCCAGTTGTCGAGGTTAAACATCAGCGTACAATCTCCCCGTCTTTAAGTTTGATCAGTCGATCGGTAAGTGCTGCAATATCGTTTTCGTGCGTCACAATCAAGACGGTGATGTCCTCTTTGTTTACATCGCGAAAGAGCTGCATTACTTCTTCCGAAGTTTTTGAATCGAGCGCACCCGTTGGTTCATCGGCAAGAATGACTCGAGGTTTAGAAATGAGGGCTCTGGCAATGGCAACGCGCTGCTGCTGTCCACCCGACATTTCCGATGGCAAGTGCTTCGCCCAATCGCGCAGACCAACCTTATCGAGGTATTCCAAAGCCATTTCGTTTCGTTTCACCCTGCTCACTCCTTGGTAGTACAAGGGGAGGGCGACGTTTTCTGCTGCATTCTTAAAGGAGAGTAGGTTGAACGACTGAAAGACAAATCCCAGCATCTTATTCCGGAGTTTAGCGGCTTTTGTCTGACTTAGGTTTCGGACTAAGGTTCCACCGAGCGTGTATTCCCCGCTGTCGTATTGATCGAGAATACCAAGAATGTTGAGAAGGGTGGATTTTCCTGAACCAGAAGAACCCATGATGCTCACCAGCTCACCCGAGCCAATGCTCATATTGAGATCTTTCAGAACATGAAGTTTGTTCTTGCCGACCTTGTAACTTTTGTTGATGGATTTGAGTTCAATCATCCATACAATGATACAGACGAAATGAGCTCAGTGGCAGCTATACTGCATCACATGAAAAAAACTGGGATGGTTGGTGAATTGTAGGGAGGAGTGGATTGTGAAATGTGGCAATGTGAAGATGTGGAAATGTGGAAATCCGCCATCGCTTCGCTCCTTCGGACAAGTGTGCGAATGCGAAAATGTGAGGATGTGGAAATCCGCCATCGCTTCGCTCCTTCGGACAAGTGTGAGGATGTGAAGATGTGGAAATGTAAGAATGTGGAAATTTGTAACCTGCCTGCCCGCCCGAAGCGAAGCGCAGGAGGGTAACCTGTCACTCGTAACCTGTTACCTGCCTGCCCGCCCGAAGCGAAGCGTAGGAGGGTAACTCGTAACCCGTAATTCGTAATTGGTAATCAACAATTGATCATTGACCTCTCACTCCCACTCCCACTCTCACTCTCCCAAATCCAGGAACGAAGTGACGCACCCAGAACTAAAAACCGATAACCTAGAACCACGACAATTACATACCTTATGCGGTGAGCTACCGGCCAATGGAATTAAGGAAAGAAAAAGTGGCGGTAATTCTCAAATACACGGGATAAGGTAAAGTGTGCTTTTCTTATTCCTTGTTGAGCGCAATTAGAGTGGAGCGGAATAAACCCAAAAAAAGAGCGCAAAGCAACTCCACCCGAATCCGAGTAAAGCCCTCTGCGCCCTCAAACAATACACCTTAAGAAGATTTTTAGCCTAGGATGCCTTGCGGATGCCCAATTGTTTTAGATCTACAAACCGACTGAGATAAGTGCTTTCAGCCAATGGATGACCCAAGGATCGAGCTAGCAAAAGATCTTCTGAAGCAGCCTTCAAATTGATTTTCAACTGCAGCCGAATCAAAGCGCGTTTGTAGAGCGAATCTTTGTGGAAAGGGTTCAAACGAAGAGCTTTATTCAAGGCTTTGTAAGCCATGGAAACATCTCCCAAATCTTCGAGCAAATTTCCCAATCGGTAGTAGTGCTCTTCGTTGCTTGGCTCCAACTCAAGCGCTTTTTTCAAATCTCGTTGAGCCGAACGCATATCGTCTTGAGCGAGGTAAATTCCAGAGCGCATTTGAAAGGCCTTAGCGTTTTTCGGGTTGATGAAAAGTGTGCGGTTCAAATCTTTCAGAGCGTCCAAATCTCTGTCGAGCAAAGAATAGATTTCGGCACGCAACACATAGGCTCTTTCGAAGGCTGGAAACTCTTCTATGGCGCAGTCTAAATTTGCCAATGCCGATTTGGTTTTGCGCAGTTTGAAGTTGCAGTATGCCAATTCGTAGAGGACTACATAATCGCTTGGCTTCATGTTGTGAAGCAAAGTGTAGGCTCGAGCCGCTTTGGCATACAAGCCAGTGCGCTGATCTAAATCTGCCTTGAGCTTTAGTTCACGAAACCAGTTGTTGATGCGTTGGTTTGGAATCCATTGAATCAAATCCCAATGAACGATTGGCTTTCCAGTTTCGTCGAGAAGCATCTGAAAAAACTCCTTTGAACCAACTCGAATGGGTTCTTTCCAACTCTCTCCATTTCGATGTGATTCCCAAATGCGGTCGGCATACTTCTTAATGGTATTCCATGCATGAATATTAAACTGGGTTGGTCTGGCTGTAGTTCTGTAGTTTAGATTCGTGGTTCTCATAAGGCACATGTTTTAATTTGATGTGACCAAAGTATGAGGGCAGAATGCCGCCTATTTACGTTCTAAACTTTTTTGAATTTTTCTTCTTAAAAGTTGGTTGGATTCGGAAGAAGGCTCAAGATAGAGAGATTCCCTCCAAGCAGTGCTCCCCACTTTTTATTGCGTTAGTTCTCTTTTTAGAATCCTAGCTTTGGCGCCTTGAAAAAGGCCGTTGGTTACATGATCATATCTGCTGTTGGGTTTTCGCTCATGCAGCTTTGCGTCAAGTTCCTCATTCATCTTCCAACCACCGAATTGGTTCTCTTCCGTTCGATTTTATCTTTGGTCGCCAGCTTCATCCATCTCAAGAGCGTTAAGGTTCCTCCTTTTGGAAACAATAAAAAGATTCTCATTCTTCGGGGTGTGTTTGGGACCATCGCGCTGAGTCTGTTCTTTTTCACGCTTCAGAAATTACCGATTTCAACGGCCACTACCATCCAATACCTCTCGCCCATTTTCACTGCGATGTTTGCGATTTGGATTTTAAAAGAACCCATGAAAAAGTCGCAGTGGTTCTTCTTCGCTTTAGCCTTCGTAGGCATCGGCGTAATCAAAGGCTTCAACTCAGAACTTAGTTACATCTACTTGGCTGCAGGAATCACCTCCTCCATCTTCGCCGCACTGGCCTACAATATGATTCGAAAGCTGAAAGACAGCGATCACCCGGTAGTCATTGTCATGTACTTCCCCTTGGTGGCCATTCCAGTGATGGGAATCCTCACCTATTTCAATTACGTTCCACCCCGCCCCGGAGATTGGATCGTTCTTCTGCTCATGGGATTGTTCACTCAAATTGCTCAAGTGTACATGACGCGTGCTTGGCAAGCCGACAAAGCCAATAAAATTGCGAGTCTTAAGTACATCGGAATTTTCTTCGCACTCGGTTTCGACATCTTCATTTTTGGCTTCATCCCAAATGTTTACACCCTGCTTGGTATCGGACTCGTATTATTTGGTGTAGTTCTGAACATCATCAAGAAATAATTGCCCAAATCGTACTTAATTTGAAGCATGGCTCCGGAGATCAATTTCAACGACACTGAAATCGCCTTCAAATCGAAAAGCGACGGTGATTTAAGTTTTTCCATTTTCATCTTCAAAATGATGGGGAAACCATTCATAGTGAAAGTTGGAACCCAATTGACGCTCCTCGCACTTAAGCTTCACTTACCCATTCAAGGACTCATTCGCAAGACCATCTTCCGTCAATTCTGCGGCGGGGAAACCATAAAAGATTGCACGGAGCCATTCGAATTTTTGAAGTCTAACCGGATAGAAGCCATTCTGGATTACTCTGTTGAAGGTCAAGAGCGCGAAAAAGATTTGGATGCAACCCAATCGGAACTTCTTAAACTGATCGTAAATGCCAAGAAGTACGCAAAAGACCCTACTACATGCATGAAATTGACGGGCTTAGCAAGATTCAATCTTCTTGTTAAGACCAATGCGAATGAAAAACTTTCGGAAAAGGAGACAGAAGAGTACAAACGATTTCATGAACGAGTCGATGAAATCTGCAAGAAAGCCTTCGAGGAAGGGGTGAAAATATACATCGATGCCGAGGACAGTTGGATTCAAGATACCATCGACGCCCTTGCTGAGGAAATGATGTGGAAGTACAACAAGGAGCGGGCAATCGTCTTTACTACGGCTCAGCTCTATCGCCACGACCGTTTGGCTTATTTGAAAGACCTAACTCAGCGATGTAAGAATGATGGAATTGTGCTCGGGGTGAAGTTGGTGCGCGGCGCTTACATGGAGAAAGAACGCGAACGAGCAAAAGAGAAAAAATACCAAGATCCCATTCAGCCAGATAGGGCTTCAACCGATCGCGATTACAATGCTGCACTGGATTGGGTGGTAGAGCACATTGAACACTTGGAAGTTTGCGCCGGAACCCACAATGCTCAAAGCTGTCAGCATTTGAGTGCAAAAATGAAATCCGCAGGCCTCGAGAAATTTCACCCGCACATCTACTTCTCGCAACTTTACGGAATGAGCGACAACCTGAGTTTCATTCTTGCCAGCAGCGGATACAACGTCTCTAAGTACTTACCCTACGGACCGGTAAAATCAACCCTTCCCTACCTCATTCGAAGGGCGGAAGAAAATACTTCTGTGGCAGGCCAGATGAGCAAAGAGCTCACATTATTGATTTCTGAAAAGGCCCGTCGCAAGTCGTTGAACCGCTAAATCTTACCAACGGCTAATTGATTCATAGGCTTGTCCGTTGACAAGAGGAGAATGCTAACTTTAGGCCTTCAATCTCGAGCATGATTATACGAAAGGTTTTGGGTGTGTTTTGGGCTGTACTAATGACGAGCCAAGTATTGGGACAAGTTTACTGCGAACCCACAGCAGATTGTTCTCAAAACGACCACATCAACGACTTCGTCTTTCGCACGATTACCAACACCAATACGAACGGCAGTAATTGTGGGTTTTGGCCTTTTGGGGGCACTTCATACATCAACACGGGAATTCAAACAAACGTAACCCAAGGAAGCAATTACGCTTTTTCAATTGCCACGGATGCCCGCCCTCAAGGTTTTGCCATCTGGGCCGATTGGAATTCCGACGGAGACTTCAACGATGCATCAGAATTTGTTTGGGCTTCACCAAATGCAGGAACCAGCTTTAGTGGAAGCATCACCATTCCATTGAAGGCTAAACCAGGAAACACTCGGCTGAGGGTACGTTGCATTCGAGGAACCACCATTTCTAGCAACCAATCTTGTACAAATTTCAATTCAGGAGAAACGGAAGATTACACTTTGATCGTCGCCGCAAATTCGCAAATTCCTCAAACCGATTTCATTGCCAATGTAACCTCAGCGACACCAAATTGCGACCTACAATTCTTTGATAAAACTCCTCAGTACGTCACTTCCTACCTCTGGGATTTTGGTGATGGTGGAAGCAGTACGCTCGCCAACCCAGTGCATTCGTATTCAAGTGCAGGAAGCTACACCGTTCGCCTCACGGCTACCAATGTGAATGGAAATTCTACCGAAACCAAAACGAACTACATCAGCATCGGTGGAGTGGGCTTACCCAGCGCCAACTGCACTCCTGCATGCTCCACCATCTTGGCTGGTCTTGGGGTTACTCTGTTTGAGCTTGGAACCAACTCCGTGAGTTCTGCTGACGCAAATGCTGGATATGAAGATTTGAGCTGCAGTCCGTTCGATGTCACCCAAGGTGAGACTTACCCAATTTCAATTCAATCTTCCCAAACTGTGCTGCAGTATTACCGCATGTGGATCGATTGGAACGGCGACGGCTTCATCAGCAACAGTTCAGAACTTGTTTTCAGCCAAAACAACGTTCAAAGTGCCAGTGGAACGATCAACATTCCTTCCTCTGCAGTTTTAAACACACCCATTCGTGTTCGCGTTGCTGGAGTGTATTACCTGAATGCTCCTTCAAGTTTTACTCCTTGTTCAGGAATGAGCAACGGTCAGATGGAAGACCACGCCATCATCGTTCGTCCAAATACAAAACCTCCCAAATCCGACTTCAGCAGCGATGTCCAAAACTCTTGCAATGGCGATGTTCAGTTTCAAGATTTCAGCACCAATGTGCCAACACAGTGGACGTGGAGTTTTGGCGATGGCAATTCCAGCAATGCTCAGAATCCACATCACACCTACGCCAGCAGCGGAACTTTTAATGTGCAGCTCATCGCCACCAACACCTTTGGCAGCGACACGATTGTAAAAAACTCCTTCGTAACGGTAACTCTGGCAAACAACGTTAAGCCCAACTGCAGCGTCACCACCTTAAGTCATACCTCCGACTACGGCATTCACTACGTACTGCTCCAAACGATGAATAAAATCACCGGAGGCGGTGAAGAAGGTTATCAAGACTACAGCTGTACCAACAATCTTCAGTTGATGAAGCAAACGAAATACCCAATTACGATTAAAACTGGTGATGCAAACCGCGAGGATGTGAACGTGTGGGTCGATTTGGATGACAATGGCGTTTTCGGGAGCGGAGAACTCTTGATCAATTCGCTGAACAAGAACACACACAACGATACTCTGCTCATTCCGAGCACAGCCATCACGGGGAATGCGGTACGTATGCGAATCAGTTCCGATTTCATCGGAAGCAACTTAGGCCCTTGCGACGACCCAACTTTTGGCCAAGTTGAAGACTACAGCCTAACGCTGTCCAACAATCCGGACCAAGTAAACGCCGACCTCAGCGTCGATTCAAACATCAGTTGCACAGGCACTATCAACTTCACAGATCAAAGCAGCAACAGTCCGACATCATGGATGTGGAATTTTGGAGATGGAAACACAAGTACACTTCAAAATCCAGTGCACACCTATTCAGCACCAGGCACCTACACAGTTTCCTTACAAGTGTCAAAAGGAGGTGTTTCAGACCAAGCGATCCGCACCAATCTTGTGCATGTCATATCAAATTGCCGGGCAGATACAATTCCCGTCAACGGAAGCGCGCAAACGCTGACAGATTGCGGTGGTCGCATTCAAGATTCTGGGGGCAATGCAGACTATCAAAACAACACCGATGGAATTCGTACAATCAGTCCTGCAAATGCTCTGAGTCTGACATTGACCTTCAATATTTTTGATTTTGAATCTGGTCTCGATTCTTTAAACATATACGACGGGCCGAACACAAGTTCTCCCCTCATTGGAAGCTATAGTGGGAATTCACTGCCGAATGGTGGCGTAATCAGCTCTACCGGCAACAGCTTAACTCTATGGCAACGCACAAACCCCAGCGGAGTAGCTTCGGGATTTGATGCCTCCTGGACATGCGTCAGTGCTCCCAGCGCTCCACAGAGTTTCTTTGAAGCAGATTCGACGCAGAGCTGCAGTGGACGGGTGCAGTTTACCGACTTATCTTCCAATGCACCAGATCAGTGGGCTTGGAATTTTGGGGATGGAGGTGGAAGCAATCTTCAAGATCCACTTCATCAGTACATCTCTAGTGGATTTTACGATGTACGCCTAATTGCGAAAAACTCAATCGGCTCCGATACCTTGGTAAAGACTGCTTACATTCAAGTAGGCGCGGCCTTTTGTGCCGTTGGCCTCGATGAACTCCCTTCACAGAATAATTGGAGCGCCTACCCCAACCCAACGAATGGGGAAATCACATTGGACCTCAACGAATTTGAAAAGCATGACTTGAGCATCAGTGTTCTTGACTTGAGCGGTCGCATCCTTCAGGTGGAAGCTTTGACAGGCTCTCAGGATCATCTGTTTGAAATGAAACTCAACAATCTCAGTGCTGGAAGCTATATTTTACTTTTGGAGACTGCCGAGTACAAAAGCAGCAAATTGATTTTTTACCGTCCGTGATCCATAGGATACTAAGTCTTCTTCTCCTATTTCTAGGCCTCTCTTTAAATAGTCTCGCTACCCATGATGTTGGGGGCAGCATTGCCTATGAATTTAAGGGTGATCCCGACGGCGATGGCCTCTACACCTACGACATCGTTCTCACTACATATCAGAATTGCAATTCCGTCTTTTGGTGGACCACAGGAAATGGTAATTTCCCATTTGGTAGTCAAGTAATCGGTGTGTATGAAGGAAGCAATGTGGTGACAAACATCAGTTTAACTCAAACTGTAACACTGAATCTGAATTCAGTCGATTCAAATAGAATTGGCATTGACCTACCTTCAGGATGCCCTGCCCCTCCTACCTCGGTATGTGTATATGAAGTCATTTATAGAGGAAGTGTTGACCTTCCACTCACCTCCTTGGGCTATCATTTTATTTTCGATAAATGTTGTCGGAATGTACTGACCAACATCTCTTCTCCTCAGCCTCCTTCAAATGGTTCCGGCGTCATCTATTATGCTTGGACCTCTGGTCCCCTTTCGGGAAACAGCTCACCCGTTTTCGCCGACTTATCGGTTCCATTTATTTGCCGGGGCGACACCATTCCAATACTGAATACGGCTGTAGATCCAGATGGCGATCAATTGCTTTTCTCCTTTGAACATCCTTTTGATGGCAACGCAACGAACTCAGGCACCCCTCATCCCACTTCCTATACTTGGCCTCCGTCTTTGGTCACTTACTTGCCGGGCTTTAATGTAAATCAACCCTTTGGTTCAAGTGGGTATTCCTTCGTGAACGCCTTCACTGGATACACTGAATATTATTCCCCAAACACAGGTGTTTATGGGGTGACAATTCAAATCAAAGAGCTGAATGGCAATGGAGATTTGGTGGGGCTTTCAAGAAGACACTATCAATTCCAAGTCCTTTCTGGTTGTCAGCCGAATACGAGACCAAAACTTTCAAACGTGGGCTCTAGTGGGCAAACTAGTTACACGATTGAAGAAGGTGATACTCTATGCTTTGACGTCACTTTTCAAGATCCTGACGGCGACAGCTTAAATTTTGCTACCAACATCAATGGCAGCATCTTCAACTCAAGCATTACCAATCCAGCGGCTACTGCCTCTGCCTTCACCTTTACTGCCACTACGGCAACTTCAGAATTCTGTTGGAATACAGGTTGTGGCCAAGGTCGCTCTCTCCCCTATCAGTTCACTGCCTCCGTTGCCGACGATGGTTGTTTTCCTAAATCTGCGTCAGAAGTCTACCAAATTTCCGTCGACCCTTTTGTGGGCCCAGAAAGGATCACTGGGGAGACCAACCTATGTTCAGGTCAAGTGGAAACTTATTCAACCGATTCAATTCCCGGAGCCACCTATTCCTGGACGATTATTGGTGGCACTCAAATTTCCGGAGGAAACGGCCCGAGGATTTCTGTAGAATGGGGAAATGGCCCTGGAGGTACGGTGCAGGTACGTGCACTATCCAAGAATTCATGCCCATCAGATCCAATCGATTTGTCTACAACGATCCGCAGCATTCAGTATGATGCAGGAAACGACACAACGATCTGCTTGGGAGATACCATACAGCTTGGCGGAAACCCAACAGCGCCTGCGCTTTCACTTCTGAAATGGACTCCGAATTCAAGCCTGAATTTCGACACAGTTCCAAATCCATTGGCCTTTCCAAGCAGCAGTACAACCTATGTTTTAGAAGTTCGAGATGCGCTGGGCTGCACCGTGGTTGATTCTGTAATCGTAAGCATCGCCACAAACCCCAATGCGACTGCCGGAAATGACACCACCATTTGTTTGGGCGATGTGATTCAGTTGAATGCTTCTGGCGGAACAAACTATGCCTGGTCTCCTTCCACCGGCCTGAGTGCTACCAACATTCCGAATCCGACCGTCAACATATTGACTACTCAAACCTATGTTGTCACCATCACAGATGGTTCTCCCTGTCCGACGGTAGATAGCATAACCGTTACCATCTTCAACCCCGCATTGGTAAATGCAGGGAACGATACTTCAATTTGCATTGGCGAAGCATTGAGAATTGGAGGAAACCCAACGGCTCAGGTTGGAGCTGACTTTCTTTGGACACCTTCCGCCAATCTGAGCAACGATACCGTGGCGAATCCAGTTTTCACTCCAAGCCTTCCCGGTGTTTTCACCCTCAGTGTAGCTGTAACGGCAGGAAATGGCTGCAGCACCACCGACAACATTATAGTAAGAGTAAATGCTTTACCGAACGTTCAAGCTTCGGCCACACGGAATTTGATTTGTGAAGACGACACCACCTTGCTGCGAGCTTCAGGCGGACTGACTTACGAATGGCTTCCATTCAACACATTGAGCGATAGCATTGGAACTCCTGTTATTGCGAGTCCCTTAGATACTACAAGCTATATTCTAAGTGGAACAGATGTCAATGGCTGTATAGCTTCTGACACTGTTAGGATTGATGTGAGTCTGAAGCCCATCATTGAAACAGACAGCATTTTATTCTTGTGTCGCAACGATACGCTTCAACTGGATGCGACTGCTGGGCCAGGAATCAGTTACACTTGGTCGTCGAACCCAGTTGCGAATTTCATCAGTTCCTCGAATGTTCGTAATCCTTTTGTAAGCCATAATGTTGCAGGAGACACCTTGATCTTCTCGCTTTTGGGAAATCGAACGACCGTGGCAAACTGCAGCAATGTAGACACAGCCTTAATCATTGTCGATTCTATCGTCCCCACCGATGCAGGTCTCGATACTTTCTTCTGCAGCCCAGGCTCAATTGTCATTGGAGGCAATCCAACAGCTTTTGCTGGAACTCAATTCGCGTGGACGAACTTTTTCTTGGATGATTCCACACTTGCAAACCCGACTGCCAACCCTCCAAGCGACTTCACATACAAAGTAAACACCACCAATGGCAGTTGTTTTGGAATCGATAGTGTACGAATTCGAGTAAAGAGCAGACCTGAGGTTGAAGTGACTCCAAGTAGCAGTGCGTACTGTGTTGGTGGCTCTGTGCAGTTGACGGGTAATTTATTGTCAGGTGTTCTTGGGACAAGCATTTGGTCTCCTACTGACAGTTTATCCAATCCAACTTCCTTGAGCACAACTTCTACCGTTGATGATACCACATTGTACATCCTAACAGTAACCGACACCAATAGCTGCACCGCTGTAGACAGTGCTTTTGTGAATGTATTTACAAGTCCAATCATCAACCTTTTCGACACTACGATTTGCGAAGGCGACTCTGTTCAGTATGTGAATGATCCGGCATTTAGCTACAACTGGAGTCCAAACAATCAAATCGATGATGTGAATTCCAGCCAACCCATTGTATTTCCAAGCATTACTCGGGAGTATTTTGTAGAAGCATCGAACGGACTCGGATGTTTCGGACGAGATTCAGCGATTGTTACAGTTCTACCGCAACCAGTTTTGACTTTGCCTGCAGACACTACAATTTGCTTTGGAGATCAAATTCAGTTGCAAGCCAGTGGAGGAACCAGCATTCTATGGACTCCTTTCACCGCAATCTCAAACCCCATTGCCTACAACCCCATTGTAAATCCAACGATCACTCGCACTTATACCGCGACTATAACGAATGGTATTTGCGAGGCGTCGGGTGAGGTAACTGTATCTGTAAACCCTCGTGTGACCATCGTTGCAGGAAATGACGAAGCAGCGTGCTTTGGAAGTGCCGTTCAATTGAATGCGAGTGGTGGATTGACCTACAAGTGGAGACCAGGGCAATTTTTAGACGACAGCACAAGTGCCAATCCAATTGCGGTCGTTGGTACTCGCACCGGTTTTCAGGTAAGAGGATTTGACGCTTTGGGATGCAGTTCCACCGACAGCGTGTACGTTGATGTGAACCCTCTGCCCTTTGCAGATGCAGGACCCGATCAAGTAGTTTGTTTTATTGGACAACAAATTCAACTGGGTGGTAGTCCTAGTGCCGATGCTGGGAATTTTACGAATTGGACCAACCGTTCGTTTCTCGACGATCCGAACAGTCCGAATCCTATTGCTTTGGTGACCTCCCCTCTACAGTTTATTCTTCAAGTGACCGACAGCAACAATTGCGTTAATCTCGACACCGTAGATGTGGACTATTTTAGGTTCAGCTTAAAACCCGTCGAGGATTTATGTTTGGGCGACTCTGTTCCTTTGGAATTGGCTGAATTGATCGGTACTGAACCTTTCACCTTCGAGTGGAGCCCCTCTCTGGGATTGGATTCAAATGGCTTTAGAGAACCGCTTGCCAGTCCTCCCTTTCCAATCGTTTATCAATTGGTAGTAGAAGATTCGAATGGTTGTCGAGATTCCAATGTTGTTGACATCAACCTCAAACCAGCACCAGAAGCGGTGTTCACGGGTGAAGTAAAAGCAGATTGTGATAATGCGGTTGCCGAACTCGAAAACGTGAGCATCGGCGCCGACAGCATACGGTGGGTGTTTAAAGATGGAGCATCAGTTGAAAACAACGTCGATCTGATTCTGGACTTTGGAAGCAGTCAAGAGGTTTCTCTATATGCCTATAGCAATGGTTGCATAGACACAGCCCAAGAGAATTTTGCTGCCGGTAACGTACAAGACTTCCTCAACTTCGAGTTACCCAACGTAATTACTCCCAACGGAGATGGCATCAATGACTTCTTCGACATCACGAACAACAACCGTTTTTACAGTTGCACTGAAGTGCGAATCTTCGACAGATGGGGCGTTGAAGTATACCGTTCGAATCCGCCGAGTCACATTTGGGATGGCACTACTTTTTCAGGAAATCAAGTTTCCGAGGGCGTATACTTCTATGCCGTGCAACTAGGAAATGTTCTATTCCATGGGAATGTGACCGTGATCCGATGAGGAAGTTCCTAAATATTTTTCTCTGCTTTTCGTTGATTTTCGGCATCCTCTTTCTGTCAGGCCACTTTCTTTTGTTGGGAGTGAGCGATAAGGTCACCGATTTCTCTGAGCCTTATTGCACCGAAGATTACCAGAATTTGCCAGATTGTAAAGTTGGCGTCGTTTTAGGGACAAGCAAGTGGGTGGAACGTGGAAGGATGAATCACTACTTCAAATACCGAATTGACGCAGCAGTGAAGCTCTATAGTTCAGGTAAAGTCAAATACATCTTGGTATCGGGAGACAATGGAACGAAAGCCTACAACGAACCTCGCGACTTCAAGAACATGTTGTTGGAAAAAGGGATTCCTGAAGAAAAAATTATTCTTGATTACGCTGGATTTAGAACCTTCGATTCTATGGTTCGAGCCAAAGAGGTTTTCGGGCAGGATAGTTTCATCGTCGTCTCGCAGGCTTTCCAAAACGAACGGGCGGTTTTCATTGCCAGAAAAAAAGGCGTGGAAGCCTTTGGTTACAATGCCCGTAATGTGAGTCAGGCAGGAGGCTGGTTGACCCGGCAGCGCGAAAAATTCGCACGCATCAAATTATTTTTGGATCTATATCTTCTCGATACGAAACCCAAATTTCTTGGGGAGGAAATTCACATCGACTAAAAAGCCGGGCAGGGAATATACATCTGGGAGGCTCTTCTTCTCTTTGCGTCTCTTTGAGGATCGTGCCACTCCCATACAATAGCAATTTCATGTGCACCTGCCGTTATAGGTGAGGACAAGGAGCTGATGGTAATGTCGTATGAATAGCCAACTCGGAAATTGTAATAGCCATAACCTATCATAGCTACAATGGATTCATTGTTCAAGTGAGACCCAGGCGCAGGTTTGAGCGGCACTCCTCGATACCACAGACCGAAGATGAATGGATCGTAGGAGAAATACGTTCCGATGTCAAGCTGATCCCAATCTTGTTGATGCTTGTAGTTTCCTGCAACCAAAAAGCTGGAAATCACCTTCTTTTTAATGTTTCTCTTCACCGGAATTTTGAAACCTCCATGCGCCGAAAGCTTCATAGGGAGAGGACTCTTGTTCTGAACCAAGGACATGTTCGGCGCATTGAGGTGATGTGCCGCAACTCCCCACCATGTATCTCGAGAGTATAAAAGCATTCCCGAACTGACGTCCATATATGAGATTCCTTGTCCTCGATATAAATTGCTTGATGCGGAAGTTGAATTTCCAGTCACCAACTGATCTCCAAAAATGAGGTCATTGAAATCAACGGTTCTTTGCCCAAATCCAAATTGAAGTGCTGGCTTCCAATGCCACTTTCGGTTCAAGCGAACCCGATAAGTGTAAGAGAAGTGCGCACTGGTGCTTCGCAGTGAGGCCGTTCCTGCCTGATCTCTCTGAACCATCACTCCTATGCCAGAATTGATTTTCTCCATATTGTAGTCGAAGGTGAAGGTTGAACTCACGAAGGAATTCGAATTGGGAATCCCGGGCCATTGATTGCGATAGTTCGCCGTGATGCGAGCCTGCTGCGTATTTCCAGTAAAAGCTGGATTCAAATAAATGGGCACCGCATAGAATTGTGAAAACTGAGGATCCTGAGCATTCGCGCTTAAGAAGCTAAGAAAGACCAAAGTCGCAGCGATATGTCTCAGCTGAACCATCATCTCAACAGCGTGACCTCCCCTGCCAATTCTTGGGTTTGCTGATTAGCAAAGGTGACATTCGCCCTCCAGACATAGACATCCTGTTGCAAAATTTGCCCCGTGAGCTGATGATAGCCATCCCAGCCTCTTCCAATTTCTTTCGTCTCAAAAATGATTTCACCCCATCGGTTAAAAATCATGAGATGATATTCTATAACCCCTTCAAACACAGGAAAGAAGATGTCGTTCCTGAATGAATTTGGATCATATGAACCTCCGTTCGGCCCAGAAGGGTCTGGTATGAAAGCGGTTGGAAATTCAATACTCCCCTTGTTGTCGGCAAACACGGCCTCATCAATCACGAAGGAATCGGGACAACCAAATTCATTGTCTGTTAGAAGTCGAACAGTATACCAACCTGGTTCTTGATAATAGTGCTCTGGATCTTCTTCTGTAGAAGTTGTGCCGTCACCAAAATCCCAAACGTATTGATCGGCATTTTGAGAAAGGTTGTAGAAGTTCACGGGTTGAGTAGGGACAACAACTTCGGAAGGAGCCAAATCAAAGTAGGCTTCAGAAACTTCGTGCACGACAACACTATCCACCTTCACCATGGTAACCAAATCGCCATCGGGCCCAAGCACGCTTAGGTTGATGCTGTAGGTTCCAGCGTTGTAGTAGGTATACGGACCAGGAGTTTCTAAAGTTGAGATGCCCCCATCGCCAAAATTCCAGATGTAGGATTGACCGTATTCGGATTGATTCTCAAATTCAACTGTAAGAGGTTTGCAACCTTCTCCATTCCCCACAAAGGCCACAACGGCACGAGGTGGGTCGATGACTACAATCTGTTGCGCAGTATCGGAGCAATTGGCTGAACGCACGACTAAAGTCAATGTAAATGTCCCCCATGTTTGATAGGTATAATCGTTTGGCACCTGCAGCGTTTCTGTTGCGCCATCACCGAATTCCCAATCATACGACCAGGTACCAGGATTCGATAAATTATTGAAGCTGACCGTAGCATTTGGAAACTTTTGGTTCACGGGAGTTGCCGTAAATGCCGCCACGGGCTGCGGATAAACTGTAATTTGTTGATCAACCGTATCTGGGCAACCCTCTGGAGAAGTCACGATGAGCGAGACTGTATAGCTCACATTGGCAGTCGTTGTATTCTGATAGATGTGAGTAGGGTTCGCAATTACATCCGAAGCACCATCACCAAAATCCCATGCATAGAGCTGCGCATTGGTTGAAAGGCTTGTAAAGTTTGCTGTAAACGGGTGGCAGCCTGAAGTATCGTTTATGTCGAAATTGGATTCAACCAAAGGGTATACCTCGATGGTTTGAAAACAGGTATCCTCACAGCCAAATTGCGAGACCACAATCAGTCGAACATTGCGAAATTGCGAAGAAGTTCCCGTGTTGCTGTAAGTATGAGAAACCAGTGCAGCTGCAGATGTACTGCTCGAACCATCTCCAAATTCCCAAAAATTCTGAGTGGCGATGACCGAGTTGTTATTGAAGTCAACTGTTAGGGGCTGACAGCCCGACAAAGTGGAAGGATTGAAACTTGAGATTGGTTTTGGGTGCACCACTATGTTCTGACGAGCAGTATCTGTACATCCATAAACCGAAGAGGTTACCAATTCTGCAGTATAGGTTCGGTTCACCGTACTCGTATTTTGGTAGGTGTGGCTCACCGTTCCATTTACTGAACTATTCCCATCGCCAAAATCCCAATTAAAAAATTGAGAGCCAGTAGAGAAATTTGTGAAACGAGTCGTGAGCGGAGTGCAACCAATGGTATCTGAAGTGAGGAAGTTCGTTAGTATTTGAGGGAAAACCCGAATGTTCTGACTTGCGGTATCCTTACAACCCAAGTTTGTTGTGGCAATCAGCCGAAAATTGTAGTTGACCGGTACAATCGAAAAGTGCGTGTAGGTATAGTTGAAATTCGAATTTGAGGTATTCGAAGTATCGCCATTCCCATAGAACCACTCATACTTGATCGCACCAGTAGTGTTGTTTGTAATGCTCTCAACAAGTGGTTGGCAAGAAGCTGTGTCGCTCAAACTGAAGTCCGCTACTGGCAATGGATTGATCACGATGACCTTAGAGCTGGAATCGACGCAGCTATACACCGAACTGCTCACAAGTAAAACATCCCTGAGTTGACTTGTTGTGCCAGAATTTATGAAGGTGTGAATTGGATTTTGAGCAGCACTTGTGGAACCATCTTGAAAGTCCCAGCTAAAGTTTTGCGCGTTGTTCGACAAATTGGTAAAGTTTACTCGCAAAGGACTGCATCCCGCAGAATCACTTTTTATGAAATTCGCAGTAACCTCGGGGTAAACAATCACATTTTGCTCAAGTGTGTCTCTACATTGCCGATCGGTTTCCACAATCAAACGAAGGTTGTTGTTCGTGGGATTCGGCATCGGATGTGAGTAGCTGTAATTGAAGACGTTGGCTGAACTCATCGAAGTATCGCCATTTCCAAAATCCCAGAAATAATTGATCGCCCCAGAGGAATTGTTCGTAATGGAAATGGGCAATGGTTGGCAACCTACAGAATCACTTAATGTAAAATCGGCAATTGGATTTGGATGCACAATCACATTTTGATAGTTGGTATCGATGCAACCAAAACTCGAGCGAGCAATCAATCGAACATTGTAATTCACGTTATTGGTGGTTCCATTCCCAAATGTGTGGGTAGGTGTTGGGCCGGCTCCACTGCTCCCATCATCGAAATCCCAAGCATAAGTAACAGCTCCAATGACCGAAGGGAAGGTGACCCTCAAGGGGCTGCAACCAGAATCAGGGTTCGCTGTAAAGGTGAAAATTGGTTCGGGATATACTGTAATCTCTCGACTCGATGTATCTGTACAGCCGTTCGCGGCAATGGCAATTAGTTTAGTGTCATAGATCTCTATGAACAAGGTTTTGTTCTCATAAGTGTGAGAAGGGTTGGGGGCTGCGCTTGTACTCGTATCTCCAAAATCCCAGAAGTAGGAAACGGCATTGACAGAGCTATTCGTAAAACTCACATCAATAGGCCCACAACCAGGACTGTGATTGCTAGTATAAAGAGATGTTGGAGGTTTATATACAATGACAGAATCTGAGATGGTGTCATAGCAACCAAAAGTAGTTTCTGAAATGAGGGTAACAATGTAAAAAGTGTCGTTCAATCCATTGTTCAGGAAGGAGTGTGCCGGGTTGGTAAGAAGAGATGTGCTTCCATCCCCAAAGTCCCAATTTGAGATCGTTCCAGCAATTGAAGAGTCGCTGAAGGTGACTGCTAGAAGTGCACAACCAATCGAATCCGACATGCTAAAAGCTGCAATGGGCTTGGTTTCTACGGTTACGGTAAACGAGTCGACTCCTGTACAGAAAGCAGTTGAAGCTGTTAATGTAATCGTGAAGTTTCCAAAGTTTGAATAGAGGTGATTTGGATTCTGCTGCATACTCCCGGTACCGTCTCCAAAATCCCAAACCCAATTATTCACTGGGTTTCCATCTGTTGTTTTAGAAGAATCTATGAATTGGGCAACAAGGTTCTGACATACGTTCTTTGGAATAAAATCAACATCAGGAGTGCTGTATACATTCACAGAAGCGCTGCTCGTATCCTTACATCCATTGACGTGTGTAACAATCAATTGAGGATTATACGAGCCCACGATGTTGTAGTTTATCACCCTTGGATTTAGAATTGTATCGGTAGCTCCATTGTCGTAATTCCATAACCAAGAAGCTGCATTTGCAGAGGAGTTCGTGAAAGTCACTAAAAGAGAATCGCAGCCGCTGTTTGGGTTCACGGTAAACGTACTCGTCGGGCTCTGAAGCACTTCCATGGGATACTGTATCGTATCCGTACAACTTACCGACCCTCCGGTAATGTTGGTAACTAAGGTGATTGTGTATGTTCCTGGAGTGTTGAAAATTTTTGTCTGGTTTCCTGCTCCTGTATTTTGCCAACCAGTTCCATCGCCATAATTCCATGCATAAGCGTTTGCTCCAACCGTTGTTGTATTGTCTAAAATAACCGCTTCTCCCGCGCAAATGGTATCCCTACTCTTAGTGAAGTTGGCTGTTGGTGGGTCTCCAATAACGATGGTCTGGTAGGCTGTATCTTGGCCACACTGATTGGAATCAATAAGCATAACCTGGTAGGTTCCTTTTCCCGGATATTCAAGCGTATATCCAATGCGTGCCGGCGGATCAAAAGGCTGCCAATTGACAATAGAATCGGTTCCCATTCCCCAATGGTCACCAAAGTTCCAATACTCATATCGCTGAATGTTATTCCCTTGTGGAAGACAGTTCTTAGCCGTTGTATTGGTGAGTGTAACCGTGGTGTCAGGATAACAAAGCGCAGTTGCTGATGCTGTAATTTGAGCATCGTCTATATCGTAGACTTGAATTGGATTGAACGAGGCTACCGTTGGCGTTCCAAACGAGCAAAAGTTCTCAGCGCTGAGAGTTACGGTTGTCACACAATTCACCGTATTTCGCTGAAACGTATGACTCACAATGGCTCCGGCATTGGTGCTGTTGAATGGAACTGGAGCAGATCCATCTCCGAAAGTCCAAATGAAATTCGTGTTGGAGGAAACATTCGTGCTGGCATTTGTAAAAGACATGGTTCCTGGAGCACAAACGGCCGTAACTCCTCCAAGGGGTATTTGAATGGCTGAATTCACAGCCTCTTCCATAATTACAGTTCCTGAAATCACGCAACCTGTAGAGGTCTCAGTAATCGTTACGGTGTAATTCGCTTGAGCAGCTGCGTAATTGTGGGAAACAAAACCTGCAGCACCAATTGACGCCCCAGTATTGTTCGCCGTACCATCGCCCCAACTAATGATGTAACTCCCTATGGCTTGGTTTCCTTAAATGAATAAATTGAAAGCTCCTCCACTGCAGCTAACCCATCGAGGATTATTACTGGGCAAGCCGTCTCCTCCAATGATTTGCGGACATTGAGCCTGCACCTGAGACCCAAGGAACAGGAATAGGAGTAAATACAGAATTCTTGACGTAAAATTCATTTTGGCAAAGGGCACTAAAGATACAAAGTGCAGTGAACTGAAGGGGCTCTGCACCGTTTAGTGCATCTTACGTTCCTCTCTACTCAAAAGATGTGATTTTGAACGATTTACTCGGGCTTATGTCGAGGATCTGTGATGAAATCGCGATCATCAAGTGTTTTCAAGAAGGCAATGAGCTGCCTTTTCTCTTCGTCGGAGAGGAATAAACCGTTAGCCAATCCTTTATCCTTGGTCATAATCACCGAGATGTTTGGTGAGTTTGGCTCAACCCCATCGTTGTAGAAATCTACTACTTCTTCCAAGGTCGCAAAACGACCATCGTGCATATAGGGTGCTGTAAAAGATAAGTTTCGCAGCGAAGGCGTTTTAAACTTTCCAATATCACTGGCCTGCTTGGAAACCCGAGCAAAACCACTGTCGGGTTCTAAATCCAAACCGTTGTTCTCCATCTGATTCAGCGTCGTGAGGGTGTTCTGTGCATTTAAGGCATGGCAGTGAAAGCAATCTCCACCTGCTAAATCAGTAGCTTGTTTTCTGGGTTCACGAAGAAATATTTCCATCCCCCTTTTTGCATCGGGATCGTCGAATTGAATGAAACGCACATCTCCGTATATATCCAGCTTTTTATCAAACTCAGAAGTTTTTGAAATCAAAGTCATCTCGTACTCTGCAAGTGCCCTTGTAACCAAGTTGGAATCAATTCTATCGGTTCCATAGACGAAGGCAAAAAGTTCAGGGTAATCTGGGTGATTGTTCAATTTCTCTTCAACATTCGGCCATGTATCGTGCATTTCAAGAGGGTCAACAACTGGAGCCAAGGCTTGTATTTCTAGAGTGGCTGATCTTCCGTCCCAGAAGAATGAATTGGCCCAAGCCAAATTGAAGATTGGCATGGCGTTCCGCTTACCTTCTAGACCATCTATTCCTACACTCAGACGACGACCATTATCAGTAAACCCAAACTCTTGATTGTGGCATGATCCGCAGGACTGAGTTCCATCGGCCGATAAAATTGGATCGAAAAACAAGCGTTTACCAAGAGCAATTCCCTCTTCAGTCAAATTGGTCGCAGGAACGGAAGGCAGTGGAAAACGTTCAGGAAACTTTAGTTGATAAGGTCTCGGAACAGGCGGATTGTAAATGGTTTCCCCTAGGAAGTCATCTCGGTCGCAGGAAACGACTGCGAGCAGACTAAAAAGGATCGATATGACAACTATTCTTTTCAATGTTTTAGCAACCATTTAAACGTGTGAACTTCATCATTGTTCCTTAAGGATATGAGGTACAAACCTTCGGAAAGTAAGCTGAGATTACGAACAGATTGACCCGGAGGAATATTCTCTTCAAGAACAAGTCCGCCTCGAATGTCGAACAAACTGATTTGAGCTTCTACAGAACTTTCGATTTTAAGGAGACCACTTGAAGGGTTCGGAAAAACACGGAAGGACTCCTCCGGCAAAGCTCTATCATCCCCTAAGACAAAACAATTCTGAACTGCTTGAACCGCAGAATTTAAGTTTAAGCGTCCACCACTCGCGACCTTATCCGACAAAGTATCCAAACGGTCTACACCATCGCTGAGCAAGTAGTTTCTAATAACCAAAGCCAAGCTGTCGGGTTGGTCTTTCAGTTCGCTAAAAACAGAATCGCACAGGGCAGAATACATGAGTCCAAGTGCTCCCGTCACCATTGGAGCAGCATAGGAAGTACCCGATTTCGATCCATAAAAACCACCATTTCGTGTGGTGTAGATTTCAAAACCTGGGGCTCCAATATCAACGTTTTCTATACCGCGTGCGGCAGATGGATTTGTCGATAAAACATCGTTTCGATTTGTACTCGTAACGGCGATGAGGTATTCACTTGGGCAAGTGGTTGGAATGTCGCCCCAAAAGTCGATATCGTCGTTGCTGTTGGCCGTTGCCGCAACACTTAAAATCCCTAAGGAACCTAAGGAATCGTACATATTACACCACAGAGGATAATCATCTGGTTTTGCTCGATCAACACCAAAGGAGGAGTTTACCGCGATGATGTATGCTCCGGTATCTCCACCGGTTTCATTCCAAAGCTTGCGCTGTTCATAAATGTAAGTGTAGGCCTTCACCACAGTTGCCTCATTTATGCTTAAGCCCATGATGGGTAGGATTTTGTGATTCCAATTGATGCCCGCCACGCCCAATTGATTGTTGGTTCGAGCGCCAATGATCCCCGAAATTGCCGTTCCATGATCGCGTCCGCTAATGACTCCATTGTTGTTGTAGGCATTCCAGCCGTGGTAATCGTTGAGATATCCGTTGCCGTCGTTGTCGATGGTATCGCCTAGAGTATCCGCGAGGTTCTTATAAAAAGTGAGGTCATTGTGACCCAAATCAAATCCTTCGTCCACCACAGCAATCACAAAATCTCGTCCTTCAGGATCGCTTCCACCAGGAGTCACATCCCAAGCTTTTGGAGCCTCCATTTGATTGAGGTGCCATTGCGCAACAAAGTTCCCATCGTCTGGAGTAATTCCGCGCAGCTCTAAGCTGTGGTGATTGAACTGAACGATTGACGTGAGTGGATTTTGCTTGAACTTATGGAGAAGCTCTTCCCGGTTCACTACATAATGAGCTTCGATCAGGTATATCCCCATGTCGGAAGAAATTTCCTCCAACAATTCAAGATTGCCACTCTTGTACTCTCCAGCTTCAAACCATTGTTTGATGTTATGCTCTGGCTTGATTTGCAGAAGGAAGTCGCACTTGGGCCCGAAGGACTGAGCCATAGAAGTACTGCTACAGAGTCCCAAGCACAGGAGAGTGAGAGTGAGGGTGAGAGTGAGAAACTTTGTGGACAAGGAAGGTGAAATACTCATGCTTGGTTGTTGCTTCAAATATACCTTTGATGAGTTAACGTTCGAAAGGGGCTTATTTGTTGGCTGAAATGGAAAAAACTTTCTTAGTGTATAGATCTTCCGCGGGTTCGGGGAAAACCTCAGCCTTGGTAAAGAACTACCTCCTACTCTGCTTGCAATCGGAGGAACCGCTCTACTTTCAGCGCATAAACGCAATCACCTTCACCAACAAGGCTGCGAATGAAATGAAGGAGCGGATCCTTGAAAACCTTCACTTTTTCAGCACCCAAGAATCTGCTCGAAGTCATTACCTGTACCAGGAATTACGCAAAAGCTTGAACTGCGACGAGGTGATTTTTGAAAAGCGTTGCACACGATTGCTCTTCAACATCCTTCACCATTATTCGAAGTTTCATGTAAGTACCATCGATAAGTTTTTCTACTCCTTGGTGCGGCAGTTTGCCGAAGACTTGCAGCTTCCTGAGAACATTCGAGTGGAATTGAATCAAGATTATTTGCTCAAAAAAGCACTTGAGGAACTTTTTAAACGGTCTCAAAATGAACCGGTTCTCGCAGAGGTCATCAACGATTTCATTTCCGACAAGTTGGAAGACGGGAAGAGTTGGAACATCGATCGCGACCTACTCAAATTCGGGAAGAACCTCTTCAAGGAAAAAAGTCTCGATTCTCTCGAACGCCTGAAAGATCTGGAATTGAAAGATTTCAAACCCATTCGAAAAGGTGTTAAAGCCGATGCTTCAAAGCTGAAAAAGGAAGTTCAAGAAATGAGCACTCAAGTCACTCTTGTTTTACAGGAATGTGGATTGGAATTGCATGATTTCCCAGGGAAGCTTTCCTCCGGAGTGGGTCGATACATTAATCAATTGAATGAAGGAAAGATTGATTTTCCCACAGACCCAACGCAGAAGGTCTTTAAAGAAAAAAACTTCAGGAAAAAGAATTTAAAAGCCGCCGAGAACGCTGCCTTCGACGCAGCAGAACCGCATTTGGAAAAATTCCATCAAGCTCTTCTTGAAAAGCTCCGACGAATTACCGATTTGAATTACATCCTACGTGATTTGGGCCCAACATTTCTGCTGAAAATCTTGTGGGATGAGCTGGAAGGATTCAAAAATCGAGATGGTATCATTCACATTTCTGAATTCAACAAAAAACTGGCGAGGCTTGTCAGCGCCGAGAGTGTGCCCTACATCTATGAGCGTACTGGAGAAAAGTTTCACCATTTCCTCATCGACGAATTTCAAGACACCTCAGTAGTTCAGTGGCACAACCTCATTCCATTGGTTGAAAACGCCCTTTCTAAAGGACATCGGAATTTGATTGTTGGCGACGGCAAGCAAGCAATTTACCGCTTCCGCAACGGAGATGTAATGCAATTTGTAAAGCTTCCACAGCTCGACGAATCGCAATCGGAACGACAGCACATCTTCAAACATTCGCATGAAAATATTTTCCTGGAAGACAACTTTCGCTCAAAATCAATCCTAGTCGAATTCAACAACAAACTATTCGGCTCACTTGTAAATGGCCTTCCTGAAGCATTTCAAGAAATCTATCAAAAGCACGAGCAAAACATTCAAAGGAAAGAGGGTGGCTACATTTCCTGGCGCTATCTAAAATCGACCAAAGTCGAGGAAATTGATGCGGCCAATTTTGACTTTGTAAAAGAAGCCATCTCTGAATGTCTCAAGGATGGATTTATGCCTGGCGACGTTTGCCTCTTGGTAAGAAGGAAAAGGGATGCCCGCGAATTGGCCAACCTTCTACTTGAAGAAGGACATCAAGTAGAAACGGAAGAGAGCCTAGCCATCGACCGTTCTGCGAGTGTGCGACTGCTCATTGGCCTGCTTCGACATCTGTGCGAACCAAAAGAAGTTTATCACCAATCCGAAATTCTACATTGGATTTGCAAGGACCGAAATCAAATGGAGTCCTTCATTGCCTTGAACGACTCACTCAATAAAAAGGAACTGAGTTTCGACGCTCTGCTCGAACGCTTTGATGTTCGACTTCCTAGAAATGAGCTGCTTTCCTATGGTCAACTCATCCGACTGCGACGTTTGGTCGATCTCTTTGGGTTAGACGATCGTGAAGCAAATCTTCTAGCTTTCCTCGATTTCGCCCAATCATTTGACCAACAGGGGTTCAAGACAATTCAGGAGTTTTTGGAGGAGTTCGAAGAACGTCGATCTAATATGTACATCCAAACCGCAGCGGATCCAAAGGCCTTCCAAATCATGACCATCCACAAAGCCAAAGGACTTGAATTCCCTGCCGTAATTTTACCTTTTTGTCAGTGGGAAAGTCAAGTTCACAATGAATTTCTGTGGATTCCTTTAGTACGTGAAGAGCACAACTTAAAGGAGCTCCTCTTCAGGCTTTCTCTCAAAAACAGCACCTACTTACCCTACTTCGAAGCAGCGAAAGAAGAAGCTCAACTGGATAATCTAAATTTGCTCTATGTGGCGCTTACTCGAGCAGAGGAACGCATGTATGTGATGAATCATTCAGGTCAAATTGGAGATTCTGTACACTCCGTTTTAGCTTCCGACGGCGAAACTGCCATCGATGAATTCATTTCCTGCGGAAAGTATGGAGCACCTGAACCATACAGTTCTAAAATCACTGAACAGAAAGATCATCTCGAAATGACTTCTGCAGAGCCAGGCAATTGGATGGAGGAATTCACCTTCGGTCTTCCGGAAATCGATCCCTTCATCGATGATTGGGAAAACAATCCGCGTTCAAAAGGTTCGGCCCTGCATAAGGTACTTGCTCAACTTCGAACACTTGAGGAAGCAAAAGAGTTGATTCCCCGACTCTCGAAGCAATTTGCTTGGAATGAAGATCAAATCATGTGGATTAAAGGAGCCTTACGTGCCCTCTCTTCTGAAGAACGATTGAATGATTTTTTCTCGGCCGACGAAGAAGTGCTCGTTGAACGTGAACTGAGCAACTCAATTGGTGAGAGCATTCGCCCCGACCGAGTGCTGCTTAAAAATGGAGAAGTTTTCATCCTCGATTTTAAAACCGGAAAAGAGAGCAGCTCCGAATTGAAGCAATTGGAAACCTACAAACAGGTTTTTGAAGAGATGGGTTACGAAAAGGTAAAAGCTGAGATCTTTCGCTTCGAAGCCTAAAGCGCAGGGCCTTAGCTGTTAGAAACTTCCCGCTTTCATCTTGTTTTTAGACGGCCTAGAACTTACATTTGTTTCATACACCATTCAGAATGATTATGAAAGCAAGAATTACTTCCCTCCTATTTGTGGCAATGCTGTTCTCCACGATTGCATTTGCACAACCCAAGAATGTTGCTCGTCTAGGACTTTTTAGTTTCACGCAAGGTCAGTTTAATGTGAGCTATGAAAGAGTATTAGGCGACAACGCAAGTGTTGGCCTTTATGCCGGTTATGTGTATAAAGGTTTGGGCGCCGCTTTCGACCGAGTAGTGGATGCTGTTGAACTCAGCGGAAACATCGCGAACAACTCAAATGCTCCAGTTCAATTGGGTTTTGATGACCTACTTGGCCCTCTTGGCGAAATAGAAGGAAATATACCAGGCATTCCAGAAGCACTATTGAGGGCTGAGACTAGTGCTACTTCCACATCGGCCACATTTGAGATGAAGCATGTGGTTGCCATTTTACCAATTCGCTTCGGCTTGTCTATTGGATACGCATTCTAAGAAATTTAACTCTTAAAACCCACCCCTTTTCTCCCTGAGGAAAGGGGTTTTTTTGGCTTATGAAATTGGAATACAAGCTCAAGGATTTTCAAGAACTCAGTGTAGATGAACTCTATGCACTTCTCAAATTGCGCCAGGACGTCTTTCACTTAGAGCAAGACTGCCTTTATCCCGATTTGGACGATTTAGACCAAACATCTAAGCACCTACTTCAATTTGACGGTGAGGAGCTCATTGGTTATGGCCGCATACTTTGGAGTGTGGAACAAAATCTTCCCGCTTTGGGCAGAATTGTGATTGCCCCAAGTCACCGCGGAAAATCTCTCGGACGAGAATTGATCGATGTTCTAAACAAACTCTGTGAAGAATTGCATCCGGGCAAGAAGATCTACATCATGGCCCAAGAACACCTAAAGGCACTCTACGAAGAAAAAGGCTACGTCGCTTTTGGTGAATCCTTTCTAGAAGACGACATTCCACACATTCATATGCTGCGCGGCTGATGGAAGCATTTCTAGATTCTTTGAATTCTGAACAAGAAGAAATCTATGAAGCTTTGAAAGCGCTCATTTTAGACCAAGATTCTGCCATTGTGGAACGAAGCTCGTACGGGATTCCATTCTACTTCAGAAAAAAGCGATTGTTTTACATCAATCTTGAAAAAGCAAAGAAGCAGATGTACCTCGGCTTTTGTATGGGAGCTAAGCTCGATCCTGAAAACTTCTTTCTTGAAGGTGATGGGACGAGCATTCGTAAGAAATCCGTCCAGAACTTATCAGCTGCAAAAGATCCTGACTTAAAAGCCTTAGTAATCGCCGCCATTGAGCTCGATGTTTAAATTCTTCGAAGACTCTCGCAGCGCGCTTCGACTTCTACGTATTCTGAAGATTTAATCGAAATCACATTGCGTTCATCGATTAAATCTTGCAATAAATTCCGCTCAGGCATGGTGGTGGCTTCAATGGAAATGAGGCTGTATGCGGTACTCCCGATCAGACTGATTTCCTCCATCTTAGATGCTGATAAAATTTTGAAAAACGAACGGCCATTTGTGTACCTTCTGAAGAGTGGAAATGCGTAATTATGTGCCATGGAATTGGTCTTTGTAAGCGGCAACAAACATAAGCTTGAAGAAGCACGTCTCATCTTACCTGAGATAAAAATCGTGAGCCTTGATGAGCTTGGATTTCACGAAGAAATTCAGGAGACCGCAACAACTTTAGAAGGAAATGCACTCATTAAAGCTAGGTGCATCTTTGAGCGCTACGGTCTAAATTGCTTTTCCGACGACACTGGTCTGGAAATCGATGCCCTAAAAGGAGCGCCAGGAGTTTATTCTGCACGTTTTGCTGGACCGAATGCGAGCTTCAAGGAAAACGTTGAAAAAGTTCTTGAGGAAATGGGCTCAGCAGAAAACCGATCCGCACGCTTTCGCACTTCAGTTGCCCTCATTCTAAACGGACAAGAACAAGCATTTGAAGGGGCCGTAGAAGGATCCATTACGCGTCAAGAATATGGACAAGAAGGATTTGGTTACGATTCTATTTTCAAACCGATCGGCGATTCTAGAACCTTTGCTCAGATGAACTTGAGCGATAAAAACACTTTCAGTCATAGAGCGCGTGCGATGCAGAAATTGCGCGACTTCCTAATGGCGGTTGAGCAATAGTTCAACCTCTTCACTGAAAAACTCTTCTAAAGTATAGCCCGCGTATACTGCCATTTGCGGCACCAAACTCGCCGATGACAATCCGGGAGTCGTATTGACTTCAATCAGGAAAATCCCTTTCTCGTTTAAAATGTAATCGGCCCGCACGATGCCCTGGCAATCGAGCCAAGTATAAATCTGTTCGGTAAGTCGCATGCAGGCCTCGTAATCTTCTTTTGAGATTCGAGCTGGCGTAATTTCCTGGGTGCCCTTGTGATGATACTTTGCCTCATAGTCGAAAAACTCCTTTTCAACTACAATTTCTGTAACGGCCAAAGCTTTCGGTTTTCCGTCACGCTCAACTACTCCACAAGTTATTTCCGTTCCAGGTAAAAACTCTTCGATGATGACCAAATCGTCCTCTATGAATGCGTGATCGATGGCCGCCTTCAATTCCGGGGCATCATTTACCCGGCTGATTCCTAGACTTGAACCACTCGCATTCGGTTTTACAAAACACGGAAGTCCAACACGTTCAAGAATTTTCTCTTCCGAATAGGTTTCGTCAGATTTTAGCAGATAGGAATTGGCACTTTTTACTCCAAAATGACGCAGCAAGCGATTGCAAGCACCTTTGTTGAATGTAATCGAAGAGGCGTAAACGCCGCAATTGTTGTAGGGAATCTTCAGCAAATCAAAGTATCCCTGCAGTATACCATTCTCGCCAGGCGTACCGTGAATGGTATTGAAAACGCCATCAAAATTCAGCTTTCCATCTTTTGTTGACGCGCTGAAATCATTCTTGTCGATGGGAAGAGTTTGGTCTTCGTGAAGAAGCGACCATTGGTTTTCGTCGATCCAAACTTTAAAAATGTTGTAGTCGCTCCCTTTAAGGGATTGAATGACCACATCTGCACTTTGTCCAGAGATCACCTTCTCATTGGAGAAGCCACCGCAGACAACTGCAAGGTTCTTTTTTTCTTTCACGCGATAAATCTTATTGAAAAGTACATCAATGCCAAGATTCACCTTCGTTTTCATCCGACACTTATCAAAGCCAGAGTGTGAAAAAACGGGGTGGGCAATTCGTTATATTTGCCGACGTTTTCAGCGCATGAAAGGACTCATTGAATTTATTAAAAGTCGGAGCTTTTGGATCAGCATGATCCTCTTCGGGATTCTGCTTGGTGTAGGATTCTTCACATTGGTGAATTACTTGCGCAATTACACCTTTCTGAATCAAACGATTTTGGTTGAAGACTTTCGAGGATACCATCAGTCTGAGCTCAATGGAATTTTCGAAGAGAGTTCATTTCGCTATGAAATTGTGGATTCCCTCTACGACGCCAATGAAAAAGGAGGCGTAGTCTTGAGTCAGATTCCTGAAGTTGGACGCGAAGTGAAGCAGAACAGAAAGGTTTATTTAACCATCAACGCCAGCTCTGCGCCTAAGATTAAAGTTCCAGACCTCCGAGACCGCTCAAAGCGTCAGGCCATTGCCATTTTGGAAACCTATGGGCTACAGTTAGGAAACTTTAGGTATGTGCCGAACATTTGCGTGAATTGCGTTCTGGATCTTGAGAGGGACAGCCTCGTATTGGAACCTGGGACCATGATTGAAAAAGGAAGTTTCGTCAATCTCATTCTAGGTGGAGGCGAAAGTTCGGAACTCATTCCAATACCATTGCTCATCGATCGCGATTGGAACGAAGCGAGCAGGATTCTTAAGATCAATGGCTTGAACCCTGTTGTGATTCATGAAGAATACGACAGCGAAGAAGATTCGATGAATGCGCGCATCTACAATCAAATTCCGGCCTTCGATTCATTGGGCATGGTTCATTTGGGCAGTGAGGTAAAAATATTCTTCACTTCCGACTACAATAAAATCCCTAAAATCAGCGTAGATACTATCCCCGCTGATACCTCCGCCCAATGAGATTCATTTTAGCTCTCTGCACCACTTTGTGCTTCTTTGGTGCTTCCGCACAAGAAAGCTTGGAATCGCTTTTTTTGGAACGGGCTCTTTTTGACCACAGTCAGCTCTACAAGTCTTCGTCCGACGATTCTGGAATCATCTATTTGCTCGACACCTTGGAAATGCCCTTTGTTGATGATTTTTCACAAAATCACATGAAGAACGTGCACCTTACCACCGACGACAATGCCGTCTTCGACTCAAGTCAGGTCAGCTTTCGGGTAAACGGATTGGCTCCGGACACGCTTAAACTTCGCACAGATACAAGCTACTACTTCACTTCAGCTACAATGGGAGGACTTGACTCCTTTCCCAACCAAGCCTTAGAAATCGTCTTTTACGACAGCGCCTCCTACACTCCAAGAGATACCATTTACCTCTTCCCGAGCTACGAAGACTACTTTCTCACAAGCGACACTTCTCGCGTCCTCCTAGATCCTGACACCACACTATACAATGAGCGCATCAGTTGTTACTATGCTCGCCCAGATAATTCCGCGTCTCTGTGGATCAATGAAGGTGGTTTCTTGAACAATTCATTTGGGGTGAACCCTCCGACCATTGGCGTCCTCACCCTTGATGGTCTCGACCGTTTAGGCAAGCCTTACGATTTTAGTTTTCCTGGAACCTATGGTGAGGCCGACCGAATCACTTCAAAACCCTTGAACCTCGGAAAAAAGTTCAATGGACAGCCTTTTACCGAGAACGACTCCATCATTCTCAGTTTCTATTACCAGCCCCAAGGCGTAGGCGATAACCCGCAAACAGAAGATTCTCTCATCCTCGAATTTTACAGAACCCGAACGAACGAATGGGCTCGCGTTTGGGGCATTGAAGGTGATTCGTTGCGAAATTTCAGACTGGTTGAGCTGTGGATCAACGACAGCAACTATTTGAAAGAAGGCTTTAGATTCCGTTTTAGAAACTTGGCCACTTTAAGTGGAAGCTTAGATCACTGGAACTTAGACTACATAAGACTTGGAGAGAAAATCGTTTTTTCAAAAAACAAGCTCATCGACGTGAGTTTCATTGGAGAATCGCCAAGCTTCATCAAGAATTATACGTCAATGCCTTGGGCTCATTACCTAAAAGATCCCGAAGCTTTTACCGTCGACAGCGCGAGCATCCCAATCCGGAATTTAGGAACTCAAGCACGGGTATTGCAGTATCAATTCTCTGTACACAACTACGCTGATACAGCAGACATATATAGCTCGCCCATCTTCCTCGATCCCTCCTTCGATGGAAAAACCGACTTAATTGCAAAAGTTGCCGTCAACGATTTGACCCCATCCTTCACCTTCCCCGACAATGGAGAAAAACGAGGGAACTTTCTCATCAAGAATAGCCTGGAAGTGAGTCCCGATGTGAATCAAGACAACGACACCGTCTTTCACGTTCAATCCTTCGACAGCTACTACGCTTACGACGATGGAGTTGCCGAGCGGGCCTACAGCATCAATGGTACTGGAGCCATATTGGCCTATCGATTCTTTGCAGAAACTGCCGATACCTTGCGTGGCTTGTTGGTGAACTTTCCAAGAATGTTGAGCAACGAACTCAACCGGAAAATCAACATCATGGTTTGGGATGACCTCAGTCTTCCTCCCATCTACGAAAGTGGTCCCGTTTGGGAGGTGAACTATCCCGACCTAAATGACTTTATGCGTTACACCATCGATCAAGACGTTGGTGTGAGCGGAGAGTTTTATGTTGGGTGGCAACAACAAGACAGCCGTAAGATTTACATCGGTTGGGACATCAACAACAACGTGCAAGACAACATCTTCTACAACCGCGATGGTGAATGGAAGAATACAAGTTTTGAAGGAGCCCTTATGATTCGTCCGGATTTTGATCGAGCAGAAATCATTCGAGCAAGCATCGAAGAAAGCGAATTGGAGGAGTCGAAATCTGATTTCGGCGCGAAACAGTCGAGCATATTCCCCAACCCAACTACTGGCCTACTTCACATACAAACTGAACTTCCGTCACACATTATGCTGCATGATCTGCAAGGAAGGTTGATCTTGCAAGACCAAGTAATTGGCGAACTTGAATTAGAGCTCAGTCAATATCCCTCAGGATTGTATTTGCTGAGTATTCAAAACGCTCATGGTCAGCTGGAGCGTCATAAAATTGCCCTAAGAAAATAGATGTCTTCAATAGAAGAAGCTTCCGACGATTCGGATGAGCTGTACGAACATTTCAAGATAGAAGTCGACCCCGGTCAGGCTCTGCTGCGCATCGATAAGTTTTTGATGGACCGCATTCCCGACATCAGTCGATCTCGTTTGCAGGCAGCAGCAAAAGCTGAGGCTCTACTTGTCAATGACAAGCCAGTTAAGTCAAACTACAAGGTAAAACCGTCAGATGTAATTCAACTTCTTCTGCCTTTTCAAAAGAGAGAACTTGAGCTCATTTCAGAAGACCTTCCGCTCGACATCGTTTACGAAGACGACAGCTTAATACTCTTGAATAAGCAGGCCGGCTTGGTCGTTCATCCCGGACATGGAAACTATACAGGCACACTCGTAAACGGGCTGATTCATCACTTCGAAAACCTTCCAAATACAGGAGATGCAAGTCGCCCGGGCCTCGTGCACCGACTCGACAAACTGACGACAGGTTTAATGGTGGTGGCCAAAACGGATTTGGCAATGACTAGCTTGGCAAAACAGTTTTCTGACCGAACTACCGACCGAACCTATTACGCCTTGGTTTGGGGGGATTTGGAAGAAGGTGGAAGAATAATAGGTCACATTGGAAGAAGCCTAAAAAACCGCAAGGTGATGCAGGTATTTGAAGACGGTGAATACGGAAAACCTGCGATTACACATTACGAGGTTCTCGAGCGCATGGCTTATGTAACTCTTGTGAAATGTAAACTTGAGACCGGTCGAACTCACCAGATTCGTTGCCATTTCAAACACATAGGCCATCCGCTATTCTCGGATCCTGAATACGGAGGAGATCGCATTTTAAAAGGAACCACCTTCACGAAGTACAAGCAGTTCGTGCACAACTGTTTCACAATTTTACCTCGGCAAGCCCTTCATGCAAAGTCACTGGGCTTCACGCACCCTGTCACACAAGAACGGATGAATTTCGACAGTCAGCTCCCTGCTGATTTGGATGAAGTCATCAATAAGTGGCGCGGGTACATTGGAAGTCGAAGAGACTAGGTTGCATTCAGCAGACCAATGCTTGCCGAACGATTGACCTTCCCATTGGAAGTTCGAACTAGACTTTGCACCCAATAGACGCGTTTCGGTAGTTCGTATTTCCCCAATATTTCTTTAAAATCAGGAAGTTCGTGCTCCTCACCTTCAATGACCAGTGCTAGATGCTCGCCAAGAAGCTCATCTCTTTCTCCAAAGAAAAAGAACGACTCATTGATGTGCATGGAAAGCTCCCTCTCAATGGTTTCAGGAAAGAGTTTGATTCCTCCGGAGTTGATTGCAGAATCGAGACGTCCCAAAACTTCAAACTCAGATTCAGAATGGATTTTCACGACATCTTTTGTTTGAATCTCTGAGCTTCCTTCTATAAATCGAATCCAGAGTTCATCTTGCTCTCCAGAGCGAATTTGAATGCCCTCCAGGCACTGAAAAAACTTCGATGGAGCAATTCCATTGAGTGGTCTTAAAGCAATGTGTGAGGCCGTCTCCGTCATTCCGTAGGTTTCATAAACCAGAGTCTCCCACGACTGCAGAGTCGATTCTAATGAAGCTGGCACTTGACTACCTCCCAGAATAATTTGTGCGATTTCTGGCTGCCCGTCTTGCTCTAAGCTCTTCATGAGCTGATGCGGTGTAAATGCCGCAAAATCGTAACTCCGACTGTCATCAATGCTGCTCGAGGCAGGAAGAATGTGAAGGTCAAAACCACCAATGAGGGCCCGAACGATCATCATTCGGCCACCAATTTTGTCGGCGGGAAGTTGAAGCAATAGTTGGGCGTTCTGAGGAAGTTTAAATACATTCAGGCTCCTCTGGGCAGAAAGAATGAGCCAAGCTTTGCTCAGTTCAATTTCTTTTGGAGATCCAGTGCTTCCCGAGGTATGACATAGGATGTTCTCAGAATTGAGCCATTGATCAAGAAAGAGGCAGTGCTCTTTCAACCATAGAATTTCACGATGTTTTAGAATCCACTGTTCAATGCCTTTGCGATCGATTCCGGCGGGCAGTATCGTGCGCATTGGAATCATCTAAACAACCTTCGAACATCCCACTCGCCGTGCTTGTCGGTGCGCAATTCTTCTCCATTCATGACAAGAGGCGAGATGAAGTTGTTTGTAAACAAACCACCCGTTCCCAAGCCTTGGGGTAACTTCAGATTAAACTGAGCCACCCATTGAGCGATGGCATTCAAGCCAATGTTCGATTCCAAAGCAGAGGTAGCCCACCATTTAATTTGATGTTCTCGTGCAATATCAATCCATTCTTCGCAAGCTGCAAAACCACCAAGCAAACTTGGTTTCAAGATAATGTAGGCTGGTTTCAAGCGTGAAAGCAAGTCGTCTTTGGCATTTCTGTTATGAACTCCTATCAGCTCCTCATCCAAAGCGATTGGTATTGGGCTGTTCTCACAAAGCTCTTTCATGGCAAAAAGATTCCCAGCCTTTATGGGCTGCTCAATAGAATGAATGTTGTACTCCGAAAGTTTCTCTAAAACTTTTGCAGCCTTTCGTGGAGAAAACGCTCCATTGGCATCCAATCGAATTTCGATGGCTTTTCCTCCATTGCTCTCACGAATGAATTGAATGAGTTCAATTTCCTCTTCCAATTCAAGCGCTCCAATTTTGAGCTTGATGCAGCGAAATTTCTCACGCAATTTTGTCTCAATCTGCTGCCGCATATATTCTGGATCGCCCATCCAAATCAATCCGTTTGTCCAGATTCCCTCATTACCTTTTACAAAGGATGTATCGAACAAGGTGAAAGCACTTCCTTCAGACTCAAAGCTTCGAACGCACTGTTCGAGCCCAAATTGAATCGAAGGCCAATCGTTCAGATACTCCGGGTGATCTTTGTATTCATCCCATTTATTACAGACCTGCTGAAGCATATCTTCATAGTTGACGCGATCGTCGACGCTCAATCCACGAAATATTCCGCATTCTCCAATTCCGAATTTACCGTCGTGCCCTTGCTTAATGATGAAGTAGGTTTCCTTCTTGTGCATTACACCCCGTGAGGTGCCTGCCGGCTTTTTAAATTGGAGAAGGTATTTTCGGAAATAAGTGTCGCTTGCTGACATTAAGAAAGTAAGATTAAACTGGCGCCAAAGATTAAACTAAAGAAGAAGGTACCCAAGGCAATACGCTTTAATTCGGGTTCTAATTCCTTAGGGCTCAAAACACGCCGAACCTTCAGAAGATTATGAATAAAAGGTATGAAGCTCAAGCTAAAAATAAGTCCAGCAACTTCCGTAGAATTGAGGAACCAATAGGTCCAAGAACAAGCCATTCCAAGAATCAACAGAAATTGATGATAGATACGAGCTCGCTCAAATCCAAGTCGAACGACCAAGGTAATCTTGCCACTTGCAGCATCATTTTCAATGTCGCGCATATTGTTCATGTTCAAAACTGCTGCGCTGAATAGGCCTATGGAGCTTGCCGGAAGCAACACATCCCAAGACCAATACAAACTGTGAAGAAAGAAGCTTCCGCCAACACCTACGCAACCAAAGAAGAGAAAAACAAAGACATCGCCCAATCCACGATAGCCATATGGATTTTTACCCATGGTGTATCTCAGAGCCGCCGCTATGGCCAAAATTCCAAGAATGAGGAATGCAAGACTGGTGAGATCCAATCCTTCAAAAGCCGTGAAAAGCAAAGCAAGTCCAGCTGCAAAAGCCAAAACTGAGGTTACTACAACAGCTCGCTTCATGGAAGCCATTGAAATTGCACCGCTTTGAACTGCGCGTTCGGGGCCAATTCGATTCTCGTTGTCTGTGCCCTTAATGGAGTCCCCAAGGTCATTGGCTAGGTTCGATAGGATTTGAAGCAGTACAGTGGTTAAAACCGCCAAATAGAACACTTGTACATTAAACGATCCCTTCGAAATGGCGACTAAGCTTCCCAGAACAATCGAAGAGAGCGCTAAGGGCAATGTACGCAACCGAAAGGTTTGTATCCAATGCTTCATGAAAACCCTTCTTGATGGATGCCCAAAGGTTCTTGGGTCTGCCCTTTCTTACCAATCATTTCTTCAAAAAGTTGAAATAGTCACGAAGAATTTCGGCGTTCTCCGTACGTGGAGTAACAATTTCTAGAATCGTGGCTCCATCACAGGCTTGAAACAAATCCCAGTGAGATTGCCACTCTTCTTGATTCTCAGATTTGAAATAGTTCAAGCCAAATGCCTTTGCCAAATGCTCGGCTGAAATTTTGTGGTGCGTTTCCATGAAGCGCTGGTACTGAGGAACTTTTTCAGGACCATGAATGAATCTGAAGATTCCTCCCCCTCCGTTGTTGATGAGCACAATCTTCAAGTTTGGAGGAAACGCCTCATTCCACAAGGCATTGAGATCATATAGAAAGGCGATATCGCCCGTAATCAAGAGATTGTTCTTTTCAGATCTACTCGCAAAACCAACAGCTGTTGAACTGCAGCCATCGATGCCGCTCGTTCCACGGTTGGCGTAATAACGAACTCCAGGGGGCCGCTCGAACAGCTGAGCATATCTCACTGCCGTGCTGTTGGCGAAGTGAAGCACTGAGTCTTGCATTGGAGTGCTCAATATCTGGTTAAACACCCACAAGTCGGAATAGGTCAGGCGATTGATAAACTCTTGATGCAGTTCTAAGGTCTTCTCATTCAGGTGATGCCATGAAGCTGAAAAGTCTGAATTTGCTTTAGGTTCAAATGAAGTCAGTATTCGAATAAATTCAGAATCGGCGAGGCGCAGGTCTTCCGTTAAAGCTCCAAAGGTGTCTTGTAGGTAGTCTTCACGGTGCACACGCCAAACTTTTAAATCAGGAAGTGCGCGCAAATAGGCTTTTATCTTTTTGGAAATCACATGACCACCAAGGTAAATGACAAGGTCTGGAGCAACAAGTTCCATCTCAGGCATAAAAACGCGATCTAAGTAGGCCACCGTTCCAATCTCCTCTGTATTGCTGAGGCTTTCGGTCATAATCACCAAACCCGGATGCTGTTGCTTTAAGTTTTCCAATCCCAACCAAGCTTCGTCAGACTGTCCAATGACAAGCATAGGTCGTTCAGAAGTTTTCCAAACATGTGACAAGCGTTCTAGACTCGAAGGGCCAACCTTCGTTTGGTAATCCGTTTGAGCAATGATTTGCGGCTGACGTTCCTCTACTTTGGCAATTCCGTATAACGGCTCGTCTAAGGGCACATTGAGATGTACTGGTCCTGGTTTGCCAGCTTCCGAATGAAGAACCGCCTCATTGATGAGTCGCTCATTCATTGAGCGGCGAGACAATTCTTGAACCCGGATCTCAGCCTCCCATTTAATCATTCCACCATACACGCCCAATTGGCGTATGGTTTGCCCCTCCCCTTGGTCGATTAAATCTTCTGGTCGATCTGCAGAAAGAATGATTAGTGAAACTCCCTGATAGAATGCTTCAGCAACTGCTGGAGCGTAATTCAATAGCGCAGAGCCAGAAGTACAGCATAGTATAGTTGCTCGTTTAGAGTGCAAGGAACGCCCGAGTGCAAAGAAGCCTGCCGAACGTTCGTCGGCAATCGAATGCAAGTTGAAATTCTCATGCTCAACAAAAGCCTTGATTAAGGGCGCATTGCGAGAACCCGGCGAGATAACCACGTCGTAAATTCCGTGCGCAAGAAAGATTTTAAAAAGATTGTGGAAATCGTCCATAGGCTGGCCCCAAATATACAATCGCCCTCTTACAAAGTTCAGTCGAGAAGTGATCGAATGCTTTGAGATTTTAATTCTGTCTCTTCCCACTCAGAGGAAGGAATTGATTCTGCAGTAACTCCACCGCCAACAAACAATGTAATCCTCTCATCATCCAACTGGGCACATCTCAAGTTCACGAAGAGAGAAGTACTTCCTCCAACTTGATAAGGCCCTATAAAACCAGCGTACAAATTTCTTTCGTAACCTTCCATTTCTTGGATTATTTCCAGGGCGAGTGTCTTATCCAAACCACAAACTGCTGGAGTAGGATGAAGTTCATGAATCAGATTTTCAAGCTGGTCAGACTCCAATTGAAAATCCATTTCCGTGAGGAGGTGTTTTACATTTCCCGCCAAACGCTCCGTAACTTTTCCAACATTCAATGAAGGGTCGTAGTCTTTAAGAATGTGACTCATATACTCTGTGACCAATTCCTGTTCACGAATTTCTTTAGCTGTCCAATTCGAATCTGTGGACGGACGCGTTCCAGCCAATGAATAAGTCTTGAACGACTTCCCTTCACCATGAATCAGAACCTCAGGACTGGCACCAAGCCAAATGCCGTGCTGTTCGGATTCAAGTAGATAAACGAACGCACTTGGCCGATTTGACGAAAGCTGCTCAAAAAGTTGAACGACTGTCTTAGAGCCTCGAGCTTCTTGAATGTTTCGGGAAAAAACAACCTTCTCAAGTTCATCAGTATTCTTGATTCGCTCAATAATATTTTTGAGACTTGCCTCGTATTCAGAGCGATTCGCTTCGAAGAACTTCTGCCTCTTAGGAAGCTTCAATTCAGAATTAGATTCTGTCTCTTGTACGATGGACCAACATTTTTCACCACTAAATTCCGAAAAGACAAAGGCTCCTTTTATAAGTCCATCGCGCAGCATTCCTTGGTAGGAATGAACCTCAAGTTCGTTTGGCAGGCGGTATGTGATTCGTGCTTTCATTCAAAAAAAATCCCCCTTCAAACAAGTTGAAGAGGGACTTACTATAACGTCAGTTCTTTTTATCGGTTCAATTGAACTTTAGAAAAAGAAGTTCCTTCCTTATGTTGCACTGAAATCAAGTACATACCATTTGGAACTTCAACAAAGTTCAATTTATGTTCTGAACCAGCACTGTAGTTTGTAACAGTTTCAGAGTAAATTACTCTTCCACGAACATCATAAGCAAGGATTTCAAGCTTACCATCTACATCCAATACAATTTGGAAATCACCACCGTTTGGATTCGGGAACAAGTTCATATCGAAGTTGTTGCTCAATTCCAATAAACCAGTAGGAACATTCACTTGAACAGTTGCTGAATCTACACATGCCTGAGCATCTGTTACAACCAACCAATAGTTATTGTTGGGTGCGTTCGCATACACTGTATCAGTTTCACCAACTACATCGGCGTTCGTCGACCCATTATCAACTCTCCATTGGTAAGTTGAATAAGGCTGATTCGCTCCGTCGATGCTTGCTGTGATGTCGGCTTTCCCTTGTCCACCAACATTGCTTTGAGTGAAAACGATGTCCAAATCATCTGGACCATCGACGTTAGCTGTAGCTGTTTTAACACAGCCATCACCGTCGATTACCACAACATTGTAAATACCTACAGGAAGATTTGTTTGACTAGAATCGTTGCTACCATTGTCCCAGCTTATGGCGTAAGGAGAAGTTCCTCCTGAAATATTTACTGCCACGTTTCCTAAGTCATAGCTGCAAGTAACCGTAGACCCCACAGACGAAACAGTCGGTGCATTTGGATCAATCAAAGTCACTGATTCAGTGCGAACACAATTGTTGGCATCAACGACTGTAACATCATATGTTCCAGTTGTCAAGTCGATGGAATTGCTTTGGTTTTGACCATTGCTCCATGTGTAAGAATATGGTGGAACACCACCTGCCGGAAGTACGCTTGCAACACCGTTGTTGGCACCACATGCAGTAGGGTTTGATGAATTTGCCGTCGAAAGAGCCAAAGTATCTGGATCCATTACAGTTACTGTAATCGTCGCAGAACAGTTGCTGCTGTCTGTAACGGTCACTGAATATGAACCCGCAGAAAGATTGCTCTCAGTGTCGTTGGAGCCTCCTCCAGCCCATATATAGCTGTAAGAAGGAATACCTGAAGTTACACTAACACTAGCAGAACCATCCGCATCACCAGCACAGGTAGGATAGGTAAAGGACCCAGCAATCGTAGGGTTCGCACCAAGAACAGTTACCTGTTCAGAACGCGCGCATCCTACAGTGTCAGTAGCAGTAACGCTGTAAATATCTCCCGCGATTCCTGTCAGCCCACTTGTAGTTGCTCCTGTACTCCATTCATATGTGTAAGGCCCATAAGAACCAGTTGCAAGCGCTGTTGCACTTCCGTCACTGTTTCCGCATGTAGCATTGACAGAAGAAGAACTCAAGCCCATTTGAGGAAGTTGGCTCACATAAATTGAGTCTTCGTAAGCACATCCAATTTCGTCAAAAACATTTACCGTATAGTATCCTGGCGAGCCAACAACAATCGAGTCATATAGAGAGTTGTTTGACCAAGTATAAGAATCAAACTCCTTTTCTGTTCTAATGGCTCCAGTTCCTTCAAAACAAATCATTGCCGAATCGGCCAATACATTGCGTTGGCCTACTCTACCAAAGTTCGAACGAAGCATTAATGTAATGTTCGCAACTAACGGATTGACCGTTGAGTGGTATCCATCTCTGAATCCTACGCCATCGTAAAAATCAAGATATAGAAAGGTGTCTGGAGAAGCTTTCGTCGCAGAGTAACCCAATCCCATATTTGTTGGGTTTGCTTGAACAACAGAAAGAAAGTAGTCACCTGGAGTTAAAATATGGCCGCCGCAACCTATTTCCAAGGAATACCAAGATGCGGTAGAAGATGAAATTGAAAGAACTCGAGAAGAATCAATGAGAACATCCGGTCCAGGTAGTCCACCTGCCAACGCGCTGTCATTGAATGTATACAATCTCAATCGGACTTGCGTACCAACTTGAGGTGAATTAAGATAGAAGGAAGCTGTACTCATAGTATCTGTTTGCCACACTTTAAATTTGTGTCCAAATTCAATGACCGAGTTGTTTCCAATACCATTTGAAGCTATGCTGTCATCTCGAGCAAGAACTGTGTCCGTAATTATTATTTGGGTGTAAGCAGTGTCGTTGTCTGCTACCGTATCGTTCTCGGCAATTGTCACAAATGCTTGGGCTCTATAGAGGCCAGCTGTTGCAGGGGTGAATGCTGAATTTGGAAATATAGAAGTTGAGTCTTCACCTATGAGTAAAGTATCTACAAGAAAGCTATCTACGTAGGAAGTCCCTAAAACCGATACATCCATTTTGATCCCAGTTATAACTGAATCCCCAAGATTTTTCGCTTTAGCTGAAAACTCAAAACTTGGATTTTGACCCAATGGAATTTCACGATAACCATTGAAGGAGGTGGCCGGTGTTGTAGAGGCCGTTCGTAAAGCGCTGGCTCCAGCGTCGTATTCACCACGGATTCCTAGCTCGTATGTAATGGCTCCAAGAAACTGTCTTGTACTGAATGTTGGACCAGAAGCTGGGCCACCATAACCAACGTTCGGACCAGTTTCAATGGTCAAAGTACCATCTGTAAAAGTAGTCGCACCTCCGGAATAGGTCATATATCTTAATGTTGGACCCGAAGTGATCGAAACAAAAAATCCGTAGGTAGATCCTGCTGGAATCGTAAGCCCAATATTGCCTCCTACAGCTGAAAGACCACTTCCAGATCCAGTGGCAGTCCAAGAGCCGAGGCTCGTCCAACCATTACCAGGATTAATGGCGCCAGGAGGTCCGCTGATCGCGGCAGTGTTGTACCATAATTCAACAGTTGCTGTGCCACTATTTAAGTAGTATGAAAGACTGTCGATGACAATGTCTACCCCAGTAGCACTGAGATTACAGGTTATACCAGACTGTCCATTGTTGGAGATGAGCGGTGGTACTGTGGTTACAGTACCTTGACCAAAGCTGGAAAGAGCGAAAATTGAAAGAAGACTAATAAGTACAATTCTATTCATAATCAAGTATTTGTAGTTGTGGATGACTAATATATCAAAAAGTCATTTATTACGGGCACAAAAAAACCCCTTCTCTCAAAAGAAAAGGGGTTTTTTTAGACTTAGGTTCAGATTATTTTGAAATCTGGAACTTTTTGAAGATTGTTTTGTTTTGGTTTTTCACACCCAACACATACATTCCATTTGCAAGTTCAGAAACATCCAATTTAATATCACGAGCAGACTGACTTGAGTATTCGCTGCTAGTAATTAAAGCTCCATTGATGCTGTAAATCTCCAAAGTCAATTCAGAAGAATCAAAATCAAGACTTAAGGTCAATACATCCTTCGCTGGGTTCGGGAAAAGAGAAATACCTTCTTCCTGATTCATCCATACGATTCCCGTTGGAACCTGCAGATTGTATTGTGCAGAGTCAACACATCCGTCGCTGTCAGTAACTCGGAACCAATACAAACCGTTCGGAGCGTTGGTATAAACAGTGTCGTTTTCACCCGCAACAACCATATTGGTTGAACCTTGGTCGAGCAACCACTCAAGCAATGTATAATTCGGTGTTGCTCCAGTAGGGATGGCTACTAGGTCTGCTTTCCCTTGTCCTGTAACATTGTTTTCGCTGAAAGCAATCGACAATGGATCCGGACCATCAACATCTACTGTTGTCAATCGAACACATCCCGAAGCATCTGTGACTACAACATTGTATACCCCAACTGGAACTGAAGTTTGACTTGAGTCTGTACTCCCGTTGCTCCAAGCGTAAACAAATGGAGCAGTACCACCAGCAACTGAAACGGCAACGTCACCTAAATCGTAACTACACGTTACGCTTGAAGAAACTGCAGTAAGCGTTTGAGCATCTGGATCTACCAAACTAACTGTTGACGTACGCACACATCCATTGGCATCCGTTACAGTAACATCATAAGTTCCTGTAGAAAGGTTGATGTTGTTTGCTTGGTTCTGACCGTTTGACCAGAAGTATGTATAAGGTGCAACTCCACCCGTAACTCCAGCATTTGCAATTCCATCATTGGCACCACAAGAAGTAGGGTCGTTTGAATTGGCTGTACTTAAATTCAAGGTGTCAGGATCGAGAACGTCCACATTGATTGAAGCTGAACATCCACTGCTGTCGGTTACAGTAACACTGTACGAACCAGCAGAAAGACCTGCTTCGGTATCGCCGGTTCCACCTGAACCCCAATTGTAGGAAAATGAAGGAACTCCAGATACAACAGAGACTTCAGCTGCGCCATCTGCATCACCAGCACAAGTTGGGTATGAGAAAGAACCCGCGATTGTTGGAAGAGCTCCTAAGATTGTTACGCTTTCAGTACGTGAACATCCCACACCATCCGTTACAGTCACATCATAAGTACCTCCGGCAATATTGGAAATTGTTCCTCCAGTTGTTCCGTCAGACCACTCATATGAATATGCAGGGAAAATTCCAGCTGCAAGAGCCGTCGCATCCCCATCTTTTCCACCACATGAAGATGGGTTTGAGCTTACGTTCAATCCAATCTGAGGGTATTGCGAAACTTGAGTCGAGTCTTCATAAGAACAGCCAATTTCATCTGTAATGGTCACTGACATAATTCCCGGGTTATTTACCGTCACTGAGTCGAAAAGAGTACTGTTCGACCATAGGTATTGATCAAAGGCTTGCAAAGTCTTCACGACAGTAGGCGTTCCAAAACATGATATGTTGGAATCGGCCAGAACATTTGGGCTCCATGGAGTTCCGAAGTTTGCACGGATTTTAAAAATTGCACGGTTCACTGAAGAAGTTGAAGTAAATAAATCTTCCCACACTGTGTCATTTGAAATGATGAAGTATGTAACTCCTGCGTCTGCAACTAGGTCATAGGTAAAGCCCAATCCCATATTGTTTGGGTTCACTTGATCAAGAGCAACCATATAAACACCTGCACCTAGAATTGCCCCATCGCATCCGATCGGTAAAGTCACCCATCCAGCATTCGTAGAGTTTATAGAGTAAACTCTGGAAGAATCAACTAGTTCGAAATAATTCCCTGTAGTGCCTACCTGGAAACCATTTGTTTGAGTTGTGTCTTGCTTATATATCATTACTCGAGTTTGCGCTCCTACCGTTGGAGAATTGAGGTAGAAAGAAACTGTTGTCATAGTATCAGGAACCTGTAGCTCAAAAAGGTGACCGAACTGAGCTGTCGCCCCTGTAACTCCCAAGCCACCGGTTACAGATGTATCGTCGCGAGCGAAGATTGTATCGGTGATCGAAAAACTCAGAGACATAGTATCATCGGTCGAAACCGTATCCAATTGATCCATGGTTACATGAGCCTTCATTTCATAATTCCCTGTTCCAGTTACATTAAACGGTGCAAATGTCACAGTTGAATCTTGTAAAGAAATCAAAGTATCGACAAGAGCTGAATCCAAGAACGCGTTTCCAAGCACATCGGCAAAAAGCTTGGTTCCACTGATTGTTCCCGTGAATGAGCTTAAAGCAGTAGCGCCAAATGTGATGCTTGCAACCTGGTTTAAAGGAATTTCCGTGTAGCCAGCCGGAGCAGTGAAGCCAGAAGGTAAAGCACTTACGCTTGTTAGGGAGGCATTGACCCCTGGTGGGATCACAATATCCAAAGCGTAATCCTCTGTCTCACCCCAGCTGTATGAACCGCATGGTCCAGAAACACCACCTTCAGTGACAATGGCTCTCATACGAACCGTAGTTCCGGCAGCAGAAACTGGAGGAACGATGACGAACGACTCCGTTGTTGCTGCTGAGTTTCCTTTGGAGTGCACATTTTCACCTGGATCTGTAAAGTCACCATCGGCATTCCAATCGATGTAGACTTCCATCCCATGATTGTAAACACCTCCACCATTACAATCTCCCGATGTAACAGACACGTTATAATTATACCCTGGATTTAATGTCCCTGGCGCACTAGTGTTATCGGTATAGGTTGCACAGGAGGTATTCGTTTGATTGATGACCGACCCAACTGTAACATTTGAAATGTAGGTGTCAATCGTTGATGTTGCTCCTGACGCACAATAGGTCTGGGCTTTCAAATTAAGCGCCCCAACTCCCACAAGAGCGAGGGTTAGAATGGCCATGTAAACTTTTTTCATACTTGTAGTTATTTGTTTAAACGAGCTGTAGCGACTCAAAATTAGGAAATATTAACGTTCGCAAAATTCTCGCCTAAAAATTCTCGCCTAATGTAGTCGTAATCTACCAATTGAACAATAATTTATTCAGGCAAAAGAAATCAACTCTCTAGAAAGGAAAATATATGCCCGTTTGAGTCAGAAGGACACGGAATCATCTCCGATTCAAGGTAGCCCATAAGCTCTCTCTCGTACTTCTGTAAATCAACTAAATAAGCCTCCGAAGATTTGAAGCTCAAGGAGAAGCGCTTCGGGGCTCGAACCAATAGGCTTTGAATGCTCAAATCGGGAAGCTGTCCTTTCCAATTCTTGGAATTTGAAACGAGCAAGGCGTAAAGAAACAACTGATGAACCTTATCTTTTGGTTTGGAGAGGTCAAACAGGCCATCAATTTCTTTGTATTTCAAGTCTGCAGGCACAAGTGTTCCTGTCTTATAATCGACCACCGTCAATCGGCCGTTTCGCTCCTCCAATCGATCGATGTAGCCTTTCAACTTTATTTTCCTACCCATCAATTCGAGCTCGCAAGTCAGAAGCTTTTCCAATGCCAAAATTCGAATCTGATTTCCCGCAGCTACCTCAGCCCTATCTTGACGAATCAATTGAAGAATTGAATCTTTCACTAGACCCAATAAAAATGGACGCTTAATCAGTACTTCTTCAATTGTAGAAGAAAGAGAGCTCTTAAGTTGCCCCTCCACATCCATCTGATCAAAGGACTTCAACCGAAGATCGACGCCTACAAATGGTTTGTAAAGCTGCTCCAACACATCATGAGCATAAATCCCCAATTGAGCATACATCTCCATATCATCGATGGAGGATGGTCGCCGAATTCCCATCAAATAACTTCGAGCAAACTCATTGCGAATTCGCATAAACGAATTGAGAGCACTGGCCGAAAGGCCTTTTTCTAAAAACTTCCATACTCGCTCATTCCAAATTCTCGCATCCCAGGTAAAGTCATCCGTTGCATCGGAGGTTTGTGCCTCTGAATTAAGCTCAGAACTTTCAATGTTATGCTGATACTCAAGCTGCTTCATCACTCGACTTTGCTCACCCGTTTTTATATCTAAGCCACTTTCGATGTAGAGAAAAGTCAAATTTCTCGTACCCATAAAGAGGCGGTATAGGTGATACGCCATAAGTGAGTCGTGATCTGCTTGTGAAGGCAGCGAAAAACCCGATTTCACTTCGTGTGGAATGAGTGAATTGAAGACGCTCTTTCCTTGAATCTCACCTTCATTCATATTGCACAAGAGCAATTCATCAAAATTTAAGGCTCGGGTTTCAAGCAGGCCCATGATTTGAATGGGCGCGTTTTGATCCCCTTTCACAACAAGTCCCTTGGTACGCAGGTCGTTCAGAAATAAATCAGAAGAGATGGAAGTCGATGCTTTTCCCTGATTCAATCTATTGAACACCTGCCATTCTCGAAGAATGAGCTCGGTTGAAAGCTGTTCGAGTTGATTGGTCTTCGACGACCCTGCAAGTTCATTGAGTGAATGTGCCAATTCCTCATCGCTTATAATTTTCCTAGAATCGGATAAGAGTTCCACAAGTCGAGCGAAGGCCCTCGACTTGCTCAAATCTAACTTGATTGAACAATTGATTTGCGCATGATGCTTTCTAAGCATAGGCAAGAGTGTCCAAACAGAATCCTCATTCATCAAAACGACCCCAACAGTCTGATTTCGGTTCAAGGACTCAACAACCAAGGTTTCAACAAGCTTTGCCTGGTGATGCTGACCAGGACATGCCAAAGTTCTCAGGCTCGAAACCATGGTAGAATCTTGCCTAAATGCCGACGCCGGAATGTCCTTAAATACACGAGAGGCCTCGTGACCTTTTACAGACATATATTCTTCATGCAGGTCGCTGTGAAAAATGACCTTCCCAAATCGATTCAAATCGGTAAAAAAGAGCCACTCCAGTGGACTGAACTTGGAGAAACCTACCAAGCGCAGAACAGAAGGATTTGAATCTTTTAAAATCTTTTCACGGGCAGCATCCAAACGCATCCCTTGAGTTCCCAAATGGCTTTTCCTCAAAGACGCATCAAAAGACTCCCTCAGCGAACCCACAGATTCTAGAACGCGAATGCGATCAGCAATCGTTGAATCACCTGAATCGAGTTGAGCCATTCGATAGATTTCCAAGCTGCTCCGCCACACAACACTCTCATCGGCTTGGTTCACATGAATGGCATTCCAATCTGCCAATAGAAAATCTCTTTGCCTTTCCGATAAGGCTAAATTCTCTTTTGAAAGTAGATCGTCGAGAAGCCTTCGCTGTTCAAAATTTGTTGCAAGACGCAAATTCGATTTCTGATCAATGAAATCAGAAACAGTCATCATTTCGGGGAGCAATGAATTCTTTTTCTCATCCGCAAACAATGCCTTAAAATGTGAAAGTGCTCGTGCATTTGGAAACACAATGCGCTCGTCGGCGCTGACCTGTTCGCCGAGGACTTCTGCTAAAACGTGTCGTAGGAATAGGTCGTTCAATCTTTAAGCTTAAAACCGTTCCGAACGAATTTGAGAAATTCAAGGAGTTCTGATTTCTTACTTAAAACCGCCTTGAATATACCCGCGACATTTTTTTTGGGAGGTGCTATAGCAAATGGTTCGTGCTCATCTTTTGGTGGGTTCCTGCGAAATTCCTTTGCCTCATCCATCAAATCTGCTTGTTTAACAAGCTTCTTCGCCTCCTCTATCCTACCCTGCTTTTCATACAACAGGCCCAAATTATTGAAAGCCACCGCATCCTCCGGGTCCATTTTAATCACACGTTCGTAATCCTCTACAGCAGCGTCAACCCTTCCAAGTTTATCGTGCACATATGCCCGACATGCCAACCAAAAAGTGTTTTCTGGCTCAAGATCCACAATGTGATTCAAATCTTTAAAAGCCAAATCACCTTCATTCAATTGAAGATAACTCAGAGAGCGCCGGTAGTAGTGTTCGGGGTTTTCCTCGTACACTATTAGCTCAGTTAGCTGCTCAACGACCTTTGAATATTCGCCGGCTTGGTAGGCCAATTCGCTTGCCTTGACCAGTTCAAGGCGAGATTGTTTATCCATGAATACGCTTTGAATTATTGTAGAAGGATTCGATGATTTCCACCACGGCGAGACCATCTTCACCACTTGTTAAGCCACTCAGTTGCCCTTCATGAAAACGAACGACCTCATCGATGACGATGTTGTGATTTGACATAGAACCTTCGTAAAACCCATAATTGTTGGCAGGGGCAGAATGCGGCATGTCTTCAAACTCTCTTTCTAAACCTTGAACAAACTCAATGCTGTTGAGATACTTGCCTCCAATTTTCAAACTTCCCTTCTCTGCTAAAACAGTAATGGAGCCTTCAATGTTCTGATTAAAGGCACAAGTTGAGTACGTCAATGAGCCAAGCACTTCATTCGGGAGTTGAAACGAAAAACTGCCGCTGTCTTCTATGGCAATATACGGATGCTGAAAATTTGCTGTGCGACCTTGCACTGCGGTCGGTCTTCCAAATAAAAAGTACAGCACATCGATGAAGTGACTGAACTGGGTGTAAAGACAACCTCCGTCAAGTTCCAGGCTACCTCTCCAACTGCTCAGATCGTAATATTCTTTATTTCGATTCCAATAACAGCGCACATCCACTTGAAAAACCCTTCCCAAACCTTGCTCCGAAATGAGCTTCTTAAGTCGTTGAACAGGTGGGTTGTATCTATTTTGTTTGACGACAAAAATTTCTTTTGAATTTTCTCGAGCACACGCCAGCATTTGGGCTGCGCTTGTGGAGTTTATCTCCATCGGCTTTTCAACCAAAACGTTTTTCCCCGATTTTAAAACTTCTATGCTAAGTTCTGCATGCAAGCCGTTTGGAGTGCACACATGCACAATATCTAAATTGAGTTTTAGAAATTTATCCAGCTCCATAAATGCTTCCGAATCGAAGGCTTCAGCAAGATCTGTTGCCGCCTTTGTGTCAATGTCGTATACGCCGCTTAACTTTGCCCCCGGATGGGCATGAATGTGTTCGGCATGTCGCCGACCGATATAACCACATCCTATAATTCCAATATTCACCATTAAGAGTCCGAAAATAGTAGAATGATCAATTCAGAGTTCATGATCACGGCAGTCTATGTTTTGCTGTTCTTGGCCTTGGGTACAATGGTAAGCATTGTTCGTCGAAACGATCCTCGGTACTCCTATTTCCTGCCTGCACTTTTGGCGAAACTTGTTGGCGGATTGGGCTTCGGACTCATCTATGTATACTACTATGGTTACGGCGACACTTTTGGGTATTTCAATCAATCCTTAACCTTCACCAATCACTTGCAGGAAGATTTTTGGGGCGGAATGAAATTGATTCTGTACTTGGACAACGATGCAGCTAAATACATCTACAGCGAGTATGGCTTAAGATCTAGACTATTTTCGGGTCAAGATACTTTGGTCGTCATTAAGTTAGCCGCGCTCATTAATTTGCTAACCTTTTCAAAGTTCTTCGCTACAACTCTTTGGTTCTCCTTTCTGTCGTTTGTTGGACTCTGGTATGGGTACCTCAAAATCACAGAGATTTATCCTGGGAAACGCTTGAGAAGATTGTTTGCCATTTCTTTCTTTTTTGTCCCAGGAATATTCTTCTGGGGATCTGGGCTCATGAAAGACACGGTTCTCATTGGCTTTTTCTGGCCATTGGTTGTTGCCTTACTTCCTCTTACTCGTTTAAGGAACCCTAAATGGACTGAATGGATCGTCATCGTCTTGAGTTTCTATTTTGTTTTCACCACGAAAATATTTGCCGTATTCTGCTTAATTCCCGGTCTGGTATTTATGATTTACCATCAGTCGAAAAACAGCATCAAGAATCGACTCATTCGCCGAATTGTTGCTCCAGTATTGCTCTTCTCTATTTCCATCATAAGTGTATTCGGCGCACTCCGACTCTCTACTTTTTCCGCCAAATTCAACATCGAATCTGCCTTTGAAACCGCCAAAGTTTATCAAGACTACCACCTCGAAGAATCTTCTTTGGGTTCTTCTTATCGACTGCTCGAATTCGACAACCCGATCGCCACCTATCTTCTGAACATACCAGGCGCCATTAACGTGACTTTCTTCCGTCCTTACATCTGGGAAATAAATTCAGCGGCTATGGCACTTTCAGCGCTAGAAAGCCTATTTGTTCTTGGCTTGTTCTTACTTGTTTTGCGGCGAGGAGGTTTTAAAACCAACTACCGAATTCTGAAGTCAGATCTGGTACTTATGGGGCTCCTTATTTTCAGTCTTTTGATGGCCTACATTGTTGGGTTTTCGACTTACAACTTCGGAACCTTGGTGCGCTATAAAATCCCCTGCCTGATGAGTCTTCTCGTAATACTTTGCGTACTCTACGATCGACTGACTGAGATTAAGCTTAGTAGAAGGCGACTTTAGGCCGACTTAGATTCAGCGAGATTCTCATAAAATGCGAGCGTATCCTGGGTCATTCGATCTAAGCAATAGTAATCGAGAAGACGGCGGTGCCCTTCCTCACCCATTCGGGTTCTTTTATCCACATGATTAAGCAAACTCAAGATGTTTTCAGAATACGAAGCAATGTCGAAGGCTTCCGATAAATACCCATTCGCTCCACTCTCAATGTGTTCATTTAGGGAAGGCACATCAAAGGCTACGATGGCCTTCTTCACAGAAAATGATTCCAGAACGACCACCCCAAATCCTTCAGAAACTGATGGAACTAGCACAACATCTGAATTGAACATAAAGGATCGCGCATCTGGGGAATAACCAATAAAATTCACGTGATTCTTCAAACCAAGTTCCTCAGTGTAATTCTTCAATTCATCTTCCAATTGCCCAGATCCAACGATGACCAAGCCTACATCATCCAACTTTTCAGAAACGAGTTTTAAAGCTTCTAAGGCATACCGATGACCTTTAAATGCCGTTAGTCGCCCCACCAAAACCAGTTGATTCTTCCAAAATCTTTTTGAGGCATCTAACTCGATCTTCTCAGGAAAATCAAGGCCGTAATGAATCAAGTGAATTCGCTTCTGTTTTGAAATCTTAAGACCAACATAAAGATCGCGCAGGCCTTTGGAGATGGCAATGCTCGCATCCATTTGCTTCTCTGCAAACTTGGCAACTCTGAGGTAAAAATTATTCTTCTTTACGCCAGCGTCAAAGCCATACTTGTTGTTGTACCATTCCTGGAAACCATGTTTGGTTGAGACGAGCTTAAAGTCCTCTTTCACGAACTTCTTAAACATGGCCATCAAAAAGTCGGCATGAATGAGGTGGCTGTGAATGATGTCAAAATTCTGGACCTTTTGAAGCTTTTTAAGCTTCTTCAAAAATGCTTTTGTCCTTAAAATCCATCGCTTATTCTTGAACTTGCTGATCTGACTACAAAGATGGAAGAAAGTAGTTGCCACCAAAACGCCAATCGTTCTTTGAAGATAATGTCGGTTCAAACAACCTATTTGATGCCTTTCGTACACACCGTTGTTATGCTACATTTGTTATCAAATTACGCTCTATGTCCGACTTGATTTTCGACTTAATTGAACAAGAGAAAAAGCGCCAAACCGAAGGCCTAGAACTCATTGCATCAGAAAACTACGTCTCTGATGACGTGATGCGCGCCATGGGTTCTGTATTGACAAACAAGTACGCAGAAGGCCTTCCTGGCAAGCGCTACTATGGAGGATGCGAAATCGTCGACATCATTGAAAATGAAACACGCAATCGCTTAAAAGAATTGTTCAATGCCGAGTGGGTAAATGTTCAGCCTCATTCAGGGGCTCAAGCAAACGCAGCCGTTATGCTTGCCTGCTTGAATGCTGGTGATTCCATTTTAGGTTTCGATCTTTCGCACGGAGGACATCTTACGCATGGCTCACCAGTGAACTTTTCAGGTAAATTTTATAAAGCTCACTTCTATGGAGTGAATGAAACTTCTGGGCGCATCGACATGAATGTTGTCGAAGAAAAAGCGAAAGCAACTCAACCAAAATTGATTATTTGTGGTGCCTCAGCCTATTCTCGAGATTGGGAATACGCTGAATTTAGAAGAATAGCAGATTCTGTGGGAGCCCTTTTGCTTGCCGACATTTCACACCCCGCAGGCCTAATCGCCCGTGGCCTTCTCAACGATCCACTAGAACATTGTCACATCGTAACAAGCACAACGCACAAAACGCTTCGTGGACCAAGAGGTGGTGTCATCATGATGGGGAAAGATTTCGAAAACCCATGGGGAATTAAAACGCCAAAAGGAGTCACTCGTATGATGAGTGCTATCTTAGACTCTGGTGTTTTTCCAGGAACACAAGGTGGGCCATTGGAACATGTGATCGCTTCAAAAGGTGTTGCCTTTGGAGAGGCCCTCACTGAGGAGTACTTCAATTATACGCTACAGGTTGTTAAGAATGCATCCATACTCGCCAATACTCTGGTCGAAATGGGATACAATCTCATTTCAAGTGGCACCGACAACCACTGTATGTTGATCGATTTAAGGAATAAAGATGTGACAGGAAAAGATGCAGAAAAGGCTCTCGAATTCGCTCACATTACAGTGAATAAAAACATGGTTCCATTCGACGACAAGTCTCCTTTTGTGACCTCAGGAATTCGAATCGGAACTCCTGCAATCACTACACGCGGACTTTTAGATACTGATATGCCGAGGCTTGCAAGCTTAATTGACCGAGTCATCACCAATTATGAAAATGAAGACACCCTAATCAAGGTGAAGTCAGAAGTCAACGATTGGATGTCGAACTACCCACTTTTTAGCCTGTAGCACGAATGGAAGAAATGAGAGCGAATGACCCGAGCAGACGAACTTGGGTAAATGTAGAGGAAGGATCAGATTTTCCAATTCAAAACATTCCCTTCGGAATTGCTGGACTTGAGACCAAAGAGTCTGTGATTGTAACGAGAATTGGGGATTGGGTGATGCGCCTTGACGTTCTCGCTACTGAGGGCTTTTTCGATTCAACGGGGATTCCAAGAGAGGCCTTTGAATCCGCTTCATTGAACGACATCATGCTCGGGAAGGCTGAAATTCGAGCATTGAGAAATCGGATTTCAGATTTACTCGAAGTCAATAATGAGATTCTTCGCGACGACCATGACCTTTTAGACTCCTGCATGGTTCGTTTGGAAAAATGCCGAATGCAACTTCCGGTAAGTATTGGTGACTACACCGACTTCTATTCATCTCGAGAACATGCCACAAACGTGGGCACCATGTTCAGAGATCCAGACAATGCCTTGCTTCCCAATTGGCTGCACCTTCCTGTGGGCTATCACGGCCGTTCCTCTTCCATCATTGTGAGCGGGACCGACATTCGCCGTCCGCATGGACAACAAAAACCTGAAGATGGTCCGCCGGTGATGGGCTTGAGTAAATTGCTCGATTTCGAATTGGAAATGGCTTTCATCACCTTCGACGGAAAGCCATTAGGCCAGAGCATTAGCACGGATGAAGCTGAAAATTACATCTTTGGAATGTGCATTTTTAATGACTGGAGCGCACGCGACATTCAGAAATGGGAATACGTTCCTCTTGGCCCATTCCTCGCTAAAAATTTCGCTTCGAGCATGTCTCCTTGGGTTGTCACTTTGGATGCTTTGGATCCATTTCGTACTTCAAGCCCAAAACAAGATCCCGAAGTACTCGACTATTTAAAATATACTGGCGATAAGAATTTCGACATCGAATTGGAGGTGTTCATAGAACCTACGAGTGGAACTGAAAATCGAGTGTGCCTATCGAACTTCAAACACCTCTACTGGAATATGTCGCAGCAATTGGCACATCATACCATCAACGGCTGCAATATCCGTCGCGGCGACATGCTTGCTTCAGGTACCATTTCAGGACCTGAGCCAACTTCTTACGGTTCCATGTTAGAGATCAGCTGGAAAGGCACAAAACCGATTAAACTGAATGACGGAACAGAGCGAAAGTTCATTCAGGACAGAGACTCGGTAATCATGCGTGCACATTGCAACAACGGGTCGACTAAGCTCGGATTTGGTGAAGTTCGAACTCGAGTCCTTGAGTCGAAATAATTACCTTTAATCGGATGAAGATTAAGGATGATTCATGGATAAGTCCCCGAGATATGAGGGCTCTATTGAGCTCTTACCGTAAGCTTCTTAAAACCAATACAGAAGAGCGTGATGAGGCAGACAGAATGCTCATCCGAAAGGCGATGGACACGGCCATCGAAGCTCACAAAGACACAAAGAGAAAATCGGGAGAACCCTATATTTTTCACCCAATGGCTGTGGCGCTTATTGTCTCGGAGGAGATTGGCCTAGGAACTACTTCCATCTGTGCAGCCCTGCTCCATGATGTTGTTGAGGATACCGAGCTCACCAATGCCGATATGGATCTCCTTTTTGGGAAAAAGATCGCTCGCATCATTGACGGCCTCACAAAAATTGAAGAAGTGGCAGACATGTCTACTTCGATCCAGGCCGAGAACTTTCGTAAAATACTCCTCACACTTTCCGAGGATGTTCGAGTCATCTTAATCAAGATCGCCGATCGCTTGCACAACATGCGTACTCTGGAGAGCATGAAGGTTTCCAAACAACACAAAATTGCTTCGGAAACTCTTTTCCTCTATGCTCCACTGGCCCACCGATTGGGCTTGTACGCGATTAAAAGCGAACTTGAAGACCTGAGCTTGAAGTACATGGAACCTCAAATTTTTGAGGAAATAGAACTCAAGCTTAAAAAGACAAAAGCGGTTCGAACGCGCTTCGTAAATCAATTCATTCTTCCCATCAAGCGTTCACTGGATTCAACAGATTTGAAATTCACCATTCAGGGTCGCACAAAATCCATCTACTCCATATGGAAGAAGATGTTGAAGAAGAACATCCCTTTTGAAGAAGTCTACGACATCTTCGCCATTCGAGTCATCCTAGATGTTCCTATAGAAGAAGAAAAGGTTACTTGCTGGAATGTGTATTCTACTGTAACTGATTTCTACCTTCCAAATCCCGATCGCTTGCGGGACTGGATTACTTCGCCGAAAGCAAATGGTTACGAATCGCTCCATACTACGGTTATGAGTCCGAGTGGAAAATGGGTGGAAGTTCAAATACGAACCTTACGCATGGATGAAGTGGCCGAAATGGGGTATGCTGCTCACTGGAAATACAAGGAATCTGTTGGGGATAGCAATGTAGACCTCTGGTTGAATAAAATTAGAGAGCTTCTTGAAAACCCATCACAGGATGCCGTTGACTTCATCGATGATTTCAAGCTCGATTTGTTCGCCGATGAGATTTACGTCTTCACGCCAAACGGAGAAGTGAAAACGATGCGGAACAATGCCACCGCTCTGGATTTTGCCTTCGAAATTCACACGCAAATTGGAGCGACCTGCCTCGGCGCCAAGGTGAACAACAAATTGGTCCCGCTTAGCTATAAACTGAACAGCGGAGACCAAATTGAAATCATCACCTCAAAAAAGCAAAAGCCCAAAGAAGATTGGCTGAAGTTTGTAGTTACTGGAAAGGCCAAGAGTAAAATCAAAACACTACTTCGAGAAGAAAAGCGAGTTCACGCCGAGGAAGGAAAGCAGATACTCAAAAAGCAATTGAAGAAACTTGGGATCAATTTATCTGAAACCAACATCAAAGCGCTTAGGTCCTTCTTCAAAACCCGCAATCAACTCGAACTTTATTACGGATTGTACACGGGTAAAGTTGACCTCAACAAAACTTCCAAACTCAAAATAATCAACGGGGAGATTATTTACCGTCCTCGAAAAAGGCCTTCCAGTTCCAAGAAGTTGGAAGAGATGGTGACCAAAGCCCGAGGTCAATCGGATCTTCTGATTCTTGGTCAAGATATGAAGGACATTCAATATGAATTGGCCAATTGTTGCAATCCAATACCCGGCGACGATGTGTTCGGTTTTGTCACGGTGTCGAAAGGCATAACGATCCATCGTACTTCCTGTCCGAACGCCATTCAACTTTTATCGAATTATGCCTACCGGATTGTGCAAACAAAATGGACGAATCAGGAATCCTTGGCATTCCTTGTCGGGTTGGAAGTGACTGGCATCGATGACTTAGGAATCGTGAATGAAATCACAAAAATCATTTCAGAAGAGTTGAATGTGAACATGCGGTCCATCAGCTTTGACTCAGAAGATGGAATTTTTGAAGGGGAAATTATGGCATTTGTCCACGATACTGCCCATCTTACCAACCTCATTAAGAAGTTAAGAAAAATAGAAGGAGTCACCCAAATAAGAAGAATCGACTCCGAAAAGACAGATTAGAATGGAAAAGGAAGAGCACCAAAAAAGAGTACTCGAAGTTTTCACCGCATTTCTTGAGAAAAACGGACACCGAAAAACTCCCGAACGCTATTCAATCTTAGAAGAGGTCTATAAGTTAGATCATCACTTCGATGTTGATTCCTTGCACGCCGCAATGAAGAATAAAAATTACCGAGTCAGCAGGGCAACCGTATACAATACCATCGACTTATTGCTAGCTTGCAACCTGGTTCGAAAGCACCAGTTTGGTAAGAAGAATGCTCAATATGAGCGCTCTTATGGCAACCAACAACACGATCATATTATTTGCATGGATTGCAATAAGGTTATTGAGTTTTGTGATCCGCGCATTCAAAACATTAAAAGCACCTTGGAGTCGCATTTGAACGTAGAAATTTTTCATCATTCTTTGAATTTTTACGCAAGCTGTGGTCACAAATGCAAGGAAGACTAATTTTGCCGACTTCTGAAAAAAGAGCGAATGAAAGCTGATGTATTATTAGGCCTCCAATGGGGCGATGAAGGAAAGGGGAAAATCGTTGATGTTCTTACCCCAAATTACGGCGTTATTGCTCGCTTCCAGGGAGGTCCAAATGCTGGACACACTCTTGAGTTCAATGGGATAAAGCATGTACTTCATACCATCCCTTCAGGGATTTTCAGAGAAGACACTTTGAACGTAATTGGAAATGGAGTTGTCATCGACCCTCGGGTTCTGAAAAGAGAACTGCTGGCGCTAGATGACTTAAACGTCGATTACTCAAAGAGCCTGCTCGTGAGTAAAAAAGCGCACCTCATCTTGCCAACACACTGTATGTTGGACGCAGCCTCTGAAGCTTCAAAAGGAAAAAAGAAAATCGGTTCAACCCTTAGAGGTATTGGACCAACCTATATGGACAAAACTGGGCGAAACGGCATACGTGTTGGAGACCTAGTGATGCCCAACTTTGATGAACGATACAATGCACTCCGCGAGAAGCACTTGAATATGCTTAGTGGGTACGCCTTCGATGTTTCGGAGCTTGAAGAGCAAGAAAAACTCTGGTTTGCTGGAGTTGACAAGCTCAAAGAGTTGGAACTCATAGATTCTGAGCATTTCATTCATGAAAAGATGAATGCCGGAAGTGCAATCTTAGCCGAAGGAGCCCAGGGTTCTTTGCTCGACATTGATTTTGGATCCTATCCTTTCGTTACAAGTTCAAACACCATTTGTGCCGGAGCTTGCACTGGATTGGGAATTGCCCCGAACCAAATTGGGGAAGTTTTCGGCATCTTCAAGGCCTACTGCACGCGCGTTGGAAGTGGCCCCTTCCCTACCGAATTATTTGATAAAGACGGTGAAATTCTTGCCAAAGCAGGAAATGAGTTTGGCGCGACCACGGGAAGGCCACGACGTTGCGGATGGCTAGACCTTCCTGCACTAAAATATGCCTGCATGATCAATGGAGTTACAAAGTTGATTATGATGAAGGCCGATGTACTCAGTTATGTCGACAAGGTGCGAGTATGCGTTGCTTATGAGTACAAAGGCAAAACGTTGGATTACCTACCCTACGAGATTCTCGACGACGACATCAAGCCCATTTATGAAAACCTTTCACCTTGGACCGATGACCTTACTGGGATGCGCGAATACAATGAGCTTCCTGAGACATTGAAATCCTATGTGGAATACATCGAAGAAAAGGTTGGAATCCCAATTACAATTGTGAGTGTTGGCCCCGATCGTACTCAAACTTTGCGCAAATAAAACTTAGCGCGATTTTTGCCAAATCGCAGGCATGGCTTCAAAAAAGCTTCTTTTCTTCCTTTTTCTTACTTCCTTCTTTATTCAAGAAGGCCTTACTCAGGAGAGTAAGAAAATTGAGATTCTCAATGCCGACGATTTAATCTTCGATAATTCCAACGGGATAAAAGCAAAACGACTCGTAGGCAACGTCATTCTCAAGCACGAAAACTCGCTGATGTACTGCGACTCTGCGCATGTGGTGAACGAAACAAACAGTATGAAAGCCTTCAGCAACGTGCGCATTGAAGAGGGCGACAGTGTTGAAATGAAAGGTGATTATTTGGAATACGAAGGGAATTCCAAGCTCGCCAACTTCGAAGGGAATGTCCAGATGAAACACAAAGACATGATCCTTTCAACCCAATCTATGACCTACGATCGCAGTCGGAATATGGGTTTCTACTTAAAAGGTGGGGAACTGCTAACCAACGACGGAAACGACACCCTTTGGAGCAAGAAGGGATATTATTTTTCAGACAATCAAGAAGCACGCTTTCGCGACAGTGTTCGTCTGCGTTCTAAGGACTACCAAATCGAATCAGACACCTTGCACTATTTAACTTCGGAAGATCGCAGTCTGTTTTTTGGCCCAACCAATATCTATTCCGGAACTGACGTGATTTATTGCGAGGCTGGTTGGTCGAACAACAAAACTCAAGAATCTCAATTTCAGAAGAATGCCCAAATCTTTTCGGGAGATCAAGTATTACGGGGAGACACCATCTACTTCGACAATGAATTGAAGATTGGAAGAGCATTCGGAAACATAAGCATCGAAGACAGCACCCAGAATTTCACTGTTATGGGCGAGCGCGCTTGGCACGATGCCGACGACAGCATCTCCATTGTTACGCACAAAGCACTCATGATTCAAATTGAAAGTGGTGATAGCCTATTTCTTCATGGCGACAGTTTGGTCGCCTTCTACGACACCAACAATCAACGCGTAATTTTGGCCTACAATCATGTGAAGTTGTATAAAAGTGATATGGCCGGAATGTGCGATTCATTGGCTTTTAGCGATGCGGATTCAAGCATAAAGATGTTCAACAGTCCCATCATTTGGTCGGAGGGAAACCAGATTACAGCAGATTACATTCAAATCAATCGAAATGGCGGTAAAGTCGAGAGCATGGACATTTTGGAAAATGCCTTCATCATATCATCCTCTGACAGCACTAGGTATGATCAAATCGCTGGTAAGAATATGAAGGCCTTTTTTAAGGACAATTCCTTAAAGAGAGTGAATGTTTTAGAAGAAGGGAAAACGATTTACTATGCCATGGAAAACGACACCAACGTCATTGGCTTGAACGTTTCGAGCTGCGATGAAAAGATTGTCATCAAATTGGACAGCAGTAAGGTTCAGGAAATCCTATTCTATGCAAAACCCAATTCGATTCTGTATCCTGAAGAGCAATGGACGCCCGAAATACGTTTTATGAAAGGCTTCAAATGGTACGATGCTTATCGTCCAAGACGCAGGGAAGACGTTTTCATTGAAGAGGTTCTGGATTGAGTCCTTTTCCTCAATCTTCATTGACTGGAAAAGTAAAATTGATGCTTGACTAAAACAAGCGAGCCATCCAACTCTCATACGCAGGCTTGCGCCATGCCTTTCTAAAACTACCCAAATCTTGAATCGTATTATCGAGGATGATTCTGTCTTTTTGATTTGAATCGATGTCTGAAATTCTGATTATGTCAATGTCTCCATCGTCCAGAAGTGCAATATTCATGCGATCGAGCAAGGACAAGCCAAGTTCACTTTCAAGACTCTGGATCAAGTGGAACTGTTTATCGATTGAACATCCCGTAGCCTGAGCTTGGCGCTCATCAAGGGCTATGACAATGATTTGAGAATACTCGATTCGTGCCGATGCGGCCAAATCATTTCCGTGTGCGGACCAAGATTGAATGAAGTTCTCTAGATTCTTTTGAACAGAAATTTCTTCGTCTAGGCTGAAAGGTCGGTCGGACATATATATCCAAACGCGACTGTGGTCTGGAAGCTCATCGAAACTTCTTAGCATACTTAAAGATCTTGTGCTTCCGCGATTAATTCGGCGATGTCTTTTACTTGAACCGAAGCTTCCTGTTCTTTGTTTTTGACCCCATCTGTCATCATTGTATTGCAGAAAGGACAACCAGCGGCAATGATATCGGGTTTGAGTTCCAAGGCTTCTTCTGTGCGCTCTATATTGATCTCTTTGTCGCCTTTCTCGGCTTCTTTAAACATCTGAGCGCCTCCAGCCCCACAACAGAGTCCTCGTGCTTTAGAACGTCCCATTTCATGAAGTTCAGCATCGAGCTTTGTAAGAAGAGCACGAGGTGCTTCATACTCTCCATTGGCTCGTCCCAGATAACAGGGATCATGAAATGTGATTCTTCTACCTGCAAATTTGCCGCCTTCAACTTTAATCTTTCCGGCGTTCATCAAATTCTGCAAGAACTGGGTGTGATGAAAAATTTCATACTTACCTCCCAACTCGGGATATTCGTTCTTTAATGTATTAAAGCAATGCGGGCATGTCGTCACCACTTTGGTGACTTCATATGCATTCATCACTTGGATGTTCTGCATGGCTTGCATTTGAAACAAGAATTCATTGCCTGCCCTCTTTGCCGGATCACCAGAACAAGATTCTTCAGTTCCCAAAACTGCAAAAGAGACCTCGGCGGCATTCAAAAGTTTGACCATTGCCTTGGTAATCTTCTTAGCCCGGTCGTCGAAACTTCCTGCGCAGCCTACCCAAAACAAAACCTCCGGCTTTTTGCCTTCGGCCATCATCTGTGCCATCGTTGGTACTAGCATGCTAATCCTCCTCAACCCAATTTAAGCGGTCTGCCTGGGCAAATTGCCAAGGTGCCGCATTGTTCTCAATATTGGTAAACATTCCATTCAACTCGGCCGGAGCCGCAGATTCTTCCATCACCATAAATCTTCGCAGATCAACAATGATTGAAAGAGGGTCAATGTTCACTGGGCAAGCTTCAACACATGCATTGCATGTTGTGCATGCCCATAATTCTTCTGGTGTTATGTAATCGTGTAAGAGAGACTTCCCATCGTCATGATCAGCTCCATTCTTGTCGATGCATTTCCCCACCTCTTCCAAACGATCGCGGGTGTCCATCATGATCTTTCTTGGAGAGAGTAATTTCCCCGTTTGATTGGCCGGACATTCGGACGTACAGCGACCACACTCTGTGCAGGAATATGAGTCCATCAACTGTTTCCAGGAAAGATCTTTTACATCCTTAGCGCCAAATGATTGGGGCACTTCACCCTCGGCTGGAGCAGGAGCTGAAAAAGGATCGGCAGTGGGATCCATCATGAGCTCCACTTCCTTCTTCACGCTTTCGAGATTGTTGAAACTCCCTTTTTCTTTCAGGTTCGAATACCAAGTGTTAGGGAATGCCAGCAGAATGTGAAAATGCTTGCTGTAAGGCAGATAATTCATGAAACCAAGAATTCCCACGATGTGAAACCACCACGCTCCCCGTTCAACCATCTGTAGAGAAGCTGCGTCGGAGGGAAGAAGTGGGTTCAGAAAAGAAGAAAAGAAAAAGCCCCCGTTGATGCCCGTGTTATACTTGTCCAAACCTGCTGAACTCAAATCGGCTACAGACATTGACATCAATAAGCCATCGCTCGCGTTCATGAATAAAAGCGCAAACATCAAAATGATTTCAAAAATCAAAATGTAGTTGGCATCTGACGTTGGCCAGCCTTTCATCTCTGGCTTGTGGAACCTAGCTAGACGTTGCACATTTCTGCGCAATAAAAAAACAATGCAGGAGAATAAGACGAGAACTCCTAAAAATTCAAAGAAGTTGATGAAACTCTGGTACGCACTTCCAAGGAAACCCGAGAACACACGATGCGCCCCGAAAAGTCCGTCGAGAACAATCTCTAGGACCTCAATATTGATGATGACAAAGCCAACATAAATTAGAATGTGCATGAAACCTGCTATAGGTCGAGTCACCATTTTACTCTGACCCAATGCAACTCTCGCCATCGTCTTCCATCGTTCTGGCTTATTGTCGGTTCGGTCGAGGTCACGACCCAAAAGAATGTTGCGTCGTATCCTACTCAGATTGCGATAGAAAAGTACGGAAGCGCCTATGAGGACTAAGGCAAAAATGGCATTCGAAACACCTATGGACATTTACTCTCTGGGCTTTAATTCGGGCTTGTCTTTATCCCTTTTCCCAAATATAGAAAAATGGACATAGCGTTTTGGATTGACTCTTAGGTCCTCAAGGAGTTTATCCAATTCCAGCGCAGATTGCTCTAGGTTGTTGTACAGAGTATCGTTGTTCACCAGCTCACCGATGGTACCCTCACCTCGATTGATTTTGTCGAGAACCTGGGCCGTAGACTCCAATGCCAATTGTGCTGCAATAACAGTTCTGGCCAAATCGGCCTCTGCAAGACTGTCTGTGACGGCCGACATCTTGTTGATTATGTTGGTCAAAGATTTGTTATTCGACTGGAAATTCTTTGTGATGGAACCAACATTCGTAATGATTCCCGAGATTTTAGCCGTTTCACTTTCTACCAAATTATTTACGCTGATGGCCGTCTTTTCAAAACTTTGGAACGACCTTTTAATGCTCACAAAGCTGGCAGACAAGTTCTCACGCGCTTCTTTATTGAGAATGCTTTGCACGATTACTACAGCGCTGTCGATGGAACCTAAAAGTTGCTTAGTCTTTTCCTCGAGTGGTTTTATGCGCTCATCAACCGAAGATTGAAGGTCCATCTCATTTCCTGCAAGCAAAGTATCGCCTGCAACTGCAATCACAGAGTCTGTTGAAAATTCAAGCGTGATGGCCTTTGTTCCTAGTAGATCGAGACTGACGATTTTAGCAACAGAGTTTCTAGGTATCCTAAGATTCTCTTCAAATATGGTGAAGCCAACTTCTATATCACCCGATTCAGGTATCAGGCGAGCGGTGCTCACTTTCCCAACCTTAAATCCATTTAAAACAACTGTATTATCAACTGAAAGTCCGTCCACGTGATCGTAGATGGCGTAGTACACTCGATTGTTAGAGAAAATGTTGTTGCCTTTTAAGTAGTTCAGCCCATAGTACAAGAGAGCTACGCTCACAAGTACAAGAATTGCTACCCGAATCTCACGTGAGCGCTTTTTCATTTCTCTAATTCTTTAGAAGTTAATTCCAGCGCTTTGGAAATTGATATGCGTTCCCCTTTGTATACGGCGATCAAAAAGGCATCGGAATAGTGATCCCCCTTTACTTTTCTCTGAAGCTTTAAACCCTCTTCAAAATTTCGCTCGCTGCCGAATGTGTATTTGTAAACCTCGCCTACTTTCAATTCCTCAACCCCTTCAAGTCCTTTAAAATTCTCCGCCAAAACCTCAATCGAGTTGTTAGAACTGGCAATTTGCACTTTGAATCTAACTCCTAGATCCGGAGTTTTAACCTTCTTCTCGGCTGGCTTATTCACCGAAGGCTTCTCCGCTTTTTTGGCTGGCTTAACTTCTACCTTTTCTGGTTCAAGCTGTTTTGGCTCCTCCTTAGGACTTTCCGTCGCTACAGGTTTTGGAGTTGCTACACCTCGCAAAATATTTAGTTGGTCCTCAATTTCCTTCTTGTAATCCATGAACGCAGAAGAAATGGCCTTAGCCATCTTCTCTTGATTGGCTTGACTTCTTAAAAAGGTGCCCTCCTCTTTATTGGTTATGAAGCCATTTTCAATCAATACTGCTGGCATAGTTGTTTTATAAAGCACTAAAAATCCGGCTTGTTTAACCCCACGATCCTTTCGTCCAAGAGATGTGAATTTCGTTTGAACCTTATCTGCAATGCTGAGGCTTTGAGCAAGGTTGGCACTTTGCAATAAGCTGAGAGCTACGTAGGACTCATCAGAATTTGGATCGAACCCTTCGTAAGTAACTTCATAATCGTCCTCCATGAGGATTACCGCGTTCTCACGTTTTGCGGTTTCAAGGTTGTCCTTCGAGCGATGTAATCCCAAGGCAAATGTTTCAGTTCCGTAAGCGGCATGATTGGCCGCGGCGTCGGCATGAATGGATATGAAAAGATCGGCGTTTATTTTATTCGCGATTCTCGCACGTTCATTGAGCGGAATAAAAATGTCCTTATCCCGCGTGTAAACGACCTTTACGTCAGGATGCGTTTTCTGAATATAGGCTCCAGTCTTCAGGGCAATGCTAAGAACAACGTCCTTCTCTCGCATCTTCTGGTCGCCAATAGCCCCGGGATCCTTTCCTCCATGACCTGCATCGATCACGACCGTTTTCACACCATACTCTCCAGGAATAATTGGGCGAAATGACGTAGAGACTGTCAACAGGACAAGCAGGCTCGCCAATAGAATGCCTCTACTGAACATCAGTTTAAAATTGATGATTAAGCTCTCTTTCAGAATACGTAGTTTTGGAGCGATTTTTGCCTGCCTTGCCCAAAAGTAAGACGATTCCCTTGCCGCTACTTCCCCTGCGTTTACAAGTATTCCACGCATTTCTGTTGATAAGCTTCTTGCTTGTGAACACTTCTTCATTCGCGCAAGAATCTGATTCAACATTACTTCAACTACAACAAGACAGCGCACAAAGTCTTCTGGAAAAAACCAAGCCAAAAAAATCAAGTGCATTCGCTGATAAGGTTGACTACAAGGCCAGAGACTCGATGCGGTTCGACCTCAGCACAAAGCTCGTGTACTTATATGGCGCCGCTGAAGTGTACTACGAAGACATCGTTTTAAAGGCCGACTCGATTGTTTTGAATTTAGATAAAAGTGAAGTTTTTGCGTCGCACACCTCCGATTCCAACAAAAAAAGAATTGGTGAACCCTACTTTGAAGATTCCGGGGAGAATTTTACCGCCCATCAGATGCGATACAACTTCAAATCTAAGAAAGGCTTGATTTACAACGCCACCACTCAGCAAGCAGATGGAACCATTACTGGAGAGCGCATTAAAAAAGATACCGGAAATGTGATTTTCATCAAAGACGGTCAGTTTTGTCCGTGCGAAAACGCCGATGAAGGCACCTACATCAAAGCCAAGAAACTAAAAATCATCCAAAACGATAAGATCGTAACAGGACCTGCCTATTTGGTCGTAGAAAACATCCCAACTCCACTTGTTTTACCCTTTGGTTTCTTCCCAAATAAAACCAGTCAGAGTTCAGGAGTTCTTTTACCTGAGTATGGCTTTTCTCCTGGACTTGGGTTCCACTTATTGAACGGCGGTTACTTCTGGAATATGAGCGATTACGTCAACACATCGTTTCGGGGAGACATTTACACCCGGGGCAGCTGGGGCTTAAACAATGAGACAGCTTACCGAAAACGCTATAAATACAATGGTAATTTCAACTTGAGCTATTCCAACTTTACGTCCGGATTTCCGGAGCAACAAAACAGAAGAATTAGTAAAAACTTCTTCGTGAGATGGAACCACCGACAGGATCAGAAAGCTCGTCCGAACTCTACTTTTTCCGCCGATGTGAACGCCGGTTCCAAAAACAATTTTCAAAACAATTTCAATTCCCGATCAAGCGATTATCTAACAAATACTTTCAAGTCGAACATCAACTACAACTACCGCTTTCAAAATGCTCCTGTAAACCTTACGCTGAATGCGAGTCACGACCAAAACTCTACCGACAGCACAATCTCCATTCGCCTGCCCGAAGTCGGTATTTCGGTGAGTCGATTTTTTCCTTTTAAGCGCAAAGTAAAAGTTGGGAAGGATAAATGGTTCGAGAAGATTGGGATGAACTACACTGGAAACGCAAAGAACCAGGTTAAGGTCAAAGAAGAAAACCTCTTAAAGCCGAGTATTTTAGACAGCATGCAGAACGGAATGAGTCACAACATTCCAATCAGTACTTCATTTAAGCTATTGAAGTATTTCAGTGTGAACCCAAGTGTTAACCTTAAAGGCGTTATGCAATTTCAATCCTTGGAACAACGCTGGGATGAAGCAGCCGGAGAAGTTGTGAAGGACACTGTTTCTGGATTTGCTGGATACGGAGATGTGAGTTTCAGTTCGGGCCTAAGCACAATCATTTACGGAATGTACAGCTTCAAAAAAGGCAAGGTAAAAGCGATCCGACATGTACTTACCCCCTCTGCGAGCTTCACCTTTAGGCCCGACTTATCTGATTACTTCTACAAAACAACGGGCATTCCACTGCTGGCTCAAGACAGCATTTCAGATCAAGACAGGTATACACCTCTGCAATACGGTTTGTTTGGGCGCCCTTCACAGAGCGAGCAAGGCATCATTCGCTTGGATTTGCGGAACAACTTTGAGATGAAGGTGAAGAACCCAAAGGACAGCACTGGAGCAGATAAGAAGATTAAGCTACTCGATCAGTTGAGCTTCGGAACGAGCTACGATATTTTTAAAGATTCGCTGAATTGGAGTCCCATAAATGCTTCTGGAAACGCAAACTTGTTCAACCTCATCAATTTGAGGTTTAGTGGGAATTTAGACCCCTATGCCCTCGACCCCATCACGGGTGCAACTATCAATGAATCTTATTACAACGAAACGGGTTCTTTAGCACGGCTGACCCAGGCGAACGTTTCAATCGGCTTTAAAATGGGGAACGCTAAGAAAATCAAAGCAGCCGCCGAGCGCAATAAAAATTCGGCTTGGGTTTTAGCCGCAATTCCATGGAGTTTAGATGTGAGCTATAGTTTCAACTACACCAAGATCCGACTAAATCCCGTTTCCCGAAAACAATCCGTAAACCTTCGGGGAACCTTCAGCTTAACCGAGAAATTTAATGTTCGGGCTCAAACCAACTACGATTTTATCGCGAACGAACTGAGCTACACGCAAATCAATATCTACCGCGATTTGGGCTGTTGGGAATTGCGATTCGATGTGATCCCTTCAGGAAATCGAAAGAGCTACACCTTTGGGGTAAACATCAAACCCCAGATGTTGAAAGACCTGAAGCTCGAGCGCAAAAGAGAGTGGTACGATTTGAACAATTAAATCTTCAGCCAATTCTCGAGGATCTTTTTCCCGCTAGGCGTCATAATGCTCTCGGGATGAAATTGAACTCCATACAAAAGACTCTGCTCGTCTTCTACCGCCATGGCGTAGCCTGATTCGTCCCATGCGGTGCATGAAAACTCCTTCCTTATTTCGCTTCGTTCAATGGCCCAAGAATGATATCGGCCAACAGAAATTCTTGATTCAAGACCAGTAAAAAGTTGAGATTGATTTATAATCTCAATATCCGTTTGTTGACCATGCAAAACATGTGGCATATTCACCAATTTCATGCCTCTGTGTTCGCAAAGAGCCTGCATCCCTAAACATACGCCCAAGATTTTTTTCTTTCCAGAAAAACGATTGATCAAATCACACATGACTCCCGCTTCCACAGGCAATCCAGGTCCCGGCGATAAAAGGAAGGCGCTGTACGAATCGGCCTCATCAAGGCTGATCTCATCGTTTCTAAAAACACGGAATTCCGCTCCTAAATCTTCTAGGTAATGACTTAGATTGTAGGTGAAGGAATCGTAATTGTCGAGGACTAAAATCACGGATCAAAGCTGCACTTTTCTTACTTTTCTCGAGAAAAAAATAACAGACTCGCCAGAAGTTATATTTGATGAATCAATGAATGCCCTACATGAAAGAAATTGTAAAAACGAACAATGCCCCAGAACCCATAGGACCATACAACCAAGCTGTTTGGGCTGGCGACACTCTGTACATGAGCGGACAAATCGCCATCGACCCGAAGACCGGTCAACTCATCACCTCGAACATTGAAGATGAAACTGAATTGGTGATGAAAAATATAGGAGCTGTACTCTCTGCTGCGGGTACAGAATTTTCAAAAGTGGTGAAGTGCAGTATTTTCCTCTCCGACATGGAACTCTTCGGCCAGGTAAATGAAATCTATGGTAGGTTTTTTTCTGAAAATTCGCCAGCGCGGGAAACTGTTGCTGTAAGAACTTTACCCAAAAATGTGAATGTGGAAATTTCTGTAATTGCCTTGCGCTGATCAACTCTAACAGAAAATGGCTGGTGCTTATGTGTTTTCCCTCGATGAAGTTGATAAGTTCATCGAACTCCTGACAAGAAACCCCATGAGCTAAGGTGTTTTTGAGCCATGATTTTACCCAGAATACTTTTCTTATCCGTCATCTTCTTATGTGACCTTGCTTTATCTGCCCAGGTAATTGAATCGAGCGGCTCAGGAAGGTGGAATCAAACCGGGACATGGGTTGGTGGAGTTGTTCCCGCTGCGGGAGACAGCGTATTGATTATAGACGGGCACGACATTACACTTCGATCTGTACAAGCTTGTGAAGTAATCATCATTGAAGGCACAAGTAAAATACGGATTAACGCTGGGAATAGTCTTACCTGCGATTCGATCATCTTTAAGTTAACTGCAATAAACAAGACCTTTTCGGCTGATGTGCGTGGGAATGCTCTTTGGAGGGCTAATTACTTTCAGGCAGACATTAATTCAGACAATTCGAGCATCGCTATGTTGGGGATGGGTCGACTCTACATTGACAATGATGTCAATATCATTTCGAATGCAGTTGGTGCTTCTGTAACTGCTGGTGTTCCGCTCATATGTCGGGATTTAACTCTGAGAACCTTAACTGGCGGTAATGGGTTGGCTTTTGCTGCTAACGACAGCCTATTCACCCGAGACATTGTCATTGACGTGCAAGGCACATCTCTGAGTGCCAATACCACTATGACCACTAGTTCACAAGCTTCTGTCATTGCAATGACTGGAAGCTTTTCTTTTCCTCAAAATTCTGGTCAAGTAATTAGTTCCGCTTCTAAGGGCATTTTATTACTAGATGCAAATGCAAGCCTTTCAGATTACGCGGATTTACAGTATCCAACCATTGAAATTCGAACTGGAACTTGCTCTCTCAACACAGACATACTGAATTCTCAGTTTCTTGAAGACATCACTGTTGACCTTGGGGCTACACTTTTTACCGGGGGAAATAACCTCACGATTCAGCAGGGAAATCTCATTGTTAATGGAACCCTTTCGATGAATGACGGTCTTAGTTTAATTTTTTCGGGATCCAACGCACATACTATATCTGGCACAGGTTCAATGATCATCCCAAATTTGATTGTGAATTTAGTTGCTAGTAGTCTCACTGTAAATGATTCTGTGATTATCCGCGAGGAGCTCAGTGTCTTAAATGGAGGGCTCGTTACCAATGATTTGATTTGATTCGCCTCGATTCGTACTCAGTTGGTTCTGCCGTTTTTGGACCCTTCGGCGCTGGTGCTAGCATAACTGGCAATCTAATCATCGAAAAAATTGTAAGCAATGTCGACAACCAAGCAGACTGGAGGTATCTGCATATTCCTCTACAAAACGTAGCCATTTCTGAGGTAAATGAAGGGTGGCGCCTTATGGCTTTTACACCTATGGGTACACTGGAGCTAACCAACTGTCAGCAGGGTCTTTCGTTTCAACCTACACCTACACAGAGGGGAATAACAATGCGGCTGGAGGAGGGTTTGCAGATGGATGGACAGCTGAGACAGATGCTGCCAACCTCTTTTCATCCATTCAGGGCCGGATCTTTTACATTGGCGGAACTTCTGGCAGTGGAGCAAAGAGCACTTATTCGCTGAAAGCAACGGGTGCAGTGCTCACGGGACCGCAGAGCATCACTGGCTTGGGGGTAAGCATTAATGGTGGTGGCCTTAATGATCAAGGTTGGCATCTCATTGCCAACCCATACGCTTGCCCAGTCAATCTTTCCCTTGCTAATTTCGTTGGCATTCAAGGATTGGCTGCATATGTTTACAGTTCTACAAGTGGAAGTTTCCAAACATTGAGTACTGGCGACGTAATTCCTGCTTGGCAAAGCTTTTTCGTTCAGAGCACTGGAACGGGTTCCGTCACATTCAATGAATCCGACAAAAACACAAGTCATACCCTTGATGTATACAAATCGAAGGAAAAACTAGATCGTCTGGTTCTTAGCCTAAATTCTGATAGCCTAGGTACTTCTACGTCCATTAGAATGGAAGAGATGAGTGGTGCTCAAACGGGCTTCGATGCTTACGATGCGTTTGGCTTGAGTAATGGTGGATATTCACCAAGCATGTTCTTCAGAATTGATTCCCATGACATCGCCATCAATAGAGTTGCTCAATACGAGGGTCAGAGCATACCACTGAGCTTGAACATTCAAGCCGCTGGTTATTATGAAATTGCATTAGAGAATAGCCCTTTTGGTGACCTCTGCATCAATTTAGAAGATTTAGAGACCGGGGACATTCATGATTTGAGTTCAGAGAAAATTGTTGGCTTTCACATTCAAAATACTGGAGTTGTAAATCGATTTAAGCTTCATTTAAATACTCACCCGATTGTGTCTCAAAGCACAGAAAACCTCAGTTGCCATAACTCTTCCGATGGCCAGCTCGAGTTGGAATTAACTCCCAACTTTGATTTCTCCTTACAAAATAATTTAGGCAGTATTCTCGATCAAAAAAGCAATGTAAATGGGCCTATAGTTTATACCGATTTAGAGGCTGGAATCTATCAACTGAAATTTGAGTCCAATTCAAATAGTTGCGTTCTAAATCAATCCATAGAATTATTTCAGCCCGAGCAAGTAAGCCCTGAATTTGAGTGGACTGGAAATCAAATTCCTGGAGTTGAACTGAGCTTTACAAATAAGAGTAAGGGTGCGTCGTCCTTCGTGTGGGATTTCGGGGATGGAAGCATTCCATCTACAGAAACCAATCCGAAGCACACCTATTCAGAAAAAGGCTCTTATAAGGTAAAACTGTTGGCAAGCAATGGCAACTTGGACTGCGATCAGAGTAGTGAGTCTACAATTGAACTTTTGTCGACTAATGTGCAAGATGAATTCAGTGAAGGCTCTCTGATAGAAATAAATGGAGGCCGACAGATTCAGGTCACACTTTCCTCTCCAGAAGCGAGCGCAGAAGTCGAAATCTATAACAGCATAGGTCAACTTGTGCAAAGCTCTAAAATGAGTTCTGACTTTTCATTTCGACCAACAAACTCTGGAATTTATATTGTGCAGGTGAAGCTAGGAGGGAGTTCGAAAAGCTCGAAGGTCTTAGTGAATTTGATGGACTGATTCTTTACTCGACTTTCATCTTAATCCAAACTTCCTCCTTCGGCCAATCCTTTCCATCGACTTCCACTTTGGCAATCTTGTCGACGATGTCCATACCTTCTATGACTTCGCCAAAGACGGTATGCTCGCCATCAAGTCCTGGTGAACCTCCAAAATCAATGTAGTGCTGGCGAATTTCCGGCGCGTAAGTCTTCCCTTCCTCCCGCTCCATCCAAGTCATTCCTTCAGGGACTATTGGACCTCGTTGAACGATGTAAAAAACGAAAGGTGAGCTCAGCTTATCTGGGTTGTCGGTATAGCTTCTCGCTGCAGCCAAAGCTCCGCGTTCATGGAAGTTTCCCGGCTTCATCTCTGGCTGTAGTTTGTAATTACCAATCTTAGCTTTCAGGCGCTGAGTTTCCCAACTGTCGGAATTCCCACCTTGAATCATGAAGGTATCAATGACTCTATAAAACACCGTTTCATCAAAGAACTTGCGTTTGGTGAGGTATACAAAATTCGCCCTGTGCACAGGTGTGTTCTCATACAATTCAATTGTGATTTCTCCCAGCGGAGTTGTGAGAATAGCTTTCGTCTCTTTGTTTTCGGAACCGTATCCAAGGAGCAAATCTTCGCAATTCTCAGTGGTTAAAAAGTCCAGGAATTCTTCCTTTACTTTTGGCGCCACTTTTTCCTTCTTTCTCTGAACCGTCGGAGTCACGTGTTCTAGCGAATCCGACTGTTCTTTCTCGTTTGAAGAACAGGCAAAGAAAAAAACTAAGGAACAAAGGCATACAAATCGAAGCATTTCACAAAGTTAATTTCTGAACGACTCACTCACTGCGCTCTTTTCTATGTCTTACTTTCGATACCTACCCAAAGTCGAGACAATGAAATACATTCTACTTCTCACCTCCATTTTATTGATTACACTGCCGTGTTTGAGTCAAGGAGTGTTTCCGGTTCATGGAAAAATGCTCTCAGATGAGTCTGATTTCGAAGGGGGAATTGTAACCATCAACCCTACCAACGATTCGCTTCGAACCTATCGACTTGAAAGCTCCTCAGAATTCAACATTCCACTAGAATTTGGAACAAACTACGTAGTGTCATTTTCGAAACCAGGCTACTACACCAAAAAGATCGTCGTAGAATTGGTGGATGCTGAGCAGGACAGCCTGCACGATAAATGCACGGTTTCGGCCTGGTCAATCGACATGATTCATCATAAGGGAAGCCTCTCGGCAGATTCTGTATTCTCTAAACCCATAGGTAGAATCTACTACAATACGGCCACGCACTGTTTTAGCATCGATACAGAGTTCACCATGCGTCGGGTTGTAGAATTGGAAAGCTTTTCAAAGGACTACCGAAAGTTGACCAAAGACATGCAGAAGATCAAACGAATTGACGAAGATTTACGAGAGACCATCAAGACTCAAATGGAGGCCGAATGCAAGGCGAAAATGGACAGTCTAACCGCAATTCTAGATTCCACACAGACCGCCTTGACTTCAGCTAAAGAAGGGATTTCTCTGCGCGACACACTATTGTTGACAACCACAAAAAAGATGGGCTTTCTGAACAACAAGCTCAAGCACTTTCGCGACAGCGCCAAAACCCTAAAGGACAGCATCAGTCTAAAGGAAGAGAAAGCAGAAAGCAAAGCGAAAGAAGCCACTGAAAATCAGTTTGAACTTGAGTTGGCCAACATCGAACTCGACAGATTTGAGGCACGTACGCATGAAGACAGTGTTGCCCTCGACAAAAGGGAAGCCGAGCTTCTGAAAACGAATACAACCCTCAACAACTTAATTGAACGTGAGCAAGCCCGCAAAGAACAAGCTCGATTAAAAGAGGAGGAGGTTTCTCGAAGAAACAGTTTGGAATACTCAGGGATAACCTTGGGGCTGTTTGCACTCTTCAGTTTCACCTTCCTGATCGGACGATTCAAACTTCCACATTGGATGATTCGCCTTTCGCTCTTTCTTCCATTTTTGGTCTTCTTTGAATTCCTGCTTGTACTTACAGACCCCTTCATCGATGGCTTCACAGCTGGAGAACCTCTCACCAAGCTTTTAATAAATACCGCTATGGCTGCGCTCATTTTCCCAGCACACTCATTTTTTGAGCGTCTGCTGAAACGACGAGTACTGAAAGACCTTGACGAAGAAGAAGGAGTCTTGAGCTAGTTGGAGTCCTTCACAAAAAAGACAAGAATTGCTTGAATTAATACCCAAACAGCTCTTCCAAACTAAGCTCCTGAACAGGACCCAATTTCTCGAGTGATTCCATGTCCATTTCAGCTTTGTTTCCAATGACAAGGAAACTGAACTTCTTGCCTTTGATGTGCTCGGCAAAGAAAGTATTCAGACTTTCCAAAGTCATATTCTGAATGGTCTCGTATTGCTCCTTGCGCACATCGTAGTCGATACCTCGTCGCTTGAGATCGAGGTACTTGAAGAAGACATTGCGTCCAACAATGCGATCGCTCTCAATCTTTTTCAAGGCCGCTGCTTTGGCATCTTCAAATTGATCTGGCGCTTGAGGCATGTTGTTCATCAAGTCTAAAAGCACTACTAAAGCCTCTGTCAGTTTATCGCGCTGCGTCCCAACGTATGCTTGCACATAGCTTGGCTTTCCAGCTTCATTAGCCATTGAGTAGGCCGAATATGCCGAATAAGCCAAACCCTTAGCCTCACGAATTTCTTGGAAGATGATGCTCGATAAGCCAGATCCAAAGTACTCGTTGAAGATCAAAGCGTAAGGCCACAACTCTTTGTTGAAGTCCTCGTCCTTCGATATCAAGCGAATTTCTGTTTGAACCATGTCGTAATCGACAAAGTAAACTTGATCTGAGTTCTGATCCAGTTCTGGGTATTCGCGCTCGGCAGGGTATGATTTGAGCTCATCAGCTACCTGATGCTTCTCGGAAATAACCTTCTTCACATCTTCTGCACTTCGCTGACCATAGTAATACACGTGGTGCTCATAGCTCGTCATTGACTTGAGAATATCCACCAATTCCTGAGCATCCATCTTTGCTAAATCCTCATTGCTCACAACATCATTGAAGCTGTTCTTAGGACCTTGTTTAGCGAAGGCAGTCATTGCCCGCCCATGGATGTAACCCTTCTCCTTTTTCTTATCGGAGCGCTGCTTGATCTCATCCTTCACCAATTCACCCAAAGCCTCTTCGTTTGGCACTGCATTGTTCAACAAGTGCTCAAAGAGCTCCAGCCCTTTTGCCATGCTCTCGTCTAAACCACTGCAGTATACATAGATGCGATTCCCTGATGCAAAGACGTCGTATTGAAGTCCGAGCTTAAAGAACTCTTTTTTCAAGTCTTCTACGCTGTACTTCTCTGTTCCTAGATATGGGAGATAGTTCACAGCCATTTCCAATTTTGGATCGTTCAGCTTACCCATTTCCAAAACGTAGTAAAGGGTAAATAAGTCGTTCACCTCATTCTTACCATAACTGAAGGTAAGTCCATCTTGAAGTTTCTCTTGAGAAAGAACTTTTGAATAATCAACCCACAAAGGATCCAAACGCTTAGAAGCCATAGAGTCGAAGGCCATGGCAAAATCCGACTGCACATCCCTATTGATTTCAATTGGAGTAATCTGTGGCTTGCTCACTTTGTGGAGACTCTTATCCGTGCCGCTCTTTTTATAAACAATGACGTAGTTGTTTTCATTGAACTTTTCATTCACCCATTTCACAAAATCTTCCTTCGAAATGGCCGCAATTCGATCGTCCTCGGCAACTACATCAGCGTATTCTTTTCCTTTAATGAAGGCATCCATCAATCCGAATGCACGCGACCAGTTTTGCTCCTGCCCTCTTTTCTTATTCAGGCGAAGGTTGTTCGCGCTAGCGGTAAGCATCCAATCTTCAAAATCACCTGCACGAACCTTATTCAGTTCTCCAAGAAGTAAATCACGCACCTCTTCTAGGCTCTGACCTTCTTTTGGCTTTCCATACATCATGAATTTGCTGTAGTCCTTCAATTCAGAATCAAAGGCATAGGCTTCCAAAACCTTTTGTTTTTGAATCAAATTCAAGTCTATCAGTCCTGCCTGACCGTTGTTTAGAAGAGTCGAAAGAAGTTGGGCGTACAAAGGATCTTTTGTATCTGAACCCCCCAAACGATATCCCATTTGAACGTACTCTCCTAATGGACCGTACACTGTATGTGCACGAACCTCATCGATTGGAGGCTCAGGCTCATATGTATAGCTCGGAACTTCCTTTGGCTGAGACTCACCGAAATACGCAGTGATTTGATCCATTGCTTGTTCGGGGTCAACATCACCCGCCAAAATGATGGCCATATTATTTGGGACGTAATTGGTGTTGAAATACTCATGAATCTTCTCCATCGAAGGATTCTTCAAGTGCTCTCCTTTTCCAATGGTTGTTTGAAGTCCGTAATTGTGCTTCAAGAACATGAGTGAGTCCATTTTCTTGTAGACTTTCGACCGGTCGTTGTCTTGGCCTCTGTTGAATTCTTCATAAACAGTTTCGAGCTCTGTGTGGAACAATCGCAAAACCAAGTAGCGGAATCGCTCCGACTCCAATTTCAACCATTTCTCAAGCTCATTGCTGGGAATGTCGTTGATGTATACCGTCATCTCATAGCTCGTAAAAGCATTGGTTCCCTTTGCTCCAAGAGAACTGACCATTTTGTCGTATTCATTCGGAATGGCAAGCTTCGATGCTTCGTAAGAAACGCTGTCAATCTTTTTGTAGATCAATTCTTTTTCTGCCTCATCTTCCGCATCTCGCTGCTGCTCATACAAGTCCGAGATTTTATCGAGAAGTACTTTTTCTTCTTCCCAATTGCTTGTCCCAATGTCGTGACCACCTTTAAACAGCATATGTTCTAGGTAATGCGCGAGTCCTGTTGCATCCGAAGGATCGTTTTTAGATCCTGCACGCACAGCAATTTGAGTCTGAATCCGTGGAGCCTCCTTATTCACTGAGATGTACACCTTCATCCCGTTTTCTAGGGTGTAAATTCGAGTGCCAAGTGGGTCTCCTTCAATCGATTCGTAGGTGTATTTACTCATTGCTTTTTCTTCTTGTGGAGAATTGCAGCCAAACCCTATTAGAGTAATGACGGCGATTGCCAATTGGCTAAACTTTTTCATACTTAAGTTTCCGGTTAAAAATCTGTATCGAGGTTGAGGCGACGTTTCATTTCGAGCAAAATTGGCTTTTTTTCCGCCATGCGTTCGAATTTCTCGCGATTCGTATAGTACTTCTTCTCTGCTTGCTCAACTTCAAGGGTGAAATCGAGGTATATACCGTAATTGTTCAAGCGATTTCGCAAGACGTTCAAAACCTCTTGTTTTTCATTGTGAAAAGCACCCACCTGAGCCTGATTGTCTAACACCATGTGGATCTGTTCACCAGTTCTTCTCGGAACATATTTCTTCATGCTCACAGAAAAAGAATGCTTGCCTTCCTTTTCTAATTTGTCAGCGTATGCATTCCAAGCTTCCAAAAGTTCTTCGTCCTTAAATTCATCGCGAGGTTTACCACTTAGATCTTCTTCCGATTCCGCAAGCTCTTCCTTTTTCCCAAAGACGTCTGAAATGGAAATGGTTCTCGAAGACTGGCTTGAACGTTCTTGCACTTTGCGCGCAATGTTTTCCACGACCTCTGGCTTCTCCTCAAAGGCCTTAGTTGAAGGTGATTCTACTTGTTTCTTTTCCTCTGGAACAGGAGCTTCTTTTTCTAAAACTTCAATTTCTTTTTCCTCTCTGGAAGGAGCTTGAAGCTCAGCTTTACTTGCAGGAGAAATTTCTTTGCGCTTTGGCGCAACAAACTCAGGGTCAATTACTTTGGAAGGAGGGAGAATGGCGATTCTCAGTTCGCTAGACTTTTTTTTTTCACTCGCTACAATCGAGCACAGCTGCATGAGGCAAATTTCCACCAGCAATCGCTGATTTTTGCTGGTTTTGTATTGAACGTCGCACTTGCTAATCACTCTCAACGCGAGCAATATGTCATCGAACTCGATCTTCGCTGCCTGATCCGAATAACGGGTTTTTGCAGAGTCCGATACCTCAAGAAGTTTGAGGGTTTGCTCTTGTTTACAGACCAGGAGATTTCTGAAATGTGTTCCTAAACCATTGATGAAAAGATGGCCATCAAAACCATTTTGAAGAATTTCATCGAAGCTCAAGAGAGCCGCGGGGATGTCATTTTTCCGAATCGCATCTCCAATGCGGAAGTAATAATCGAAATCAAGAACGTTCAGGTTCTCACTAACCTGCTTGTAATTCAGTTCTTTTCCTGAAAAAGAGACGACCTGATCAAATATTGAAAGCGCATCACGTAAAGCACCATCTGCCTTTTCAGCGATTAGATGCAAAGCATCGGCTTCCGCACTGATTCCTTCTTCTTCTGAAATTCTAGAAAGGTGCCCAACAATATCACCAATGTCGATCCTTTTGAAATCGTAAATCTGGCATCGCGACAGAATGGTTGGAATGATTTTGTGCTTTTCAGTGGTGGCAAGAATGAATATGGCATGCGCAGGAGGTTCCTCAAGTGTTTTCAGAAAGGCATTGAAAGCTGCTTGGGAAAGCATGTGCGCCTCGTCTATGATGTAGACTTTGTAACTCCCTAATTGAGGAGGAATGCGCACTTGTTCTGTAAGAGATCGAATGTCGTCAACGCTGTTGTTGCTTGCCGCATCGAGTTCAAAAATGTTAAATGCAAAATCTTCATCCGGGTCAATAGATTCTCCTTCGGCTGTGTTGATGACCTTAGCAAGAATTCGTGCACAGGTTGTTTTCCCTACTCCACGGGGACCGCAGAAGAGAAATGCCTGCGCGAGGTGCGATGACCTAATTGCATTCTCCAAGGTATTCGTAATGGCTTCCTGACCAACGACATCTTGGAATTTCTGGGGACGATACTTTCTTGCTGATGCTAAATAATGCTCCATCGCTTAGTCGCAAATATAGCTCTTGAAAGATGGTTTGGGAGGCTTGTTGATAATTTGATTGTTTGATCCTTCAGCCGGTTCATCAATTTACAATTCCACTTTTTACGGAACGTTTTTTATGTAATGTATATTACGTATATTTGAATATGAATCCGAGCAACCCATTTCTCACTCAAGGATACTTATCTGCCGAATACTTCTGTGACCGAAAAGTCGAACTAAAGCTCATGCAGGAATCGCTTGTGAACGGCAACAACCTGGCACTCATCTCGGGTCGAAGGAAGGGGAAAACCAATCTCATTCTAAACCTCTTCCATCATCACAAAAGCCCCGCTGTTTACATCGACATCTTCAATGCGAGAAACGAAAGTGATTTTGTACAACAGCTGTCTCGAGCGATAGTCCAGCAATTGGGTACTCCAAAAGAGAGCTTCGTGAAAAAGCTGAGTCGAACTGTACGAAGCTTCCGACCAAACATTGGCTTCAACCCAATTACAGGAGAGCCTGAATTGGGCATTCAATTTTCCGAGGAACGCTCTTCCATCAAAAACCTGGAAGATGTGTTCGGATTTCTGAGTCAAGAATATCCTGGAGTCCTAATTGCCATCGATGAATTTCAACAGATCTTGTCGTGGGAAAACCCTGGAGTAGAAGCTGAATTGCGATCGCTCACCCAGCGATACCCACTGATACGTTTCATTTATTGTGGCAGCAGTCGAAAGCTCATGTTCGACTTGTTCAACAACAGCAGACGCCCCTTCTACCACTCTTCGCAACTTCTCTTCCTGGAAAAAATTAATCCCGACCTCTATCTAAAATTCATCACTTCGAAACTCTCTGATCGAATTCTCACGGAAAACAATATCCGACATGAAATTATTTGGTGCCGGGGTGAGACCTATTACATTCAGCGATTGTTCAATAGAATTTATGGAAAAGGTCCTGGGACCTACAATCGCCAAGACTTGGATCAAATTGAGAGCCAATTGATCGCGGAGAAAGAGAGTGAGTTTCAAATTCAACTGCGTTTACTGGCCAAACAACAGCGGAGTTTACTGATTGCCTTAGCGCTCTCAAAAGGCATCGACAAACCCACCTCTGCCGAATTCCTTAAGCAGTACTCTTTGAGCTCTTCCAGCACAATTGCACAAAACCTAAACGTTCTCATCGAGAAAGACATGGTTATAAAAGATGAAGGCCTCTATCGGGTTGCCGATGTGTTTCTAGAACATTGGATTCAAGGTAGCTACGGAAAAGAACTATGATTTCCTAGTTTTACAAAAAGCATACAATGGCCTTTAACGAACATTTAGGAGAACGCATTGCCACAAACCTTCAAAGACGCGGAGTTCAATACGAAGCCAAAAAGATGTTTGGCGGCTTGTGCTATCTCGTCGATGGAAAAATGTGTGTTGGAGTCGTAAAGGATCAACTTATGGCTCGCATGGATCCAGAGCAATCACAAGCTCAAATGGAGCGAGATGGTGTCGGTCCGATGGAGTTTACGGGGATACCAATGAAGGGATATCTTTTTATTGAAGCTGAAGCATATGATTTAGAGGCAGACCTTGACCACTGGATTCAGCAATGTCTTGATTTTAACCCCCATGCAAAGGCGAGTAAAACGAAAGGTCAAAAGAGCAACTGAAGACGAGCGCTAGAGCGCCATAACTCCTTCCAAATCAGAAGCCTTCTTGTAACGTTCAATGATACTTTCTGCATCCAGCATCAATTCTTTGGCTGAAACCGAAAGGTATTTCCCATTCCGGCTCTTGTTGATTTTCATCTGAGCCTCACCACTAAAGAGAGCCTGCACAAGGGCTAGCGTCCGATTGTCGTTCGGGAAAATAAACTTGAAATAATATACTCTTGGAAAGTCTTCTTTATTGAGTTTTTCCCAGAGTCCGATGTACGGATCTTCCTTGTTTTCCTTTTTCGCCACGATGCAAAGAACGGAAAAAGACGAGTGTTGTTCGTGCTCAATTTCTAGACTTCATTTGCTGTTTGGTAAATTATTTCTGGGCTTCCCTTCTGAAATCCACACAAATAGCTTTATTTTTTAAAGGAAAAACATACTTTTGCACTCCCATTTTTGGGACTTAATCAATATTAATTGCGAACATGACGAATCGTTACGAGACTGTTTTCATCTTAACTCCCGTTTTATCTGACGTTCAGGTAAAGGAAGCAGTGAAGAAATTCGAAAGTACGCTCAAGAAGTTTTCCGCCAAAGTGATTAACAAGGAGGATTGGGCATTGCGTAAGCTTGCTTATCCCATCCAGAAAAAATCTACTGGCTTCTACTTCCTGTTTGAATTCGAGATGGAGGGCGAGCACATCCGCACTCTTGAAGTTGAATTAAAACGCGATGAGCGCTTTATCCGTTTCCTCACTATTAAACTTGAGAAACATGCTGTTGCATGGGCCGACAAGCGAAAAGCTAGAGGGATCAAGAAAGCGAAAGAAGAAAGCAAAGAACAAGTAGAAGTTTAATCCATTGATCAATTAGAAATGGCTGAAAATTCATCAGAGATCAGATATTTGACACCGATCAATATCGAGATCAAAAAAGAGAAGTACTGCCGCTTTTTAAAGAGTGGTATCAAATACGTCGATTATAAGGATCCAGACTTCCTTTTGAAGTTTGTAAACGACCAGGGTCGTATTCTTCCACGTCGTATCACTGGAACATCGGTAAAATTTCAAAGAAAGGTTTCTCAAGCTGTTAAGCGTGCTCGCCACCTTGCCTTGTTGCCTTACGTTGCTGACCAACTTAAGTAAGAGCTATGGAAATCATTCTAAGAGAAGACGTTGAAAACCTAGGTCTGAAAGACGACTTGGTTACGGTGAAGAACGGGTACGGAAGAAACTTCCTTATCCCTAAAGGTAAAGCTGTCATTGCTACTTCCTCTGCTAAGAAAGTTCGTGAAGAGAACATTCGCCAGAAAGCACACAAAGAAGCAAAAGCGCGTGACGAAGCCACTAAAAACTTGGAAGCTTTGCAAGGAATGAAGATTTCAGTTGGAGCCAAAGCTGGCGAAGGCGGGAAAATCTTCGGATCTGTGAACACCATCCAATTGGCGGAAGCTATGAAAACCTTAGGTTATACCATCGACCGTAAGCACATTAAGCTTAAGAACGATCCCATCAAAGAGGTTGGATCGTATGAAGCTGAAATACGTTTGCACCGCGATGTGAAAGGCACTATCAATTTTGATATTGTAGCTGAGTAACCTGCTCAAAAACTAAAAAGGAACCCCTCCTCCATTCTTGGTCGAGGGGTTTTTTATTGCCCTTTGGTTGAGGAACCCTTTGTAATCTCAACCTCCATTAGGCTTGTACGAGGATCATACCATTTAAAGTTCTTCGGCTCCTCTTCGGGATATGGGAAGCTCGAAAAATTGGTGTAGTTATCAGTCGAGAAGTCGAAATAACGCTCTTCATCACCCACCGTATAGTACAGCCGCTGTGAACCAATCCCTATTTGCGACTGACCAGTGACAGTATGCTCAAGCATCAATTTATTCCCTTTCTTACTCCATATGAGATCCATTTTCACATGGCCCGGGTACTTCAACCATCCGTCTTTTGAGTATGACATTGGCAAGCCCGACACTTCCGACATGATGTCAAGAAAATCCTGCGTATAAGCGTTCGACAATTTGTAGGTATCGTAATAACGTCGAATGCCCGCAAAGAAAAGACTGTCGCTTCCCATTGATGTCCGAATCATATGTAGCACCCAGGCTCCTTTTTGATAGTTCAATGGGTTCAGCAAACGATTGAGGTCTGTAATGCTCGTATCGATGATCTTCGCTTCTGGATTCGCATTCTCGAACTTGAAAATTTTCTGCTTGGCCTCATCCAATCGCTCGTTCAATTTTTCCTTCCCGTATTTGTACTCATCATATAAGTAGGAGAAATACGTAGCAAAGCCTTCACTCAGCCAGATGTGATGCCAATCTGCTTCTGATGCAGAATTTCCAAACCACTGATGCGCAATTTCATGTGCAATCAAATTTTCGCTGCTGCCATCTCCTTTAGTCGAACCCTCGTGATAGAAAATGCATCCCGCATTCTCCATTCCGCCATAGCGTGTGGTAGATTGCACATTGGCCAACTTTTCGTTCGGGAAAGGCCCAATCAAGGAATCAAAAAACTGCAGAATTGGCAAAGCGGCCGCATACTCTTTGTGGCCTGTTTCTGAATCTTCTGGATAGACCCATGAAGTAACTGGCTTCTCCGCTAGATAACCAATCGTATCAATCGAGAACTCTGCCACCCCAATCACCATAACCTTACTGGGTAGTGGAACTTCAGACTTCCAGAAATACACGGCCGAGCTGTCTGGATTGTACATCAAATTCACCAAAGCACCGTTCGAAATACATTGAAAACCTTTGGGCACTTGAACAATGAATTCTGAAGTAGCTTTCTCGGAAGGGTGGTCGACAACAGCAAGCCAATGGCGCGCGCGATTTGGCCAGTTGTCCCCAAAAATGGTTGGATTCCCATGTCTATTCTTTCGAATGATCAAACCATCGGCTGGCGTTCCCTCATAAGAGATGAATATAGATTGACTCTTCTCCGACTTACCTAAAACGATGCTGAGCTCATTCTCTTTTTGCTGATATGGATAGTCAAGGTTGTTTGAGCCAAACACCCTGCGAACCTTCATTCCTTTCTTGGAAGTTTCGTCGTACATCAAATCAAGAACGAGAGTGTCTGTAGCGGTAATCATAAGGTCGAGTCGCTCCTCGATTCGAATCAACGGACGCTGAGTGACGTCGATGGCAAATACATAATGCTCCACATCATATCCTCGATCTCTTGGGTAGCCATCCTGCGCCAAAAGCCATTGACCAATCGACAAAAACATCAATGTTATACCTAGTATTCTCATCTCTTTACAATTCGCTCTTCAAACTGCTGCCCACCTACTTTCATCCGCAGAATGTACATCCCAGGCGACAGCTTCTCCATTCTTAGAATTCCAAAATTCATTTCAGGAATGCTCACTTCTTGACCCAAAACGTTTGTTAACGTCAATGACTCAAGCTCCTCGTAGTTTTCAATGTACAATCGGTCGTGGCATGGATTGGGGTAAGCTCGTGTCAATTTTTCTTGCACATCATGTGCTCCTGCGGCCACATCCCGAATTCCAAATGCATAATCACCAAAAGCAACTTCAGTCAAAACGAAAGCTCCCAAACCGTCTGATGAATTTCCAGAAGTATTCAAACTCGCATTCTGATAAATCGTCCATGACTTTTGACCGTAAGATCTGTGCAAAAGCACCAAACTATCCTCTGGCACAGAACTTAAAGACTCATCGAGTCTAGATGATGGAAGGCCATTGTACACAAAAGACATTTCCGCCGACATTCCACCAAGGGCAATTCCCTGAATGCTCCAAAACCGATCGGGGTTTGGACGAACCTTCAGTCGAGACATGTCACTTACCAACATAGGCACAGGCGTCCAATGCTCTTCAATGCGAACCAAAGCGCTGTCGCCGAGAGAATTCACTTTCAAACTAACATCTGCATTTGAAAAGGAATATGAACCTGGAGATTTTATGACCATCTCTCCAGATGAAATGGCCAAAGGAAGTCTTGATTGTCGATTCACAAATACTGCAGCAGGTTGCGAAATCACACTTGACAGATGAAATGTGTCGGACAAACTACTAAGTTCAACTGAGAAGTCTTGTGTCACGAATTGACTGTCGAGGACGGTGATGCTCAGGGGCAACAATTTGGAATTGAAATCTCGTCCTTTATACTGCTGACTAAGTTCAAAATAGACATCCGTTAAACCAGTGGTAGGACTGAATCGAAAACTATCAAGGCTCACAGATGCCCATCCTGGTGAGAAAACCCATTCGTCAAAAAATGAATGCAAATCAATTGGAGTGTATTTCTCTAGCTCATTTCTCAAGTACTCAGAATTGATCGAAGCAAATTGGTTGTTCGAAAGAAAGCTGTCGATTCCAGCTGTGAAAAGAGATGGCCCCATATACTCGCGCAAAGCCAAGGCCGTGAGCGCTCCTTTATCATAGACGTGAGACCCGTAGGTAATTTCCTGAGGAATGCTCACCAAGTCGCGGTAACCTCCTTCGTCGTGGTGCAGATTTTTCAAGAGATCGTGCAACCTAGCCTCCACATCCACTTGAGCTGAAGCCCAATCATATTGCTTTTCAAGAAACAGCCATTCGGAGAAGCTGGCCCAGCCCTCATTGAGCCACATTTCCTCCTGACGTTCACAGGTCACTAAATTACCCCACCAATGATGCGAAAGCTCGTGTGCCATTAAAGTCTCCCTACTTGTATTGCCATTGATGGCAAAAGACGGATAAGCAATGTTGTTGGCGTGCTCCATGGCTCCACCCGTCATCGGAAGAACGACATACCCACAGCGCTCCCAGGCATAGGGAGCATAACCTTCTTCATAAATCCTCATACACGAACGGAGGTTTGCGAAGCTTCCCGCCAAGGAAGCAGTTTTGGAAGGAGCTGTATAAACATCGATTGGAATCGTGCGTTCAAGACCAATGTACTGGTAGGATGTTGAGTCGTAAATACCTACCGCCATGCTTGCTAGGTAAGTCGGAATTGACTCCGACATCGACCAATGTTCTATAATGGTATCTCCACCAAGACTGTCGCGCAATTGAAGCAAGCCGCTGCAGGTAGAACGTCTTCCTCCTTCCATCAACACATGGATGTCGTAGCTAGCTCTATCGGTTAAATTGTCGAGGCAAGGAAACCAAACCCTCCCATAATTGTGGGGATACTCGCGAAAAGCAACGCCTACATTGTAGGCCATTCCAGACCGAAAGAAAAAACCACCAAAGGAGGCAGCCTCAGCATGCGGGACACCTCCATAATGAATGTTCAAGATTAATGTATCCCCCACATTGGCCGATTGACTTAGGGCAATGCTTAGGATTGTGTCGTTGTGATTGAACGAAAGTGGAAACCCCTCAAGAAGAACAGAGTCGACAGAAAGCTTTAAAAGGTCGAGGTGAATACTATCAATGGAATTCTGATCAACTTCAATTTCCAGCAGAGCGTTGCCCTTCAATTGAGCCGCTGAAAAATCAAGAAAATCAAAACTTAGATCGTAGTGGATCACATTAAACCCTCGGTCTTGGGCAGAAGCTTCAATGCCAATGAACGCAAGGAAAAATATTGAAAGAAATCGTTTGAAAATCCGTGACATTGAGTCCGGCTAAGATAGTTGGAAAACCAACTAACCACCTTCTGAAGAGATGCGAGAAATTATAAATCAACTTGCTTGCCTATGATCATTAAGATCAGGCAAATCATTAGAAGTAGGTAGTACGAATACCTATTCAATTTCAATTCAAGGAAAACTCTAATTCGTTTCATTTTTGGGGCAGCGACTCTTGAGGTTCAAGAAACAATTTGCATTCTTGCTAAGAGTTACGCACACGTTAAGCCCCCTGTATTTTCGTTGAAATCGGGCTATACGTCCTTAAGAAGTTCTTCAAGACGGATGTGAAGCGCCTCTCCTCGAAGGTTCTTATCAATGATGCGACCTTCTTTGTCTAAAAGGAAAGTAGCTGGAATTGAGGAGATGCTGTAAAGCGCGGCAGCAGAGGAACGCCATCCACCCAAATCACTCACATGAAGCCAAGTCATTTGATCGGCGGCGATGGCTTTTAGCCACGCATCTTTTCTCTCATCAAGGGAAACACTAAAGATTTCAAAGCCTTTGTCTTTATACTTCTTATATGCTTCAACCACGTTTGGATTCTCAGCACGGCAAGGCTTACACCAACTCGCCCAAAAATCGAGTAGAATGATTTTACCTCTCTGATCTTCCAAAGAAATTTGCTCTCCCTCGGGGTTCGATCCAACTATGTTTGGAGGAATACTCCCAACTTGTGTTTTTCTCACCTTATCTAAGGTTCTTGATAAGGCTGCCAAATAGGGTGAATTCGGCCGCTCCTTTTTCATCGCATCTTCGACTAAGCTGTACATCGCAAAATCCTCGGTAGGATTAAATCTTTGGGCTGCGACAAGGGAGGAAAGTGCTCCTGGTGCTTCTTGGATGTAATTGCCCATCTTCTTTCCAGCCTCGGCGTTCAGGTTCATTTGAGTGAAGTACAAACTCTGAAGCACTTGCATATCTCCCGTTATCTGGGCATTCCTTGAAATCTGTTCGATGGAATCCATAGTCGCCGCATAGCGCAATAAAAACTGACTCAACCACGCCAACCTTTCGCTTTCGTCAGAACCACCAATCTTATAGCTAGGTTCTAGAGCCAAGACATCAGCGTTCACGATAAGAGAATCTCCAGGCTCAAGAATGAGGCGGGCAAAATTGGTCTCTTCAACGATCAATCTGTAATAACCTTCTTCCGGAATTTCAGGAGCGCACATGAAATTCCCTTGCTCATCTATGGTAACGGTATCAACCAAAACCACGTTTTGAGCATCCAATCGCTCCAGGAAAACCATCCGTCCATCGTAGTTATCAAGTTTCCCTTCAATGAAGTTTAAAGTTGAACTTTTAAGCTCGGGCGCTCTTTCGCAAGAACTAAGCAAAAGAAGAGCTATGATTGGAAATAGGAGTTTTTTCATGCTTCAAGTTTTTCTTGCAAGAGCGCATTGGTCTTTTTCGGATCGGCTTTCCCTTTCGACTTTTTCATGATTTCTCCCATGAAGAGTCCTATTAGACCTTTCTTGCCGTTTTTATATTCTTCAACCTTTTCAGGAAAAGCCGCAAGAGCTTCGTCAACCAGCTCCATTAGAGCCAACTCATCGCTCTCCTGAATTAAATTCAATTTCACCGCCAATTTAAATGGGGATGTTTTTGGCTCACCGATCATAGCGGGAAAGAGCTTCTGAGCCGCCAATGAATAGGAAATCTTGTCCTCATCAATCATAGTAATCAACTCGGCCATCCACTTTGAACGAATAGGGAAATGTGCTATGTCAATTCCGTACTTATTCAAATGCGACTTCACATCACCACTCAACCAGTTTGCTGCCGCTTTATAGTTTTTGGTGTGCTCAATCATGTCTTCGAAATAGAGTGCAATTTCCTTGGAGTCGATGATCACTCCAGCGTCATACTCACTGAGTCCAAGCTCCTTGGTATACTTTGCATAAAGTTCATTGGGTAAAGCGGGCATCCTAGACTTCATTCGATCTATGTCCTCCGCATTTACTAAAACAGGCAATAAATCAGGCTCTGGAAAAAAGCGGTAATCGTTGTCCATCTCCTTGGAACGCATCCCGAAGGTGGTGCCTTTGATGGCGTCGAAGCTGCGTGTTTCGCGCTTAATCTCCTCCCCTTTTTCGATCAACTCAATGTGTCGACCCACTTCATACTCAATGGCTCTTTGAACATTGCGAATTGAGTTCATGTTCTTTACCTCTACTCTCCTACCGTATTCAGGAGCGTCTTTCAAACGAACAGAAATATTGGCGTCGCAGCGCATACTCCCTTCCTCCATATTCCCATCGCAAATTTCGAGGTAGCGAACAAGCTTGCGCACTTCGGTTAGGTACTGATAAGCCTCTTCACCGGTTCTAATGTCTGGTTCCGAAACAATTTCCAACAAAGGAACTCCAGCCCGGTTCAAATCAACCAGGGAATTGTAGGGATCTTGATCGTGGATGCTCTTCCCAGAATCCTCCTCCATATGAATGCGAGTAAGATTGACCACCTTCTCTCCCAAGGAAGTCTTCAGGTGAATTTTTCCACCAGTACAGATTGGTCCCTTGTCTTGAGTTATCTGGTATCCTTTAGGTAAATCGGCGTAGAAGTAGTTTTTTCGATCGAATCGATTTTCATGTCGGATCTCACAACCACAAGCAATTCCAAGTTTGATTGCATGTCCTAAAACTGAGCCGTTGAACTGAGGCAAAGTTCCTGGGAGCCCAAGAGAAATTTCGCTCACATTTGAATTTGGACTGGAACCGTATTCGTTTTTATCCGAAGAAAAGGCTTTGGAGGCTGTGATCAATTGCGCGTGAACTTCGAGCCCTATAACTGCTTCGTATTTCCCTTTTAGTAAGTGCTCCATTCTCCTTTAACTACTTTAAACACTTGTTTTTGATAACCATCGCTCATTTGTGCGAAGTAAATTCCATTGGCGAATATGCTGCTTAAATCAATCCTGTTTCTACCTATATCAAGCAAGCTGTAACCTACCTCCTGACCTGAATAGTTGTAGAGATGAAAATCATAGCTTCTATCTAGCGGGCCATCCACATTCACAAAAAATTCCCGATCGATGAGATTGCTTTCGATGGAGAAAAAATCAAACGTTTTGACGTCTTGGTCTTCTAAAAGCTGGAAAATGAACAAGCCATTTTGTCTGTCAGAGGCAATGATTCTTTTTGAAGGCAAGAAAGGGTATATACCCCAGCAACCATCGTATCTAGCAGAATCAGGAATCAATTCATTTGTGTCGTAAAATGCAACAAGCTTAGGGTTCTCTCGGTCCGAAAGGTCATATACATAGGCGCCGTCAGCATAATAGCTTACATATAGAGAGTCGCCCTTAAAGAGCAAGTTGTGGACAATGGAAAAGTCTGTTGTTTCCGAACCAAATAAGGCGATGACTTCCATATTGTCAAAATCTCGCACATCGACAATCTTAATACGTGTTCCATGGGTCTCATCGGCCATGGCGTAAAACTCTCCACTCTCGTGAAGCCACCCGCTGTGATTGTAGCCACTCTCAGGATAAATAGTAAGTCTTCCGAGCAATTTCGGATCGTTTAGATCTGAGAAATCCGCCACAACGAGCCCATCAAATTGTGTGTTCAAATAAGCTGTATCGTTTCGTACGTATACATCATGAACGCCGGCAAAATTCCACCAAGGAATCTCTGTATCGCGCAGTAGAAGTTCAGGTTTCTCTGGGTTCGATAAATCAAAGATGCTGATGTCGTTGCTCACTCGGTTACCTCCGATACTTAGTCCGCCAAGGCAAGAATAAAGATGGCCACTTGTGGTATCGATGAATATATTGTGAGCATTTACAATCGGATAAGTGGAATCGTATACTGTGGTAATTTTATTGGGCAACTCACTTAAGTCAAATATTTGAAGACTTGAAAAGCCTTGATCCGCAACTGTATAGAGATAGTCTTTATAGGTATGATAGTCGCGGTGAACATGTTGAGAGCCATTTACAGCCCCATCCAATCGAAATAATTGATGCGGATCGCCATCGTCTAAGGCAATGATGTGTGCGCCTCTTGTAGAACCAACTACTGCATACTCAGCTCCATTCACTTTAAAGCCCCATATTTCATTAAATACTGAGCCGCCAAAGGTCTGCGGCAGACTATCGGTGGTCCAACGACCAACAAGTTCAAGCTGCTTCTCCTCTTGCGCAGAGAGAAAGGCAGTTTGAAAAAGAAGCGCTATGAGAATTAAATTTTTGATATCAGCTCTTTTATTATTCGAGTCATTTTTGGTTCTGCGACTTCTGCCACGCCTTGCACATCTTCATGTGTGACCACTTCAATTTTACCGTCAACACCTAAATCCGTTACAATCGACATCGCGAAACAAGGCAAGCCCATATGACGTGCGGCAATTACTTCTGGAACAGTTGACATCCCAACGGCATCACCTCCAATGGTTCTTATGTAAAAGTACTCATGAGGAGTTTCCAAGGTTGGTCCGGTAAGACCAACGTACACACCATCTAATAAGCGGATGCCCAATTCTTCTCCAATGTCAAAAGCAAGACGTCTCCATTCCTCCTTATATGCGTCGCTCATATCTGGAAAACGTGGTCCCAACTCAGAAATGTTTGCTCCGATTAAAGGATTTCCTGGAAAGAGATTGATGTGGTCTTTGATTACCATCAGATCGCCAATCTCAAAATTCGGGTTCACACCTCCGCTGGCATTCGATACGATGAGGCCTTCAATTCCCAACAACTTCATGACGCGGATTGGGAATACGATTTGAGCCATCGTATAGCCTTCGTAAAAGTGAAACCTGCCCTGCATGCAGAGGACATTCTTTCCTCCGAGTCGACCTTCAATCAACTTGCCCTCGTGCCCTTCCACAGTACTAAGAGGAAAGTCTGGTATGTCAGAATACGAAATTTCTTGAATGATTTCAATTTCGCGCACCAAACCACCCAATCCTGTGCCGAGCACAATTCCAATCTGGGGTTTCTGATTAAGAACAGCTTTTAGCGCTGTTGCGGTAGCCTCAATTTCGGCGTATGAAGTCAATGATCCGTTCACAAAAAATCTGTTTATCGCGTTCGTGCATTTCAATTCTAATGGGGATATAGAATAAAGGTAAATCCCCCAACTCTTCCTTTATCATTGGATAATTAAGGCGCATTGCGTCTTTCTCTGTCGTTAGAATGATTTTGTCTTCCCCAGAAATCTCATGAAATGCATTCTTAATCTTCGTAATATCATTCATTTCGAAGTTGTGATGGTCCTTGAACTTTAAGTGCGTTACTTTCTTCACTTTATCCTTTAGGTGATAGAAGAGACCATCCGACTTTGCAATGCCTGTAACAAGTAGAACTTGGAGTTTGGAATTCAATTTAACCTTCTCAAGCTCATCATTAAATACGGGGGCAATCGCTTTGTACTTTATGTATGAAAAGAAGACTTGTTGATACGGCTTTGGCTTGAGCTTTTGACTGATCAGGCGTCGATCGATGGGCGAAAGCAAGCGAGGTGCCTTGGTCACGATGATGATGTCGGCCCTTTTTGCTCCTGACTTAAACTCACGCAAACTTCCTGTCGGCAGCACATAGTCGTTGATATAGAGCTTGTCGTAGCTGGTAAGAAGAATCGAGACGCCAGGCATGACGTACCGGTGTTGGAATGCATCGTCAAGAATCACTCCTCCCAATTCAGGGAATTTCTTCATCAACCGACGAATGCCTCTTCTTCTATTTGCATCAACTGCAATGGGAAGCTTAGGAAACCTCCGGTGAATTTGAAGAGGTTCGTCTCCTAGAGTTCTTGCCGTCGCATTGTCATCGGCTAAATAAAAACCGGTACCTGACCTACCGTAGCCTCGACTCAGGCTTGAAATGTTATGATCGTCTTTCAGCAGTTCCAATAAATACATCACCATGGGCGACTTACCTGTACCGCCAACGGATAAATTTCCAACAGAGATTACAGGCAGCTTAAAAGAGGTGCTTGGAAGTATACCCAAGTCGAAGAGGAAATTTCGAAATGCGGTCAATAATCCGTAGAGAATTGAAAAGGGGTAAAGTATGAATCGTAGGAATTCCATTAGCAAGGCTGCAAAATTACCATTTTTGACACCCTAAGTACCTCGAATGAAGGGCTTAAATTTGTTTGACTCAGAATCCTATGAAACTTGCCGATATATGCGACGTACTTGCTGATTTTGCTCCGCTGCGTCTTCAAGAAAATTATGACAATGCTGGCCTGCTCCTCGGCCCTCCCGACAGGGACATACGGGGCATCATCTGTGCACACGACTGCACTGAAGAAGTCCTGCAAGAAGCCCTCAGTTTGGGCGCGAACCTCATTATTGTTCATCATCCATTGATTTTCAAACCACTCAAAAAAATCACTTCTTCGAATCACGTCGAGCGCATGGTTGAAAAGCTCATCGAACATAAAATCGCATTGTATTCAACGCATACGACTCTCGACAACTGTTTGTATGGAGGAAATGGACGAACTGCTGAAAAACTCGGATTAAAAGGATTGTCCATCCTTCGGAAGCAATCAGAAGGTCTGCTCAAGCTTCACACTTACTGCCCGCAAGCGAATTCCGAATCCATTCTAAATGCCTTGTTCGAAGCTGGCGCTGGTCACATTGGTGATTACTCAGAATGCTCATTTAAGGCTCCAGGAAACGGAAGTTTTAGGGCAGGAGTCGGAACCACTCCTCATGTCGGAGAAATTGATCGCCGACACCACGAAGACGAGGACAAACTTGAAGTCATTCTTGAAAAGCACCAGCAATCCAAAATCCTAAAAGCGCTTTTCAAAGCTCACCCTTACGAAGAAGTCGCCTACGATCTTGTAGAATTAGAAAACGAAAATCTACTTCGAGGCTCTGGTATTGTAGGCGAGTTTGAGAATCCGATGAGTCCTGATGCATTTCTACAACTCGTCGCTGATGTATTGAGACAACCGAATTTACGCTTCAACGCTAAACCGAATAAAAACATTCAGAAAGTAGCTATCTGTGGGGGAAGTGGCGACTTTCTCACGCCGGATGCCTTAGCTTCTAGTGTGGATGTTTTCATTACAGGAGACATCGGCTATCATCGCTTTTTAGACCTGAATGACGAGCTCTTTTTAGTCGACCCCGGTCATTATGAATCGGAGCAATTTGTTGCCGAAGTGATTCACGAGCATCTAAGCCAAAAATTTGCTAATTTTGCCGTCCATTTGGCATCCCCTGGATCACCAGTACAATACTTATAGACAAACACATGGCAAAAAAAGCTGCTAGTAAAACGGCCAACACCGAAGAAAAGCTCCGAGCTCTTTACGACCTTCAATTGGTCGATTCAAGAATCGACAAGATTCGCATGATGCGCGGCGAGCTCCCACTAGAGGTTAAAGACCTTGAGACCGAGCTAGAAACTCTTCAACAGAGAATCGATCGTTTAGAAGGCGAAGCTGGAGACCTCAACACTGAGATCAGCCACAAAAACATCTCAATTAAAGATGCCAACGCTCTGATTAAAAAATACCTCGAGCAACAAAACAATGTTCGAAACAACAGAGAGTTTGAAGCTCTTTCAAAAGAGATTGAATATCAAAACTTAGAAATTCAATTGGCTGAAAAGAGAATTCGTGAGTTCAACATTAAAATTGAACAGAAGAATGAGCTTTTAGAAGCAGCGAAAGAAAAATTCAAAGAAAGAAACAGCGACCTTGACCTAAAGAAGGGCGAGCTCAAAGGTATTCTTGAAGAAACTCGCAAAGAAGAAGAAACGTTGATGAAGAAGTCGGAAGATTTCGCTTCAAAAATTGAAGATCGTTTACTTCGTCAGTATCAACAGATTCGTCGCAACTCTGTGAACGGATTGGCAGTTGTAACTCTAGACAGAGGTGCTTCAGGAGGATCTTTCTTCGTAATCCCACCTCAACGTCAATTGGACATTCGCAATCGCAAGAAGATCATCATTAGCGAACATTGTGGTCGTATCTTGGTAGATCAAGAGTTGGCAAAAGAAGAAGAAGATAAAATTGAAAAGTTGATCTCTTAGATCAATCAATCAAATCATTTGAAATCCCGCTTTTCCTAGGAATTGCGGGATTTTTTATATCCTAAAGCCTAGGCCCAGGCTAATCTGAATGCGATTCATATTCAATCGACTCGCTTGATTTGGGGCCAAGCTCGGCTCATATAAATGGAACTCCTCTTCCACTCGATCGATGTAGGACAGACTGAAATCCCAATTCACGTAGTCTGTACGGTTTCCAAATCCAAAAGAGTACAACTGTTGCCACCCACCTGCACCTCCTTGCAATGGGTTCCCCATATTAGAGAAACCCCCTCGTAGAGCAAATGAGCTCAATCTATACTCTCCACCCAAACGAAAATTGTAAGCCCGCTGATGATTTGCTTTGATTGCATCGTTCTCGATGTCGAATACATTTTGTCCTCCATCCCAGCGCAATTTCGCCTGGCTATAATCGATGTAGTCCATGTCAACATTCACGAAAGCCCGTTTCCCAAAAACGATGGCCGTACTGGCAGTAATCTTTCCTGGAGTCGTCATTTGATAGTTAAAACTCGCGTCACCTGATTCGGCGGAATACGATTGACCAGTTACAAAACTCGACTGCATCTCAGAATACCAATAATCAGTGAGATCAAGCCATGTTGGGCTGTGATAAGCTAAGCCAAAACGTAAGGAAGGACTGGGCCTGTATATCAAACCGACATTTAAATTCACACCACTCCCAGTAGTTTCTAAAAATTCTGTGAAGCGATAATCATTTAAAAATGTGCTGGTATCTCCAGCAGGAACTCTTTCAATAAAATCAGAAGAGCGAGTGAATTGAACGCTGCGGAAATTCAGACCTGCTCCAAAATAGAACTTGTGTTCATAATTGACTGCAAAGTTAAATTGCGTTTGATCCATACGTCCGCGTTCGTCCGATTCAAAGTGCTGCACTTGGCCATAATCCGGAATGGCCGTGAAAAAAAAGTTGTTGAAGGTGTCGAGAAGAAAGGTTTGCCAAGCCAAGCTTGCTCCAAATGGATACAGACTATCAATCCCATCGACATTCGCTCCTTGGTTGTCCAAGACTTGATTGAAAAAGAAATCCAATAATGAGCTCTGATTGTTTACTCCCTCAATCTGAACGTTGCGGTTGAAATCCGACATTTTTGAAATCGATGCACCAAAAACCATATTGTTCCAGCCATTCTCATCGTCTCGTAATTTGATGAGTAAGGAAAGACTTCCAAGTCTAACATTCGAATTTCCAGTTTCACTTTTTTGTCCGTAATGCTCAGATGAGAAGTCTGTAAATTGATAGTATGGACTTATACTCAACTCGCTTTTTCCTAGAATAGCCAAACCTGCAGGGTTCACCGTCCCACCCGAAGCATCACCTCCACTCGCCCCCATTGACGAGGCCATTCCCTGGGAACGCGCCGAACCATTCGCGTGAAAAAGGCTGTAGCGAAGAACGTCTTCCCCATTTTGGCCAAAACTCAATATTGGTAGAAAGAACAGAAGTAACAGTCCTCGAATCATCGGCCTCGAGGCTTCGTTGTGGTAGAACTCCGTTTTGGAGGTGAACTGGAACCTCTTGATGGGCTTGAAGAGCGGCTGGGTGTGACTTTAGGAGCTTGAAAAACTTTAGGACTTGGAGGAGGTGCCTGAATAGACCTTGGGCTCTTTTGATTTGCTGGCTGGCTGTAGCGGGTCACCTTATTCGGACTTTGGCGACTGATCGAACTGGAAGGTTTACGCACAGATGGCTTCATCTGAACTGCATTCTGAGGACTTGAAGGATTCGAATTGTTGATGGACGAACGTGAAGTCCTCCCGTTCAAAGGCGTCCGATTGGGGCTAACATATGATCTGCTTGAGTTCGCAGCTCGTGGCACATATGATCGAACACTCGAACGCTTTCCCTCATAACGGATTTGTCTGTTCTCCGAAGTCGGAATGCTTGGGTAGCGATTGTAAAAATTGGAATACGGATGATACATCATACTTGCACCCCCGTAATAATACATCGGTCGAGGATTGTTGAATGAGTAGTAATTGGAATAAGGACTCCAGTAATAATTCTGCTGCATATTCATGCATTGCCAGTAACTCATGTATGGAGGACATCCACCATTGAAAGAGTTGCTGTAGAGTCCGGCTCCTATGGATCCAAAACCCATCTGGCTGTAAGGTTCGTAAAAAGGATCGTAGAAAAAAGCACTGCTGGCATCGTTTGGGTTGACGTAATCCATCATTCCAAATCGAAGGTTTTCAGCCTCCTCTTCATTGTAATACTCGAGGTTTTCGCCTTGACCGGAAGCAGGCTCATCACCTTGAACAAGATTTGATGGTGAGGATGCCTGAGCAGTATAAATCACCCTTGGTGTCGGTGCGTAAATGTCGTCTTCTGGAAGGTCGCCGAGATTCGAAATTGATGCGCAGGAACTGAATAGGAGCAGAATAATTAAAATGGGGAATCGGGCAATACTCATAGCATAAAATTAACAAGATTCATGCCGACAATCCTTTTAAACACCGACTAAACGAGCGGAAGGACATTCGCCATTCGTTTCAAATCTTCTTCTGAAAAATCTAGATGTGTGACAAATCTAATTTGTGTGGGACCAAATGCCACTGCCTGAATTCCTTGCTTTTCTAGTCGCATGAGCGTTTCGCTCACACTGCCATCCTTCACATTCGCAATGACAATATTTGTTTCTACCTCCTGAACACTTTCTACCCAAGAACACTCTAGCAGCAGCAGGCCCAATCCCTTCGCACGCCGATGATCTTCGCTCAAACGATTGACATTATTTTCCAAAGCATACAAACCAGCAGCGGCCAAATAGCCTGCCTGTCGCATGCCTCCACCAAATCGCTTTCGCACTCTTCGCGCCCGATGAATGAATGAGGCTTCACCAATGAGCACACTTCCAACTGGGGCACCTAAACCCTTGCTGAGGCAAATTGAAATGCTGTCGAAACATTCTCCAACATCCTTCGCCGTGTAATCAGAAACATCCAAAGCGTTGAAAATTCGCGCTCCGTCTAGATGCCGACCAACACCAACTTCTTTCCCCAACTCACTAATTCCTTGAAGGTCGAGTAGTGAATACACACTGCCTCCTCCTTTATTCATCGTATTCTCTAAACTGATTAGGGTGGAATTCGGAAAGTGAGGATCATCGGGCCTAATCGCGGCCCTAATTTGACTTGCCTTCAGCTGACCTCGTTCCCCTTCCAATAGGTTTGGCGAGACACCAGAATTCGCCATCATGCCTCCACCCTCGTACAAATAAATATGAGAAGATTTATGGCAGATCACCTCATCCCCAGGGCGCGTATGTAAGGCGATGGCAATTTGATTGGTCATGGTTCCACTCGGGCAAAACAGGCCCGCTTCCTTCCCGAAAATTTCGGCGGTGGTGTTTTCCAACTCTCGAATAGTAGGATCCTCATTGAAGACGTCATCCCCAACTTTAGCACTCATCATAGCCTGAAGCATTGCTTCAGTCGGACGAGTTACAGTATCGCTTCTTAAGTCAATCATTTCTTACGGGCAACCATTAAACCATCTCGAATGGGAAACAGAACATTCTCAACGCGAGGATCCTCTTTCACCATCTTAGAGTATTCATATAAGGTCTTCGTTTCTTGATCCATGGTCGATGGCTCATCAAGAATTTTTCCACTCCACAATACATTGTCGGCCAAAATGTAAGTCCCAGGCTTGAGTTTATCAATCACCAAATTGTAGTAGTTGATGTAGTTTTCTTTATCGGCATCAAGAAATACAATGTCCCAGTCGAAATGCAGATCTGGAATCACTTCCAATGCTTTTCCAAATCGAATGTCGATGCGTTCTCCAAACTCAGAAGCCTTCACATATTTCTCATGAATCCAAGCAAGCTCATCGTTCACATCCAGGCTCACCACTTTTCCACCTTCTTGCAAGCCTTCTGCAAAACAGTGCGCAGAGTAACCTGTATAGGTTCCCACATCTAAGACAAACTTCGGACGAATCATATGAGACAACATGCTCAAAACGCGGCCTTGTAAATGTCCAGCCAACATGCGAGGCAGCACAACTTTCGCATTCGTTTCCCGATTCAATTCTTGAAGAACCAAAGGTTCTTCTTTGGTCATTTGATGCACATAAGCATCCAATTTAGGGTCTAAAAATTCCATATAAACTAGCTGTTAAAAGCACTAACTTTCAGCCTATGAAGGTAGCACTATTCGCATTCTTTCTTTCAGTTGGCCTTACGGCATTTGCACAACGTCCGATGCTCACTCCCGAGCATCCCATTGAATTTAGCAAGAATTTCAACAACGGAAATTTCATTATTGACTATTTGATTGAAGAGCAGGCGGCCATAAACCTCTACTTAAAAAACGACAGCCTTAACCAACCTATTTACTTGTTGAAGATGAAAGCGGTTTCACAAGGTCAATATGAATTGGAAGTGAACAAATCCTTGATGAAGCCCGGAACCACATATGTGATTATGGAATGGAACGGAAAAGTGGCTGAAGCCTCCTACATCATTGAAGAAATTGAATCTTCCGACGAAGAATCGGAAGAAAATGAATAAGTAGGCTAGTTTTGCCGCCATGTTCAAAGCATCTTCCATCCAGTTGATTTTGATCCTAGTCTTGACCGCTGCCTGCAGCGGCTCAAAACATCAAGAAGTTTCTAAGAACTCTGAAGAAGAACAGCCCACGTCTGTAAAAACCGATACACCCGACCCTCTTCAGGCTGAGTCTTATTTTACACTGAGTTCTAGAGCTGGGAAGCAAAAATTCTCGAGAAGTACAGCAAGCGCGGAGGAAGTCAATGGCTCTCTGAACATCAATCTCAACCTAGAAGGAAGCAGCGCATTTCAAATCAACGGAATTCGAGGATTGAAAGAGCAAACTGGAAATGCTACTGATTTTCAAATGGTTCTTCTCAATTTTACCAGCGCTCCTCACAAGGCGCTTTCGTCTCAGAGTGAAAACAATGTAGTTGGTCGGATAATACCAAACTTTCAGGGGGGCTCAGGCGTTAGTGTGAGTGTTCAAGGAAAACTAATCAAAGCAGGCGCAGATACGCTATTCGTTGACGCCCTCATCAAGGATCTAAAAATTGAAAAGAGTGAACTCATTCCGGAATAGTCTGGCTCTCGTCTTGAGCCTCGCCACCCTCAATGTCATTGCCCAAAGCAACCTAGAGAAAGTGCTTCGTGCAACGGATGTAGAAGGCTTGCGTCGCGACGCTAAAATCAGCGACAGCCTCTTTCATCTAAAGCATGCTGAAGCGCTGCGTTTGGCTCAAATCAACAATTGGCCAATTACCTTGGAGGATGGGATCAACTTCAAAGAGCTCATGTACATCGATGAGCAGGGAATGCCTGTATATCTTGAAACGGAGAACGATAAATCCGCAATCACAATAAACACCGACGAGGTCCACCCTGGAGGTTCATCGGGCCTTAATTTAATGGGAACGGGAATGAAGGTTGCCGTTTGGGATGGAGGAGCTGTTCGAGCTACCCATCAGGAATTCGCTGGCAGTGGTCGTTTAAGTCAAATTGATGGAGCAAGTACCATCAGCAACCATGCAACTCACGTAGCAGGTACTGTAGGAGCAACTGGCTTTGTTGCCCGAGCTAAAGGAATGGCTTACGACGCTGACATCCAGGCCTACGATTGGTCCAACAACGAAAATGAAATGAGGACTGCCGGAGGAAATGGACTTTTGGTTTCAAACCACTCCTACGGTCAACCAACAGGATGGTCAGTGAGTGGAGGGAATTGGACTTGGTATGGAAATCCCAACGAAGATGCGCGCGAAGACATTGACTTTGGTCATTATGGTAATGTAGCGCGCGAGTGGGATCAAATCGCCAATCAAGCTCCTTATCATTTGATTGTAAAGTCGTCCGGAAACGATAGAGACGATGGGCCAAGTCCGGGGACTTCGCACCGAGTATGGAACGGCAGCAGCTGGGGAACTTCAACCGCCACACGAGACGATGACCCATCCTACGGGAGCGTATCCTCCTACTCCATGGCAAAGAACATATTGGTGGTAGGGGCTGTAAACGAGATCAGTAATGGATACAGTCAGCCTTCTAATGTTGTGATGTCGAACTTCTCCTGCTGGGGACCAACAGACGACGGTCGCATACGTCCGGATATAGTTTCAAAAGGTGTTTCCGTTTATTCACCTCTTGGGGGAAGCAACACACAATACGCAAGCTGGAATGGAACCTCAATGGCCTCTCCTGCTGTTACAGGCTCGTCCATTCTACTTCAAGAACGATATGAGCAAGTTCACGGAAGTGGCAACTTCATGCGCAGCTCAACATTGCGAGGACTCATCATTCACACCGCCAATGAAGCAGGAACACATCCTGGACCAGATTACAAGTTTGGTTGGGGTTTGATGAACACTAGGAAGGCTTCAGAGCTCATTGGAGACACTACAGCTCTGATTATGGAAGAACGCCTTACGTCAGGAGTTCCCATTGAAATAAAGGCAGTAAACATCCCCAATCGGGTCATTCGAGTAAGCATCGCCTGGAACGATCCTGCCGGAGCCGTTGCAGCTCGTGTATTGAAGCCAACAACGCAGGACTTAGTGCACGATCTCGACTTGCGCATCGAGCGTGAACCGGATGGCTTCGAGTTTAAGCCCTACGTCTTGAATCCTGCTTTACCTGCAGATCCAGCCACAACGGGTGATAACTTCAGAGACAACGTCGAGCAAGTTTACATTGCAAGTCCGAGTAATGGGGTTTACACATTGAAGATTGGGAATAAAGGAACCTTAAGCAGTCAACAATGGGTTTCTATCATCGTTGAAGGTTTGGCGCCGCTTCCTATTCCAGCTTTCACAATCAGCGCCAATTCCATTTGTATTGGAGACAGCGTTCAATTGTTTAACAGCAGTGAAGATGCGAGCAGTTATTCATGGGATTTTGGCGGGGCTTCTGGAAATCAGAACGACGAGAATCCGACAGTACATTTCAATGCGGCTGGATCCTACGACATCAAACTTGTTGTGAGCAACCAGAACGGTTCTGATTCACTCATCAAAACAGGCTCTGTTGTCGTTCATGGTTCACCAAGCGTTCAAATTGATCGCAGCGATTTAACCTTTTGCACCGCAAACTCACAGGCTCAAAGCATTGGAGCGAATTTTAAAGGAGGAACTTGGGATGGAGGAAGCTGGATGCCTTTCACCGACACGGTACTCTTCGTTCCCTCGTCCATGAATCTTGGTTCATATCCCCTAAGCTACGATTACACTGATTCCATTGGCTGCTCGGGGTCCGACAGCGTAGAGGTATCATTTGTCAGTTCGCCTGCCGTAGAGCTAGATAGCATGGGGCCTTATTGTAATACTTCAGCGGCCTTTAGCTTAATGACTGGCTCACCAAGTGGAGGGACTTATACCATAGACGGACTTCCAGATTCAATCTTCAACCCTGCCGTGGTTGGGGTCGGCTGGCATCAAGTTGAATACACGTACTCCGACAGCAATTCATGCTCTGGAAGTTCCTTGCAGTTTGTTGAAATTTACAATTGCGTTTCAGTTGAAGAACTGAACTCTGATGGTTTACGCATATTCCCAAACCCAAGCTCTGGAAAATTTAAACTGGAGTTTGAAGCGGAGGTAAATAAGCTCACTGTTAGAAATCATCTGGGTCAACTCATTCGTGAAAATGAATCTGTAGACTCTGGCTTCCTATTAGATTTGAGCCATGAATCCAAAGGGATTTACTTTGTAGACTTGACATTAAGCTCAGGTAAACACATTCAGAAATCAATAAGTCTTAATTAGATGCATACAGGATTAGTACACCTTCACAGAACCTTGGCATATGTAGCTCTGGTTCTCTTAATTGTCTCGGGAATTAAATTTCTAATGGCGGCTCGCGCCAAGAAAGAATTCACCGAAGGTGATCGCAAACTTTCCCTTTACACTTTGATCTCAGTCCATCTTCAATTGGTTATTGGCTTTGTCATCTATTTCACTGGACTGTCCTTCAGTCAGCTTAAAGACTTTGGAGCTGCAATGTCAGACTCAAGCGTTCGGTTTCAAGTATTGGAACATCCCTTAACAATGATCATAGGTGTTGTACTTATTACCATTGGATACTCTAGCGCGAAACGCGCTGAGGGAACTGCCAAGTACAGCAAATTGAGCAGGTTCTACCTGATTGGCTTGGTTCTTATTCTACTTCGCGTTCCATGGGATAAGCTCTTTTAAAGCTAAAGCATCCTTCTGATTTATACGCAGAGTCAGGAATGAAAGACCTTCGTCTTTTACATTCTGTTATTCTTTCTTGAAAAGTTTACTAAACAGGTCTATTCGCCAGCGATCTTTTTCGCGTCGGTAACGGAGATGGTCTTGCCTTCGTATTCACCAACCATGAAGGCATCTTTAAGTCCTTCGGAACGGACTTTCGTGAGTAGCCCTTGAGCTTCTTGTGTGCTGCCAAAGCTTCCTACAAAGTATCGAATTCCTCCGTTGTCTGTATTCTCGGAAGTTACATTTCCATAGTTGATGAACTTCGCAACAAGTTCATTTGGAATCGTTTTACTGAATGAACCCACTTGTATTTTAAATCGGACTTTATTCTTATCCGCATTTTCAGCATCGACTTTATAATAGCCTGGCTTCGCGCTTGACTTCACTCCACCACTTGGAAGCCCTGAAGCACCCTTTGTGGCGAATGCCTTTATAAGTACAGAGCCAAAGCCCATTCCTATCAATTGTTGTTTCGCTTGCGCAGCTTCCTCATAGTTGTTGTACAAACCGTGATAAACCCTTGTTAGTCCATCAGATGTTTTAATCGGGATAATTTTTCCAACAGATTTGTAGGCATTTAAATCAGGTTTTTTCGAGAAGGCCCCCATTTGAATCCGATATATCACCCCTTCAACCTGTTGAATATCTTTTGCAGAAGCAGCACCCACAAACATTCCAACCTCTTTTGCTTGAACCAACTTTCCAGCTGGGGTCTTTGCAATAATCGCGGTCGTAGGAACTCCTTTGCTCTTTAGGTCTTGCTGTTTGGCTACTGCATCCTCAATATTGTCATAGTCACCAACCGCCAATACAGACTTCTCTCCATCTGCCAAGGATTCAACTTTTCTAGTTCCAAGAACCTCGTCCGCTTCGGATGGGGTTAAACCGGCAGTTTCATCATCAACTTGAACAGCAAAAGTTCCCTTTCTTCTTAGGAGCTGTGTAGGTTTTTGTGTAGCATATAGTGTGTCCTCAATTGGCGAGAAGGTTCCTGAAGAGTCAACATAGCGCAAATAAATTGCCGCAAGAGCATCGTCTGTAAGTCCTATTCCTACCGTATCAACAAACATGCTGTCTGGCGTTGTAAGCTCCTGGTCACGGAAGTTCGCAATTCCGTCCGCGTCACCATCCAATGGACAGCCAACTGAATCAACCTCAACACCTTCAGGCGTATTGGGGCAGTCATCCAAAATATCGGCTATCCCATCACCATCTCTATCTTCTTTCTCCATTGCAATGAGGTCCTTAACTTCATCATCCTGAGTAAGATCCGCTCTACTAGAAAGGTTGTAGGCCAGACTAAATGTTGAGAAGAGGAATCGATCTTTTGCTTTGTCTCCCTGACGAACACCTGTACCACTTGAACTGATTCCGTCGAGTTGATCGGTAAAGGTGAAGTACATAGCGGAGCCTAGGCGGAATTGCACTTGATCAGTCAGGTCTAGGTTGATGGCCAATCCAACTGGTATGGCAAAAGTGCGTTCTGCGTAATTCCCAAGTCCATCCAAATTGGATTCTCGAATGTCGGTCTCATAAATGTAATCTCTTGAAATTCGAACGGATCGGCTATCCAACTCTGAGCCTTGAGGAATGTTTCGAATGGTTCCATCAGACCAATAATTGTAATTGGTTCCTGCTTCATTTTTCAAATCTGTTTTACTCAAAAACTCCATAGCATGAAATCCCACCATCAAGGTTGGAAACTGAACTCTGCCGGTAGGCATGAGATGCGAGAAGTTGTAGGAAAACTCAAAACCACCAGAAGTAATGCTCGACTTAAAATTCAAATTGCGTTCTAGAGAGCGCTCGTTGGCCACCAATGTTCCTCTTAGAACATGAAAGCTGACCATAAAAGATTCTTGAATTGGGAAGCTCACCTTGAAATCGTAGCCCATATTGGAAACCAACGCTTTTGACGACTTCTCGCTTTTGGAAAGCTCACCATAGTAACTCATCAATCCGATCCCAGGGGCGATGATTGGCCTAAACTGACTGGCTTTTTCTTTTTCTTCCTCCCCAGCTGATTTCTCTACTGCTGGAGTCCGCTCTTCCTCATACAAGTCTACTTCTTCGAACTCTTCCTCGGCAGCCGCCCCCTCCTCATCGTTGAAGTCTTCAACTGGAGCGTTCGGTGTGAATTCAGGAATGGCCTCTTCTGTAGCCGCACTGTCTGTTTGGGAGTACAAATCAACCGGGCTCATTGCTATGCAAAGCAGCAACAGAACCCCAAGGAGAACTCTAAAAAACTTAATAGAACCTTGCTTCGGTTTCATTTTAGGAAAATTCCTTCGTAAAGCAGTCTTTCAAAAGTACGAAATTTAGAAGAGGTCTTTGGCTCAGCCGTTTATCTAACGGAACCACTTCTGCTTGGTGATCATCAAAGCTTCTTGAACCGTAATTCGATCTCCTGCATTATACGCCGTTACAAAGGGGCCGTCGAAATTGTGTCCGGCCGAATTGATTTGATTCCGTTGGTCTCTTGCGGAGCGATACATATCGAACTTGCCCATGGTGTACTTCACCCAGCCTTGGTGATTTTCGATGATAAAATCATCCGTATAACTGTGTCGAGATTTGAAGTAAGCTGCGTTTACCAAATTTTTTCCGGCAGCAATTTGAACTCTGTAGAAAATCCCCTTTTGGGGACTTGGAACCGAAGTTGACATTGTATTTGCAGCAGCTGTGGTCTGCATTTCTTCTTCAATACTTTCCTCAGGCCGAACCATCATCCCCTCATCGATTTTCATGTCGAGCTTGGAAAGCAATCCTTCCTCAATTTTCACTCCTTGTGTGATTTCTTCTACCGACTCTTCTTCAACTACTTCTTCTTTTTGAACCACTTCAGCTGTCTCTTTCTTCGGCGTTTCCTCAATAACTTTATCCTGAACCGGAGCAGAGGCCAATTCTTCTTTTTCCTCGACGGTTGCTTCGCGAACCTGAAGTTTCACTCCACCGATCAATAAGTCCTCAGGTAGTTCAGGTGCAGTTTCCTCAGCCAATACTAGTTCTCCCGAACTCATGATATCAACCTTTCTTGTTTCGTTATCTTCAAGAAAAGAATACTCGCCACGGATGCTCGAAACATCTTGACTTGTGGCTTCGGCCAGATTCAATTCATAGGATACTTTGAGACTTCCATCCATTGGCGTACCCAACCAAACGTATTTCACTTTTCCTCTTAAGTAAGAGAAAGCAGCATTCTCACTAAAAACGTCAGACACCACAGCTCCCTTTGGAACAAATTCTTCAATCTTCGAAAAACCTTCTATTCCCTGCTTTTCAATCACAATGTCAACCACATATTGATTCTCGGAAGTCTGCCGTAAACTTCTGGTAGCGTTTGCCTTTGCAGGAACAACTACAATTTCTTCTGCCGCTGCTCCAGAGCCAACTTTCACAATCTTCGGCATGATGGCAGAGCTCTTCTTCTCGTTGTCAATCAAATATGAAAACTTACCTCCTATGGAAAGGTCCGAGGGGGTGCCTTCGCGGGCAATGAGTTTGTACGAGAGAACGAACTGACCTTCTTCTGGCAAGGAAAGCCACAAGATCTTCATAACTCCATCCGAGTAAGTAAAGGTTCCCGATTGAGTTTCGATGGGCTCAATTTCGACGTTCTTATCAAATCGAGCTTCGAATTTACCAAAGCCCAATACGTTGCTGCCTTTATTGAATATTAAGTCTACCTGAACCTCTTGGTTCAGCTCAATTTGATCGGGAGCATTGAGGGTGATGCTGACTTCGTCGCCATCGAACACTGAAAGAAAAAAGACCGGAAAAAAAGAAAAGAGTGCGAGTATAGCCTTGTACATGCGATGTTTTTGCGAACGCTAACAAATCTATCGCATGGCACCCCCTTCTTTTGAGTTGACAATTTGCTTTTGCCAACACGATTTTGTTAACAGGCTAGAAATTCGGCCTCAACAGATACTTCGAATAAAATGCATTGATCTCCTGAGTTGCTTCTTCCGCAGTATCTACCAATTTGAACAAGTTCAAATCTGGAGCGCTGATGTTCCCTTCTTTAAGCATGACGTTTTTGACCCAATCCAATAGGCCTCCCCAATAGGATTTGCCTACAAGAACTACGGGAAATCTTCCAATTTTATTGGTCTGAATCAAGGTCATCGCCTCAAAAAACTCATCTAAGGTTCCAAATCCTCCTGGCAGCACCACAAATCCTTGGGCATACTTAGTAAACATGAGTTTTCTGACGAAGAAATAATCAAAATCAATGATTTTATCGCGGTCGATGTATGGATTTGAGGACTGTTCATGAGGTAAGTCAATGTTTAAACCTACTGAAATACCACCTCCGCGATGAGCACCTTTATTCGCGGCCTCCATTATGCCTGGGCCACCTCCTGTAATCACGCCATATCCATCTTGCGTCAGACGAAAAGCAATGTCTTCTGCCAACAGATATGAGGGATTGTCCGCCGAGGTTCTGGCCGATCCAAAAATGGAGACGCAAGGCCCTATTTTCCCTAGCTTGTCAAAGCCCTCAACAAATTCAGCCATCACTTTAAAAATCTGCCAGCTGTCCGTTGTCTTTATTTCATTCCAATCGCGTTGCTTAAAAGCCTTCCTGATTTTATCTTCTTCTTGTCCTTTCATAGTAAGTGTGTATAAGCTCGTTCACCTTAATACGTTGTAATTGCCTAAGTGGTATATTTGGCAGCCTTCAACAAAGCAAACAATTGTATAAATCCTTTCAATTCATTCTTCTCATATCCCTCGCCTTCGTGAATGCTTCGTGCAATCTCTTCGGCGAGAAATGTAAGGCTGGTGAAGGCGATCCCTTTGAACAAGTTCGGAGCTATGAGACTATAAACTCCATCGACTTCAGCATTCCCGTCACCCTAAATCTAGTGCATAATCCAAACATCGGAAATTCTAAGGTCACGATTGTTGCACAGGAAAACACCTACAACAACATCTTCACCAAGGTAGACAATCATCAATTAACGATTGAGTTCATCGGCTGCCTTGAAGGACATGGTGAAATCATCATCTATGTGGAGTCTTCCGACATCCGTGAAGTCATTGCAAATTCACCGAGCAGAATTGTGTCTGAAAACGCCATTGAACTTGATTCATTTCGCCTGGAAGTAAATCAGTCTTCCAACGTCGACCTCTTTTTCGTCGGACACCACATTCAGGCAGACCTCAACGGTTCTGGCAATGTTGCCCTGAAAGGTGGCTCAGATTATTTGAATCTCAATGTGAACTCGAATATGGAAGTCAATACTTACGGACTGCTTTCGGACACCACCTATCTTCAAACCACAAGCAACAAAGACATAAGTGTGTTCGCTTTCAATATTTTGGAAGCCGAAATCAATGGCACTGGAGACGTTTATTACAAAGAGAATCCTGAAACTGTAAGCAGCGGAAGCGGCAGTGGAATATTGATCGAAGACATCTAATGGAAAATTTTTCTGGAAAAGAGTTCAAACTTGGAATCTTAGGAGGCGGGCAACTTGGCCGAATGATGATTCGCGAGGCCATCAAATTCAACATCAGCACCTCTGTACTGGACCCCAATCCTGCTGCACCTTGTGCTGAAATCGCCTCAGAATTTGTGGTGGGTGATTTCCGTGATTACGAGAGCGTTTTGAAATTCGGACGCGGGATGAATGTAGTCACCATCGAAATCGAAGACGTTTCTGTAGAAGCTCTTAAAGTACTTCAGTCGGAAGGGGTGAAAGTATTCCCCGACCCGAAGGTGATTGAGCTCATTCAAGATAAAGGAACTCAAAAGCAGTTCTACCGCCTTCACGGAATACCTACCTCTGAATTTCAGCTGGTTGAAGATTTTCAAGAAGACACTTGGCCCCTGCCCTTCGTTCAGAAGATGCGACGAGGCGGATACGATGGACGTGGTGTACAAGTATTGAGATCGGCAAGCGACTTCTCAAAAAAACTTCCTGGCCCGAGCTTATTAGAACGATTGGTCGACATAGAAAAAGAAATTTCGGTCATTGTTGCTCGAAACGAATCTGGTGAAACCGTTGCCTACCCAACGGTAGAGCTCGATTTTCATCCAGTAGCAAACCTTGTTGAATTCCTCATTTGTCCTGCCGATATTTCAAAAGATTTGGAACAAGAAGCCGAGGATTTAGCAATGCGCTTGGCACAAGAACTCAATCTTGTCGGTATTCTAGCGGTAGAAATGTTCATCGACAAATCGGGAAACATCTTGGTGAACGAAATCGCTCCGAGAACGCACAACTCCGGCCACCAAAGCATCGAAGGAAACTTGACCTCTCAATTTGAGCAACAGCTCAGAGCTGTCTGTGGAATGCCTCTTGGGTCAACAGCAATTGTACAACCCTCCGTAATGTTGAACCTTCTTGGTGATGCAAACTCAGAAGGTGAAGCAGTTTATGAAGGCCTTGAAGAAACCTTAAGGATTCCTGGAGTGTACCCGCATCTGTACGGGAAAAAGGACACCAAAGCTTTTCGAAAAATGGGACACGTAACCGTCTTGAATCCCGACTTAAAGCAAGCCCTTGGCTACGCCCGTCAGATCAAATCGACTTTGAAAGTAGTTGGCAGGCAAGACTAGCCAAGTAACAATTCTTCTTAAGTTTTTTGCTTTTTCTTCTTCGCAGCAGGAAAAAGAACGTTGTTGAGAATCAAACGATACCCTGGAGAGTTGGGATGAAGATTGAGATCCGTTGGAGGATCCCCAACGAAGTGTTGGTAGTCCTCTGGATCATGACCTCCGTAAAAAGTGAATTGCCCTTTTCCGAATTTTCCATGAAGGTATTTCACAGAGCTTAAGGACTTATTCTCTCCTAGCACAAGAATCTCAGGTTTTACAAATTTCTTATCGTAGGCTGTTGTTTGCCCCATAAAACCTTTAATTACTCGCGTGTGATTCTGGGTGAGCATACTTGGAACAGGATCCCATTTCGCCGAGTACTCAAATAGAGTAAACAGATCCATTTGCTGTGGCGTTCTAGAATGAACTGGCGTTGCGTCGATGCTGGAAAATTCATATTGCATTGGATTCTTCGTGAGAACGAAGTCTTTGAAGGCAAAAGTTTTTTGAAAGTCGAGCTTCGATTGGGCAGTTGGGTCTGCAGAATCGCCATCGTACATGCGTTCACAAATATCAACTCCCTCTGCAGCCAGAGCGATGTCGTAACTGTCGGTTCCTGAACACATAGCAAAGAGGAAACCACCTCCAGCTGTATAGTCGCGGATGTTGAGCCCTACACCCAATTTTAGCTCAGAGACCTTAGCAAAACCCAATTGCTGAGCGGCCTCCTCTGAACTTTGAACTTGAGCGCGGTACCAATCCGCATTTCGATAGGCAGCGTAGAAGCGACCGTACTGACCAGTGAAATCTTCGTGGTGCAAATGCAACCAATCGTAGAGATGCAAATCGCCGCGAATGATTTCCTCATCGTAGATGACTGTGTATGGTATCTCAGCGTAAGTCAGCACGAGAGTTACAGCATCGTCCCAAGGTTGTTTGCCCTTCGGTGAATAGACCGCAATTTTAGGCGCCTTCTCCAATTTCACCGCATCCATATTTACCTCTGGATTCGCAATTTCTTGAAGAATGCTAGAAGCTCGAGCATCCGGAATGATCGAATAGCTCACTCCTCGAATTAGGCATTCGTCTTCGATGGCTTTGTAATGATCGGTCATAAAACTACCGCCTCGGTAGTTCAACAACCATTGAACATCTACTGCTTGTTCTAAACTCCAAAACGCAATCCCATAAGCCTTCAAATGATTTGCTTGAGACTCATCCATCTGAATGAGAATCTTCGAGGCATGACTGGTCAGCGTAGTGAAAAAGAGTACAGAAATGAGGATTATTAAGCGCATGTATTTCACAACGCAAGATAAGCAATTAAGGTGCCTAAGCTTTAGAACGGATTGTCGTCATCCTCTGGATAAGCGTCCAAATCGTCCATTCGAGAACTGCGAATGACATTGTTATTGTCTGGATCAAAATCCTGGTTGGTTGGCATCTGACCAAAGCCATAATCTTCCACTCGGTCGAGGTCGGCAAATTTGGCAAGGTTCGAAATGAACTTCAAGTAAACGGTTCCAAGGGCTCCGTTTCTGTGCTTTGCGATGATCAACTCAGCCATACCGGCGGTAGACATTCCCTCTTCGTTCTCCGTGATTTGGTAATACTCCGGACGGTAGATGAAGGTTACCATATCGGCATCTTGCTCAATCGCACCCGATTCCCTCAAATCCGAAAGTTGTGGTCGTTTTTCCCCAGTTCTGGTTTCAACAGAACGGTTTAGCTGAGAGAGTGCAATGATTGGAATTTCCAATTCTTTAGCTATGCTCTTGATGCTCCTTGAAATGGTCGAAATTTCTTGTTCACGATTTCCTTTGCCGTCGCCACCTACCGTCATCAGTTGGAGGTAATCGATGATGACCATCTCAATGTTGTGCTGTTGCTTCAGCCTTCTGCATTTCGCGCGAAGTTCAAAAACTGAAAGACCGGGAGTGTCGTCAATAAAAAGCGGAGCTTCACTCAGGCGACCAATTTTAGAATGCAATTGCTCCCATTCAAATTTCTCGAGTTTCCCACGTTTGAGCTTATCGGCCGAAAGTTCCGTTTCACTTGCAATAAGCCTGTTAACCAACTGAATCGACGACATCTCCAAAGAGAAGACTGCCACAGCACGACCGAATTCAACTGCCGCGTTCCTCGCCATTGAGAGAACGAAAGCCGTTTTCCCCATACCAGGACGAGCGGCAAGGATGATGAGATCCGAAGGTTGCCATCCGGCGGTAAGCTTGTCCAATTCTGCAAAGCCCGTTTCCATTCCCGTCACCCCAGAACCCTTTGAAGCAGCATCTTCAATGTTCTGAACGGCACTGTGAATGAGGTTTTCAATCTTATCGAAACTCTTTCGGATGTTTCCTTCAGCAACACCAAAAAGATTCTGCTCTGTTCTATCTAGAAGTTCAAAAACATCTGTGGTGTCCTCGTAGGCATCGCGAATGGTTTCCGTAGAAATGCGAATCAATTCCCGAAGAATGTGCTTTTGAGAAATGATGCGACCGTGAAACTCGACGTTCGCGGCTGATGCTACACGGTTGGTGAGGTGCGCAATGAATTGAGGTCCTCCAACAAAATCCAACTGACCTCGCTTGATCAACTCTTGATTGACCGTGAGGATATCAATTGGTTCGGAGTTTTGGAAAAGCGACTGAATCGCTTCGAAGATTTTTTGATGAGATTCCTTGTAAAAACTATCCGCGCTAAGAACATCGATGATGTCATTTACCGCATCTTGGTCGAGCATCAAGGCACCCAAAACAGCCTCCTCCAATTCTACAGCCTGAGGGATCACCCGGCCGATTTCCATCGAGTCAGATCCGCCAATTTTCTTTAGGCGAGATTGGGGCTTTTTATCGTATGGTTTCTTGATTTCGTCCATGGAGCAAAGGTGTGATTAAAGGTCGTCAAAAGAGTGCACCTTTGCCACTTAGTTCCCACATCTTTTGAATAGAGCTTATTCACAATTGTTCATTCGGTGTTCCTGTGACAAGTCTAAATTTTCTGCGAAAAATGAATTTGATTGATCAGCAAATCGAGGCTTCTTGGGCAGAGGTTTTGAAAGATGATTTTCAAACAGACAGCTTCGGGAAATTGGGTTCTTTTCTAGAAGAAGAAAATAGACGATTTTCCGTTTACCCTCCGATGAATTCGATGTTTCAAGCCTTCAATCTCTGTCCTTTCTCAGAAGTTAAAGTGGTAATTCTTGGACAAGATCCTTACCACGGCGAAGGCCAGGCACATGGATTGGCTTTTTCGGTTCCAGAAGGAATTAAAGCACCTCCATCTTTGAAGAACATTTTTAAGGAATTGAAATCGGATCTCAACTTGGAGATTCCCCTAAATGGCAATCTCAGTTCATGGGCCAAGCAAGGTGTGCTTCTGCTCAACGCGACCTTAAGCGTTCGGAAATCTGAAGCTGGGTCACATCAGAAAAAAGGTTGGGAGGAGTTTACGAATTCCGTAATTCGAAAATTGAATGAAGGAAGAGAAGGCATCATATTCCTACTCTGGGGCAAATTCGCGCAAGAAAAAGCATCCATCATTGATGCCAGCAAACACTTCATTTTAGAAGCTCCACATCCTTCACCATTTTCTGCCCATCGAGGTTTCCTTGGATGCAAACATTTCTCAAAGACAAATGTCCTTTTGGAGAAAGCAGGTAAGAATAAGATCGATTGGCAGCTGTGAGATTCCTTTTGACATCCATATTCTGGCTCTTCAGTCTGTCGCTTTTTTCTCAAGACTATTTGCTTGAATTGAAAAACCTCAGTTCCGAATTAAACCTAAATGAACTCGTCAATGTCGAAACTGCCACCGATAGCAATTCGGCCTTAAAAACTCAGCAAGAACTCATTTCGATTCTGCAGTCGGAGGGATATCTTGAAGCTAGGTCTACCTTAGAGGTCGATAGCCCCGTCATTCAACTCCAAGTTGAATTGGGACCTCAATACATCTGGTCTAAACTCAGTCGGGGTAATGTAGAACCAGAAGCACTTCGAGCCCTAGGATACAAACTCGACCTCCGCACCAAAAAAGCCGTGAACGTTCGTGAAATACGGAAACTTCGAGAAGCCGTTTTGCGCTACTATGAAAACCGCGGTTATCCTTTTGCAGGTGTTTATTACGACAGTCTTTCGATGGATGGAAATCTCGTCTCAGCCAGTATGATGGTCGACTTAAATCAATACATCACCATCGACAGCCTCGTGATTGTAGGCGCAGAAAAGGTGAAGCCCAGCTACCTCTACAACTCGCTAAATATTTTTCCAGGAAAAGCCTACAGCGAAGAGAAGTTTGTTCAAAGCCCTGCCCGATTGAGCGAAATCCCTTTTGTGAAGCAGCTTAAAAAGCCTGAGGTTTTGTTCTCCAAAGAAGGAGCTCAAGTATTTCTCTATCTCGAGGATAAAAAAGCCAACGACATTCAAGGAATTGTTGGCTTTCTTCCGAACGCACAAACAGGTAAAATCACCCTCAGTGGTGATGTAAAGCTCAAACTCATGAACGCTTTGGGACAAGGGGAATACTTCAATATGAACTGGAGGAAACTTCAAGAGAACACTCAAGATTTGAAGGTTGAAGCCACCTATCCTTACCTCTTCAACACCTCTTTTGGGCTAGAGGGAAAAGTCTTTCTCTACCGCCGCGACACCCTTTTCAACACCTTCGAACGGAGCGTAGGCGCCAATTATCGCTTGAGTCAATACCATTCGGTAGTGGTTAAACTTGGTGCCATCAACAACAACATTCTCAGCACTTATGGACTGCAAAATGCCAGTAGTTTACCTGAATATGCAGACGTTCAAACCAGTCAGTACAGCCTTGGATATAAAGGGCTTAAGCTCGACTATCGATACAACCCACGCAGTGGACGCGACATTGCTCTAGAATTCGGTGCGGGAAACAGAAGAATCCAGCAAAATCCAGACATCAACCCAGAGTTGTACGACAGTCTGCAATTGAGGTCATCTCAATATCGCATTCAGCTTCAAGCCGATCGCTATTTTGCCCTTTTCAAGAGAAGTAGTTTTAAAACTGGAATTAATGGAGGGAGTATTTTGGGTGAAGAGGTTTTCCAAAATGAACTATACAGACTTGGGGGCATTCAAAACCTTCGTGGCTTCGACATTGAATCCATTCGTGCAAGCACATATGGGATTCTTACCTTGGAATACCGCTACATTCTTGAACGAAACAGTCATCTCTCTCTCTTCTCCGATATGGCTTACATCGAGTCGAAAGCCTTAGACCTCATTTCTTATGATCGAGCCATAGGTGTTGGGGCTGGTTTCACCTTCGATACAAAGTCTGGAATATTTAGTTTGAGTTATGCATTGGGCAGTCAGAGAGGAAGCCCAATGCAATTCAGAAGTTCGAAGCTTCACTTCGGTTTTGTGAGCATCTTTTAATTAATTTCATCCAACTCCCAGATATGCTCGAAATAGCCGTTACCATATTGATTCTCGTCCAGTTAGGAGTTGTGCTCTTCTTTATTTTCAGGAAGAGTTCAGAGCCCAAGGAGGATGGCCTAGCATCTTTTGAATCGGAGCGAGGAGAATTGAAGGGCAAGCTCAGTGTAGCAGAAGAGCATCTAAAGGCGCGAGAGAAAGAACTGGAAGACTTGCATTCGGAGCTTAATAAACTCACTGCAGAAAAAGCGACCAGCGATCAGGTTGCATCGAATCTTCAAGGAAAATTAGATGACCAGAAAAAGGATTTCTTGGAAATGCGCGAGCAGCTTACGCAAGAATTTAAAGTTCTCGCCAACCAAGTATTGAAGGAGAACTCAGAGCAGTTCAGCAAAGCGAACAACGAACGCATCGCAGGAATTCTTGATCCGATCAAAGACCAATTCTCAAAATTCGAGAAGAAAGTAACCGACAATACCAACGACCAAAAAGAATGGCGCGGACAGTTGAAGGAGCAGATTGACGGGTTACGAAACTTGAACGAAAAGCTGAGCGGAGATGCTCAGAACCTTGCCAAAGCCTTGAAGGGCGATTCGAAGATGCAAGGCGGCTGGGGTGAGAAAATCTTGGAACGAGTGCTTGAAAACAGTGGCTTGGAAAAAGGACGAGAGTACAAAACCCAGTTCAGCGATCTCAACGAGCATGGGCAAATAGTGAGGCCCGACGTGGTTGTATTCTTACCCGACGAAAAACATTTGATTATTGACTCCAAGGTTTCCTTGACAGCCTATATGGATTATGTCAACGACGAAGAGGAAGAAAATCGCGCTACTCATGTGCGAAACCACCTCATCTCCTTCAAGAATCATATTACTGGTTTGAGCGCAAAGAGCTACGCCAGTGCCAAGAAGTTAGACACTCCTGACTTTGTGATGCTCTTTGTTTATTCTGAAGCCGCCTTTGCGCTGGCCTTGGAAAACGATGAGCAACTGTTTGAATATGCCTGGGATAAGCGCATTGTAATCGTTTCTCCGACTACACTGATGGCAACCCTGCGCACGATTGCCTCGATTTGGAAGTACGAGAAACAAAATCGAAACGTACAAGAGATTTCTAAGCTTGCGAACTCATTGATTGCCAAGTTCAGGAATTTCATGAAGAATTTTGATCGCATTGAACAGCAACTTGAGAAGTCAATGGATTCCTATGCTGAGGCAAGAAAGCAATTGAGCTTGGGAAATGGAAACGTACTTCGCACACTGGATAAGATTCGCGACAAAAGTGGAGACACAACAAAGCTTCTTCCCGATGGTTTTGATGAGGAGATGGCCAAGGCTGAAGAAGAAGGGGGAGATGTAAAGCGTTTGGAAGATGAGAGCTAGTTGGATTCTTCTAACAAGTCTCATCCTACTCTCGGCATGTTCGGACACATTTCGATCGACCAATAACTTAGCATACCTGTACAAGAAGGAAAAGACTTCCCTTCATCCGAATTTCAAGATTTACCACAAGAACGACAGCATCAGCGAGCTTCACTTCTCCATGCACAGCGAGGAACTCTTGTACGTACGGAACCCTTCCAACAATACATTTACTGCCCGAGTTGGCTTGAGCTACAAGTTGTTTACTTCCTATCAGTCGAATGAATTGGTGGATAGCGCTGCGGTTGTACTTCGCGACGAAAACCCCAAGCAAGTCGAGAAATACATTCAAGGAAAGCTTGACATTAAGATTCCACGAGGGAAATTCATCTTAAAACTGAGCACCACGGATTTGAACAAAAACCGTCTTGAACACAACTTCTTGGAAGTAGACAAGATTGACCAAATGTCGGATCAGAACTTTCTCGTTCGAGATGCTGAAACGAAGCGCGTTCTTTATACAGCCTTTGTTAGCATTGGGCAGAAGCTAGTGATCGAATACAACAAGAAGAGCATTGACCAACTGCAAGGCTCCTATTACGATCGCATTTTTCAAATGCCGCCTCCTCCCTTCGCCTCATACAATCAGCAATCCTTTGATTATACCAGCGACAGCAGTTTCGTGTATACTATCGGCGAAACCTTTGAAGTTCCACGTTCTGGCTTCTACCATTTCAGTCCTAGTACTCAGCGAAAAGCTGGACTATCGCTCTTCCAATTTACTGAGCTCTTCCCCTACTTGAAAACCATTGAAGATTTGCTCTATCCCATGCGCTTCATTATGAGTCGGAAAGACTTTGAGTTTCTATACAAAGCAGGGAACCAAAGAGCTTCGGTAGAGACTTTTTGGACTGAGGCATCCGGCAATAGAACGAAAGCAAGATCTTTAATCGAGCAATATTACAGTCGCGTTGAAAATGCCAATTACCATTTCAGTAGTCACCTTGAAGGCTGGAAAACCGATCGGGGCATGATCTATTTGATTTTTGGTCAACCAAACATTATTTATCGAACCGGCGGAAGCGAAACATGGATTTATGGGGTGAAAAGCAACCAACTTTCTCTCAACTTTGTATTTGTGAAATTGATCAATCCTTTCACCGACAATCACTTCGTCTTAAACCGCTCACCCATTTACAAAAACCCGTGGTATCGTGCGGTAGATGAATGGAGAGCAGGAAGAGCGTACAACCTATAATACATCCACAGTGAGCAAACGCATTTACGGAATCCGAACCATTTTAGAGGCCATCACTTCCGATACGGAAATTGAAAAAATTTACCTACTCAAAGGTCTAAAGAACGAATTGAGTGTGGAATTGCTCGAAGCTGCTCGCAACCTGAACATCCCTCTGGTTCGCGTACCAAAGGAGAAGATGAGCAGTTTGGGTGATAAGAACCATCAAGGTGCTTTGGCTTTTGTGTCGCGAATTCCGTACTACAACTTCGAAGAAGAAATCGTTAAGGGCATTGAAACCGGCGAGCGCTTGCTTGTGTTGGCTCTAGATGGCATTACCGACGTTAGGAACTTTGGCGCCATTGCAAGAAGCGCAGAATGCTTTGGAGTAGACTTAATTGTTGTTCCTGCAAAAGGAAGCGCTGCGGTGAATGAGGATGCCATCAAAACCTCTGCTGGTGCCTTGTTCAAGATAAAGCTGTGCAGAGCTGGCGATTTGTACAAGGCCTTGGAATACATGAAAAACTCCGGGCTTCAATTGGTCGCTTGCACTGAAAAAGGAAACCTCGATTACACCGAAATAGATTGGTCGCTTTCGAGTGTGCTAATCATGGGCTCAGAAGATCAGGGAGTAAGCCCTCAAGTACTTAAAATCTCTACGCATCTGGCTCAAATCCCTATGAAAGGTGAGATTGCCTCATTAAATGTTTCCGTCGCTGCGGGAATCATGTTGGCCCAAGCAGCCCGTTAAAAATTCTTGGAGCAAAAAAAAGCCCCTTCACTTTCGTGAAAGGGCTTTCTCCTTGTTCAAAAATCTTATTCAACCATCATGCGAATGCTGTGCTCGAATCCTTCACCACGAAGGTTCACGAGGTAAACACCTTTTGCATGTGTGCTCAAATCGAAGTTGAAGCTTTCAGCTCCTTGAGTTTGAATTTCTTTAGAAAGAATTTTCTCACCCAATACGCTAGTCACTTCAAGCGTGTACTCCCCTGCTCTTTCTACAGCAAGCGTAAAGCTTCCTGAGTTCGGGTTAGGGAACAAGTTCAAACCATCAGCTTCTAAAGCCTCATTCACTCCTAGTGGAATCAATACAGAGTTTGAGAACTCAGACTCACAGCTGGTAACTGGGTCAATGACCTTTGCAGTTACAGAGCTTCCCGCTGCAGATGTAGATGGGATGTAGTTCTGTGCTGTTTGACCTGAAATGGCGTTTCCATTCACGTACCATTGGATGTTAGATGCCACACTTGATGTGAAGACACCTGAAGCCAAGGTAATGGTAGGAGCCGCTGGCTTAGCATTGATTGTAACTGATACTGTATCAGACAATGCTAGGTCACCACACTTATTGTAAGCTGTGAAGTAGTAATCTCCACTTTGAGATGGCTGCGTCAATGGAATGTTCATTGCGTCTAGACCATTGATCCAAAGAATTGAGTCAACGTTGGTCGTTGCAGACAATGATACCAAACCACCTTCACAAATCTCAACTGCGCCAACCGCAGTAACAGCAGCAGTTGGAGTAGGCTCAACTTGAACGTTGATGCTTGTAATATCACTGAATCCACAAGCGCTTACAGTAACGTTGTAAGTTCCTGTAGCAGAAACGCTCAATGACCTGCTTGCACCTAATGTTGTAGATCCGTCATCCCATGAGTAAACCGCATTGCTGATGTCGTTTGCTGTAACTACCGTGTTTCCACCAGGACAGATGAACGGGTCACCTGTAATGCTGGCAGTAACACCAGTGATGGTTCCGATGCTGATTGAATCAACAGTATTGTCACCAACGCAGTTTGTTACAGTTACAGTGTATGTTCCTGGGCCAACACCTTCGAAAGTATTGCTAGTAGTAAAACCTGTACCCCAGTTGTATCCACCACTTCCACCGGTAAGTGCACCTGCGGCAGTAATAGTTACTGTATCTCCAACACAAACTTCAGAATAGCCAGCACCCAAAGTAAAGTTTGGACCTGCACCAGCTCCAGGAGCTGGAGGAAGAACTTCAAAGTCAAGAGTTTCTACTCCACAAGCAGTAGTAACATCAACAGTATAGTTTCCAGTGTTCACTAGATCAACGCTCTGACCAGTTCCGATGCTTGCACCTCCACTGTTTTTCCAGTCCCAAGCTGTTCCACAAATTGCAGAAACAGAAAGAGTATCACCTGGACATAAGTCCTCGATACCATCGATTGAGATTGGACAGCTAAAGGCTGTAGAAGACATGCTTGAAGTTGTGATGTCGGTATAAACAATTTCGTTTGTTCCATCAGGATCTTCATCACCACGAACTGCTAGTCCTGGAGAAACGTCTTCTTGGTAAATCAGACGTAATCTAGAGTCAACATCCCGGGCAACCGCTGGGAAAACACACTCCTCAAATCCAACACCGTTGTTGGTGAGATCGGTTGGCTGATACCAAGTACATCCACCGTCATCGGTTTTCATACCATAAATGTGACGGTAGTTTTGAGTTCCGTCGTTTAAAGTCTCCATGTGAGCTGAATACGACAGGTATACATCGTTGTTGGCATCAACACCAGCTGAAGGCATTGAAGCCATTGAAAGGAAGTATTGTCCAATACCATTTGTACTGTTTCCAACAACTTCCAACTGACCATTACCGTTCAAGTCCAGCGCACCAGTCAAGAAGTAATAACCATCACTCGGCATGTCGGAATTCCAATACATCAATCCGTTGGTGATTGGGAAGTAAGAAGTGCGTCCGTCAGTAAGGTCAGCATCCAAACGACGCATGCGACCAAACCAAGTGTGTAGCTTACCATTGTTGTCGATGAGGACAGCTCCTGAGTTGTCTGAAGTTTCTACAGTATCAGGTACGTTGTCGTTGTCGATGTCAATTCCTGAGTCAACAATGTATCTGTCGATTGGGAAGTCCAATACGATGTGCTTTGTCCAAGTGTCTCCATTGTCCATAGACTCAAAAAGAAGAACGTCTCCGAGGTCTGGGAAAACACCAAGAACAATGTGATTTCCATCTGCAGTGATTGCATAGTTGTCTCCACCAAAACCTGTCCACTCCGCTGAGGTTAGACCTGGAATTTGAAAGTTTTGCTTGTTCCATGTTAAACCACCATCAATTGAGCGGTTGTAAACAAGAGCTCCGTCCAAACCGTTGAATACAGTTCCGTTTAATGCTACAGGAGCAGTAACGGCAACAACGTGAATGCTGTTTCCATCTGTTCCACCAACAGCCGCACGAGGCCATACCAGGTGAAGCGTAGAAATTGTTTGAGACTGAGTCCAAGCGCCAGTTCCTTTAGCTGGGCGACGCATCATGGTCAATTGATCGGTTGCCGTACTGTGAGTAATGACGATTTCAGAACCATTCGCAATGGTCAAAACTGAAGGCCATCCAACACGTTCAGACTCCAAACGAGCCGTTGGCGCATTCGTCCAATTCGTTCCGTCGAAATAAACATAACCAGTTCCACGGTCAGAATAAGCAGGACCAGAAGTTGTAGAGAACGTCCAAGCTGCTGACATGGTACCATCTGAATGACGAATGAATCGGTTGTCGATGGAAGCATTTGTTTGAAGATCATAAATGGAAGTACCAATGACGGTTCCATTTAAACTAGCAGCCGCTTGAGCTGGCTTTTTAGATCCTCCGCGCACTGCTGTGCTTTCTTTATCCAGACGAGATCCGTCAAAGATTTCTGGGGAGTCAATGCTTTTGTCAACCTTCGGAAAATTCGACTCTTGTGCTTGTGTCGAATAGAAACCAAAAATCGCAAAAGAAGCGAGTAGTAATCTTCTTTTCATATCCTTTTTGTTTTTTTAAGATTTTTTGAACCAGTCAAAATTAATCAAATGCGCATGTAGCCCAAAAAGAAAATGACTTGTGTTTGATTCTTTACATTTTAAAGCGCTCCATCCAGAGCGCTAAACTGATGTAACGGAAGCTTCGGTAATTCTCAACTCCACCGCTTGGGATGAGCATTTTTTCGAACTCTTTACGATCAACCCCCTTACGAAACAAAGGATTCAGCCTTTGAAAAGCCTCGTAGAAAAAGCCCGATAACTCCCTCATCCATAGGTTGTTTGGGCTAACGAAGCCCATCTTATCCGTTCTTGAATAAACCTTCGTTGGCATCCAAGCCTTAGCGGCATCTCGCAGCAACATTTTCGAATAGGGTCCATTCATTTTGTATACGGATTCGAGGCCGAATGCGAGTTCAGAAATGCGATGATCGTCGGAAAAAGGAACCCTTGATTCAACGGAAAATGCCATCGAATTTCGATCTTCATAACGTAAAAGGTTCTTAAGTGGCCCATTATAGTAGTCGAAATGCAGCTGTTTGTTCGCTCCTTCATGAATCAACTTTGGAACGGAATAATGTCGCTCCATGAAGTGTCGAAGTTGATCTTTGTCGATCAATCGAACCTGAGGTTGAAGCTCTGAGAGCAAGCCTGGAATTCCTTTGGCCTTGGAATATAGTTTCTCTTTCAAGTACTCTTTTACGAGATAGGATCTCGGCCCACCTTCTACTGATAAAGTCTCCTGAATCTTCCGAACACTCCATTTCTGTTCCTTCCAATTTGAAAGTTGATAATGAGGGTAACCTGCAAACAACTCATCAGCTCCTTGACCGTTCATGAGAACTTTAATCCCCTGCGAAGCAGCCAATTTCATAACCCTATACTGAGCGTAGGTACTCAGCGATATCATAGGCAGCTCTTGGAAATATGTCAGATCATCAATGTCCTGCCTGAGCTCTTCAGAATTGGGCTTCACTGTAAACCAGTCGAAGCCGTTGAAATCCGCAACCTCTTTTGCCCATGAACTCTCATCAAATGCAGCCACCATCGACTGAGCTGTGAAGGTTTTGAACTTACTTCCCTTTCCTAGCTGCGCAGAAATCAAACCACTAAGTGCACTGCTGTCGATTCCACCGCTAAGGCAAGTCCCTAGTGGAGCATCGGATCGCAAGTGAAGAGCCACGGAATCTTGTAGCAAGGACTTTAGCTCTTCAACCTTCACTCGATAAACTGAATCATCAAAGACTCCAATTTCACTATTGTAGCTTGGCTTGTAGTAGGCTTCTATTCTAAATTCACTCGTCTCTAAATTCAGCGAAAGTGTATGTGAAGGTTTTAACTCTTTGATTCCACTGAAGAGAGAATCTTCGGTGCCTTCAGCATTTCCGCTGATTAAAAACTCCAGAGCTACCGTCGGGTTCATTCCTCTTGGACGGATGGCATGAATAGCTTTCAGCTCACTGGAGAAAATGAATTCACTGGCATTGCTTGAGTAATACAAGGGCTTCACCCCTGTTCGGTCGCGCGACAAAACGAGTGTTTGTTCTTGGAGATTCAAAATCGCCACGGCCCACATTCCAATGAATCGGTTGAAACAAGCCTCTCCCCATTCCATGTATGCATGAAGCACCACTTCAGTATCAGAATCTGAAAAGAATGCGTGTCCCTTCGCTTCCAACTCATTCCTGAGTTCAATGTAATTGTACACCTCACCATTGAAGCTGATCCAATAGTTTGAGCTCACATCAGAGAGAGGCTGATGGCCGGCAGAACTCAAATCTAAAATACTCAAGCGTCGGTGTAAGAGTCCGATGTGAAAGGACTCACTTGCCTCGCTTATATGCCTGCTTGGAATGTGTGGGAGACTCAGTTCTGACCTTGGGCTATCATCGCCGAAATAGAGCTTTCGTTTTCCATTGATGACCACAAAACCTTCATCATCTGGACCTCTATGAGCTAAAACTTTTGAGATCTTATGAAGGTCTGCCGGGCTTCCCGATCGACTCTTTGAAACAATGCCCGCAATTCCACACATCAGAGCCAATGGTTTAGTTCACGACCGAGCAAGATTCGTGTGCGTTCGATGTCTTCACTGAGCAAGTCCGACAAGGCAATTTGATTTTCAAGACTTAAGCTAGAAGCCTGGTTTGCCTTTGTTGTGTTGAAGCTTTTCGCAGCCGACATGATTCGATGCCGCACAGTCTTATTGGGGACAATACTCCGAGCTAGCTTTTGAAGATTTGAATTTGGGCGGTCGATGAGGGCTTGCATTCCTGCACTCCGAATTGACTGACGCTTATTGTGGACCTCGAAACTTGGTTCGAAAGAAGAGGAAACTCCTATGTGCGCACAAACGCTTTTGAAGGTCTGTAAAGGATTCTCTGCTAAATCTTGAAATAGAACCACCTTCAACTGATCACCCCAGTCGGATTTCCACTGCTTCAGACATTCTGAAAACAACAAGCTCTTCCAAAGCAGGGGGCGCGATTTAAAATTCTTCGACCATGAAGTGGGATTGTCTGGCTCTCGAAGAAGGTCCCGCTCCAGGGCTTCGTTTAAGTCTTTCAAATTCTCATCTGCATCCATCAAATGTTGGGCGTGCAATGATTGAAGTAGATCCCAGGGATTGCGCAGCAATAGGATCAATTTGGCTTGGGGATTAAAGGCCTTCAGCTCTGCACTCGCCATTTTCGAATAGAACGTCCATACGGAAGCTTCTCCAAAGATTTCCCCTTTCAGTCCAGAAAAAAAAGACAAATACTCCTCTTCCGTTTCGGCTTCGCGCCCAATCCCCAGATCCTTTCCGAAAAAATGAATCTCTTTCTCAGCCATTCCAATTTGCGGGTGTTGAGCGAGGTATTCATTTAGGGAAGTTGTGCCACATTTTGGAGCTCCGATGATGAAGAAGGATGGCCTTTTATTCATCATGCTTTATCTTTTTCGTGAAGAACCTCCTCGTAGATGGAATCCAGTTGTTCTCCGATTTTTTCAAGACTAAAATTCTCCTCAGCCCATGTGTGAAGTTCCATTTCGGTCTTCCATTCAAACTTATCGAGCTGAAGCAAGGACTCAACGAGCGCCTCCTCGTCTTCCGATTGAACGAGAATGGCGTTCTTTTCCTCACGATTGAAAAACTCGGAGATTCCGCCTACGTCGGTCGAGACAATTTTCATTCCCGTTGCAGCTGCCTCGATTAAGACGCAGGGCATGTTTTCAAAGCGACTGAACAATAGCAAAACCTGGTGCTTTTGCATCTCAGCAATAACCTCATCTTGCGTCAGTTTTTGAAGAAAGACACACTGCTCTGCCAGTCCGAATTCCTCAGCCAACTCCTTAGCCTTTTCAGCTCCTTCCTCCCCTACTACCGTCAATTCAAAGGATCGTTGTTCTTTCAATTTAGACAAAGCTGAAAACAAACCTCTAATGTTCTTCTGCTCGCCATGCAAATTTGAAATGTGCAGAAGTTTAAGGTGTTCGTCTTTACGCTCGAGAGGAAGACTAAACTTATTGGTGTCAATAACATTGGCCAGACGTTGGTAGCGCCTTCCTATTCCTTCTGATATAAGTGCGGCCTCAAGATCTTCTGAAACGGGCAGTATTCTATTGGCTTCACGCGCCGTATTCCGAATCATTCTTCGGGCCATCAAAGGAAGCTTTTTGTATCGTCCATCTTCAGGAAGGTAGCCAGTCCAATGCTCAGAAACCACATATGGAATCTTGTACCGAGTTTTTAAGTCTCTGACAATTCTGCCTGCCGGAAACATCACATTCAAATGAACGAGGTCGGGCTTCCCACGTGAATAGATGTATTGACTAATCAATTGCCTCCAAGCGCGCATATAAAGTCCTGCTTTTACCAATGACTTCAATTTACCGCCTCTATTGATGGTTGGATAAAAGTATGTCCAAACCTCAACTCCATCAGAGGTCGTCTCTTCCAAGCTTGATCTATCAATATCATCGAGGGCTGTCGCATAGAGCACTACAACCTTATTTGATTTAGCCGCAGCTTGAGCATGACGCAAGACAAAATTCCCCAGACTAGGATGTTTTTTAGAAGGGAACCAAGAGGTGATGAAAAGGATTGTTTTGGGCAAGGTAATTCGATTGCTCAGGGAACACAAAAGTAGAGGATTAATTGCCTTTTTGTCGATCCGAATCTGAATGTATTTCAGTTATATTTGCCGCCCTCGGAATGGCACATCAGTTTGTATGAGCTTCTTTTGAGAAACATGGTGGTTGTAGCTCAGTTGGTTAGAGTGCTTGATTGTGGTTCAAGAGGTCGCCGGTTCGAACCCGGTCTTCCACCCAGTAAAAACCCTCGAATTTATTCGGGGGTTTTTTTGTGCTCCAAAGAGAAAGTCTGACCTACAAAAAGCAGCGCATCAATTCATCCGGTGGGAGAATGAAGCCGATTGTTTTGCACTCGCTCGCAATTCGAAGGCAAAAAAAAGCCCGCTTCAAAAAAATGAAGCGGGCAGTGCTAAAATTCTTAGACTTTTAGTCTTGAGTCAAAGTCATGCTGAATGAGTTTGTATAGCTGTCATTCCCTTCAAATCCGTTTGGATCTGTCGTCATGTAATCCCAGCTTCCTGCAAAGTCTCCTTCTACAATCATCTCTTTACCTTTCAACTGAGTGATAGGAACGATGGTCGACATCTCTCCATTACCCATTGATTCAGTGGTAGTTTCAGTACCCCATAAAAACTCAAACGTTGAAGGATCGAAATACTGATCTGGTCCAGACTCGGTTTGAGAAGTTACGTTGAAGATAATACGCTCTTTGTTTTTATAACCCGCTGCATCATCAGCAGTCAAGAAAGACCATGTTCCAGTTTTAGTCATAGTCTCAGCGATTCCACCGTCCAATTGATCTTCAAAAATTGTAGCTGGAGGATCTGTGATGCTCGCATCGGCGTAATCAACTGCAACGCTTGTCTTACGACGCGTCCAAGTCTCAGAATAATTTCCGTCCTTTTCAAGAGTAATCATTCGCTCGCTGTAGGTATAAACAGTGGTCACCTTATCTCCATCAACATTCGTTGAAATAACAGTTTCGGTGCTACCAGAATATGTTGACTCCATCTTAGAAACGTCGCCATCATCGTCTGTATAAGTGTTCTCCATACTCATGTTTGAAACGGTCCACTCACCAGCAGCACGAGCTTGTCTTGAAGAGAAGCTAATGCCTGGGTCATTTTCACCCTTTTTACACGATTGAAATGAAGGTACCATGATTACTACAGCAACCAAGGTCATAAATAATTTTTTTGCTTTCATAGGTCTAAATTAATTTGCGGCAAAAGTAAGACATGAATATTCGTAATGAATGCCGTTCGTCCGATATTTAATTCATTTTACCCGACTTGTACTCTTTATATCTCCTTCCAAGGTGATTTAAAAGAAAGCTGAATGTGGCAATGGCCTGTTCTGTTTCTTTGGAGAGTTCTTTCCCTTGCGCACGAATTACAGATGCGCCATATAAACCAGTAAGAATGAGCTCAATTGGATTGATGCTCAAACTTTTACTCTTGATTTGAAGCTCTTTCATGTGAGGTTCTGCTGAAAGCCAAAGCTTTTTGTATTCGGCATCCTTCAATGCGTCGAGTAAGCTGTTGTGTAAGAAGAATAGTTCACTAAGAATCTCTTCTGTCTCTTCAAGGTGGCCGCTTTTCTGCAGGCCGTCTCGCTTCATTTCCTTCAGCAGCTTAAGGTACCATTCCGACAAGCGATCTCGATCCTCTTCAGTAACTGCTTGCGTAGAAATCAATTCCTGCCTAACACGTTCTTCACTCAATTCAAGTGAACGCAGTAAATCTTCCGTATGCCAGAGAAACAAGACGAACTCTACGACATTATGACTTTTGTGCTGAGCAGTAAACACGCTACTTAGAAACTTTAGAATCTGAAAAATCGGTGTTGAGCATCTCGAGCAATTCTGAAGTTACGTCGAGACTGTCGTTGGCATAAAGAACTGGAGAAATTGCACTGTAGCCAAGTACGAAATCGTATCGTCCATCCTCGTTGTACTCCTTAATCTTCGCCAAAATCTTCTCACGTATTTCGGTATTCTTTGCCATTTCCGATTCTGCCAGCTGCTGCCCCATATCTTCCTGCATTTGCAATAGACTCTTCTCTTCCCCGAGAATTCTATTTTGCTCTTGGGCTCCAAGTTGTTGAGACATATAAGGAGCTTTTTCTTGAAACTTCTTTACATCCGCCTCAAAACGACGCATTCTCTTTTCGTACTGCTTTTCCAGAGCTGTCCGCTCTTTCATAAGATCGTCGAGGTATTGCCCGTAAAGTTCAAATTGCTGCCAAAGTGAATCGGTATTCACAAAAATGATACGTGCATCATCGAGTGAGGCATTGCTCATGTTTCGGCTGCTCCCTGCCGCACTTACCATTGCATTTCCCTCATCTTCATCCTCGGAAAATTCCAAGGCAAAAAGGGCTACAACTCCAACAAAGGATAAAACGCTGAGCAATAAACTTAAGTTCTTCATGTGTGCAAAATCAGCTGCAAATCTAATGCTCTTGACTTACTTCAAACTAAGTAATGTTTTGAGCTTACTCGGGTAGTTGGTAATAATGCCGTCGACGTCAATTTTCGACAAGCGATTCATTGGCTTCAGCTTATCCGCTGTCCAACAATAAATCTCTTTATCTCTCCGACGGATGGCTTGAACAAGTGGAATGGTAACATACCGATACGAGATGTTGATGGCTTTGTAGAAGCTTTCCGTAAAGAGTTTACCAGTACTGATTTTTTCATCGAAATAGAACGGAGAAAGAGGAAGCTTAAAAACGATCAACTTGTGCAACTCTAAACCCGGCTCAACTTCATTCAATGACTTTAAAACATCTGTATTGAAACTCTGGATGCACACTTGATCCATCATTTCATGTGCTTGAATGGAATCGACTAAGGTTTTCACACTAGGAGCAAATACATCTCCGCGATCAATTTTTATTTCGATCATTAAACGCATTCGGTTCTTACAAATCTCAAGAGATTCGTCGAAGGAAAGGATCTTCTCATCCTTGAAATCTTCGCCGTACCAAGAACCATTGTCGAGCTTCATTAAATCGGCCTGATCCAGTGTTCTTACAAGGGCATCGCCTTCAGCAGTTCTACCCAGCTTGGCATCGTGGTATACCACCAAGCGGTAATCTCTTGTTCGACGAACATCGATTTCTACCATGTCGACACCGAGGGCGATGGCCTTCTCGATCGCAGCTTCTGTATTCTCGGGAGCTTGGGAGGACCAACCTCTATGTGCAATAATCTTCATGTAGGGCGCGAAACGAGATTCGCTTTCTTTGTGGGCCTGCAAAGTAATAAAGATGTTTAAGCTAAAGATGCCTACCGACCCTCGATGGGTCGATGTTGCAGAAAAGAATTTGGAGGAAGTCCTTACAGATCATGCCTATTGTGAGCAAAAAGCAGCCTCTTCTGCCATCTCTTTCATCGTCACATTCCCCGAACACCTTGAATTGGTTGAAGCAATGGCGGATTTGGCCCAAGAAGAAATGGATCACTTTCAACAAGTGATTAAAAAGATGAAAGCTCGTGGATTTGTTTTAGGTCGTGAACGAAAAGACCCATATGTACATGATCTTCAAGCTTTTTTCGAAAAGGGTGGCTCTCGAAAGCAGGTTTTGGTGAATCGTTTATTGCTGGCTGCTATGATTGAAGCGCGCAGCTGCGAGCGCTTCCGGATTTTGTCGGAGAACCTCAATGACGATGAGCTTTCAGAATTCTATGCAAGGCTCATGAAGAGTGAAGCAAACCATTACTCCCTTTTTCTGCAACTTGCCAAGAAATACGGAGGTGATGAAATTGATGTGGAATCCATTTGGAATTCATTTCTGATATTTGAAGGAAGGGTAATGCAGAATTACGGCACGAAAGAACAAATGCATGGCTAAGTTGCAAGTAAAAGATGCCCTGGGCTGGGATGTTGAAAATTGGGGGCGCGCCCTTAATTATTGGGATAAGCGCCTACCTGAGAGCCTTGAAGGAATGACTTGCCTTGAACTTGGCGCGAATAAAGGTGGCCTCTCTCTATGGTTGGCAGACAAGAAAGCTACGGTAGTATGCAGCGACCTTGCAGACACTGAGACTCGCAGTAAGGAATTGCATTCGCGGTTTCAAGTAGACGGTAAAATCTTCTATGAAGACATCAACGCTCTAAAGATTCCTTATTCGGAAACCTTTGACGTGGTCGTATTTAAATCCATTTTAGGAGGCATTGCACGTAATGGTCAATCAGAGAAAAGACATGAATGCATTGCTGAAATTTATAGCGCCTTGAAACCGGGAGGGCTTTTACTCTTTTCGGAAAACCTAGAATCAACTTCTGCCCATCGCTTTCTCCGAAAGAAGTTTGTTCCCTGGGGGGCCGATTGGAATTATTTAAAGATGAATGAAACCAAAGACTTATTGAAGGATTTCTCTTCAGTAGAATCAGAAAGCACTGGACTTTTGGGGGCGCTTGGTAAAGGAGAAAAAATGAGGTCGAGTTTTGGTAAACTCGATGGCATACTTGCCCCCATTATTCCTAACAAATGGAATTACATCTGGTACGGTGTAGCCAAGAAGTAAATTTCAATCCTCTGAAGGCGCATCCAATTTCTCAAAAACGGAATTCTTACTGAGAAACTCAGGAATCATTTGCTTCATCTTTCGCACGAGCTCAAGAACATCGCGCTCATTCATCACCGCACTCAACTCAGATACCTTTTCGAGCACTTCCTCAAAAGGATATTCGCGCACTTTAGCGATCATAATCTGTGGGTGATGCGTTGGTAGACTGTTCTCCTTATCTGCCAACAACTCCTCAAATAGCTTCTCTCCTGGTCTCAGGCCTACATACTTGATTTGAATGTCTTTCCCCAATTCATAGCCCGACAACTTGATCATCTTTTTGGCCAGGTCGGCAATCTTCACCGATTGACCCATATCAAAGATGTAGATCTCGCCTCCCTCTCCCAGCATGCCTGCCTCCAGAACCAGTTGACAAGCTTCCGGAATGGTCATAAAATATCGCGTGATTTCGGGATGGGTAACCGTAATTGGTCCACCCTGGGCAATTTGTCTTTTGAACAATGGAATCACGGAACCATTCGATCCAAGTACGTTTCCAAAACGTGTTGTAACGTAGCGCGTTTTACTGCCAACATTTTTCGATTGACTGTAAATCTCGGCAATGCGCTTGCTGGCTCCCATAATGTTCGTTGGGTTTACCGCCTTGTCGGTTGAAACCATCACAAATTTCTCGACCTTAAACTCATCTGCTAAATCCACACAAATCTTTGTACCCATCACATTGGTTCGAATGGCTTCGGAAGGGTTTTCCTCCATCATCGGCACATGCTTATAGGCTGCAGCATGGTATACGACGTTTGGTTTGTGCCTCTTAAAAATCTCGCGCATCCGAGCTTCCTCTCTTACGTCGGCAATGACCACTTCCGCAAAATTTGTCCCGTAAGCTTGCTCGATTTCCAACTGAAGCTCGTACAAAGGACTTTCAGCTTGATCAAGAAGGATTAGTTTCTCAGGAGTATACGAAGCCACTTGACGAACCAACTCACTACCAATACTTCCCGCAGCTCCAGTAATTAGAATAACCTTCTGGAACAACTGTGCTTGGATGTCCTTTTCATCCAAACGAATTTCTTCTCTCCCCAATAAATCTTCAATCTTAACCTGACGAATTTGTTTGTAGCTCAACTCACCACCAATCCAAGAAGAGACTGGGGGAACATTCAATACGTCGATGTGGTGTTTTAGGGCCATCTCCACAATCTCGTCTTTCCTCAATCGACCAAGACTCTGGACCGACATGATAATGGAGTCGATTTTATTGCGTTCTACGAGTTGCTCAAAATCCTTGGTTGCATAAATCTGAATGCCTTCGATTTTCTTACCAACCTTCCTCGGATTATCGTCTATGAAGCCGAGTACATTCTGCTGAATCCCGGTAACTCGATCTAAGGTTCTCTTTGTAATTACACCACTCTCCCCTGCTCCAAAAATGATGATGTTCTTTTTTTCACTTGAAGAATTCTTAATCTCAAAATAGATCAACTTGACTGCGATACGAAATGCGATCAAGAGAAAAATCGTCGACAAAAACTCAATGATCAGAACTGAGAGAGGAAGAATGTAAGTCCCGTTACCGAGATAATAATTAAGAATATTGAGAAGTCCAAGAGCCAAGGTTCCAAGGCTAATCACGATGAATACACGTTCTGTATCTTTTGAACTTGTGTAGCGAATGATGTCCCTATACGTCTTTCCGAGAAAGAACCCAAGAAGTCTAGTTCCCAATACAGCAGGGAACACAACATTAAAGGTGCGGAACTCGCTTTCAGGAATATTGAAATTGAAACGCACCAGGTAAGTGAGAATCAAAGACAATGAGACTATGCCGAGATCAATGATTAGGATAATCCAAGAAGGAGTGTTGTCTCTGTTAAAGATCAAGTTGGTGCTTTCGGCCAAATATAAGACAATGGAAGAGGCCTTTCTCGAGCCTTGCCTGTTGGACTGAGCTAAAGTTTACATTTGCAAAAATTCCCTCGATGAAGAATACCGCCCTAAGTCAAACGCACATCGAACTCGGTGCGAAAATAGTCCCCTTTGCAGGTTACAATATGCCTGTTCAATATTCAGGAGTAAACGACGAACACTTATGCGTTCGCGCTGCTGTTGGTGTTTTTGACGTTTCCCACATGGGAGAGTTTTTTGTTGAAGGAACAGGAGCACTTGACCTTTTGCAGAAAGTCACTTCCAACGACGTAAGTAAACTAGTGGACGGGAAAGTTCAGTACACATGCCTTCCAAATGGAAATGGAGGAATCGTTGACGACTTGCTCGTTTACCGCATTTCTGAAAACAAATACATGTTGGTCGTAAACGCCTCTAACATCGACAAAGACTGGGCGTGGATTTCAAAGCATGTCAGTGGAGATGTTCAAATGACCAATGAGTCTGACGACTACTCTCTTCTTGCGGTGCAAGGTCCAAAAGCAACTGAGGTTCTCCAGAAATTAACTGAAGTGAATCTTTCAGAAATGAGTTACTACACATTTCAAGAGGCACACTTCGCTGGAATCGACGGAATCATTTTATCAGCCACCGGATACACCGGAGCTGGAGGCTTCGAGGTTTATTTTAAAAATGAACATGCCAACAAAATTTGGACGGCCATTTTTGAAGCCGGAGCAGGTGAAGGAATTCAACCAATTGGTCTAGCTGCTCGGGATACACTGAGACTTGAAATGGGCTTTTGTCTTTACGGAAACGATATAGACGACACCACTTCCCCAATTGAAGCTGGACTTGGATGGATTACAAAATTCACCAAAGACTTCGTAGACCGTCCGTTCCTGGAAAAGCAAAAAGCCGAGGGAGTCGAGCGAAAATTGGTGGGCTTCACCATGATAGATCGAGGAATTCCTCGTCATGATTATGAGATTCACAATGCCGACGGTGCGGTGATTGGAAAAGTAACATCTGGAACCATGTCCCCCAGCTTAAAGCAAGGCATCGGAATGGGCTATGTTCAGAAAGCATACGCCGCAGCGGAAACCGAAATTTTCATTTCAATACGCGATAAAGCTGTTAAAGCTAGCGTAACGAAAGTTCCTTTTTTAAAGTAATTTAGAGCCCTATGCCGACGGTAGATACCGCCCTTTCACTTCAACTTTACCCCCTTTGCGGTCAAGATAATGCCATTGTGGTGGTGATTGACGTGCTTCGAGCGACCTCTGCTATCTGCACAGCTTTTGAAAATGGCGCCAAAGAAATGATTCCTGTGGCAAATGTTGAAGAGGCCCTAGAATACCAGAAGAAAGGCTTTTTAGTTGGTGCAGAACGAAACGGTGAAAAGCTAGAAGGTTTCGATTTCGGGAATTCACCTTACGACTACATGGATCCAAAAATCAAGGATCAAACCTTAGTGCTTACAACCACCAATGGAACCCAAGCCATTGAAATTGCTAAGGACAACTACATGGTTGTTATTGGTGCTTTCACGAACATTACTGCTCTATCCGATTGGTTGATCAAGCAGGATAAAAACATTATTTTATTGTGCGCTGGATGGAAAGGTCGGGTCAACCTTGAAGACAGTTTGTTCGCTGGTGCTGTGGTTGAACGCCTTTTTCAATCAGGGAAATACGAAACCTTTACCGATGCAAGCCTTGCAGCTCATCAACTCTTCCTTTCCGCCGAAGGTGAACCAGGACATTTTCTAAGGAATTCATCCCATCGCCGAAGACTTTCCAAACTTAACTTGAAGGAAGACATTAAGTATTGTCTACAGCTAGATAAGTCCGTTCAAATACCTGTACTTCAAGATGGGGTGCTGGTTCGTTTGCAAGTTGAGGAAAAGCTCGGCGCTTGAACATTTGCCTTCTAGAAACATTTTATACCGGTTCGCACAAAGCATGGGCTGAAGGAATCAAAGAACACCTTCAAGCCAATGTTCATATTCTAAACCTCAGCGGGAAGTATTGGAAATGGCGTATGCACGGGGGCGCCGTGAGTTTGGCTAAAAAATTCAACGCCCTCGATCAAGAGTTCGATTTGATTTTAGCTACCGACATGATCGACCTAAACATCTTCTTGGCTCAAACACGGCAGAAAACCCACGACATACCTGTGGCTCTCTATTTCCATGAAAACCAGTTGAGCTATCCATGGTCTGCCTCCGATCCCGACACCCAGAATGGCCGAAACCTCCATTACGGATTCATAAATTACTCAAGTGCTTTGAGCGCTGATCACATCTTCTTCAATTCTAAATATCACAGAAGCTCATTCTTGTCCGAAGTCGACCGCTTTCTGCATCTCTACCCCGATGAACGCAACCTCGATGACTTGGCCCTACTTCATGAAAAATCAGAAGTTCTTCAGCTAGGAGTAAACCTTCAGGCACTTGATGAATTCAAAGCAATAAAATCGAGTGGTCCAGTGCAGGTACTATGGAATCATCGATGGGAATACGACAAAAACCCAAAGGAATTTTTCGACTGCCTAGCCCAACTAAAAGACGAAGGCTTGGATTTTCAATTGGCAGTTGTGGGTGAGCGATTTACGCAAGAACCTAAAGAGTTTCGTGCAGCGAAAAAACATTTCTCGAACGAGATTGTGCATTGGGGCTATGTTGAATCTGCAGCCGAATACGCTAAAATTCTTTGGGCTTCGGATGTTTTACCTGTCAGTTCGATTCAAGACTTTTTTGGCCAAAGCATAGTGGAGGCAGCATTCTGTGAGGTGACGCCCCTTCTCCCGAGAAGACTAACATATCCCGAACTTTTCAGCGAAGACTTTCTCTACGACGACCTAACATTAAGTCTTAGGAAGTTGCTTCAAAGCAATACATTCAAATCTGCAAGATCTGAAGTGAGCAAATACGACTGGTCAAAAATGAGCGCAGTCTACCTAAAGAGATTTGAAAATGTCGTCGATGGCTTTCGCTAAAACACGATCTTGTTCCGTCACAATTCCGCCAGCATCATGAGTGTTCAAATCAATGACCACTTGATTGTACACATTCGACCAATTGGGGTGATGATTCATTTTCTCAGCAATCAAAGCAACTTGATTCATAAAGCCCCAAGCTTCAATGAAATTTGAAAATTCGAAAGACCTGCTCAATTTATTGTTTTGTTCTGTCCACATAGACTGTCAATGTAGGTGATTTTACAGACTTAATCGTGCATTCGTGATATTTGACCAAACTTACCGTTTTCGAATTCTTACTTTTGCAATTCTGCTCAAAACTGAAAGTGTTTAAGCTTAAGACCCTAACTACACTTACCCTTGGCCTTCTACTCAGCCTTGGTCTCTGTGCGCAAATGGCAACGGATGAATTTACTGTATTCGGGAAGTTCGAAGAAGGGATTTCTCGACTGAAAGGGGTTAAGATCACCGTTTACCATTAGGGGGTTCCTTTCGATTACCACTACGCGAAGGAGGGTTACTTTTCATTCAAACTTCCTCTTGGAAGGGATTATGAAATTTTATTCGAGAAAAAAAATTACGTCAACAAACGCATTGACGTCCTTCTTGACGGGGTAGAACAGCACCGTGTTAGAAGAGACCAGAACCATGAGGAGTGGATTGTAAACCTCATCCCTCGAATGCACAACGTAGACTACTCCGAGATTGAAGACAACGCATTTGGTAAAGTCTTCTTCGATTTTGGGAATCGCATTTTTCGATGGGATGCTGACTACGTCAAAGAGGTAGAGAAGAATCTCAAAAAGATTCAGCGTCGCGAAGACAAGCAGAGAAAAGACCTCGAACACATTGAACGAGTGCTAGAAAAAGCCAAGGATTATGTAGAAAAACACGAGGAGGAGGTTGAACTTACCGTTGAGACCTACGAACCGCGTGTTGAAGAAATCAGCGAGAAAGTTAGCGCCGAAGAACTCGAGGAAATTGAACGAGGTTTGTCTGACATCATGGGACAAATAGAGCAAGAGGTAGATGCCTTTTCGATGGATCCTCTCGACGAGATATTTGACCTCTTTAATTCTGTTGACATTGTTGTTGAACTAAGAGAAGACGGTCGAAAAGTAATTGAAATACGTAAAGTTGCCCGCGGTAATCAGGTTGATGAATACTGGCGAGTAAAACACGTTTGGGGTGGCGAGTTCTTCTTCAAAAACGACAAACCCAGCGACCGTAATGTTTGGCAACTAGAAGCTCGCGGTGACTAACTATTGCTCCAGACCCAAAAGTTCGTCAATGGTGTTTGTAGCGACCGAATGATAGTTTCCACGAGCCTTTGAATAAATTTCGCGAGCTAAAAGTATCTGACCACTTTCCTTCATGGCTCGATAGGTTGGCGTGAGAAATTTTCTTCTTCCAACATTGGTCAGAAAGCTATCCAAGGTCTCCCATGCAGGTTCGTAATTGCTTCGGATGGTGTGCTGAAACCAGGCCGCAAGAACTTCCGAATTTCCACTTGTTGTAAATCCAAAAGCAGCATCCAATTCACCGAGCTGCGCAGCGGTTAAACCAGAAGGAAGCTTCCTTACAAAATGCAGCCATTCGTGGCTTGACCACTCTAGATTTCCCAATTCCGCCGCAGGAGTTCCTGAAGTCCATCGCTCAAGTTGAGCTTCCACTTTTTCGAATTTGTCTGATTTCGCTTGAGGAGCATTGTCTGGCAAACCTGCTCCATACATCCACTCATCTACATCGACGGCACTTTTCCATGAGCTGTCTTGATCAAGTAATTTCTCACTCAAATAATCCTTAAAATCTTCGGTGGTCATAACCTTGAAGGCATGTTTCTCAAAATAACCGTTTAAGAAAGAATCGAAGTTTTTCCGACCAACAGTTTCTTCAAGAAACCTCAGAAAGACATATCCTTTTTCATAAGCAATGTCGCTCATGCCATCGTCGGGGTTGCGCCCCGCCAAATCCAGTTTCAGCTTGGTATCGTTCGGACTATCAGAGAATTCTGCAATGGTTTTACGTAGGTCTTGAAAGCCCAGAAGCGCTAGCATTTCAGAATACTCACGGCCATAGACTTCCTCCATAATTCTGCGCTCGAAGTAGACTGTAAAGCCCTCATTGAGCCAGAAGTCGTTCCATGTAGCGTTGGTGACCAAATTCCCCGACCAGCTGTGTGCTAGTTCGTGCGCAACCAATGATGTAAGAGAACGATCGCCGGCTAATATTGTCGGTGTTGCAAAAGTCAGACGTGGGTTTTCCATTCCACCAAAAGGAAAGGACGGAGGAAGAACAATCAAATCATAACGCTCCCAAGCATAAGTACCGTAAAGCTTTTCAGCCGCTACCAACATTTCATCCATTTCACCAAACTCATATACTGCCTTTTTCAAGACCGATGGTTCGGCATAAACCCCAGTGCGATCACCAATGCTCTCAAATTGAATGTTCCCTACAGCCAGAGCCATTAAGTAGGCAGGAATGGCTTGTTTCATTTTAAAACGATAAACGCCATCCTCAGCAAGTTCCGTTGGATTCTCTGCACTCATCAGTGCCATCATGCCTTGAGGCACTGTTACTTGAGCACTATAAGTAAAACGCATTCCAGGGCCATCCTGAATTGGAATCCAAGTCCGTGCTAAAATAGCCTGACTTTGAGTAAATAGAAATGGATGTGTTTTGTCTGCTGTTTGCTGTATTTCAAGCCATTGTAAAGCTTCCGCACCCTGCGTGGTTTTGTATTCCACATAGACCGTATCGGTAGATTCAAGCAAATCAATTTCCAGCGCTTGCCCTAAGAACTTCTTCTCCTCGCTTAAGGAGTAATTCAATTCAGTCCCCGACTCATCTCGCACCGATTCGATGAGAAGCGAACGCGTATCTAAAATCAGTTTGTCGCTTTTTAGCTTACGATCGAGACTCAAACCGGCCGTCGCTCGAATGATGTTCTTCTCAAAATCGATCTCAGCTTCCCAAGCCAAGTGCTTGACTGCTACTTCATGATGATTCGCAAACGAGTGAGGGTCTTGAGCAACTTCCGACATAGGGATGGGTTTAGAGGTTTGGCTGTTCTCACATGACAACAAGGTCAAAAAGGAAAAGATGAACAAAAAATATCTAAGGCTTTGCTTCATCCGCTAAAATTAAAATTAAACTGCATGGTCGCAAGACCTGTTTTCAAGAGACTTCATCCAATATTTGGAGGGCTTTGTGCACCAAGCTTTCTATCTTCGCCGCCTTACAATGGAATTGAATCAAAAGCAAATTGCGCAGCTGCAAAAAGCTGGCATTTCAAAGGACTATCTCTCCGCACAAAAGCACATGCTGCTGAAGGGCGCAAGAGGTATTGAATTGGACCGTGCCGCCAGCATTGGGGACGGAATCCATGCACTCTCTGAACGAGAGCAAGAGGTGATGATTCAGCTTTTTGAAGCCACCGCTCCTGAATGGAAAATAATCCGCTTCGTTCCTGCAAGTGGCGCCGCAACCAGAATGTTCAAACACCTCATCGCAAAGGATGAACCTGCACAAAGTGTTTTCCTGGAAGGTCTAGACAAAATGGCCATCTCAGAAGACATTCCAAAAGAGATTTTATCGGGAGAAGGTGATACCAAAGTGGATTATGTGTTGAATGATCTTCAATTGCAAAAGCTCCCTAAGGCCCTCATCAAATTTCATTGGAGCCCCGAAGGATCGCATACAGCCCTTGAAGAGCACTTTGAGGAAATGGTTGAACTTCTTGGTGATTTTCAAGAGAATTTGATCTTACACTTCACCGTTTCACCTGAGCATTTGGAACTGTTCAGAGCAGAAGCGCAAAAACTTGCTGAGAAATACGGCACAAAGGGAGAGTTGAATTTCATCCTCGAATACAGCGAACAATCGAGCGCAACTCAGTCCATTGCCATCGACGAGACAGGTGAAGTAGTGCAGGAAAACGGAGAACTCCTTCTTAGGCCTGGTGGGCATGGAGCCCTCATACACAACTTGTATGCAATGGTGGCGGACATTGCGTTTATCAAGAACATCGACAATGTTGTTCCGAAGGAAAAACTGAAACCCAGCATTCGCTGGAAGAAAATTCTTGGTGGAAAATTGTTTGACCTAAGAATCAAAGTCTTTCAATATCTAATCGCTCTTGACGAGGGAAGGATGCCATATGGGATGGACACCTTCTTATTGGAAGAGTTTGGTTTGAAATGTCCTGAGTCCGTTGATGACATAAAAACCCTTTTGAACCGGCCAATTCGCGTATGCGGAATGGTGAAAAACGAGGGTGAACCTGGTGGTGGACCGTTCTGGGTTCGCGGAAAAGATGGAATAGTTTCGTTGCAAATCGTTGAGAAATCACAAGTAGATGCAAGCGACGAGGAAGCAATGGAAAAACTAAAAAACTCCACACACTTCAATCCTGTAGACCTTGTCTGCTCTCTCAGGAATTATGAAGGGCGAAAGTTTCGTCTATTAGATTTTGTAGATCCACAAAGCTTTTTCGTCTCTCAAAAATCCCATGAAGGAAAGAACATCCGTGCTTTTGAGCTTCCTGGATTGTGGAACGGCGCAATGGCCCATTGGCTAACCTCTTTCATCGAGGTTCCAATCGAGACTTTCAACCCAGTTAAGAGCGTGAATGACCTCTTAAAAGAAGGACATCAGTCCTGACAGAGGTCATCTGCAACCATAATAACTTTCGCTACACTTGAGCCATGAATGAAGATGGGAGAGCTACTGTTCTCATCACCAAAGCGAATGGTGATCGTGTTCCTTTTGATCCAAAAAAACTGGAACAATCGATGCGCCGAGCTGGTGCCAATCAAAGTCAAATAACTGAGATTGTTGACCAGATTCAGACCGAACTCGTTGAAGGACTTAAGACCCAAAAGATTTACCGCAAAGCCTTTGACTTACTCCGAGTCAAATCGAAAGGGATTGCAGCTCGCTACAAGATTAAAAAAGCCCTCTTCGAATTGGGTCCCGCAGGATATGCCTTTGAAAAATTCTTGGCTGAAGTCTATAGGAACCAAGGCTACGAAGCCAGAACCAACCTCTATTTAAACGGTAAATGCATTCAGCATGAGATGGATGTTGTTGTCGAAAACGATGATGAAATACAATACATCGAATGCAAGTTCCACAACAGTGCGGGAGCTAAAACAGACGTTCGAACCCCGCTCTATTTAAAGTCGCGCTTCGACGACATTCAAGCAGGAAATAAAAGTGCGAAGCTTCACAGATCAGTACTTGTAACCAATACAAGATTCACTCAAGACGCAATTAAATATGGCATGTGTGTGGGCATTGTGATGATTTCATGGGACCATCCCGAAGTTGGCAATTTAAAAGACCTCGTTGAAAAAAGCGGCTTGCATCCCATTACCTCATTGAGTAGCCTGAATTCAAAACAGAAAAAGCTCTTGATTGATCAAGGAATTCTTCTTTGTCGCGATCTTGAAAAGCACAAAGGTGCTCTTATGAATATTGGATTGAGCGCGAACAAAATTAAAACCATGCATAGAGAGGTTCAGCTTTTGATGCAGGCTGGGTGATCAGTTTTATTGCCGCTTACCCATTGGGCGCCTTCCAAGTGAAAATACGGAGCACTTTTGATGTGTCAAGGTTAATGCTTTATGAAAAACGCTCCGATTCCCCCCAACATTGCAGTATATGACCTTCTGGTCTTACCCGTTTTATCGCTTTTTGTAATTGGCTTTCTCCTTGCCTCCTACTTCAGCATCGATGTTTTCAGCACAGGCTATTCTCTCAATTTCTCAAGCGAACTTCTGGGAGGCTTAATCCTAGGGTTTTTCTCAATGCTGGCAACTGCATTGATCTATGCAAGCATTTCTAAACGCAAGCTGAACAGCTAATCCAAAAGGCATTGTAGCTCTCTACTGCTCCGAGTACTATAGCCCGAGCTCCTTCTTGAAAGACTCAATTCTTTCACCAAGCTTCGTCCATTCATTCGAATATTCTGCTGAAGAATTCAATTTAGTTTTCGCCGAGAAATAGAATTTAATCTTGGGCTCGGTTCCACTCGGACGAACAGAAATTTTGGATCCACCTTCAGTGAAAAATTGCAAAACGTTCGATTTAGGTAAATCAATCGCCTTAGACTTTCCTGAGACTAGGTCTGTATAGTTGCCCTTTTCGTAGTCGGCAAGTCCAACAACATGCTCTCCACCTAACAGGTTTGGAGGCTCATTTCTGTAGTCTTCCATCATCTGTGAAATCACAGCAGCGCCGTCCATTCCTTCCTTTACAATCGAGATGAGATCCTCGCGATACAATCCGCACTTCAAGTACATATCAATGAGTAAATCTTCCACATTCTTTCCTTCTGCTTTCGCCTCTGCCACCATCTGGCAAACAATCAAACTGCTGGTAACCGAATCCTTGTCGCGCACAAAATCGCCGATCATATAACCGTAGCTCTCTTCTCCCCCACCAATAAATCGACGACTCCCCTCATTGTCACTGATCAGTTTGGCGATGTGTTTGAAACCAGTCAAGCAAACCTCGCAGCCAACCCCATAGGCATCTGCAATTTCTTTGAAAATATCGGAGCTCACAATGGTATAAGCAATGAAGTCCTTTTCGCTGGGGTTCTTCTCCTTCGACAGTAAATACTCTGTCAAAAGAGCTCCTGTCTGATTCCCGTTGAGGAGTTCCATCTCACCATTTGGATTCCGAAAGGCGATGCCAATTCGGTCGGCGTCGGGGTCGGTTCCGATAACGAGGTCAGCTCCTGTTCGATCGGCTTGCTTCAAAGCCATGTCTAAGGCAGCCGCCTCCTCGGGATTTGGAGATTTTACCGTTGGGAAATTGCCATCTGGCTTTGCTTGCTCTTCGACTATTTGAGTGCCACTGAAGCCTGCTCTCTTGAGAACTTCGGGAACCGACATAATGGAAGTTCCGTGAATGCTGGTGAATACCAGATTCAAATCTGCGTTCGCCGGATTGTGATTGGCATATTTCAACACCGCCTCCCAGAAGGCTTCATCCTCGGCAGATCCAATTTCTTGAATCAGCTCTTCTCTAGACTCAAATCGAATCTCCGCTAAGCCTGAAATCGCCTGAACCTCCTGAATGATCAAACGATCGTGAGGATCAACAATCTGAGCGCCGTCGTTCCAATAAACTTTGTATCCGTTGTATTTCGGAGGGTTGTGTGAGGCCGTGAGCACTACTCCGGCATGACAGCCCAAATGTCTAACCACAAAAGAGAGTTCGGGCGTGGGTCGAAGGTCTTCGAAGAGAAAAACTTGAATGCCGTTTGCCGAAAAGACCTCAGCAACGAGGCGGGCAAACTCCTTAGAGTTGTTTCGGCAATCGTAAGCAATGGCAACTTTCAGCGATTCGCCTGGAAAAGAATTTATGAGGTGATTGCTGAGACCTTGTGTTGCAGCACCCAAAGTGTAGCGGTTGATTCGGTTGGTTCCAACGCCCATAACACCTCTCATTCCTCCGGTCCCAAACTCGAGATCTTTATAGAATGCATCTATGAGCTCCTCATCTTTGGCTTCAAGCCAAGTTCGAATTTGATTCTTACTCTCCTCATCGTACGCACCTTCGAGCCAAGATTTAGCTCGATCCATCGCCACTGAATTCATTGTTTATTCTTTGGGTCAAATATAGCCGACTCGGGGACTCAGGGAGCCAGCTTCAACACATTTAGCCGCATTCTGAAACTTTAATTTCTCCCCTTATTCATACATTGGTTGTAACTTGTTCAAAAGCTACAAACCATGATTCTTTCTACCACCGAGACCATACCCAACAGAGAAATTGTCGAAATCATTGATATCGCACGGGGAAGTACTGTACGGGCCAGAAACATAGGTCGAGACATTTTTGCTGGTCTAAAGAACATCATAGGGGGAGAGATTGAAGAGTATACGAAGCTGCAAGCTCAATCGCGTGAGCAGGCGCTGGAGCGTATGATTGCCGATGGACACCGCTTGAATGCCGATGCCATTGTAAACGTTCGCCTCACTACTTCTATGGTGATGCAAGGTTGTTCCGAGATTCTAGCCTATGGAACCGCCGTAAAACTTTCTTGATGGATTGGCTAACTAAAAGCATGATGCTTCTTCAAGGCTTTGGATTCGCGGTAGCTCTGGTTGTCATCGTCTACTTAATCTTCCGAAGACTTCGCATTCGGGCCGAGGAGAAATTTGAAAAACGAGACAACTAAATTTCTGCTTTGAATGCACGATTTATTCAAGTTCAATTCTCTACTTTTATTGAACTGTGATTTTTGAATTTGTAATAAAACCTGTTGAATGAGATACTTGCATCAAGAAGTTAAAACACGGAAAGGTGAGACCATCAAGGTCGAGGTTTCAGCAAAGACGCGTGTAATGATCATGAGTCAGAGGGAGTTCAAACAATACCAAAAGCCTAGAACCTTTACCTACTTTGGAGGGATTAAAGAAGGTAGCTATGAATTCATCTCTCCGAAAGACTCCCGATGGGTAGTTGTGGTAGAAAAAGGAACTTGGAAAGAACCAATAAATATTAGCGCTCAGGCGAGCATCATTCCTGCAGCACCGAAAGCAGTTCGTCCAAAACAAGAAGAGGAGAGCCCAGAAATTGAGGACGAAATGACTGAGGAGGTCACCGAGGATAGTGAAAAATAACTAGCGTCCTATCGACGGATTTTTCGCGCTTCCAAATAGAAACGCTTATCGTCTGCTTCGCCCATTGAGAAGGTCTTTCTAGGGTATGGACCGTCTTGAATTATGGTTCCAAAAAATTCATCCTTCCTTAAAGCAGGGATGAAAATCCCCAAATTACCTTCCAACTGCCCGCGGTCCAACACAAGTTTGGAATCATGAACATAATCCATCTCAATGGAAGGATGTTCATCCAGATAAGCATCCAAGAAACTGTGAAGACTTGCTGCCGTCCCAGTATGAGTAGGCTCAGTCAGAGTCAACAAACCTGTTTGTATAGAAGATACGATGGGCAGGCGCTGCGGCTCCTCCCCTTTCAATGACTTCAATAGCTTTTCTAATTCCTGTACCTCCATATGCTCAAAAGTGTAAGCTATTCCACGCAATGAGTTCTCCATATATGTTAAGAAATCGCTTACGTCGATGCCCAAAAGCAAACGATGTATTCCTTCGAACTCCAAGCTTTCATCGTGTAGGTTGACTATTTCTGCCAAGCCATATCGAGAAGGATGGTCCTTTACCGATTCCCAGTTTGGAGCCGCCGCCTTCACCTCTTCCCACACAACTTTTGCTGCAGCGAAAGAGTGATTGCCATCGCCCATTGCAAATAGAAATGGCTTTTCTCCTTCGAGTCCATATTTCTCGGAAAAATGATCGGGTTTAATGAGTCCTTTGAAAGCTCGAATCACATGATCAATATCTTCCCCTTCAACAGCAAAGCCTCTAATTTTTCCGGCAGCCTGCATGAGTTTGAAATCATAGAGCTTTCGCAAGTCTTTTTGAAACAAAGGATCTATGACCGTCTTCTTTGGATCGTCTATCAAAACCATAATGTGTGGAAGCTCAATGGCCGCCTCTCGTCTAATGGTAACCCGCTCCGGCAGCCTGTCCACGATGGTGCCTTCTGTAGTTCGAATCATCGTCTTAGCACCCTCGTAATCGTAGTGTTCTAAATCAAGAGCGATTAAAAGTCCTTTTCTGATTTTCCCATTTGGAAGAGTGCGTTCAATCAGTACGAACCCCTCCGTTTTCTCTTCAAGAACCGTCGCCAAATAGTCCTTCATAGAAGTCCAAATCTTTCGATTTCGAAGAGGTCTGTCGATGGTACGCCCAAGCACCTCAGGAGCCACCAAGCGCAGGCATGAAGGGTTTTCTGAAACCAGAACTTCGACTTCATCCCAATAGTTGGGCTGCGAAGTATATTGGTCGCAGGCGATGACAGACCATTTCGTCAAGTTGGTATCGGAATTTGGTAGAAGAATCTTTGGAATGTGGATGCCGATTTTGGCAGCTTCAATGGCGGAAGGTGAACTCATCCGACGAATCTAAGAAGTTGAACTGAATGAACTATTGACACTGATGAATATCATGTAATTATGATAATTGTCGCTACTTTGTGAGAAGTCCTTAAGCAAATGAAAGTTTCCAGTGACTTACTGAACATTGCATTCATGGTCTTGGCTTTAAGCTTGGCCATCTTCTTACCGTTCGAACTCTTCCTGTTCAGTTATGCTGTTTTAGGACCTCTGCATTATTTGACAGAAATTCATTGGTTGCGAAAACGCAATTACTTCATCGAACTTCCAGGAAATTGGCATTGGATCTTCATTGGGATAGCTCTCTTGGCGACCGTTTTTCCAATCTCGAAACTTCTTGGACTTTCTTTTGGCGTTTTGGAGAAGAACAATGAAACGGGCTTCTACAGCGGAAGCTTGGTCTTTGCCGCATTCATCTTCGCCGCTATCCTCCTCTTTGTCCGAAACAGAATTGGCGTCCTATTGAGCGCCCCAATCTCCATAGCTATTGCCTTCGCCCTTATGAAATGGATACCACTCCACTTTATGGCCTTAGGGATCCTTCTTCCTACCCTTATCCATGTCTATCTCTTCACTTTGCTCTTCATGATATATGGCTTGTTGAAGTCCCCGTCAAGAATCGGCTGGTTGGCTGTGGCCCTTTTACTCCTAAGTCCCGTTGCCATTTATTTCCTTGAACTTGAAGGCCTGTCGGAAGAGGCCGGAGCACTCTACAACGAGAGTGAAATGCCTGCGGTCAATTACATCATGGCCAGCATTTGGAATTCACTTTCTGGTGAGTTTCCCTCAGCATCTGCTTTACGGAAATTTCAAGTCTTCATCGCCTTCGCTTACACCTACCACTACTTAAACTGGTTCTCGAAAACTTCCATAATCGGCTGGAAAAATACTCTAACGAAAAGAAGTGCCCTTTTGATAGGAGGTATTTGGCTCATGGCTGTCTCCCTCTATGCTTACGACTACAAAACTGGTTTCGCCCTTCTTTTCTTCTTGAGCTTTCTTCATGTGTTTCTTGAATTTCCATTGAACTGGCTTACCATAAAGAGTGTAGATACCCCAATATTTAGGACAGTAAGTTTAAATAATAAATTTACTGTTTATGACACGAAGAAAGTTTACGACCAAGTT